>WNGK01001622.1_pt1 | contig 33714 bp, 33 predicted proteins | sample 5400601 | NCBI WGS metagenome assembly WNGK01 (sample SAMN13153376, study PRJNA577476) | soil metagenome | isolation source: 60 cm soil or saprolite under Garry oak tree replicate 1 | place: USA:California | collected 2016-06-15 | reverse complement strand
CCACCTATCCTCTGTCTACGCTTCGCTGAATACCTCGCGATACCCAGCGCAAGACTCGAGGCCGAGCGGATCGCTACTCCTTTCCCGTGAGGCTCTTTCATCCTCTGCTTCATGCCGGTTTATCCCGGCGCACTGTAACCGCGATTTTTCGCCAGTTGACTGACCAGTCCCGAAGAACCCGCGCTCAGTCTGCTTTGCTCGCTGGCGGCGGTGGGGGCGGCGGAGTAAGACTTGGAGGCATAGGTCCTCCGAATCGAATGGTCTCGAATATCTTCAACACCAATTCCTGTTGTGCACTGGTGACGTCTTTTCCCCAAAGGCAAAGAGCATCATGACCGCCTACACGGACATATACACCTGTCATGCCGTTGCCCGGTGTGCGTGGGCTGACCACTTTTGCAGTACGTCCGCCAATCCTTTTCTTGGTGATGATGTACGCTGTTTTCCTCACATTTCGTAGTTCGGTTGAGTATCCACCGAAATCAAAAGTAAGCACCACATCATCCCCGACAAACTCGCCGACATACGAATCGACGCCGGTTAGCTGGTGAAACTTCCATCCTGACGGAGCCGAAATCGAGAAAGGGCCAGCGTCAACTTTGTGCCAACACACGGCAGCGGATATGCTGTCGCATTCGGTTGCTTCCGTGGCGCTGTCGTTTGCCGACAGCGTGGTAGCGCAGACTGCCAAGATGAAAACAAGTGCGAGCCGTACAGGAGGCATGCCGTGATTTTATGACGAAGGGAATCGCGATTGATAGATTACTGTTGAAACGAGGCGATAGAACTCATTGACCTCCAAAGAACTGCTTTTCGGTCAATCAGATTTGGCTGTTGCACTTGCCTCGGCTAGTTCCTCCGGAGTGTTCAGGTTGCGGAACATTTTCGGTGAAAAGCCGGCGGATTCGAACTCTTGTTCAGTTATCAACTGAGTGCGTGTCGGTTCGAAGAGCGCGTCAATCTTGTAGCGGCCCGCGCGCAGAGCGATCTCTGCCGCGTCTGCAAATTCGCGGCGGTAAACGGCGCACAGGGGCTGCCAGCCTCCGCCAGCCTGCACGACTGTCACGGTTGCAGCCGAATCGCGTGCTCGCTTGATCAAATACTGTAACAGCGCCGGCGACACAAACGGCACGTCCACGGCGAGGATCATATTCAGTTCCGCCTGCGATCCCCGCAGGGCGGCGTGAATCCCGCCCAGTGGTCCGCAGCCGCGGAATACATCTGCGACGACCGATGCGTACGGCAAAAACTTTGCGGGATCGCCGACGATGCGCACGTCCGACGTGACGGCCCGGACTAAATCCAATGCCCGTGCCAGCAGCGTGCGGCCGTCGAGTTCGACGAAGGCTTTGTCAGCGCCCATGCGCGCGCTTTTGCCGCCGGCCAAGATGAAGGCGGTGACGTTGCGCGAAGGGCCGTCCATGGGGCGATGATACACGGACAGGAATCCTGCTAGCCTGTTCTTAGAGCCTTTCAATAAAGCGATCCACAGGGTAACTCCTTCTTCCTGCGGGCCTTAGGTTGACGTTCGTCTAAATCACTGCACGAAAGTAACCTATCCAAAGTGAAATGTTCGGGAGATGATGGGCGTGCATCCGAGGGCTAACTGACCCGGGAAGTAACAAACATGCCGCAAAAATTCATGGATGTGCTTATGCTTGGGCGCTGCTCTCACGAGTTCTCCTGGCCGCGTCGTGGCAATGATGGCGACTACTACCAGGTCTGCCTGCTGTGTGCCGCGGAATACAAGTACGACTGGACGACCATGCGCCGCACCCAGCGCGTGGAGCACGCAAAACCCGAGAGCAGCGTTCGACGTAGCCACGCCCGCGAGAAGCGGCCGTCGTGGGTGCCGCGGGCGCGCCGCTTGAAGCTCGACATCCCTCTGCGCTACCGGGTCAACAAGACCAGCACCTGGTACGAGGGGATCATCGAGAACATCAGCCAGAGCGGAGTGCTGTTTAACGGGCCGCAGCAGCTGCCGGTGAATGCACTGATCGAAATGGTGTTTGAGATGCCGGAAGAGATTTCCGGCCAGAAGAACAGCAACGTCGTCTGCCAGGGACGCGTGATGCGCTTTAAAGACGCGCCGACGGCCGAGAATGCAGCCGAGCAAGAAAATGGTGGGCTGGCGGCGTCGATCGTAGATTATAAGTTCATCCACTAGTCGACAGCGCGGCCGAGCCCCGCGACAGCCGGCGGGGACCCTACGACTTCGCTCAGGGCAGGCTGCCGGCGCTACTTAAACCCTCAGCCCACACGCACGGTTGCCTGCATTTACATCTGCAAGAATGCCACTCTGCATCTAAACTGTAGGGTGTAGGGCGGCCCACAATTGGGCTCGTGTCAGGAGTCGAGCATGAAAATAGCTTCGCTGTTGGTTTCTTCCTTTCTGCTGGCGATTGTTCTGGGGATGAGTGTGGGCTGCGCCCGCAAACCGGACGGCGCAAAGATTTCCAGTGAAGTTCAAGGCAAGTTCAGTCAGGATTCCGGGCTGGCGAGCAAGCAACTCGCCGTGCAAGCCAACGATGGCGTCGTGACTCTGGCCGGAACGGTCGACAACGATGCGCAGCGAGAGGCGGCGGGCCGCCAGGCGGCGTCCGTTCCCGGTGTCAAAACTGTCGTCAACAATCTGCAAGTCGGCAATGGCACGATCGCGACGGCAGAGAAGGCAGGAGAACCGGCTGCTCCCACGCGAGATGCAAGCGCGCCGCCAGCAGACAAGCCAAAGGCTGGATCGGGAAAGAAAAGCCGCAAGGCTCGGTCTTCGCAGGATTCCGGGGCGACTGGAAATTCCGGGAATGACTCGAATGCGAACCAGATGAGCGCCAGCAACCAGCCTGCCCCAGATCCGGCGTCGTCAGCTCAGCCGACACCGGCCGATCACGCGGCTACGGCGCAGACTCCTCCTCCTTCGCCGTCTCCGAAGAAGCTGATCATCGATCAGGGGACGCAACTGACGGTTCGCCTGATCGATCCAATTGACAGCGAGAAGAATCAGACTGGAGACACGTTCCACGCGACGCTGAACGCTGCTCTCACCTCAGACGGCGAAGAGGCGGTGCCGGCGGGCGTGGAACTCACTGGACATCTTGTCGACGTGAAGAGTGCGGGTAAGTTTGCGGGGCAGTCGGTGGTAGTGCTGCAACTCGACAGCCTTTCTTCGGGCGGCAAGACCTATAGCCTTCAGAGCGATCAGTACCGGAAGCAAGGCAGTTCGCGCGGCAAGAACACCGCCGAGAAGGTCGGCGGAGGGGCTATTATTGGCGGCATCATTGGTGCGATCGCGGGCGGAGGCAAGGGTGCGGCCATCGGCTCGGCGGCCGGTGCGGGCGTGGGGGGCGGCGTACAGGCAGCTTCCAAGAGCCAGCAGATTAAACTTCCTTCGGAAACCGTGTTGAACTTCACGCTGCAGGCTCCGATCACGGTGGTGCAGGCTCCCCCTGCGGACGCGAACCGGCAGAAGCTGGGGGATTCGCAGTAACGATCGTACGCGTGCAGACAGGGGGCGAGACTGCCGGGGATGCCGGCGCGGGTTACCACTTTCCTACCTTTTTCCCTGCAGCACGCTTTCCTTCGGGTTTTCCACGGAAGCGGCGCCCTTGAGCACAGATGCGGAGCGCCCGTGGAAGAACAACAGATGAACCAGGAACATCAGGACCAGCACTGCACCGAACGTGCAGACGATGGTAGCGCCAGTAGGCGTATCCAGGACCACGGAGAAATAGACTCCAAGTCCCGAGACTAACGTGCCCATGGTCCAGCCGATGGCCAGCCTTCGACCGATGCGGTCGGCGAAGAGCATCGCCCCAACCGAGGGAACAACCAGGTAGCAGAACACCAGGAGAACTCCGGCAATCGCAACCGACGACGTCACCACGAATCCGAACGAGGCATAGAACAGAAAATCCCAGAAGCGAATGCTCAGGCCTTTTGCTTCCGCCTGTTCGGGATCCGTTGAAATCAACAGAAACTGTTTTCGAAAGATGTAATGAAAGAGCCCGACCACTCCATAGAGAATTGCAGTCTTGGCCACATCATGCATGGATACGGCGAGGATGTTGCCCACGAGCATGTCTTTGAGGTGCTCGGTTTCGCCGGTCGCCTTGCTCATGGCGAGAATCGCGGTAGCTGAAGCCACAGCATAGGCGATGCCGATGAAAGCTTCCTGAGGAATGTGTCCACGACGGGTGCGCGCGAAAGCAAAAATAGCCGCGCCCACAAACGTGAAGCCGAGGCTCAGCCAGTAGGCTCCGGTGCCGTGGGGATCCATGCCAATGAGGATCGCGATGGTTGCACCCAGAGCCGCGATCTGGGCCAGGGCGAGGTCGACGAAAATAACGCCGCGCTCGACCACGTGAACGCCCAGATAGGCGTGAATGCCGGTCAGAATCAGGCTGGCCAAAAACGGAGCCAGCAGAAAGGGCAGTATCTCCATGAATGTCCCTCTATCGGTTCTTAATCTATTGTGTCACGCTTATTGTGTTGTGCTGAAAGCCTTGATCAGCAGTCCAATATCGTAGTCAAAGAGTTCGAAGTAGTTGGTCACTTGTTTTTCTCCGCCCACCGACGGCAAGTACACTACGACCTGCGCGTTGGCTTCGCGCCCAACCGATTGCGGCGTCTTTAAGTCGAAGTACGGCTCCACCAGAATCACGTGGCAATTCTCGCGCTTCATCTGCTGAATGAGTTCCAGCGTGTGCGAAGGGGTCGGCGGAATGCCGGGACGCGGTTCCACGTAAGCGATCACGTCGAGATTGAAATGCTTGGCGAAGTTGGGGGCGGAGCGGTGATAGGTTACGATCTTGCGCCCGCGATAGGGCTTCATTTCAGCGTCCCACTTTTGTTCGGCGGCGGTAAGCCGCTTGTCAAAATCCTGGAAGTGGTCCTGGAAGTACTGGCCGTCGGAGGGATCCATTTCGGCAAGTTTGTTGGCGATGCCGCGAGCGACGCGGCGGCCGTTGTCGGGATCGAGCCAGTAGTGCGGATTACCCAGCGGATGGACGTCTCCCTGGGCCCGGGTCACGGTGCCCTGGGGGACTTCCAGAATTTCGGCAAACTGGGAGGCGTCGAGATACCCGTTGGCGCCCACTTGAATCCGGGGATTGCCGCTCTGCGCGATCAGCGGAGGCAGCCAGCCAATCTCGAGTTGCAGGCCGACGACCACCAGCAAGTCTGCCTGGCGCAGTTTGAGCAGGAAGCTGGGCTTGGCTTCGACGAAGTGCGGATCCTGATATCCCTTGGCTATCGACTCGACGCTGACGCGGTCGCCCCCGACCTCCTGGGTCAGAGCCGCCATATCAGTGGTCGCAGTCACGATGTTCAGCTTCTTGGCTTCAGCGATGGAGGGAAGGAGCAGCATCCCCAAAACCAAGAGAATTCCACTCCACCGAGCCGCTCGATAAGATGTACGTGTATTCATGGCACTCCTGCGATCGGATTCCAATTTCCATGTAGCGCTACCAAAGCTCAAGCCCAGAGTCCCATGCCCGCGACTTCCCTCAGCGGCTGAAGCCGGCACTGATTTGGTGCGCTTGCGGCGCGGCTAGAAGCCGCGCCCTTTCAAAACAGGATCTCAACCCCAACTATTTGCGGCCTACTAGAAGGGGTGCGCTCCGTGCGCACCTAGCGAGAACATCACTTGCAGCAGCAATTCACTTGTATCAATATTACCCGCATAGTGCGTGAAACGGTACTGGCCGCGGATCTGGCTGAACTCGCTCGGCCAGTAGGTGAGCACTGCGGAAGCGCCCTGGTCGGTGAGGTCGGCGAATTCGCTGCGTGACGAGCGGTCAAAGCGTCCGCCCACGAACCAGCGGCGGCCCAACTGGTAGTCGCCTGAAGTGTAAAAGCCGAAGGATCGCTGCTCGACCGGGAACTGCTGCCGCTGACTCCAGATGAACTCGCCGCGGCCGATAAACGAACGATAAATCGAGCGCCGCAGCGGCTTCCAGCGCAGGGTGGCGTCGATGCCGTACAAGTGAGTAAGGAAGTTCGACCCCTGATCATTGTGTCCGCGCGCGAATGAGAGACCGAGATCCAGGTTGGTCGACTCGGTGAGGTCACGGTAGCCGCGCAGGTGCGCTACCGCACTTACATCGTCCTTGTTCGAAGCCACGAACAGCGGGCTCTGGGCATTGCCGGAATCTCCACGGAACAATTGTCCGGTGGCTTCGAGAAATATCCCCTTCGGTGCCGGTAGAATGCGCTCGATGGACACGCCCGCATCGTCCAAGCCATCTTCTCCGCCCACTAAGTTGTTGGTGACCAAGGGACGATCGACCCAAGGCAGTACATGGTTGTGCAAGGTGTTCACCTTGCCAAAGGCGGAGCGCATCTTGCCCACCTTTACCACAAAGCTGGCGGGAAGCGCCGTCAGCGTTATGTAGCCCTCTTCTACGTTCACGCCTTCCTCGCCGAATGACAGGAAGAAGTCGCCACGGGCATAGGGATCGATGATCGCCTGTACGCCGATTTCCGACTCGTGCATCTGCAGCGACGGGGAGGGCTGCACTGGGTTGTGTCCAGCCACGCTGATGAAATCGCCGATCGCGCTGATGTCTGGATTCAACGCCTTGGCCGCGCTGCCTCCGGCTCCGCCCAGCACGCCTCCCTGGGAACTGGTCTCGGCGTAGGCGGCCGCTGCGGCCTGCGTCGCGGGCGCCGACGGCTGCGGGGCCGCCGCGGCTTCCGGTGCGGGTGCGGGTTCCGGCGGAGGTGCCTGCTGGGTCTTCAGCGTGCGAACCTGTCCTTCCAGCGAAATTAGACGGTCCTCCAGGTCACGAATCTTCTGCATGAGCGCGGCATTGTCAGGCTGGTCCGACGCCTGCTGCGAGTTCTGCTGTGCGACGACCGGCGTCGTCGCGAGGAACACCATCGCAAGATAAAGTACCTTCTTCATTAGAGAACCCCTTCTCCCAAATGACCGCTGAATAGAATTTCTGATTCCGTGGATCACAAACCGGTTTGGTCTCCCGATTCTATCTGTCTTGGCGGCTCGAGAGCACCGCGACGGGTGCACCCGCCTTGGGACCGACGAGCCGGAGGTATAACGCGGGGATTACCCCTTCCGACTTAAGTAGGATGCAGAAAGGGCGCAGCCAGTACAGGAGGTTGCGGGTTGTGCGGCGGAGGCGGCAGGATGCGTCTCTACGATCTTGACTTCTTTGATCTCTTTCCCGGCCCTGACTGCGACGATTCGCGTACACTCTCTCTGGTGTCCCTGTTTATGCCCTTGATCACGGCGCTACTGCACACGGAAAATGATGCTCTGCGGCTGGGACGCGCGCTGGAAACGCTCTACGCCTGCGACGACGTTCTCATAGTCGACCATGGCTCGCGCGACGGCACCGTGCGTCTCGCACGCGAGTATGGAGCGAGGGTGGTGAGCGCGACGTCCGGAGCTCCGCCGCTGGAATACCTTCGATCCTCCGCGAACCCGGGATGGATTCTTTGTCTCGATCCACGCGAATCGCTGACGGAGAAGCTGGCGGCAAGCTTGTTCGAGTGGAAGTCGGAATCGTTTCATACCGAGGCTCCTGCGGCTCCCGCATTTTCAGTTTTTCTCCGCGAAGAAACTGCGGAGGGCTGGGTGGAAGTCCCCGCCGCGCAGACCCGACTGGTTCCTCAGAACTGGAACTCGTGGAAGGGAACGTTTCCCGCACACGAGCCTTCGGCGCTGGCGCTCGAAGGAGAATTGTTGCGCTTCGCCTTCCCCTAGAGCCCACGAGGGCAATATCACGGAATCAATTAGCCATTCGAGCGTGGTTGTGAGTGGAATTGCCATGTTAACAACGGCAAGCCATCGCCATCCCCTTGCAGCGTTCGAGGAACTCCGTTTTCCGCAATGCCCAGCACGCGTGATCTCTGGTTCTTTCTCTTGCAGCGCATCAGGAAGCCAAAGTTTTCGTGGCTCTCCAATGGGCACACTATCCGCTTCGCTCTCCGTCAGGATGATGAGCCGTGTTCGACATGTGTTAGTATGCGGTGGCTTTCGGAAAGGAGCCTCTATGAAGCGCATCAACTTTTTGGTTGGAGTCACATTGGCAGTGGGCGTGATGCTGTGCTTGCTGGGTAGCCGGATTTTGAGCGCCCAGGACAATTTGAAAAGCGGCACGGTTCTGCAGCGAACGGAACTGAAGGGTGCCCCGGGATGGGAAGCGATCCTGGTGCAGCGTATCCTGCCACCGGGCGCGGAGAGCGGCAAGCACACGCAATCGGGCAACGAGATCGTGTATATCGAGGAGGGTTCGGTGATCTTTGAGGCGCAGGGCAAGCCCGCAGTGACCCTGAAGCCAGGCGAGGCGTTCACCACCGTGGCCGGCGAAGTACACAACGTGAAGAATGCCAGCAGTAGCGCGTCTGCGAAGGCGTTGGCCTTCTACGTTGCCAAAAAGGGCGCTCGTCTCGAGGATCTCTCGGTTCCGGCGAAATAAGAATCGCAGGCGGCGGCCAAACAGCCCGCTCCGAAGGATATGTGTGTCCTGTTTTACGAGACGTCGCAACGGGGCGCGACGTAGGATGGGGCATCCCGGCTATTGCAGTCATTGACCTATGACCGGGGGTTTGTGCGCTATCGGTTCTCGTAAACTGACGGTCCGTCTAAACCTGAGGAGCCAAACAGCGCTCTGCGCCCAACTAGGCATCGTAAATTCATTTACTCCGGCAGGCCCAATCGCCCTACCAGGGCCTTGTATCGCGGATCGGAACGGATTGGGTCAAAAGAGGGGTAACGGATGCATAGAACAACTTCAATTTCCTGGCTGGAAAGTGCTTTCTCCAGATAGTCTAGCGCTCTGTTCCGCTCGCCAGTAACCGAAAGAGCCAAAGCCGCCCAGGTGTTCTGCTCCGGCTGATTGAATGTGTTGAGTGACAGATCACGAAAGCCTCTCGCGTCCCCGCTCCACGATCCCGGTGTAGGAGCGAACTTTTTCAACTCGCTCACTGCATTCGCAAAATCGCCAGTCACGGCGTACAAGTGCGATAGTTTGTAATGGGCTGGTCCGAAGGTTGGATCGCGCTCCAGGGTCTTCAGAAACTGGGCGAGCGCCTCCGGGTAGCGATGCGCATCCATCAGCGCAGTCGCATAGTTCGTGTTCATGATGGTAGAAAGAGGGTCGAGCGACAGCGCGACACGGAATTCCTCGAACGCCTGATCCAATCGCTTCTCGGGAACGAGAAAGCTAAAGGCGTACAAATAATGCGCGGGGGCGCTGTTTGGGTCTAATTCGATGGCCCGCCGAAATTCCTGCTCGGCCTCGCGCCATTTCCAGGCAAAAGTCAGAAAATCGGCACGTGCCAGATGTGCCTCTGGCAGGGAGTCACAGCCCCTCCGTGGTACGTCCGTACCAGAGTTGCCGCCCTTCCAGATACAGCCGGTAGGCCTCCGGATTCGTAGTCCCGGCGCTGCCTAATCGCCGTTGTTTCTCTCCGCTTAACTGCACTTGCAGGCGCTTTGAGATGTCGCGCGCAATGTCGCTTTGCAACTGGGTGATGTCGGCCGCCTTGCGCTCGTAATGCGATCCCCACAGTTCGCTCCCGTCCGAGGTATTCACCAGATCAGCTTGTACCGCTACTTCATCGCCGTGCAGGGTAATGCGGCCCATCAAGACCGCACTGACTTGCAGCTGTTGCCCGATTTTCTGTGGGTCGTCGTCCTTTCCCTTGAACCGGAAGACGGTGCTTCGCGCCATCACTTTGAGATCGGGCACCTGCGAGAGGGTCCCGATCAGGCTCTCGGTCAGACCGTCGCTGAGGTATTCATTGTTCGCATCGGCGGTCGCGTTCACGAAGGGCAGCACCGCGAGCGAGTCAATCTTCTTTGCCCCCGACCCGCCGTGCATCCAGTACAGCGCTGCGCCTGTGGCCACGACCATCACAACGCCAACCACCATTAATACTAGGAGCTTGCGCGATGGGGCGGGCGCCGCCGCGGACGTCGGAACCGAAGTCCGACCGCCTGACTCCGCAGTCACGGGTGCGTTAACGGCTGATGCCCGCCCCGAGTCCAGGTCCCGCTTCAGCCGTGTCAGGTCTGAACGCAAGTCGGCAGCGCTCTGGTAGCGGAGATTTCGATCCTTCTCCAGAGCCTTGCCGATGATGCGCTCCAATTCCGCCGGCGCATCCGGATTGAGCCGGGCCGCCGGCGTCGGCGTGGCATCAAGAATGGCCTTAAAGATCTCTGCCGAACTCTCGCCCCTAAACGGCAACGCGCCCGTCGCCATTTCGTAGAGCACCGCTCCGAACGAGAATAAGTCGCTACGCCCGTCCAGCTCTCGGGCTCTCGCTTGCTCCGGGGACATGTAAGCGACCGTGCCCAGCGCCGAGCCGGGGCTGGTCAACTGTTCGTTATGCAGGCTGCGCGTCAGCGTGTTATCGGAGCTGCTGGCAGCGCCGATTGTCTGCACCTTGGCCAGACCGAAATCCAGAATCTTGGCGTGTTCGCGTTGGGTGACGAAGATGTTCGCCGGCTTGATGTCGCGATGCACAATACCCTTCGCGTGCGCCGCGTCCAGCGCATCGGCAACCTCGATGCCTAGAGAAACAAGTGTTTCATTGTCGAGTGGCCGTCCTGCGATGCGGTGCTTCAGGGTTTGGCCCTCGAGAAACTCCATCGCGATGTAAGACTGGTCGCCGCTCTTGCCGATTTCGTAAATCGTGCAAATGTTGGGATGGTTCAGCGCCGAGGCGGCTCTGGCCTCCCGCCGAAAGCGCTCCAGAGCCTGCGGATCGCGCGCCAGATCCTCGGGCAGAAACTTTAGTGCGACAAACCTGCCTAACTCAGTGTCTTCGGCCTTGTACACAACGCCCATCCCGCCGCCGCCGAGCTTCTCGACGATGCCGTAATGCGAGATGGTCTGGCCGATCACAGGCAAGAAATCTTACGTAGGCAAGGCGGGCAAGTCAATGACACCGAGGAGTTGGCGGAGTCATATTAAGAGGTCGTTGACCTAAAATCGCGATAGCACTCATAACGGACGGTTTCGGACGAATCGCTCGATCAGAACGCAGATGAGATTTTTGGCCACTCCTAAAACCGGTCATAGCTGACATCACCATTCGGGGACATCACACGATAGCGCCGCACGGGAACCCCTAACAGGGCACGCGCGACCATGATCTCTTCGTATTCCCTAAGCACGGGATCCGGAATCTTTTGCACCATGGCATCTGTGCTCGCAAGCGAGGCGTTTACGCCCAGCGTGATCATCCGGCGGTAGCTTTCTGCCGCTTGCCACACCACTTTCGGAACATCTTTCAACCGAGGCGCCGCAAGATCGCGCTGCAGCATGTTTTTCGCGGTGACGAATCCTTCTTTCACCACCTCTGCCGCGTTTTCCTTGTCGCCGAGACGCAAATACAAATCGGCCACCGTTGCCAGGAATCCACTCTGCCGGTCGGGTTCCATCTGAGAAATCAACTGCATCTGTTCTTGCAGCACCGCGTGCGCAGTCTCGTAATTTCGGGCGTACACACAATCTTGGGCGATTGCCTGCAGAAGCCGCGAACGCGGAGACTCTTCCTCGTAGCTGCACCACTGGCCGCCCAAGGGACCACTGCACGTTGTCGGCACCTTGTGAGAGAGCGGTACGGTGGAAGCCTGCGCGAGAAAGTCCGCGGTATTCCTGGGACACCCGCCTTTTCGTACAGCTGCGACTCCGGCGAGCCGGGATTCGCGTAGAAAACGCCCGAACCGGTCACGCCCAGGCCAATATTCAAATTGAGCGAGATGGTGAACTCCAGCCCCATATCCATGGAACTGAGCCCGGTCGAATGTGCTCCGATATCACTGTTATAGAGTTGCAATCCGATGGGAACGTGATCGCTCGAGAACTTACTCAGCGGATAACTCGTCGGATAGAAATCATTCACATCGAAAGCCGGCAATGCGCCCGGAAACCGCTTCAGGTATTCCGCAACCTGCGGATGCTCCGTGAGCAGCAACTTCATTCGGGCAGGGTCGAACTCCTCCAGCGCGGGAGCTACGGCAAACAACTCGATATCATAGCGAGCGTTATACGAGAGGCTGTGGTCTCCGGATCCAACACTGGCAGACCCTAATGGCGACGCCTTATCTTTTTTGCAGCCTGCGCCAGCACGATATCGATTGCGGGGAGCACAACCTCGGATGGGAATTGTGCGTGAAACCGGGCAATGAGGCGCGAAGCACTCCAAGTCTCCACTTGTGAGGCGTCCAGCGTCTGATATGTTTTCAACGCAATCTGGAAGACATGGGTGCGCTCGGCTTCCACAGAAGAAAAAGGAGCGACCAGCATTGAGGACTCGCCAAGACCTGCAATCAGATGCGTGACTGTGTGCTGAGAAAAGTATCCATGGGAGCAGGCTTGATCGAAAGTCCGCATCGCAGTGGCGTAATCGGCCTGCATGAGAGAGAAATTGATCACGGCACGATACAGCTTGTCCTGCGTCTTTGGCTCTGTTTTCGGGAGAAGATCAAGAACATCCGGCGGGGATAAAGGCACTAATTCGTTCAGGATGGCCTCTTCGACCATCGAGCGAAGAGAGGCAGGCTCGAACTTCAGGGCGTAAGAAAACGCCTCGCGATAGAGCCGTACCGCGCGCGCCTTGTCGAGCGCAAGCCAGGCGCCCGCCGTTCGGTAAAGAAGCAAGCTCTGATCCGATGGACTAAGATCCGCAGCCAAGGACTCGGCATGGAGCAGGAGCGGCCGGGCGAATTTCTCCCGCTCGGCAAGTGTCATCGTGGCACCCGGTGAAGCTGCGGAAGGTTCTTGGCCGTATCCCATTCCGCAAATCGTTCCGGCGATCGTAATGACAGTGAAAACCCGGTGCCAATGGCAGATCAATTTCTTGCTCTCAGTCCTACGGGGAAGGAACGGATTCGTCGCGCATTCTTGCAAGCCTGATTCCGATCCGGTCCGCGCGGCAAAGAGCGGAACCGCACCACCACCCGCTGGCGCGAGCGACCGAAGATGACATAACGGGCGCGCACTTTCTCACGATCAAGCCGGATTGGGACTTGACGCGCGCGGTTGAGGAACCAACCCTGGCGGCTCGATGACGGTCGTTCGGCGCGGGTTCGAACCGGAAGGAACCTAGTTCGGGTGTCCTGCCTGCAGTCCGTAAGCGCCGACTGGTCAATGTCTTACTGCCCCCTGTCCGTTCGGACAGTGACTTCAGTACCTTAGTCCTCCGCGGATGATCGACTTATAATCCAACCAAGAACTGGGAATTGCAGCGTTCTTCCGGAGAGGCTCGCGCCGTAGGCGCGGATTGCTCCTTGCGAGATATTCGAGAGACCACGTGGATCCTGTCTTGGCATCGGCGATTTTTGTCTTCGGGCTGGCTTTCGGCAGCTTTCTGAACGTGTGTATCTATCGGCTGCCCCTGGGACTGTCAGTGATCACGCCGCGTTCGGCGTGCCCGGAGTGCAAGCAGCCGATCGCTTCTTACGACAATCTTCCGGTGCTGAGTTGGCTGATTCTGGGCGGGCGTTGCCGCCATTGCAAAACTAAGATTTCGCCGCGATACCTGATGATCGAGTTGCTCACCGGCCTGCTGTTTCTGGCCTGCTACGGATATTTCGGGCTGACGCTTTCCACTCTGAAATACTGCACGTTTGCATTTCTGCTGCTGGGACTGATTTTCACGGACGCGGAAACCAAGCTGCTGCCGGACAAGATGACGCTGCCCGGGCTCGCGCTGGGCCTCGTCTTCAGCCTGCTGGTTCCGGTGAGTGATCTTGCGTCTCAGTTCCTGCCGGGGATGGTGAATCTGCCCTTCAGCGGTGACGTTTTGACGCGGATTATGTCGCTGCTCGATTCCCTGCTGGGCGCCGCTGTGGGCGCGTCGTTCATCTACGGAGCGGGTGCAATTTATCTGCGCTGGCGGGGCACGGAAGGCATGGGCTTCGGCGACGTCAAGCTCATGGCGATGGTGGGCGCGTTCCTGGGAATCAAGCTGACAATCTTTACGATTTTCACTGCGTCGCTGGCAGGATCGTTCTTTGGTTTGACTACGGTTTTCGTGGTCTGGCTGAAGCGTACGCACCGCTTCGCGAAACGACTGGCGAATGCGCAAGCGGCCCGGCGGCGGGGATGGCAGTCGGCGCAGTTGGTCTACCGCAATTACCAGATGCCGTTTGGAGTCTTTCTCGGAAGCATGGCGCTGATCGCGTTCTTCTTCGGCAACCGCTTCCTTCACTGGTACGGGGGGCTCTGGTGAGGATACTGGCCAATCCGGTGTTGCTGCGAGCGGCGATCGTGTTGTTCTGCGCAACTTTTGCCTTCTTACTGGGCTTGCTCTTCATGCGCTCGTTGAAGAAACACATTGCGGAAGAGGCCGACTTTTCGACCACGCCATCGCCGTCACTGGAGACTCTGCCCCTGCACCTTTACAACACGGTGATCCAGCAACTCAAACAGCAGAAGCATGAATTGCAGGTGCAATCGAAGGCCGAGCAGCATCGCGCCCGCGTCAACGAAAATTTCAGCCAGGCGGTGCTTTCGAAGCTTTCCTGCGGCGTGCTCGTGTTCGGAACGAATGGGCTGGTCAAGACTTCCAATCCGTCGGCGAAGGCGATTCTGGGATTCGCTTCAGCGACGGGGATGAGCGCGGTGGATATTTTCCGCGGCGCCGTGGTCAGTTCGGCCCGGTCAGCAGTGGCCGGCGTCAGCCCGGATGAAACCGGCGACGAACCGGTGTGCCTGGCGGACGAGATTAGCGCCGTGTTGCGCGAAGACAGCAAGCGGCGGCAGGTCGAAGCCGAATACGAGACTCCGGCGGGGGAAAAGCGCTTTATCGCGGTCACGGTTTCTCCGGTGCCTTCGGTCGATGGCGGCCTGCTCGGCGTGGCGTGCCTGATCAACGACCTCAGCGAACTGGAGCGAATCCGCCGCCAGCAGGAATTGCATGGCGAAATCTCTGCCGAGATGGCGCTGCAGTTGCGAACCTCGTTGGCCACGATTTCCGGCTACGCGCAACAGCTTGCCAACAGCCGCGATCCTGAACTGGCGGTGCAACTCGCCGGCGACATTGCGCACGAGGCGGCGCAACTGGATCGCAGCATTGGAGGATTTTTGACGACACAGCGCGCCGCGCAGGGAGCATCTGCGGGCGGCTCGGTGGATTGAGTTGGATCGATAGGAACGGTTGAGCCCGGCGGAGTCGGCCGCTCCGGTGAAAAGCGAAACAGACTTAGCGTAAGAAAAAAGGTGGGAATCATGAAACATATCGCATGCAGTGGAATTGGACTCGTGCTGTTTCTCGGCTTGACCGGCCTTCCGGCCGGCGCCCAGAATCAGGCTCCGACGGCTTCGCAGAATTCTTCCTCCGGTTCGTCCTTGGGCGACTATGCCCGGCAGGTCCGCAAGGATCCGGGAGCCGCATCGTCGAAACCGAAAGTGTTCGACAACGACAATCTACCGAAGGCAGACAAGCTCTCGATCGTAGGCCAGACGCCTGCCACCGCTACGAGTTCCGCCAATGCCAAGGCACCGTCGGATAGCGCGACTCCGGCTGCGGAGGAAGGCAAGACTGCGCCCGACAATAAAGCCTCCGATGCGAAGGCAGGAGCCGACGCCAAGGCTCCCCTGACGAACGCCCCGAAGACTCCAGAGGACGAAGCGACCAAGCAAGGTGCGGCGAAGCAATGGGCCGACAAGATCGCGTCGCAAAAGGAGCAGATTGATCTGTTGACGCGCGAACTTGACGTGTTGCAGCGTGAATACCAGATCCGCGCCGCTGCCATGTATGCCGACGCCGGCAACCGCATGCGCAATTCCGCCGATTGGGACAAGCAGGACGCGCAGTACAAAGAGCAAATTGCTGACAAGCAGAAGACTCTCGACGACGCCAAGCAAAAGCTCGAAGAACTCCAGGAAGAGGCACGCAAGGCGGGCGCGCCCCCCGCAGTCAGCCAGCAGTAAGAGGGACAACGCTGCAAAACAAATCGAGCGCCGAGCGTAATGCTCCGGCGCTCGTATTGTTTCAGCATGCGGGAGCGAGGCGCCTCCGCGACAACGGGCGGGACCCTTCGACTTCGCTCAGGGCAGGCTGCCGGCGCTACATGTGCGGCACTCTGCTAGCAGCCCGCAACCGCCGAAACTGCTTCACATGATGCAAGCCGTGCACCAGGTGAAATTTCCTCCATTGGCCTGCTGTTAGCGGCCCCAGGATGGGGTGATCCAGCAGTTTGCGGTGCGAGCCAAGCTTTTCCTCGCAGCGCGCAATGATGTCGTCCATCTCAGCGATCTTTGGCCCGATCTCGGCCAGCACCTTATCCGGCGGCAGACCGCGCGGGCGGGCTACCGGCGGCGCTTCTCTGCCGGAGGGCAGGTGCCCGAATCCCACGACGACCAATGTCCGGCCGCGCTGCGCCAAGGTTTGCGTTGGAGTCTTCGTCAACGGCTTCCCGGCTTCGGCGACCTGCTGAAATCCCTTCACCGTTCCGGTGTAGGTTAGGTACAAATGCTCCAGTACCTCGGCAGCGCACCACTTTCCGAGCGGGTGCGCGCTTAGCTGTTCCGTCGACAGTCCGGCGATCGCCGACGCAATCTCCCACTGCAATCTTTGAAGACAAGGGTCCACGAGGGTTACTTACCTTTTTCGCGCTTTCGGTTAGAATGTTGCGCGACGTAAAACTCATCAACGTTATCACAGGAAGGATGTCATGAAGACGGCCAGCCTCGCCTCCACGGACCCCACCGCCATAGGAGCGGATACACCGGGAAATCGAAGGAACGTCAGGCAACGGAACCTGTACCGCGCTTTGTCTGCCGCACTCGTCATGATGCTGCTGGCGCTGTTCACCGCATGCTCGGACTCCGACAAGTCAGCGGAGACCAAGCCCGAAGTAAAAGGCCCAGAGCTCATCACGGCGCGTTCCGCTTTTCAGAAGCTTTATGTCGCGGCGCGCGGCTGGAATCAGGATGCGAAACCATACCGTTTGGAGTCCGCGGCGACCAGCGATGGTAACGGCCAGGATGGCAAGTGGGCCATCTGGCGATGCAGCTTCGGTTCGGCGGCCAAGCGCTCGGCGAAGACTTACACGTGGTCGGGCAGTGCGGCCGACGGTGCCCCGTCGCGCGGCGTGAATCCAGGGATCGAAGACAGCTACAGTCCATCGAACTCGTCGATGCAAGTGTTTGACATGGCCTTCCTCAAGATCGATTCGGACCAGGCTTTCGCCACGGCACAGAAGCACGGCGGCGACAAAATCCTCGAGAAGGCGCCCACCACGCCGGTCATCTATGTTTGCGACTGGAACCACAATACTAACGAGTTGACCTGGCACGTCATCTATGGCTCGAACCGCGAAGGAGCCAAGCTGACCGTTGCGGTCAACGCTTCCACGGGCGAATTCATCCGGGTGGAGAAGTAGGTCTGACTCCACGCGACCCCAATTGGAGAGATGCCGGTCGGAAAGCAGCCGTTTCGAGAGCAACCGGTCCAGGAGAAATAAGCGCGCCCCGGCGGAGTTCCCCCTACCGGTTCGCGCCTTCTTCGTGGTCGATCTGGGCTTGGACTTGGGAAAAAAAGCTGTGCAGGGCCTCGGCCGAAGCGATCGCCCGCTGCAGCATGCGACGCTCCCCAAAAGCAACTATGTCTTGTGGAGAATACTGGAGACGAACACGGTCGGCGGCGCAGTGCGCGCTCAACAACTCCACGCTGGCAGCTGCGAGATCGGCTTTGAGGCGGGCAATATCAATCTGTTTCTTGCTTCCGGAAACCATCTACAACTCCTCAATTTGTTTTTGGGATAACGCAGGGCGGGTCCCGGGCGCCGTATTGGGAGGACTGCCACATTCGCGGTTCCGGCGGGACCCACCCTGCGAGGTCATCAGTTCTTACTAATGTGCATATAGTATACAGCGTTACTATTACGCTGTGCAAGCAACTAATTCGATTTAGTTACCCGATTTCTACATTGTGGAGGAGAAGTGCCCCGGCATCCCGACCCTGATCTGGAACAGCGAATTCTGGCGGCGGCTTCGACGTTGTGGGCGCGTGGCGGTGAAAAAGCGCTCACCATGCGCGCCGTGGCCAAGGCGGCCGGAACGACTACACCCACGGTATACGAGCGCTATCACGACCGCGGCGATATTCTCCGCGCCCTGCGTCTCGAAACACGCCGGGAACTCTTTGCCGCTGTCAGCACAACAGGCACGCTTCGCGATGCGTTCCAGGCCTACCTCGAATTCGCGCTCAAACACAGTCATGCCTACGAAGTGCTTTTCGACGGGGTGGCCAGGCCTCCTTCCCTGCATGAGCGCTGGCCGTCCTTCAATCTCATGCGCGAGCGTCTGGCCGAACGTTTGGGAGGAAGTCCCCGGCAACATACGCGCTTCATGCTGGCAGTGTGGTCGCTGATGCACGGCAGCGCCATGCTCATCATCCGGGGCGGCTTCGAGGGCACGCTCCGTATCCAGACCATCCATGCCTGCCTGGATGCATTCGATGGCATGCTTGACTCGGCGGCGCGCTCGAAGAGCCTTCCTCACTCCGGGCCAAAGTGGCCTTCCAATCTGATCCTGGGCGAGGGCAAGCAGAGCAGAGTGGGAAATGGTGGCAGAGAGAATCGGAAGACAAAATCTAAAGCAAGGAGACTACACAGTTGAAGGACTCCAGGCCTGCGAGTTAGCGCGGGCACAATGGCGTTACCAGTTGACCCGGGCATTTCACCGGGCGGGCTTCGCGTTAGCGGCAGTGCCTTTCAACCGGTCAATCGCCTTCTGGGCTTCTTCCGCCTGCGGTCCGTGGGGCAGGATCTTCAAATAGCTCTCGTATTCCTTGCGCGCCTCGTCCGGCTGATCCATTTTTTCCAGGCACACGGCCAGGCGGAACGTAGCTACCGCGTCATTGTCTTTGTAGAATAGAGCCTCGCGGTAGCGGTCCGCGGCGGCACGATAGTTCTTGCGCTTGAAGTAGAAGTCGCCCACTTCAATATCCTTGGCTGCCTTGTGCGGGTTCCAGGGATGGAATTCGCTCACATCGCCATTGCCGGGCGCGCCCTCCACATCCATCAGCATCTCGGAACTCTGCGGGTGAGCCTTGGCGTCATCCTCGGGAGGACTCAGGTCGATCTGCGTATCTTTGCTCGAACTCTCCCCCGGTTCGTTGTCCAGGTCACTGGCATTGACCCGATCGGACCGTGGGGGCGAGAGATTCGGGTTGCGTGGCGTGGCTGGTTTGGAAGCGGGCGACGACGCGGAATCCGGCGTTTGAGAATTCGCGGGCGGGAGGCTAGAAGGAGTGGAGCTCTGCGCTTGCACTTCCACGCTGCATGCCAGCAAGAAAATAAAAAGCAAACTGCGCATAGGCTTATTTTACCGCCCTCCGTGTCCAGCTCAAATATGTCTGGCTCAATATGTCTACTCAAACATGGGTCGCGCGGAAAGCCTGCAGGCACTTGCGCGCCGTCTCAAGCTCGGAGAACCGGCTTCCCTCTTGTTCGACGAGGTAATACTCGACTCCGCCGACGCTCTCAGCAGCCTGAAAAATTCCCTTCCAGTCCGCCACGCCTTCGCCGAACAGGACCTTGTAGCCTTTGGCGGGATCAGGCGACCAGTCTTTACAATGGATGGACCGAATGCGCCCCGGGTTGGCTCGAATCCACGCCACAGGGTCGGCGCGCCCTTCCAGACAGGTTCCGACATCCAGTTGCAGCATCACCGTCGGCTTGGTGCTCTTGGCGAGAATATCCATGGGACGCTGCCCGCTCACCGGCGCCCATTCGGCCTGATGATTGTGGTATCCGGGCTTGAGGCCGGCGGGCCCCAGGGTCTCGGCGGCGGAATTCAGGGTGTCTGCAACTGCTTTCCAGCCATCGATCCCGGCCTTCGGGTCAGTCCAAGCCAGGACGACATATTTGCAGCCCAGAATCAGGTTCAAGTCGCGCGCGCGATTGATGTTTTTTGGCAGGAAATAGTCTGCGTCGTTGTGAGTCGAGTAGCAACGGATGCCCAGATCATCCATCAACTTGCGCATCTGCTTGGCCTGCGTCTCGGTCCAGTCGAAATAAGGGGCGTAGAACTCGACCGCCTGATATCCCATCTGAACGATGTTGCGAACTGTGCCCTCGGGATCCTGCTTGAGGCTATCGCGGACTGAGTAGAGTTCGAGGCCAACCGGAATGGAACTCGATGACGCCGCGCTTTTGAAGGCCCACGGCAACATCGCGGACATGGCAAGAAACGAACGGCGGGAAAGGGCTTTGGAAGGCATGCCAGAATCCTAACTCTTTGCCTTCGATCGGTCGAAAGAAAAAAGCTTTTAACCGCCGAGGGCGCGAAGAAGAGCCGCAAAGTTCGCAAAGAAAAACAACAACGATTGCAGAAGACACCAAGCCAAAAAAAGCAGGCCGCTCAGGGGGAGCGGCCTGGTTGGCGAAGTCCTCCGGGGAGGAGGGTAAACTTTTTCCTTACATGGATGACGGATTGTTCTGACCGGCGGTCGGCGCAGTGGCGGGCTGAGTGCTGTCGCCCACCGTGTTCGTCATCAAGCGCACATCAACGCGGCGGTTGTCGGCGCGGCCAGTCGAGGTCTTATTCGTCTCTACCGGCTTATCCTTGCCGAGCCCAATCACGTAGATCTTGTGCGCGGGAACGTTGTGCTTCGAAGCCAGATACTGAATCACCGAGTTGGCGCGGCGCTGGCTGAGATCGTAGTTGTAGTCGGCCGGCCCCACTGAATCCGTTCCGCCTTCCAGGGCAATAATGTAACCCTTGGTCGAGGCAATGCTAGACGCGAGCTGGTCGAGGGCTTCCTGGGCCTTCTGCGTCAGGTTGTCTTTGTTGAAGCCGAACTTCACCGAGGTCTCGGCGACGGCATGGTAGTTATCGAGGTTGGCGACGGTGTTGGTCAGCACGCCGACGCGGCCGTTGGCGGCGTCCGCCATCTGCTGAGCGGAGGCGGCCGTCTGTCCCGCAGTTTGCGCCTTCTGCTCGACTTCGGCAGTCTTGACGTTCACGGCCTGGATGCCGGCCTGAGCGCGCGCGTCCACGTCCTTAATGTCCTTGGTGTTCTTCGCGGTCAGGTCGTCGAGTTCGTTGGTCTTGTTGATCAGTGGCGTCGTCTGCTGTTTGACATAATTCTTGCTGGCGCAACCGACCGTGGCCACCATGCTGGCTGCGAGGCAAATCACTAACGAAGTGCGATTCATAGGGTGAGGCTCCTTAGTCCAATCTTGAATAGCGCGAACGATGATCCCGCGCGCAAAAACTTGCAATTTTGATGCCCTGGGAATGCTGTTTGTTGCTTACTAGTCCCGCGCTTACTTCTGCACGGGACGTGCCAGTTTTCCTAGCGTCCAGCCTTCGCGGTAAGTATATATGTTTTCAATGATTTGCGGAAGAGAAGTGCCGGAGCTGGACTGGCCCCGGCGAGCTTCCGGAACGCAAAGCGCACACACGGAGTGGAAATTTTATATGGCGGGGCTCAGGTTGCAGCTAGGAAGTTCAATTGTGCCGAGGCGGGCAGAGTAGCGGGATGGTTTCCCTCTTGTTTCGACGGTACACCCTAAAATCACTCTCATCCAACGTAATGACACTGTAGCGAGGATACAGCTCACTCATGCGAACGAGACACAGATCGGCGAGATCGGGCTTACGATCCGCATAGCGTCGCGCCAGATCTCGAAGTTGTTGGAGATTTCCGGAAAAATCAAAGGCCAACTGCAGCAACTCGTCTTCTAGTAGAGACAGCACATAGGAACTCGATTCCAGATGAAACGCCGCTTCCGCGAGAACCGCTTCGCAAGTGAGCAAGGGCTCGGTGATTTCCTTGGCGACGTCAACCGCCCAAGAGTGATGGTGGTCGTTGGCCCTTGCAAAGGCCACGATGAAGCCCGTGTCCGCAATGGCCTTCATGAGCGGGAGAATCCTTTGCGGGAGGACACATCCGGAGGCCCGCCGCTGATCGCACCCGCATGGCGCAGGAATCGCTGTTTCCCCCCGCCGGACTTGGCGGCCTCAAGCTGCTGGCGGATGAGCCGGCCAACGGGCACGCCAGTCTGGCGTGACTTTTCCTTGAGCCAGCTCAGAAGCTCTTCTGTAAGACGGATTGTCAGTGTATGACTCATATGACAACATTATAACACACCGCCATCCGGATCCAGCCCGCAAAAATCAGCGGATGAGCATCACTTCCAGATCTCAGTGATAGACGCCGCGTCATGGTCGTTGGCCGTCAGAGGTTCCAGCCCAAAATTGTCCTCGATCGTGCGCAGGACGCTGTAGTGAGTGTAGAGCTTGCCGAGCGCCTTGGGATCCTGCTGATTCGCCGGCTTCACCATGTCGCCAAGGAACAATGTATAGATGCGGTTGTCGGCATTTCCGCCCGATTCGTCAAAGGTAACGATAACCAGCGTCCCCTGACGCAGCTTTTCAGGAAAGGTCTCATCGAGGAACTTCTTCACCCACGCGCCCGCCGTCTGCGCGTTGGTGTCGTGGCCGTCGTTATTCATGTTGGGGGTATAGAAGGAATAGGCGACCAGGCCCTTTTTCGCATCCTGCACGAAGGCGTTGTCGGACTTGCTGGAATCGACCCGAATCACGTGATCGCACCACTTCTCCTGCACCTCGCGAAAGCTGAGGAACGGCACGTGGCGGCGCACATAATTCCCTCGCTTGTCGGACACATGCTGCCCGGAGAAAGTCCACGGGCAGGGTTCATCGGGCAGTTCCTCCGCGTACTGCTTGAAGTCGAGGCCGGCGGCGATGAGGCGATCGGCAATCGTCTTGTGCCCGGCGTCCGGGGGAATGTTCACCTGGTTGTCGGCAAAAAGACGTCCGCGGCGATGGATGCCGAAGTCCGTACCCGCAACCATCGTCAGATAATTCGGATAGGAAGGATGGAATAAGGCATGGAAGTTGGTAAAGCTGGCGCCACCCGCCGCCAGATCGGCCAGACTCTTGTCTTTACTGGCAACCTCGTAGTCAACGTTTTCGAGAACGATGATCAGCACGCGGTCGAAATGGTGGGCGCTCGCTCGCGCCGCGGCCCGGGCAGCTTCCTCCTGCTTTCCCTCGGGAGACTTCGTGACTTGGGGTTGAGATTGGGATTGCGATTGAGGTTGAGCAGACTGGCTCGGTGACGCGGGTGTGATGCTCTGGGCCGCCGAACTCGAACCGGCACCCAGGAGAGTAATCAGGACAGATGCAACCGCGCACATATTTCGCGGGGAAGGCTGGACAACATGAAGAAGACTCATCAGCCTTTTTGTAACACAATCTCGCAGCATCCCATCCAATTAGAATAGATACTTCGCTGCGCCATGGGCTTGCAGGCCAAAATCCGCACCATTCCCACCGAACCCGGCGTGTATCTTTACAAGAACGCCGAGGGCGACGTCATCTATGTGGGCAAGGCGAAAAACCTGCGCAGCCGCGTGGCCAGCTACTTTCACGAAGGCCGCTGGGAAGACGCGAAGACCGGCACCCTGGTGCGCGAGGCGGTCGATGTCGATTACATCGTAGTCGCCAACAACAAAGAGGCGCTGGCGCTCGAGAATAATCTGATCAAGCAGCGCAAGCCGCGATTTAATATCCTGCTGCGCGACGACAAGACTTATCCGTATGTGAAGCTCACGCTGGGCGAGCGCTGGCCGCGGGTTTACGTCACGCGGCGGCTGCGCAAGGACGGCAGCAAATATTATGGTCCTTACTTCCCGGGCAACCTCGCATATCGCATTGTCGATCTGATCCACCGCAATTTTCTGATTCCATCGTGCAAGGTCGATCTCACACGTTTTCATCCGCGCCCCTGCCTCCAGTACTACATCAAGCGCTGCCTGGGCCCGTGCGTGCAAGACTTGACTACGCCGGAGACCTATCAGGAGGCCGTCCGCGACGTGAAACTGTTTCTGGAAGGCCGGCCCACGGATTTGAGCCGCTCTCTGCACGCACGCATGCAGCAGGCTGCCGCCGCAGAGGAGTACGAGCGCGCGGCACGGTATCGCGATCTGATTTCGACAGTTGAGCAGTTGCAGGAACGCCAGCGCATGGCTGCCGCCGAAGGCGACGATGCCGACGTGTTCGGCTATCACTTCGAAAATGGAATGCTGGCGGTGAATCTGTTCCACATGCGCGGCGGAAAGATGGTCGACCGCCGCGAATTCTTCTGGGAGGATCTGCCGGAATTCGGGACCACCCTAGATCCTGTGGAAGAGAAGAACCATGTGGGGACGGGCGCCCTCGCCCGTCCGGGCGAGCAAAGCTCGCCAGCGCATTTGGCCGGCAGTGCCGATCAACTCGAAGAAGACAGCAGCCGAGCTTCGCTCGGCATGGACGGGCGAGGGCGCCCGTCCACACATGACCTGTCCCCAAATGTCCCCGAACAACCCGACGCATCGTTTCATCCCGGGGAATTCTTCTCTGCCCTGCTCAAGCAGCTTTACATCGGCCAGCCTTATGTTCCGCGGAATCTCTACGTCCCGGTTGATTTCGAGGACCGCGAAGCTTTGGAAGACTTGCTCTCCGAGCAAGAGGCCGACAGGAGTGTCCGCCCCACGCGCGTACATATTCTCGTTCCTCAGCGCGGTGACAAGCGGTCGCTGATCGACCTTGCGGGGAATAAAGCCAAACAGTCCTACGATCAGCGCTTTCGCGTGCTCAAGCCGAACGCGCGCAAGATTCAGGAAGAATTGCGGGAGGCGATCAGCCTGCCGGAACTGCCCAAGCGCATCGAATGCTTCGACATCTCCCACATTCAGGGCGCGGAAACCGTTGCCTCAATGGTGGTGTGGGAAGACGGCAAGATGAAGAAGTCGGACTACCGCAAGTTCATCATTCGCACCGTGGAAGGTGTGGACGATTTTGCTTCCATGCGCGAGGTGGTCACGCGGCGCTACAAGCGTTTACAGGATGAAAACAAGCCGATGCCCAGCCTGGTGCTCATCGACGGCGGCCTAGGACAGCTGCACGCCGCAGCCCAAGCGTTGGACGCCCTTGAGATTATCAATCAGCCGCTGGCCGCGATCGCCAAGCGCGAAGAGATCCTATATGTGTATGGGCAAGAGAAAGATCCGATTGCGCTGGATCATCATTCTCCGGTGCTTCACCTGATTCAACTCATTCGTGATGAGGCCCACCGCTTTGCCGTGACGTTCCACCGCAAGCGCCGGCAGATGCGCGACCGGTCCACCGAACTGCTGGAGATCCCTGGGGTGGGAGCGAGCACAACGCGGCGGCTGCTCGAACATTTTGGCAGCGTGCAGGCGGTCAAGCAGGCGGACCCGGCGGCATTGTCGGCGGTGGTGACGCAAACGCAGGCGGAGGCGATTCGCAGTCACTTTCGGAAATAGTCCCTCTTCGTCGAATTTCTCTGCGATCTCCGCGGCGGTTCTTTGCGCTCTTTGCGGTCAAAAGCTTCTTAACCGCAGAGTTCGCAGAGAACTGCCGCGGAGATCGCAGAGAAAAACAGCTACTTCGGTGCCGGGCTGGCGTTCCCCATGTCGAGGACGACTTTCCAGCTTCCGTCCTTCTGCTGCTTCCAGATGCTGGTGTACTTGCCGTAGTCGACTACCGGCTTGCCTTCTTTATCTTTGGCATGGAACTCGTAGGTGCCGTACGTGTAGCCGAGATCGCCCGAGGCAGAGATGTCGGCGCCGACCGGCGTCCAGATCAGGCGATGGTTCTTGTCGTCGAGGAAGCCCATACCCTTGGCGATCCCAGCCTTGCCTTGAATCAAAGGCCCGCCGTTCGGGACTTCGACGGAATCGTCCGCGTAGTACGACATGTATCCTTGCGAACCTTTCTCGGCGGCGGCTTTCATGAACTCGCCTTCGAGTTGCTTCAACATCTCGGCAGTAGCTTTCGGCGAGGCCGTCACGGTGGGTCGAGTCATGGGCACAACAATCGTAGCGACCAGGAAAGCGACGACGAGAACGGGCAGAAATGATTTCATGCAGCCTCCGCGGAATAGTGCGCCCATTCTACTCCGGAGGCACCCCGGTGCTAGCTTGCCGGCGTGCCGGATCTGCTTCTGGTAGCCAGCCACGCGACGCATGCGATCATCCCGCACCAGCCTAGCAGCCGCACTACCGCAGCGATCTGCGTGTCATGATTGAGCACGCCGAGGCTAGTGAAGATCGCGTAGAAGTCATGCTCCACAAGGTCCGGGTCGCCCGTCGTGACCAACGCCAGAACCTGGGCCCGGGCGTCGGCCATATACGTCGCGGTATAGAGCCAGTTCTCGAAAAAGAAAAACGCACAGAAAACGAAGCCCGTAGTATGCCTCTGCATGAAGAAATACGCGGCCAGCAGAAATGGGACCAGCCACTGCAGCAGTGTGCCTCCCCAAAGACAGAGCGTGGGTCCGAACCAGGCGAACAGATTGTGTCCGCCTTCATGCACGACCAGGTTGGCGATGTCGATGAACAGGAATCCGCCGTGAGCGGAGAACGCGTACGCCAGGAACGCGACATAAAAGATCAGCCACGCCACCAGTGCTGGGCGGGAGACTGGCTTCCACGGTTCGAGAATCGATTGCAGTGGTTCGAGCATGCGCGTCTCAAATGATTCTACGGGCTGGGATTTTCGCGGTGCAGATTACGAACGTGCGGGGCATCTTGCGGATTGAGAACGGCTCCGTCTGCAGGCGCACGAATGACTTGGACCCGTGGCCGTCGCGTGAAAGCGACGTTTCTTGTTAAAGTGATCTGACAGAGTAATCTGACGCGACAGCTTTCATCTGCGGGAATCTGAACGCCTTTGGTCACAGAGACTGAGCGGCACGTTCTACAAAATGATTTCGGCATTTACGAAAATTCGGCAATGGATTACCGCGATTGTGCTGCTTCTGCTGGTGGCCGCGGCCATCGCAGGAATAGTGTGGACGCGCGCATTGCCTGAACCGAATGAAGAAACATCGGCAGCGCCCACCAAGAAAGCGCTGGGACGAAAGACATCGGGGGCGCAGCATCCGCTGGTGGATCAGCGGCCTTTGCAGACTGCCCGGCGGCTGGCCGCGCTCGCCTCTACTCCGGAGGAGCAAGCGCTGGCCCACGACGCGGAAAAAGTTGGAGACCACGAAGTCGATCTGGCTTTCTTCGATGCCCTGCGCTCGGCCGAGGAAAACCCTCCACCGCTTTCTCCCGAGGCCAAACAACTTTCGGACCGCAAGAACAAGGCCGAACTGGCGCTCAAGGAAGACCAGGATAATGTCGCGCTGCTGACTCGAAAGCTGAGCGCTGCGCCGGAGTCGCAGAAGGACAATCTGCAGGATCAACTCGACGTCGCCAAGGCACAGGTAGATCTGGATCAGGACGAATTGGACGACGCGTCCGAGGATCTCGAGCAGACCGGCGGCGATCCGCAGTCAAAAATCAAGCGGCTCAAAGCGGAGCATGATGCCGGCGACCACGCTCCCACCGCGGCTGTGGGCTCAGCCGTCAATCCCCACGAGCAGGACTACCAAACTCACACCCTGCTGAATGTATTCCGGGCATGGCAGGCCTTGCGCGACAAAACAGCTCAATTGGAAGCGGCGCGGGATGAAACTATTGCCAAACAACAGCGCCTGGCCCAGCGGCACGCAACCTTGAGCGCGCAAGTTCTGAAAGAAAAAGAGAACCGCGACGCAGCCAAGCAACAAGCCAAGGGATTCGCGAAGAGCAGCAACGCAGCCAGCCGTGAAGATTCCAAGGCGACGGCGACGGCGGCGCTGGATTCCCTGAAGCAATACACGCGCGATCAGAAGAATCTGGCCGACCTGGGTAAGCGAATCCAGGACGAGCAGGAACTGAGCGACATCTACGCCAGATGGATCGTGTTGGTCGAGAACCGAGAAAGGGCTGCCCTGCACAACCTGATTGAATCGACGCTGTGGATTCTGCTGGTTCTGGTGGCGGTCTACGTGGCCAATCGGGTAATTGAGCGTTTGTTCACCGGTATGACCGCGGAGAACAAGCGCATCGACACGCTGCGCGCTGTAGTGAAATTCGGGGCGCAAGCCGTGGGCGCGATTGTGATTGCGTTTCTGATCTTCGGCATGCCCAATCAGACGACCACCGTGCTGGGCTTGGCGGGTGCGGGGCTTACGGTGGCGATGAAAGACTTTATCGTCGGATTCCTCGGATGGTTCGTGCTGATGGGGCGCAACGGGATACGCGTGGGAGACTGGGTTGAGATCAATGGTGTCTCCGGCGAGGTGATCGAAGTAGGGCTGCTGAAGACGATCTTGCTCGAAACCGGCAACTGGACAGATGCGGGACATCCCACCGGCCGCAGAGTTTCGTTCGTCAACAGCTTCGCGATTGAGGGTCACTTTTTCAACTTCACAACTTCAGGCCAGTGGATGTGGGACGAACTGGATCTCACGATTCCCAGCGACCAGGATCCTTATACAGTCATCGATGCGCTGCAGAAGCTGCTGGAGAGAGAGACTGAGGAGAACGCGCGCAAGGCGGAAATGGAATGGTCACAGACCACGACACGCTACCGGGTGCAATCGCTCTCGGCCAAGCCAGCCATCAACGTGCGGCCGAGCGGATCGGCCGTCGAAGTTAGCGCGCGTTACATCACCCGCGCGTATGAACGGCACGAAACTCGCAAGCGGGTGTATGCGGCCGTGCTGGAGCTGATGCGTGGCAAGCGGGAGGCGGTGAAGCAATAGAGCTCTTGGCTCTTGGCTCTTGGCCTTTAGCTTCCTGCGCCGGTCATCGGCATCCGCTTCCGCATTACTTGTTTTCTCCTTCCAATATCCATGACCAACAAAGAAGACTTGGGAGTGCTCATCGTCACTGGGGGGAGCCGTGGGATTGGCGCGGCGGTCGCCGTGCTCGCTGGAGAACGCGGGTATGCGGTTGCAGTCAACTTCTTGACGGGCGAGGTGGAGGCAAAGAAAGTGGTCGACACGATTATGGCTTGCGGCGGCCGCGCCGTCGCGATTCAAGCTGACGTCGCACGCGAAGAAGAGATCGTGCGCATGTTCGAAGCCGCCGAGCGGGAGTTGGGTCCGATCAGGGCGCTGGTGAACAACGCGGGAGTGACGGGCGGGTTCGCGCGCGTGGAAGAAGTTACGAGTGCAGCCATCGCAAATGTATTCGCCGTCAATGTGAGCGGGACAATGCTGTGTTCGCGCGAGGCGGTGCGCAGGATGTCGACGCGGCGGGACGGAACCGGCGGCGCGATCGTGAACATTTCGTCGCGCGCGGCGCACACGGGTGCGCCGGGGGAGTGGGTACACTACGCGGCGTCGAAGGGCGCTATCGACAGCTTCACGATCGGACTGGCGCGGGAAGTGGCGACGGAAGGAATCCGCGTAAACGCCGTGGCTCCCGGATTAGTCGATACTGACCTGCACGCGGCGAATGGCAAACCAGGCCGACTTCAGCGGTTAATGCCGACTATCCCGATGCAGAGAGCGGGTAAGCCACACGAAGTCGCAGAAGGAGTTCTGTGGCTCTTGTCCCCTGCGGCTTCATATACGACGGGCACGATTCTGGAGATTGGAGGCGGGCGATGAGGGGGCAGTTCTCAGTTCCCAGTCATCAGTTCTCAGTCATCCTCTATCCTTCCGTCTATTTCCTCTCTAAATCTTTTCTCAGGTATGTCTTGATCTTTTCCGGGAGGCGGGATGCATGCAGAATGTCGCGCAGTTGCGCGGGCGGGACCCGGGCAAATTCGAGGGCTCGGGCTAAGGGCGTGTATTCATTCCGCAACAGCGCCATACGAATTTCAGGACGCACCGACCATCTGGCGTGACCGCAGATGACTTTGACAAGGGCCGGAGACGCGCTTTGGCGCGCCAGTGCCTTGACGACTGCGGCTTCTCCGAGGCGTGGATTCTCCAGCGCCGTTTGCCACACGCGCGACTCCCGGTCGAGCAGCAGCGCAGCGGCAACCGCGGCGGACGAGCGGCGCGCCAGCGAGATGCGCTCCCCCAGAGTAATGGAGGCGAGGCGCGCCACCAGCAACTCATCGGCAACCCGCTTCAGATCGGCTGTCACCGCGGACAGCAGTGAGAACTGCATAAGATCGAAAGTATAGAGTTTGCGAATCAGGCGCAGCGCAATGCGGCGCGGCGTGCGCGGATGGGCGGTGAGCGCAACCCGAACCTTGCGCGATTTCATCACCGCGACATTTCGGCTGATCTGCTCGATGACTTCAGAGGGCAGGGAGCGGTCCTTCATTAAAGCAAGGACGAGATCGGTGGTGAGAGCTGGGTCGGCGGCCACTTCAAGATTCGGGGACGCGGGGCCGGGAGCCGATTCCAGAGGGATTAATGGCTCGATCGGATTCTCTGTTTCCGGGTTCATGCCAGGCTTGGAAAGTTATGCCCCGCGTTCAAGATCAAGATCAACTTCAAAACCTAAAATCAAAGGCGGCGGACAGACCCTGCCCTGAGCTTGTCGAAGGGAGTATCCGCCCCACATTTTGCGGCTCTTCGCGCCAGCCGCAGAGCGCCCTCTACGGGCTCCACAACCTGCGGATTCACTTCTGCTCGCGAATCCAGGGCGCGAAGTTCATTGTAAAAAACCTGGCGCACCAGCGGCGCATGACGAAAGACTCCTCCGGTCATGGCCACCGGAACGGGACTGGTGTGGTCCTTCGAGAAGAGGCGGCCGATTACGACCGCGGCCATATCGGCGAGTTCCCTGCCTGCGTTGGTGAGAACTTGCCTGGCCAGATCGTCTGAACTCGCGGCCACTGCCGGAAACAGCGCGGAAAAGTCCGGAGGAGGAATCGAGTTGGCGGCGCGAGCGAGGTCCACCAGCGAGGTCACTCCCCAGGCTTTGAGTAGAGCCGCCGATAGTGACGAACCCTGAAGCGACTCGATCTCGGGAGATCCCTCTCTTAGATCGGCGACGCGAGGATCGGCGGCGCGCAGCACGTCGCTAACGGCCGCACGGCCGATCCAGTGAGCCGAGCCTTCGTCGCCGATGGCGAATCCCCAGCCTCCGGCGCGGACCGTGGCTCCCTGCTGGTCGCGTCCGTAGGCAAACGATCCCGTGCCGGCATTGACAATCACACCTGGGCCGGTATCGAACGCAGCCTCGAGGGCGATCTGCATGTCGCCAAACACGTCGATCGGCGTGGGGAGAATCTCAGCCAGGGAGCGGCGGACAATCTCGGCTAGTTCTGGTCGGGCGGCGCCCGAACCTCCAACGCAAGTATGCGAAACCTGCGCCGGCGTAATGCCGGCGGCAACGCATGCCTGGCTCACCGACTGCCGAAGCGACTCGCGGGCTATCGCCTCTCCAACGCGGACAATGTTGCTTGGTCCTGCAGTCGCGGTCGCAAGCCGGTGCGAATCGTCGCCCACCGCGCACGTGGTTTTGGTACCGCCTCCGTCGATGCCGAGATAGTAGGGCACGGGTTATTTCTAACACAGAGCGGTTCCCGGTTGCCGGTTCCTGGTGCGAGGTGGGATGGGGACTATAGAGTCTCACTCGCGGAAACGCGAGATGGCTTCCATAATTAAGAGATTGCTTCGGCGGAACGCTTATGACGGCGAAGATTCAGATCACGGAACTCAACAACAGTGGAGATGCGAGGGGCTTCAGGTTCGCGGCGCCGGCGGAGGCGACCGCGTTCGTCGAGCGCATGGCCGATGTGCACCTGGCTTCGACCGAGCGGCGAGCCGTGCCCGGAAATCATTATCATCATCATCTGCGACGACGTGAGGCAATCGTCGTGCTGCCCGGCGCGAAGTGGTCCTTCCATTGGGACGAAGGCGAAGGATCGCTGACCCAGCACCGCGAGTTCGATTGCAGCCGCGCGGTGTTGGTTCTGGTGTCGCCGGGGGCTTCGCAGGCGGTGCGAAATGAGGGCGACGCCAACTTGTGGCTGGTGGCGATTTCGTCGGAAACCTATGATCCCGCGGAGAGCGTGGCGCGCAAAGTGGTGTGAGCGGTTTTTTGCGGGCCAATGACAAGTTCTTAACCGCACAGTTCGAAAAGAAAAGCCGCAGAGAACGCAAACGGGAGCGAAAAGAATTAAATCAGGTTCTCTCAGCGATCTCAGCGGTTAAGAGCTTTTCTGCCGAAAGTAACAATATGGGCCTGAACCACCTCGATTTCGCGATCATCGCTCTGTACCTGGCGGGGATCACTCTGTTCGGACTGCGCTTCCGCAAGAAGCAGCACTCCCTGCGCGACTACTTTCTCGCCGGACGGGACATTCCATGGTGGGCGATCGCTCTGTCGATTGTCGCCGCCGAGACCAGCACCCTCACCATCATCAGCATTCCCGGGCTGGCCTACGATACGAATCTCACGTTCCTCCAGGTCGTCATGGGATACGTGGTGGGCCGCGTAGTGATCAGCTTCGTGCTGTTGCCGCACTATTTCCGTGGCGATCTTTACACCGCTTACGAGTTGATCGAACGCCGCTTCGGCCCCGGACTACGCTCCCTGACCGCGGGCCTATTTCTGCTGACCCGAGCCGCTGCGGAAGGCGTGCGCGTATATGCGGTGTCGATTGTGGTCTCGATCGCGCTGGGGACCGGCGAGGTGACGTCGATTGCAATCATCACGGCATTGACGGTCATTTATACGTTCGAGGGCGGCCTCGCCGCCGTAATCTGGACCGACGTCGTGCAGACCGCAATCTATGTCGGTGGAACGCTGGTGGGACTGATGACGATTCTGCATCTCGTCCCCGGAGGATGGTCGGCGATTCATGCGGCCGCTGCCGGCGCGGGCAAGCTGCAGGTATTTGATTTCACCGGCAGCATCTGGATTCCCTACACGTTCTGGGCAGGATTGATTGGCGGTACCTTTCTGACTACGGCGAGTCACGGGACGGACCAGTTAATCGTGCAGCGCCTGCTGGCGGCGCGCGGGCAGAAACAATCGGTGACGGCGCTGCTTTCGAGTGGCGTCGCCGTCCTGTTTCAGTTTGCGCTCTTTCTGACAGTGGGAATCATGTTGTGGGCCTACTATCGCGTGCCGTCGAAGATGTTTGGGACACCGGACCGGATTTATCCGACGTTTATTGTCACGCGCATGCCACACGGCATCTCGGGTCTGCTGATTGCAGCGATCCTGGCGGCGGCGATGTCCAATTTAAGCGCGGCACTGAATTCGCTGTCTTCGACCTCCATCATGGATTTCTATGTGCGCCTGCGGCCGCAGGCTGATGAACACACCAAGATGCGCCTCTCGCGCCTGGCCACGCTCGCCTGGGCGCTGGTGCTGTTCGCTCTGGCGGTAATCGCGCTGCATAAAGTCGGGCGGGTCGTAGAAGTGGGCCTGCAGATCGCGTCGGTCGCGTACGGAGCGCTCCTCGGCGTGTTTCTTCTCGGTGTGCTAACGCGGCGAGCAAATCAACGCGGGGCCATGGTGGGGATGCTCTTTGGCTTCGGTATCGAATTGTATTTGTGGCGACTGACTCACGTCCCGTGGACGTGGTGGGTGATGATCGGGACGGCGGTCACTTTCGGAGTGGGATATACCGCCAGCTCTTTTATGCAGGACTAGATCTTCTCTGCGTTCTCTGCGGCTGTTCTTTGCGCCCTTTGCGGTTAAAGGCTTTTCCGGCCCACTCGCGTATACTGGCTCACTTCGACCATGCCCGAGCCACTCACTTCCCGTCCTGAGCTTGCCCGCGATCTGGGGGTCAGCCATGCCGCCGCCGTAGTCGTAGGGACGATTATCGGCAGCGGCATTTTTTTAGTGCCCGCAGAGATGATGCAGGCCGTGGGCTCAGCCAAACTGGTGTATCTGGCGTGGGTGGTGGGCGGATTGCTCTCGTTCTTCGGCGCTCTCACTTACGCCGAACTTGGCGCGATGAA
>WNGK01003477.1_pt1 | contig 33743 bp, 23 predicted proteins | sample 5400601 | NCBI WGS metagenome assembly WNGK01 (sample SAMN13153376, study PRJNA577476) | soil metagenome | isolation source: 60 cm soil or saprolite under Garry oak tree replicate 1 | place: USA:California | collected 2016-06-15 | reverse complement strand
CCGACGAAGGCGTGGAGATCGTGTTTGGCTACAGCGGCGGTGCGATTCTGCCCACATGGGACGCACTTGGACGTTACACCATTGAACAGGAATCGAAGCGGCGCAAACCCATCGAACTGGTCGTTCCTGCCAATGAGCAAGGTGCCGGTTTCATGGCGGCCGGCTACGCGCGGGCCAGCGGTAAAGTCGGCGTTTCGATCGTGACTTCAGGTCCAGGGGCCACGAACAGCGTTACGCCCGTGCGCGATTGTATGGCGGACTCCATTCCCATCGTTCTCATCTGCGGGCAAGTTCCGCGCGCCGCCATCGGCACCGATGCGTTTCAAGAAGCGCCGGTCTTTAACATCATGAGCGCGTGCGCGAAACGCGCGTTTCTGGTGCTCGATCCGGAAGAGCTCGAAGCGACCGTTCGAACCGCATTCGAAATTGCCCGCAGCGATCGTCCCGGACCCGTTGTTTTGGATATTCCTAAAGACGTGCAGAACTGGAAAGGCACCTTCCGGGGTGAAGGCGTGCTGGACCTTCGAGGTTATCGAGAGCGGATGCAGGATCTGTACGGCGCGCGCATGCCGGAGTCCAAGGGAACTGCGTTTTTCGACATTCTCCGCAAGAGCGAGCGGCCATTGATTTATGCCGGAGGGGGTGTCATCAAAAGCGACGCGGCGCGCGACTTGCGGCGCTTCGCAACGACGCTCAAGATTCCCGTGGTGACGACCTTGCAGGCAATAGGGTCATTCGATACCACGCATCCGCTATCGCTGCACATGCTTGGCATGCACGGCACAGCGTACGCGAATTATGCCGTCGAAGACTGCGATTTTTTAATCGCGATCGGCGCGCGATTCGACGACCGGGTTGCGGGTAATGCTTCCAAGTTCGCACCCAATACAAACAACATTGCTCATATCGATATTGATGCCTGCGAGATCGGAAAAGTAAAGCTGGTCACGTGGTCTCACGTCGCCGATGCAAGAAACGGCTTGCAGGATCTGTTGAATTTCGCGCGGGGTTTCCATAAGGATTTCTCACCATGGCTGAACCACGTGGCCGCATTGAAAAAGAATCATCCCTTGGATTACGACCGGAGTTGTGACTTCATTCAGCCGCACTACGTCATGGAATGTCTGAATAAGATTACGCAGGGTGAGGCGATTATTTGCACCGGCGTCGGCCAGCACCAGATGTGGGCAGCACAATATCTCGACTACAAGCATCCCCGTTCATTCCTGACCTCAGGCTCCATGGGCACCATGGGGTTCGGGTTGCCGGCCGCCATTGGCGCGCAATTCGCGTGTCCCGATCGTCTCGTCATTAACATCGACGGCGATGGCAGTCTGCGGATGAACATCGGCGAGATGGAAACGGTGACGAACTATAATTTGCCGCTAAAAACGATTCTCTTCAATAACCAAGGCGATGGCATGGTTCGCCAGTGGCAAAAGATGTTCTTTGCCGAACGGTTCTGCGGCACGGAAAAATTCCTTCACCGGAAGGACTTCGTGAACGCCGCAAGGGCAGACGGTTTCGAATTTGCCGTCCGGGTGAGTGAGAAGAATCGGGTAGAACGGGTCTTACAGGAGTTTGTGCATCATAATGGGCCCGCGTTCCTCGAAATTATGATCGACCCGGATGCTTGCGTCTTCCCCATGGTCGCGCCCGGCCTGAGCTACAAAGAAATGGTCACGGGCCCGCACATTACCCCTCGGGCCCAGGACACAACCAAGCCAGCCAAACCCACAGATTTGTTTTAGCGGGGAAAATTCCCCGCTATTTCTTTAGTCGCTGTTCTAACCGATTGACTTCGTCGCGAAGTGCTTTTGGCAGGCGTTCACCAAACTGGTCGAAGAACTGATGGATGAGCGGAATCTCACCGAGCCAGCCTTCGACATCCACGTTGAGGAGCTTCGACAAATTGGCCGCGGGAATGTCCAAACCGCCCACATCGAGATCCTCAGGACGCGGCAGTCGCCCGATCGGAGTATCGACCGCATTCGCCGTCCCGTTGCATCGTTCAAAGATCCATTTCAGTACGCGGCTGTTTTCCCCGTAACCCGGCCACAAGAACTTACCTTTCTCGTCTTTGCGAAACCAGTTCACGACGAAAATCTTCGGCATCTTTGCGCCTGGAGTCGCACCGATTTTGAGCCAGTGCGCAAAGTAACTTCCCATGTCATAGCCGCAGAATGGCAGCATGGCCATGGGATCGCGGCGCAGTTGTCCCACTTTTCCAGCTGCTGCAGCCGTCGTCTCGCTGCTGGCGGTCGCGCCCAGAAACGTCCCGTGCTGCCAATCGAAAGATTCGATCACCAGCGGTATAACCGTGGCGCGTCGTCCACCGAACAATATGGCATCGATCGGAACACCTTTCGGATCCTCCCACTCTTTTGCGATGACGGGACACTGCTTGGCGGGAGTAGTGAAGCGGGCGTTGGCGTGAGATGCGAGCCGCGCTGAATCCGGTGTCCATTGCCGGCGCAACCAATCCATCAATTCGGCTGGTTTTTCGTCGGTCATTCCTTCCCACCAGACATCTCCGTCCGGCGTGAGCGCGCAATTGGTGAAGATGGAATTCTTCGTGATCGTGAGCATCGCGTTGGGATTCGACTTCATGCTTGTTCCCGGTGCAACTCCAAAGAACCCGGCTTCGGGATTGATGGCATAAATCCGCCCGTCATCTCCGAACTTCATCCACGCAATGTCATCGCCAATGGTTTCGACCTTCCAGCCTGGCACGGTTGAAATCAACATCGCCAAATTTGTTTTTCCGCATGCAGACGGGAAGGCGCCCGTCACGTACTTCACTTCGCCTTTCGGGCTTGTCAACTTCAGAATGAGCATGTGCTCAGCGAGCCAACCCTCATCGCGGGCCTGCACCGACGCGATCCGTAGGGCGTGGCACTTTTTCCCGAGTAGCGCGTTGCCGCCGTAACCCGAGCCGAATGACAGAATCTCCCGCGTTTCTGGAAAATGGCAGATGTACTTATGTTCGGAGTTGCACGGCCAGGCCGAGTCCTGCTCGTTGGGACCGATGGGAGCACCGACCGAATGCAATCCCTTTACAAAATCGCCGTCGGCACCGAACTGCTCGAGAACTTTCGTTCCGACGCGAGCCATGATGTGCATGTTTGCGACGACATAAGGCGAATCGCTTATTTCAACACCCACCTTGGCGATGGGAGAACCGAGGGGACCCATACAGTACGGAATGACGTACATCGTACGGCCTCTCATGGAACCGGTGAAAAGTTCTGTGAGCCGGCGCCTCATTCGCGTCGGTTCTTCCCAGTTGTTGTTGGGGCCGGCTTCGTCTTGGGTTTTGGAACAGATAAAAGTACGATCTTCGACACGTGCAACGTCAACGGTCGTGGAACGGACGTAAATACTATTAGGACGCCTTTCCGGATTGAGTGATATGGCCGAGCCGCTCTGAAGCATGATGCGAATCATGAGCTGGTATTCCTGATCGGAACCGTCGCAAAGGTAAACGCGATCCGGCCTGCACATTGCAGCTACTTCTTCGACCCAATCCAGAAGTTTTTTGTTTTTGATTTTGCCGGCAGCCGCGGATACCGGCGAATCGACTGGCGCCTTTGCCATGTAATGCCTCTCCAAATACAGCGGATAAGGACCAGATTTATCATACAAGCCGAATTATTTCGCAACATAGCATTTATTTTGATAATTTCATTTTCCAGACTGCGTCTGGCACAGTAAGACGCGCGCGGCGGCATAGTCGCCGTTTAGTCGGATTTTCCATGGAAGCCGTCGGGAACGATTATCTCGATATCGGCACCGGAAAGGACTTCCATCTCCAATCCACATCTCCGGCAATTGATGCCGGTATGTCGATCTCGGAAGTCCCGAATGATTATGACGGCAACACTAGACCGAAAGGACGTCGCCATGACATTGGGCACTTGAATTTCTGAAATGAGTCACGATGGTGAGATGAAGCGCGCGAAATCACTTCACTGAGGCAGCGTGAGCCGCTTACTGCGTCAACTCTTGCTGCCAGGCACTTTCGAACTCGGAAACGCTGCGCTGCAATGCGGTCCTGAAGGCGTTTTCAAAATTGTAATTTTGGCCCATCAGGTCGAGCAGGTTACGAATTGCGGGCTTGCCGAATTGTGAAGCCAAATATTCAACGGCAGACAAGCTTTCGGCGTAGGCGATGCCGGCCTGGTCCGGGGACAGTCCCATGAAAGAGTCTCTCAGGTTCTTGAGCGGCGTCAGGTGATTTTCGCGTTGAAGCTGGGCGAGCAGCTTTCGAGCGTTTGCAGCAGACTTTCCTTCCTGAAGTTGCGCCACTCCTTCCTGAAACCAGATTGGGCTCCCCCGGCCAGGCAGGGAAGCGATGAAGGAGTGCGACAGCTCATGGGCGAGAATCGCGCGAAGCCGGTCTGTAACGCCGGTCAGTCCTCTGGTTGGAACGCGAATTTTGCCGTCGAATACCGCGCCTGTCCAACTGGGCGCCTGCGTAATGTCGAAGTAAGTTTGATCCGGATAAAGAATCACCGCCACTGTAGCAGGTGCCAGCGACGTCAGATCGCGGCTGAGATGGTTGTACAAGTCTTCCAGCGTGTCCAGGATCTCTTGCCCCAGCCGACGATCCGATGCTTTGTCGTTGTATCGCAGAATGAAGTGCGGGCTTTGAAGGACAGCGAGTTCGTTGTGTGTGCCTGCTTCGCGCCGGGCTTTTTCGAGCCGGTCTGAGATTTGCCGGCTGGGGCCCAACTCCAATCCGGCCATCCACTGATTGATGGCCTGCGCGAGTTTTTCCTGCTGGTAATACGCTTCCCCCAGCAGGTAGTAAGTCCATTGATTCTTCTTGTCCGATTCCAGAGAGGTCAGCAACAGCTCTTCAGCCGCGCGGTAGTTGCCCAGGCGAAGGAGGATGACGGCAAGATTCGACGAGATCATCGGGTTGCTCCTGTCGAGACGGAGGGCTTCTTCAAGATCCCGTTGAGCGGATTTCAGATCGCCTTGCGCCATCTCCAAAGCGGCCACTGAATTTAGCGCATAAACCAACTCGCCCTTGGCTCGCGTGTCCGACGGATCGGCGTTCAGATTCTCCCTCAAGCGCGCCAGCGCCTCTTTGGAAACAGTGCTGCCGCCAGCCGTGGCGTTCGGCGCTGATGGGCTGAAACTCTGTCCCGCGGGACCGCCCTGCGCGACCCCGATGCCCCATCGCTGGGCCGGCGGCGGCGCCGGAGTTTCTTTCTCCTGCTGGATCCTCAGGACGCGGGATTTTGGCAAAGTGCCAATTTGTTCATTATTTGTGTACTTGACTTCTTCTGCCTCTTCCCAGGCTTTCTTGACCAATAGGACGCTGCCGTCTGTGAGGTAAATCACGTCGGCATAACCACCGCCGCAGGAAAAGCAAAAAATCAGTGTGAACGCTATGAACCGCGTCCTGAGTGTCATTCACCGATTTTGATTCCTTCATCCGCACGGCTCAATAGACCGGAAGTGTTATAGATTTGTCAGATGATCGAAATATGTCGTCCGCGTTTAGAACGGAGCCCGATTGTATGCGCTGGCAGTTAAATATAATACTGTCCCATGGATGACGCACTTCGGCAGCTCCGCGCCATCATTCGGCAAAAATCACTGCGCATTGGCGAGTTCACGCTGTCGTCCGGAAAAAGAAGTTCCTACTACCTTGACTGCAGAATGACAACGCTTGATCCGACAGGTGCCCTCCTCATCGGCCGCCTGATGTTGGACTGCATCCGCAAACATAATATTCAGGCGGATGCCATCGGCGGTTTGACGATAGGCGCAGATCCCATCGCAACGGCCGTCGCTGTGGTCAGCGCTCTTGAAGGACAGCCGCTTCCGGCCTTTATTGTTCGCAAAGAAACGAAAGGCCACGGCACTCAAAGATTGATCGAAGGCTATGACGGTAAGCCCGGCTCGCGAGTGATCGTTGTCGATGACGTCTGCACAACCGGCGATTCGATCCTCAAGGCCGCCGATCGAGCCGAAGAAACCGGTTACGAAGTGGTGGCAGCATTTTGTGTCGTCGACCGCGAAGAAGGGGGCGCGGAACTTATCGCGAAGCGCTATCCTTTTTACGCGCTCTTTACGGCAAAGGAGTTACTGAAGGATGCTTAAGCTTGGCGCAACGATGATTCTTGTGGCACTCGCGTTTCGACCGCAATTCGGGCGCTCGAATCTCGGAGTGCTCGATGCCCGCGAGGCCATTTCGTTTTTTATCGAGGAGGGGAGAAGCGTATCGGGTTATCGCGAGACGGACCGCGATTTAGCGATGATGGCATTCGCCGCATGGTCGCGAGAGAGCGGCGGGAAACTGAAGTTCATCGAATCGAAAGAGCGCGAGCGTGCGCTTATTCGGCTGCGATGGATTTCACCAACCGAAGGACTCTACGGCGAAACCCAGCGCGTCGAGGTGAACGGAAAACCGGGAGCGATTGTTTACGTGATGCCGCAAGTTTCCGTCCAGGGCGAGCCATTGGCCAGCCGCGCCGTTCAAGACGTCCTGCTCCGTGACACGATCGTCTACCTGACATGCGTTCACGAGCTTGGCCACGCCGTTGGTCTCTCGCACACACGCAAGTTCGAGGACATCATGTATTACTTCGGATACGGCGGTGACATTCTCGACTACTTCATGCGGTACCGCAATAAGCTCCAGTCGCGTGGCGATATCGCCAGACACTCAGGCCTTTCGATGAGCGATGTCGAAGTTCTCCGCGACAAGTATCGCGATTAGCGCCCTCAGATGATGACGTATTCTGCCGTGTTGTAGCTCAGGCCCAGCGTGACGATCTTGTGCAGCAGTTGCGGGTAACTGATGCCGCAGTGCGCCGCAGAGTCGGCAAAATCTTCGTCTTTCGCAATCTGCGGGTTGGGATTGGCCTCCAGCAGGTAACACTTGCCTTCACTCGTTAACCGGTAATCGAGCCGGGCATAACCGCTAAGGCTCAAGTGACGATAGATGCGTTTGGACAATAAAAGGATACTCCGCTGCAATTCGGATGGGAGATCGGCCGGTTTTGTAACCAGGCCGACTTTTTTCTGGTAATCCGTGTTCCATTTGAGGCGGCCTGTTGCGATGTTCAACGCGCCTTCAGGCAAGTTGGTGATCATCAATTCCCATGGCGTATACGTTTGCAGTTTCCGATTGCCGATAACGCCGATGTAAATCTCGCGGCCTTCGATGTATTGCTCCGCGAGCGCGTGGCTGTTGGTTTGCCGGTGGATGAATTCCACGCGTTCTGCCAATTTCTGATCATCGGCGACGACCGATGCCTGCGAAATGCCCACGGAACCCTCTTCAACGACCGATTTGACGAGCAGCGGAAATTTCAACCGGCGGGGCCTCACTACTTTTTGCCCGATAGGGAATACGGCAAATCCGGGCACCAGTATCCGGTGATACGAAAGAATTTTCTTGGTTAGCGCCTTATCATGCGCGATCGTCAATCCGCGCGGATTACAGCCGGTGTACGGCTGCTTGATCAGCTCGAGATAGCTGACGACGTGCTGGTCGTACAGCGCGCGCCCCTCGAAGTCTTCCAGAAGGTTGAAGGCGATCTGCGGTTTGTGCTCCTCCCGCGCTTTGGCAATGACTTCCAGATCGCTGCGCAGTCCAACGGGCGCGACGTCGTGACCCATTTGCTTCAATGTGGAGATGACGTCATATTCCGTCCTCCACGGCTGCTCTTCTTTTTCGATGCCTTCGGGAATGACGTCCGGCGGCATCAGCTCCTGAGACAGGAGGACGAGGATTCGGAGTTTGATCTTCGGCTTGAAGCTCACAATGGAATCCGGTGGTAGCCCGTGCGCAAGACCTGCATCACCTGCATGGTCAATGCGACAACACTGAGCTCTCGAGCCGCCTCTTCAGGGATCGTCAGCCTCAGATTCAGCGCGCGGCAGCGCACGATCATATGTTTCAAGATATGGTTGATCGTGTAGTGGTGCACTCCGGTCACTCGAGCGACGATCTCGCAGATCTCGCCTCGGATGCGCCGCAAAAACTGAGCCGCGCTGGGGTACGATCGGTGTCGCGGCTCCTCCGAAAAGACCCGGTAGAGATTTCGCTCGTAGGATGCCGGCCAGTGGCTAGTGTAGTAAGCCCGCTTCCGCCGGTAATGTTGTCTCAGTGTCTTTTTCAGAGTTTCGAGAGGATCAACCTCACGCCGGGCCAGGCGCTTCGGAGATTTTCCCGCCAGATCCCTCATAATCTGCTGGACATAGTCGAGCTTTCGTTCCGCTCCCCATCCTGCGTATTGCCGCCTCCATTGTGTCCCGGGCCTGAGCCAGACGGCGAACGTTTCGGCAAAATCCTCGGCGGGGTGCGCCTGGGCATACCAGGCGTCCAGATTCAGAACGTAATCGCGGCTTCCGGGCTGAGGCTGATACCACTCGGGATATGGAACTCGATATGAACCAAACGTGTCCGTCCAGCTCCCGCGCGCATGGAGCCGGAAGGCATTGTCGATCGCGTGTCCCGCTTCATGCCGCAGAATACGCATGCATTCGCTTTCCCTAGCGCCTTCCACTTCAAGCATCTGCGCACGTTCCAGCTTCATCAGCCTGGGATGCGCCAGATAAAATGGAATCGCGAAACCCGCGACGCCGTCGGGCGTGAACCATTCCTCGGCAAGCCACACGTGCGGGCGAAAGTCGAGCGATCGGGCCGCCAGCTCGCGATAAAGCTTTTCGAGCCGTAGCTCTAAATGCGTGCCGCGAATTCGCAGGGGCAAGTCGCATAAGCGGAGATCTAGCAATTGGCGGTCCGTCAGGCGTTCTAATCGAACTTTCACGGACTTATTGTAGAATTTAGCCGGACAGAAATAGCAGTTTTGAGCAAAAGTCTGCTCTAATTAGGGATTCTATGCACTTTTTAAAGAGTTCATTCACCGCAATCTTCATTTGTCTCCTATTATCGGCCTGCGGGAGTACGCCTCAAGCGGCGGCAGTTTCAGATGCCAAGGAACGTCCTGATGGTGGATCCGAACAGTCTCGCCGCGTACAGACCACCGTGGCAAACCAGAAGGACATCGAACAACTTGTCATAGTCACCGGTACTCTTGCAGCGGATCAAGAGGTCGTGCTGGGTTTCAAGGTGCCCGGCCGAGTGGCGGAAATCCCGGTCGATCTTGGTAGCGCCGTTCAAAAGAACAGCCCCATCGCAAAACTCGATACGATGGATTATGAACTTCGCGTCCGCCAGGCGGACGCTGCGTTGCAACAGGCTCGAGTGCGATTGGGGTTAGCGCCGGATGCTTCGGATCAGAGCGTCGTTCTCGAACAAACCACCATCGCCAGGGAGGCGCGGGCAACTGCCGACGCGGCGCGATCTCAGATGGAACGGGCTCAGCAACTATTCACAAAGGGGTTGCTGCCGAAGGCCGATTTTGATGCGACTGACTTCGCTTACAAGATCGCCGAAACCAAATACGAGGATGCGCTGGAGGAAGCGCGAAACCGCCAGGCGCTGCTCGCGCAACGCCGGTCGGAATTGGAAATCGCACGACAGCAACTTGCTGATGCTGTCCTTTACGCGCCGACATCCGGAATGATCCGGCAGCGAGACGCGAATGCCGGCCAGTATGTCGCCGCCGGTGCGCCGATAGCAACGCTGGTCCAAATGCATCCCCTCCGCTTGAAGACTGCGGTACCCGAGCGTGAGGCGCGGAGTATTCGTCCTGGCCTGCCGGTGCGAGTCACCGTCGAAGGCGCCCCCGGTGTTCATCCAGGCCGGGTGGCGCGGATCAGCCCTTCGTTCGATGAAGCCAATCGCACGCTGTTGGTAGAAACCGAGGTTTCGAATACCGCCGGCATTTTGCGGCCGGGCGCCTTCGCACGAGCAGAAATCATCGTCTCCTCAGGTCAACGTGCGCTGATGGTGCCGCCGTCATCGATCGTTAACTTTGCCGGAGTTGACCGGGTCTTTGTGGTGAAGGACGGCAAGGCGTCGGAAAAACGCATCCGAACCGGTCGCCACATGGAGACAGGCGTCGAGGTTCTGGAAGGTATCGACACCGGTGATTCCGTCGTCATCAATCCCGGCAATATGAAGGACGGCGAAACCGTCGCCATCGACTAACCGGACAAGGAGTTTTGAAGCTTGCAAAAACTGGCTGAGCTATGCATTCGTCTTCCCGTCTTCGCATCGATGATTGTGCTGTTCCTTGTCGTCGTCGGCGTGGTCAGCTATTTCCACCTGGACGTGGACAAACATCCGGATGTTGAGCTTCCTTTAATCCAGGTCCGTACATTTCTGCCTGGCGCGTCACCCGAGGAACTTGAAGTTTCGATTACTCAAATTCTGGAGGAGGCGGTAAACACTGTTGAAGATTTGGCCGAATTGCGTTCCACCTCGGGCCAGGGTACGGCGGGAGTATTTCCTACCTTCAATCTTGATCGGAATATCGAGACGGCAATTCAAGATGTGCGTGATCGCGTTGCCACAGTTATTCGCTTGTTGCCTCCGGACGCGGATCCCCCGACGATTACAAAGAGCAACAGCGACCAGAATCCCTCGATTTCCATTGCGCTGATCAGCGACCGGCCCGTGCGTGAATTGACGGAACTGGCGGATAAGGTCGTCCGGCAACAACTGGAGCGCAGTCCAGGCGTGGGCGAAGTCCGGATTAACGGCGGCCTGGAACGCGCGATTAACATCTGGGTCGATCCCGATAGATTGGCAGCCTACCAGCTTCCGATCAACGCTGTCCGCGACGCGATTGTCCGGCAAAACGTTGACGTTCCGGGAGGCAATGTCACTTCCGGCGCCTCAGAGCGAAATCTGAGGACCATTGGACGAATGGCCAGCGCGCGGGATTTTAACGATCTCGTCGTCACGACAATCAACGGCGCGCCAGTTCGCATCAGGGACGTCGGATGGGCCGAAGACGGAACCAAGGAACAGCGCTCGTCCGTTCGGTTGAATGGAAAGCCAACGGTCACGCTTGAAATTCGGCGCCAGTCAGGAGCGAATACAGTTGCCGTGATCGCAGGCGTCAAACAGGCTTTAGGCCGCGTCGCCTCGCAGATTCCTCCTGACGTGAAGCTGCAGTTGCTTGAAGACCAATCCGGATTTATCTACGCGGCCCTCCACGAAATCAATATCCATTTGATTGTGGGCAGCATTCTAGCCAGCCTCGTCGTGTTTCTCTTCATGCGCAACTGGCGCGCCATGTTCATTGCCGCGGTAGCGATTCCGTCGTCCTTGACCGCCGCTTTTGGCGCGATGTGGGCGCTGCATTTTACGTTGAACAGCGTGACCATGTTAGCGCTGGTCCTCATGGTAGGCATTGTCATCGATGATGCTCTGGTAGTCCTCGAAAACACATTCCGATTCATGGAAGAGAAGAAACTGGAATCCTTTGAAGCCGCCCGTGTCGCGACAGCGGACATCGGGCATGCGGTACTGGCCACGACTCTCAGCCTCGTCGTTATTTTCATACCCGTGTCCTTTATGTCGAGCATTGCCGGACGCTTCCTCTATCAATTCGGAATCACTGCGGCTGCAGCGGTGCTGGTCAGTTTGTTGATCTCCTTCACGCTGACTCCAATGATGTGTGCGCGAATGTTGCGCGTCTCCGGGGCCGAAGGCGGCCATGACGGGGCGCGGTCTCGGCAGGGCTTCTATCGGTGGATCGATGCAGGTTACATGGCAAGCCTGAAATTTTCGATGAAACATCGATTTGCTATCGCTCTCGTTGGGTTGGGCGTCATAACCCTGGCTGTTCCGACCTATCGTTTGATTCGTCAGGACTACTTGCCGACCAACGTTGACGATGGCCAATTCGAAGTTCGCGTGACCCCACCCGAAGGGCTGAGCCTGGCTGCAGTGGACGACGTCATGAAGATGATCGAAGACAAAGTACGCGCTGTGCGGGGAGTAAAGGTAATAGCCAGCACGTCGGGAGGAGATTACAGCGGAACGCTTAGCTCCGGCCGAATCTACGTGCAGCTCGTTGCGCACGAAGAACGCGTGTTCTCTTGGGTGCGTTTGATGAACGGCGTCATTCATGCCGATCCTTTCGAGGCCTTTCGTCATAACTACAGCCAGCGTGACGTAATGACAAATGTGCGCCGCGAACTGGCGCAGTTTCGCGATCTGAAGTTTCAGGTCAATAATATTCAATCGATCAATCTCAGCGTCGGGGGAAGAACGGATATCAATTTAACGCTTCGTGGGCCGGATATTCAGAAACTCGTCCAGTATGGAGAGGCCCTCGCCGCACGCGGCCCCGAACTGGGACTGTTGGATGCGCAAGTCTCGCTACAATTGAACCGGCCGGAATTGCACCTGCAAATCGACCGCCAGCGCGCCGCAGATCTCGGGACCGATGTAGCGAATATTGCTTCGGCGATGAGGATCATGGTCGGCGGCGACGAAAAGGTTTCACGGTTCCATGACACATCGGTGAATCAGGAATACGATGTCGAATTGAGACTCGCTGAAGGTTCTCGCAATGATCTCGATACCATTTCCCGTCTCTATGTGCCTTCAAGGACCGGGAAACTCATCCGGCTCGATAATCTCGTGCGAGTTGTACCCACGCAAAGCGTCTCTCAGATTAGTCGTTTTGACCGGGAGCGGCAAATCACCTTGCAAGCATCCGTTGCACCAGGATACGGTACCGCCGACCGCAACCAGGCCCTCCTCGAGGCCGCCCGCCAACTGAACATGCCCGCCGGCTATTCCGTATTGGTCACTGGACGCGGGAAGGAACTGGAGCGAACGTTCAAAGAGTTTCTCATCGCATTTGCTTTATCCGTTGTCTTCATGTACATGATTCTCGCGTCGCTCTTCGAGAGCCTCACACACCCTTTCACGATTTTGTTGGCCCTGCCGATTTCGGTTCCCTTCGCCCTATTCTCGCTCTGGGTGCTTGGCCAGAGTTTGAATCTTTATTCCGCTCTGGGCATGCTGGTTTTGTTCGGAGTTGTGAAGAAGAACGCCATTCTCCAGATCGATCACATGAATGATTTGCGGGCCGAGGGAATGCCGAAGCTGGAAGCCATCTTGGAAGGAAACCGCGACCGCCTGCGCCCAATTCTTATGACGACCATGGCTCTGGTCGGCGGTATGCTGCCGCTTGCCCTTGGAACTGGTCCGGGGGCGGAAGAGCGACGAGCCGTGGCAGTTGCGGTTATCGGCGGGCAGATGCTCTCGCTGCTCTTGACGCTGCTGATGTGTCCCGTGGCTTATTCCCTCATCGATGATCTGACAACCTGGCTGCGGGCCAGCCTCCGCCTCTCCTTCTGGGATAGGCTGCGGCGCCGCGAAGCGCGAGCCCGATAGCGCTTGCCGTTTAATGCTAATATCGTGTTAGGTACTCTATGCTCGCAACACGGATACGGCAGAAGGACGGAATCTTCTACTTCGTTTCTTTCAAGGCTCGCGACATCCTGAGTCGGGTGAAGTTCACCAGCCGGTTTTATTTTGAAGGCGCAACCATTGAAGCTGAGGCCGACGCGGATGATCCCATTGCAAAGTTCATCGGTTCAGTAGAGCGAAGCGAGAAAGCTTTCCAGCGCATGTTGAGCCGCCGGAAGGTGCGCGATATCGTCAATTTTTACGAGTCCGCCGAAACCCAGCCCGCTATTCCCGGCAGCATTCTCTTGTTTTCTGAAGAAGTCCTGAAATTCCGTCCTTTAGGTCAGTACCAGTCGGTTGGGGATTTGGAAGATCCCCAATCCGGCTTCCTCATCATCGACGGCCAACACCGGCTTGCCGGGCTTCATTTTTATGGGGCGCGCAACGGCAGCATGTTGGATCAAATCGAAGTCCCCTGCGTGATTTTCGACGGCAAAACCGGCGATTTTGCCGCAGAAATGTTCGTCATCATCAATTCGACCCAGACGCGCATCAACAAATCGCACCTGGTCGACCTGCTGGATCGTATCAGCCGCTACGACGACGAGACGCGTCTGGCCGCGTCTCTGGTGCACAAGCTGTACGAGGAAACCACTTCGCCGCTTCAATACAAGATCAACCGTCTCGGCGGCCGCAGCCGGCAGGAGAAATGGATTCTGCAAGCCGAGCTATTCAATGAAATTAAAAAGCTCATCGTCCAAAACGAAAAACTTTTCATGAGGGATTTCCGGGGAAAACCCGATCGTGCATTCGAACTGATTGTCGATTACCTGAAGGCGGTCCGCACGGTGATGGAGCGGGTCTGGGGCAATAATGATCGCTACAAATTCACAACGAGCGTCACATTAAAGGCCGTGATTCGAGTCCTCGGCGATTTGACGCTTCGCGAGGACCTGATCGAAAAGTGGCGCGAGAATCCAACACCCCGGCTTTTCGAAAAGCTGATCTCGCCCTGGGCCAATCTCAAGGACGAATTCCGCAATGAAGGCTTCTACGAACGATTTCCCGCCAGAGGCCAGATCGAACGCGTTCGCGTGATCGAGCAGCGATTACTCCGCGAAATCAAGTGAAGAAACAGCCACAAAAAGGCACAAAAGACACAAAAATCTCTTTGTGATTTTTGTGCCTTTTTGTGGCGATAACTCCTTACTTGATCACCAACGTGGAAAGCGCGGGTCCCGATGTGCTTCGCGGCAGCAGGCTCGGTCCCGATCTCTTGAATATGTTCCTGACGTCTTTGAAACTGGGATCGATCAGGTAACCCATGAAGCAGTTCTGCATTTCCTCCCAGTTTTGCAGACCCCAGAAGACGAGCTTCGTCGGATCGGGATTCCACTTGTTGTTAGCCGAATTGTCGAAATGCGCGATCCCAATGACGCGTGTGCCCTTCGGAATCGGTATCGGCTTAACGAGGTCCACCCCGATCTGCCAGTTGAAATCCCATTTGGTTCTGAAGACCGTTTGCATTTTTCCATCCGGATAAATCAAACGAACTTCATAATCCTTGCCGCGCAGGTGCATGTGGGGCTGCATGTAGACCAGCTGCGTATCGATCTGCGCCGTCATTTCCGAGACGACTTCAGCATTGGGGTCCCCTGCCGGGATCGCCAGATTCCCAGCTGTTGGGCCTTCATCGACGTAGTACCGGTACTTGGGTGGGTTCTTGGCAAAGACAATCGCGAGTCTGGACCGGTCCGTCGTCTCTTTGCCGGTGGCCGTGTAGTGCATGTTAAAAACGATATCCGAGCCTTTCGGCACGAACTTTGCCGACTCGAACAGACTGAAGTCCTGCGAGCCTAATCCCGGGTTGAACTTGCCGAGAAGGTCGATGCCTGCGTCCTTACGCCCCATGGCAGGATCGCCGTCGTCATAAGCCACACCGGGTACTGCGTTCCTCATGAAGTCTGAGTCCGGAGGCCTGACGTTCGCCCGCATATGGTGAACCACCTGATTATTTCCCGGCCTCAGATCAGCAGCGACGACCCACCGATCTTCGGGGAAATTCACCTTCACCAGAATGTTTTTGTAATTGATGGTACCTGTCGCGGGCAGTTGAACGTCTTGGGGCATCTCGATAACCATGTCGGGCTTGATGCTCCAGCCATCGACGAACTTCACCGGCGGAGGAGCATCTTTCGCATCGCCTTCGACTGCGCCGCCGTCGGCCCACGCGACCAGCGTCCTGATCGCCGCATCGCTCAACGTCCGCTCATTGACGAAGTGACCATAATTCGGAGCCGCAAACCACGGCGGCATCTGCCGGCTGACTACAGCCGTCTTTATGCCTTTTGCCCAGGGCCGCGTGTCTTTGTAGGTCATGAAGGACATGGGAGCGATTTCACCAGGACGATGACAGGTTTGGCAGTTCTTTTGAAGAATCGGAAGAACGTCTTTATAAAATGTTACGGAACTGGAGTTTTCCCCTGCCGTCGCTTTCATCGAACTGGTCATAGCCGCAATTCCAACTGCGAGCAAAGCAACCAGGGTCATGCGTCTCCATAACATAATCGGCCTCCTCAATGGGGATGTGACAAACCGTGACTATTTATAGCGGTAACCTTTATACCTTTGTTATGTGTATTTGGGCAAGATTTTCGCGTGAAGAGCCTTTCCCTCTGGGAGAGGACCGGCGCGCGAAGCGCGGCGGATAAGGATCTAGAGATTTGGCGAAACCTGTGACCCTCACCCGCCGCTTACGCGGCGACCTCTCCCACAGGGAGAGGTTTCAAAACAGGTACTTCAGCGCGAATTGCAATATGCGCGCATCACGGGCAGTCTGTATCCGCCCGAAATTACTGCTGGTCCATGTGACGAATGCGGTCTGCTGTGCATTCGTCGTTCCCCCGTCACCGGGGCCGTAAAAGTTCGTATGGTTCAGAACGTTCGTTGCTTCGGCGCGGAGCTCGACTCGTTTCGTCTCTTTGAATGTAAAGGTCCGCGACAGACCGGCATCTATGTTGAAGTATCCGGGACCACGCAGCATGCCGGGCCTCATGTTTCCGACCGTGCCGGGAGCAGGCCTGGCGAAAGCATTGCGATTAACCCAGTAACACGTTGGATTCGGGCCAATCAGATCGCTCGTGCATTTGTTGCCATACGTATTCGCTGATATCTGATTCGCGCGTTGAGCAGTCACGTTGATACCCGACAGCATGTCGTCAATACCGGTATACACGTCGAAAGCACTTCCGGACTGGAGCTTCACAATCGAGGACAGTCTCCAGTTTCCCGCCAACATTCCGAGCAGGTGATTGGAGAACTTCGGCGAGTTGACCAAGCCCGTCATATTCACGGCATGGCGGCGGTCTTCTCCGATGGCATTTATTCCGGGTATCCTCAGGCAATCACCACGGTCACCGTCACGTGTCGGTGCAATGTAGAGTCCAGTGCCCCCGGCTCCAGCGTTGAGCAGCGTGTTCGCTGGGTTTCCGATACAGTGGGACCAGGTGTAATTCGCGCCGAATGAATAGCCCCGGCTAAATCGTTTTTCAACGCTCAGCAGCATGCCGTTATAGCTTCGCGTCCCGCCATCATCCCAGGTATCCAGAAGTGGTGACCCGCAGAGTGAATCCCTGGGCCGTGCACACACCATTTACCGGTTTCCCCGGAAAATAGATAGCCGGGTCCAACTCGCGGGCGCCAGTCATATGTGTGAGTTCGTTCCCAATGTAGCTTGCCGATAGGAGCCAATTGGTTCCGATCTGTTTCTGTATCCCAAGATTCCACTGTTGCACGTAAGGGACGCGGGTGTTCGGGTCGAAGGTATCGTAGACCCCATCTGCCGCGTACGGCACGTTTTTGTTCAAAACAAATGGGAATGGTATACCGCCGGGATAATCACGATACGGATTGTCCAGCCCCCCTGCAGGATTGTTGACAACGACCTTTCCGCCCCACGGCGGTCCTTGTCCGGTAGCCAGGTTCAGTTCAACGGTGTTAATGTCGTAAAAGATTCCGTAGCCTGCGCGGATCACCATCTTGCCGTCATTCGATGGATCCCAAACCAACCCGGCGCGGGGTGCAAAATGCTTCCATTGTTTGTAGACTCCGGCGTTGCCGTTGGGACCGAACAAGGCATCACCTGGATAGAACAAGCCGGCTGGAGCGTTCACAAATACGTTGCTCTTGATTCCTTTCCCGAACGCGTCCATGTCGAAGTGGTTCATCATGTTCTCGCCATAGTGTTGCGGAAAGTAAGGTTCCCAGCGAAGGCCGTAGCTCAGAGTCAGGTTTGGAAGAAGCTTCCAACTGTCCTGCGCATAAAGCCCGATGTACCTGTATCGGACGAGCAACTTGTTAGGAGCGCTCTGTTGAATATTTGTAATTCTGCCGGCCATAAAGTCCGCCAAAGGCAAACCGGTAACTCCGCCGGCTGTCGTGATCGGTCCGGGGGTGAAAGCGTTTCCCGCACTATTCGATTCGAAGCCCATCACGCCGCCCCCGAAGGTCATCTGATGTTTGCTTCTCACGACGCTGAGGTCATCACTGAGCGTAATGACGGTGGTACGGAAAGTGGCAGGCGTTGCGACCAGCCCGCCGGTTACGAACCCGCCAAGCACATTGATACTTGTTATGCCGGGCACGTACTCGTAAACGTTCATTCCAACATCGGAAGGGCCAAACCAGGGCGCCACGACTTTTCTGTTCGCTGTTCGATTCCAGGTGGCTCTAAACGCATTGATCATGTTCGGGCCGAACAAGTACGTGTCGCCGTACGTGAGTGACTGAAGCAGATCGTCGGCGCCCGGCACTCCACTGCTCAAAACATTTTTGGAGATTGCAAGGGGAGGCGTCTGCTTGAACGATGCCGCCATATACCGCCCAAACATGGAATGCGTAGAACTGATCTGATAATCGATCTTCCCAATCGGGAAATATTCCTCGCTTGCGACGGGATTTCCCCAACTGGTTCGCCCGCACTGGTCGACCGGCGCCGGAAGGCGTTTGCTGATATTCACCGCCGCCTGACTGATCAGTGATGGCGCCAGGCGGTTGTTTTGGTCGAATGGCGCGCGCAGAACCATATCCTGCCCTTGACAGGTCCTGGAAGCGAAGGTCGTAAAATCGCCCGCGATCATGTCCGCAGTTGGAACAGATGCGAATGTGTTCTGGGGGCTCTGGCGCGTGATCGTGCCCTGATAGCCGGCGAAGAAAAACAATTTGTTCTTCTTGACGGGACCACCGATGGTTCCGCCGTATTGGTTACGTTTCAAACCGTCTCGGCTTGGTGCAAAGAAATTCCGCGCATTGACCCCGTAGTTCCGGACGAACTCGAACAACGAACCGTGGAGGTCGTTGGTGCCCGAGCGGGTAACGGCATTAATCGCGCCGCCGGAATGGAACCCATATTGAGCAGGCAGCGAGCTGGTTTCGACCTTGAATTCCTGCAGCGCATCCGGAAATGGCAGTGGCAGGCCGTAGTTGGCATACACATCGTTGTGCATGCCGCCATCGAGTGTGTACGAATTTCCGCCAATCACACCCCCAGCGATGCTGAAGGCTGTAGTGTTCGGGTACGAACCGCGAAACGTGGTATCGGTTGTCAGTACCGGCAGAGCCGCGCCAATTATCCCGACTAGATCGGTAACCTGGCGGCCGATGAGCGGCAGTTCCAGGATCCGCGTGTTTTCGACGACCTGCCCGATACCGGTCGACCGCGTTTCCACCAGCGACGCGTTGGCTTGAACTTCGACTGTTTCGGAAACCTGCCCGACATTGAGCACGGGGTTCACAACCGTGCTGCTGTTGACCTGGAGAACGATCCCCGATTGAAGGAAGGTTCGAAATCCAGGAAGCGATACTTCGAGCTTGTACGGACCAACCGGCAGGTTCGGCAAGACATACGAACCCGTCTCATCGCTCAACGTCATGCGGACCGCACCCGTCTCCGTTTGCGTTGCCGTGATTTCCGCACCAGGCAAAACCGCACCGCTTTGGTCCTTCACAGTTCCGCTGATTTGCGCAGTTGCTCCCTGTCCCGCTGCTGTGACGCAAGTGACAGCCGAGAGCAACACCAGAAGCGTCAGAAGTACCAGAATGTGTTTCATAGACCTCCTACCGAGAGGAAAACCCACCTCATCATTTCCATTTCGATCAGGCTTCAATAATCGGCCGGAGTATAGCAGGTCACGTTATGTCGGCGCGACATCGCAACCGTTGATCTCTCAAAGGAGGAAGCGCCAACCGAAGAGGAGTTGAACGCCATGGACTGGCTAGGTCCGCCGTTCGGAAGTGTATTGTTTTTCGAGTTCTCGAATTTCCTCAAAGCCCAACGAATTCACAAAATCCTTGAACGGCGTCATGTAAGCCATAACGGACATCGGCGTTCCCTGTTGCTTAATCACCTGTAGAGCTTTGGTGATCGCTTGCGCCGCGATTAACAAAGTGGAAATCGGGAAGATGACAACACGAAAGCCAAGCTCGCGCAGGCGCTCCAGTGAAACGGGCGGCGTTTTGCCTCCCTCAGCCCAATTGAACAGCAGCGGGGTGCCTCGAAGGCGTTCCGCGATAGCTTCGACTTCCTGTTCGGTTTCGGGTGCCTCGACGAACAACACGTCGGCGCCGGCCTCCCGGTAGAGATACGCACGCTCCAAGGCGCGGTCGAGACCCTCGACGGCCCGCGCATCCGTTCGCGCAATGAGGGAGAAACTCGAGGAATTCCGCGCATCCACCGCAGCGCGGATTTTTTGTACCATCTCGGCAGCCGGCACGAGTAGCTTGCCTTCCAGATGGCCACATCGTTTCGGTGCGACCTGATCCTCGATGTGAATGCCCGCGACTCCGGCGTTTTCGTAAGCCCGAACTGTACGGATGACATTCATCGCGTTGCCGTAGCCTGTATCGGCATCAGCAATGACCGGGATTGCCACTGCGTCTACAATTCGTTTGGCGTTGTCGACCATCTCACTCATGCCAAGCAAGCCGACATCCGGCCTCCCAAGGTAGGCTGCGGAGGTGCCAAAGCCTGTCATGTAGACGACTGGAAAACCGGCGGCTTCAATTAAACGAGCGCTCAGACAATCGTAGGCGCCAGGGGCCTGAATCAGATCGGATGCCGACAGCAGTTCGCGCAATTGTCGCGCGCTGTTCGTGTTGCGGTTTGATAACAGCGACATGGTTTCAGCTTGCAAAGGATACCACGTGCATCTGCGGGTTCTAGGTTTCGGGAGGAGACTCGTCTTGTCGACGTCTCACTTTTTCTCGGACGTGCTTCAAGATCATACCCGGCACTTGGCCCGGCAAGTTCTTCAAGTCGTTCGCGCGTGATGTGATCCATTGTCGTCTTCATGGAACACATCGACCGTCAGTTCCTCCGCTGTTTCCCGATTATTGGTTATCCGCATGATATCAAACGACAGAACTATGCGCGCGGATTTTCATTCCTTTACGTTGATAGAAATAGTTCGATCGCGGAATCCGTCCGAGCGATTGTAGGCTGGTGACGTCTCGTGTTATTTTCCGGGCCGGATGTTATCGGTGGCAGAGGATAAGAACAACATTCCCGCTGTGCGCCATACGCCGCCGGTTTGGCTCGCGTTACTGCTGTTTGCGGCTGTATTGGTCGCATACTGGCCGTCGATTCGGGGTGGAATGCTCTGGGACGACGATGCGCACATTACGCGGCCTGCCCTCCAATCGGTTCAAGGATTGTGGCGAATATGGTTCGATATCGGCGCCACACAGCAGTACTATCCCCTGCTTCACAGCGCGTTTTGGCTGGAACACCATTTCTGGGGAGACTCGACCACCGGATACCGCCTGCTGAACGTTGTACTTCACGCCACTGCGTCGTGTTTGTTTGCGCTAGTCCTGTCCCAGTTATCCATCCGGGGAGCTTGGCTCGGAGCATTTCTGTTCGCATTGCATCCGGTGGGTGTGGAGTCCGTCGCATGGATTTCCGAGCAGAAGAATACACTCTCGACCGTCTTCTATCTCTTGGCGATGTTGTTGTATCTCCAAAACGATGAAAAAACGAACTCCGGAAGTTCGCGACCCACGCCAAAATATTTCATCGCGATGTCGCTTTTCGTCGCCGCGATTCTGACCAAAAGCGTAACGGCAACGTTGCCTGCGGCGCTGCTTGTGATCGTTTGGTGGTCGAGAGGCAAATTATCGTGGAAACGAGATGTCGTGCCGCTGGCCCCCTGGTTCGCTGTAAGTATAGGGGCCGGTCTCGTCACCGCCTGGGTGGAACGCCGGTATATCGGCGCTATGGGCTCCGATTTCTCGCTAAGTCTGATCGAAAGATGCTTGATTGCTGGGCGTGCGATCGTCTTTTATCTTGGCAAGCTCTTATGGCCGCTCAACCTGATATTCATTTATCCGAGATGGACCGTGAGCGCTCGAGTGTGGTGGCAGTATCTCTATCCCACCGCTGTGGTTGCGCTCGTGGTTTCGGCGTGGCTCGTCCGCCGGCGGGCGCGCGGCCCCCTGGCGATGTTGCTGCTTTTCACCGGTTCCCTTTTTCCGGCGCTGGGATTCTTCAACGTTTACCCGTTCGTTTATTCCTTTGTAGCCGGTCACTTTCAGTACCTCGCCAGCCTGGCATTTTTCGGTTGGATCGCTGCCGTCGCTCACGGTAGATGGCAAACGCCGATAGGGATCGCAGCGATCGGCGTACTGGGCACGCTCACCTGGTTTCAATCCGCGATGTATCGCAATTCCGAGACCTTGTACAGGGCGACAATCGTGCGAAATCCGGATTGCTGGATGGCATACAACAACCTCGGCTTCGTCATATCTGGAGAGGGACGGGTTTCCGAAGCCAGCGCTCTGTATCAGCAGGCATTGAAGATCAAGCCGGATTATGCCGAAGCACACAATAATCTCGGCGCCGCCTTTTATTCAGAGGGCCGAATAGCGGCCGCAATCGAACATTTTGAATACGCTCTGCATGTGCGGCCAACGTATCCGGACGCGCTGAATAATCTCGGCAACGCCTTACTATCCGCGAATCGCTTGCAAGAGGCCATGACTCACTTCGAGCAGGCGCTGCGGTTGAAGCCGGATTACGCCGAAGCCAAACTGAACCTGGGAACTGCGTTGTACAAAGCGAATCGAGTTTCCCAGGCGGTCACGAACTTTACGGAAGCGATTCGCTTGAACCCCAATTACGCCGAGGCCTACGACGCGTTAGGTGTTGTTTCCTATAGTTCCGGACAATTGGCGGATGCGAAGACGCAATTTGAGAAAGCCGTTCGCCTGAAACCAAATTATGTACCGGCCCGGAGGGATTTGGCTGAAGCCTTGTGGGAATCCGGTCAACCCGACGAGGCGATTTCCCAACTCGAAGCGGTGCTGCGGTTTTCCCCGAAAGACGCGGAAGCGCTTACCGGCTTGGCCAAGCTTTATTCTGCAAGAGGGCGCTTCCCCGAGGCCGCCTCACGTTATGAAGAGCTTTTGCGCCTCAACCCGAATGACGCGACCGCGCATAACGAATTGGCTCTGGTCCTCGAATCTCTGAAACGGCCCCAGGATGCTTTTGCACATTTTCAAGAGGCTATACGGCTTAGGCCCGATTACGCCGATGCACACTATAATCGCGGCCTGCTGCTCGTTTCCGCCGGGCGGCGCTCCGATGCGATCACTGAGTTCAAAACCGTTTTGCGATACAACCCCAATCATGCCGAGACCCATGATGCGCTTGGCGCTGTGCTTTATGAGTCTGGAAGATTCGCAGAAGCGGTCGCCGAGTTCACCGAGACTTTGCGGATTAAGCCCGATTTGGCGGGCGTGCGCGATAATTTGGAACTTGCACGCCGTGCGGCAGGCATTACGAGATAAAGGCTCGTCAAATCCTGCGACCCTCACCCCGCCCTCTCCCAGAGGGAGAGGGTATTCTCATTTTCGCATCCGCTTCATGGTGCGGGGATCGTAGGCCCAATGAAATTCCAGCTCGTAAGCCATCGAGCGCGCAAGTCCGTCCAGGTCCGGGAAAAGCGTGGCCTGGGTGATATTCATGCGATACAACTCGCGCATGCCTTTGACTCGAACCTTGTCCGCGGGAAGAATGAACTTGATCAATGTGTTCTGCGGGTTCGGGTAGGCCTTCAAGATCTCTTCTATGGATCGATCCAAAACCGACGGGACAAGAAACGTTCCTGATTGCGCGATCAGCCGGCGATTCATCGCGTAAGGCTCTCCCAGCCAGACAAACGGTCCGGCGCCGGAAAGGAAATATTTTCGAAAACTGCCCGGTTTCTCGAGATCGACAGGTTTGAGTTTTTGGATCTCGACCGGATTGCAAGCCCAGATGCCTCCGTCATGAGTCGTGCTCTGCAAGGCGAAAAATGCAGCCACGTATGGTGACCACGTGAAATCCAGCAAGCGAGTAGGAGCACCGTGGTCCTGCATAAGAGCGAGCCACTGGAAATCATCGTCGCGGTCGGGGACGTGTTGCAGAAAATGAATCGCCTTGCGTTTGAAGATCCGTAAAATCCGTTTCTCCTGCTCCGGCCATGCACGCGGATCGACTTGAAACGCCATGAAGTACCGAGACAGCGCGCTGAATAGGGGAGCCGAGGCGTCGCGTTGTCCTCGAAACGCCCAGTTTTGATATGGGGAATCGCTGATGATGGAAAGATACTCCTCCCAGGAGTTCAGCGTTATGACCTTGTAAGGAGGGGCACCGGTCTTGGGACCCTCACCCGGCCCTCTCAAGAAATGGCTCCGACCTCTCCCCCTAGGGAAAGGTTTATTCCGCGAAACCATAGAGATCCCCTAGTGCGGTTTGTACAACGCTGCGCCGCCTTCGGGCCCAGCAAAAATCTTCTTCATCGGACCGATTGCGCCGGAATCGATCACAATCATCCAGGGATGCCGTGACTTAACGGCTGTCGCAAAGGTTCGGCGGAACTCCTCAGCGGAACGTACTCGCTCTGATTCGAAGCCGAACGCGCGAGCAACGGCCACAAAATCGGGACTCTGCAGCTCGACGCCGATGGTTCGTCCTTCGAAATGGGCGTTCTGGATATTCCGTAAAACTCCATACGCGGAATCATCGAACAGAATCACAATAACAGGGGCATTCTCCTGCCGTGCTACAGCAAGCTCTCCGATGTTGACTAGCAATCCACCATCGCCGCAAAGTGCAACCACGGTTTTCGACGGTGCTGCGATTTGAGCGCCGATCGCCATCGGCAATCCCTGTCCGATACCTCCCGCTGAAGCGTGCAGGGTCGTTCGAGGATACCGGCGAATGATGAGACGGCTCCCCCACGTCGTTGCAGGTACCGTCACGTCCCGGACGAGGACGGCGTCTTCCGGCAAATGCTCTTGAATCGCGTCAAGAATGCCTTCCCATGGTCCCATGCCGTCGCGTACTTCTTCTCGAAGCTCGCGCTGCAATAAAGCCACTTCCAGGCCGTAATCGAACTTCGGCTTCGGCTGCTTCGCGTCTAGGAGCCGGAGCAACGCCCGCAAGATCGCCTTGGCGTCCCCAATGATAGCGATGGAATGAGGGAAGTTCCGGTTGATGGCCTGCGGATCGGCATCGATTCCGATATGTTCGGCGGGAGTAGTCAAACTCCAGTTCGATGTCTCGTTTCCGCGGAATCGCACGCCAATGCTGATCAGCAGATCCGCCTTGGCCACGAAATCTTGCACCGCAGGGAACGTGGCGAAGTGCCCAATGCAAGTTGAAACCGTTTCCGGAACAATGCCTCGCGCCGACTGTGTTGTGATCACTGCCGCATTGAGGAGCTGCATCAGCTCGGTGACTTCGGAAGACGAATCCGAAAACATCGCACCGCTGCCTGCCCAGATGACAGGCCGCTTCGCTTCAACCATTCTCTCCACTGCCGGAAGCAATTCCGCATCGGAAGGAACTCGTGGCGGATTGGCCGCCGTCACGATCGAGGGCAGGCTAATGACGCTCGCCTGGAAATCGATTGGTATTTCGACGCTGACCGGTCCAGCCGGCGGCGTCATCGCCTGAGTAACGGCCAGGCGAAAAATCGCAGGCGCCTGTTGAGGCCGTCTCACGCGGTGCGCTTCTTTACTGATGCTCTTCAACATCCCGAACTGGTCCTTGCCATCGTGAATATACCCCCGCCCAGTCTCGATATAAGCTGAAGCCACCTGACCTGTCACGTGCAGCATCGGCGCTCCGCCGTTCCAGGACTCAATGATTGCGCCGGCCGCATTCCCGGCTCCGGTACCTGTGCTGGTGAGCGCAACGCCAAGCTTTCCCGAAACGCGCGAATACGCATCGGCCATATTCACCACGGCGCCTTCGTGCCTGCCCGCGACGACACGAAATCCGCCGTGCCGCTTGATGGCATCGTAGAACGGAATGTTATGAATGCTGATAATTCCAAATACTGTATCGACGCCGATTCGCTCCAGTTCCTTCAATAGCGCATCAGCTACTGTGATCTTCACGTGAAAACTCCCGGACGATGATGTTGAACCCTTCGGGCTGCTCTGCGTAGCAGAGATGCCCCGCAGGTATGTTGCTCCACAGAGGGGTTATCTCATCCTCGGCGCCCCAGATCAATAGTGTGGGCGTGCGGAATCGCTGTACCATATGGATCATCGACGTCGCAATTCGGGAAGGAGAATACCGTGCCCGGCACAACAAAATACATCACACTGGAAGATGCAAAGAAAGCAATGACTGCCGCTGAAGCAGAGGCGCGCAAAAACAATTGGGCCGTCGCCATCGCGATTGTGGATGCGGGCGCCAATCTTATCCTCTTTGAAAAGATCGACGACACGCAGCTGGGAAGCGTGAATATCGCCATCGGCAAGGCAAAGACAGCCCTGAACTTCAAACGGCCGACCAAGGCCCTGGAAGATCTTGTTGCCGGCGGACGGCAGGTATTCCTGGCGCTGGAAGGCATTACTCCACTTCAAGGCGGACTACCGGTCGTGGCAGACGGCAAGGTCATTGGAGCCGTCGGTGTGAGCGGCGTCATGTCTTCACAAGATGAGCAAGTAGCCCAAGCCGCTGTGAATGCTTTGCAGGGCTGATTGCTATTGGGCGGGGATCGTCAGATTCTCGCCGAGTTGCAGATGAATCGTTTGGCCCGAGTGCAGCGTCAGATTGGAGAGACTTGAATCTTGGCCGCTTCCGGCCATCACAAACCCGACGAGCGTTCCTCCTAGTATGCCCGCAAGCCGGGCTGTCTTGCCGCCTGCCAAGCCGCCCGCAGCGCCGCCGGCCCCCATCAATAAGACATAGCGCAATTTGCGTTTGGGGGGCGACGCTCCAAAAGCATTTGTAATCCAGGTCGAAAGATGGCGTCCATCGGGAAGATCGATCTCACGAAATACAAGACGGACGCGGCCTTCGGCATCCCGTGTTGCAGGCTGTATGGTTTCGACCCGGCCCTTCAACGTGCTGCCTTGCGGTACAATGACTTTGCCTGACGCGCGGACCGAACTGGCCACTACAGCAATGACGTCGTCACCCACTTCGGAACTACCCGTTTTCACCGATGACTCGAGCTTCGCATCTAAACCTGTGCCGGCCGGAAGAACGGCCGGCCAAAATTGCCCGGTCAGTAGTATTAAACCGGCAAAAACGACTCCCATACTCGCCCGTAATGTTAACTCGGTCGTGACTCAGTTTCTAAGATAATGAGCGCCCCGGCTGGAGCGGCGGGCGCCCGATGCGGCCGCAACTGAAAACGGCTTGCTATAATTCGGAACGATGATGACCTGCCGGATTTTAGTGGTGGTTCTCTTCTTTGCCGCGTTGGGCGCCTGTTCGCCGAGGATTGTTCAACCCGGCGCTCCGGGAACGGCGAGCCGGACCATCGCACGCAAAGTAGCCGTCGATTTATCCAGGGTTCAGTTCACGCCCGCCGACGTGAAATTCATCCAAGGCATGATTCATCATCACGCTCAGGCTCTGGACATGACTGCGCTGATTCCGTCCAGAACCAGCCTCGAGAGAATGAAACTCCTCGGGCAGCGTATCGAAATCTCGCAGTCGGACGAAATCAACATGATGCGGCGCTGGCTGGAGGCGCGCGGCCAGGAGGTCCCCGACATTCATGAACATCACTCGCCTGCCGCGAGGCTGATGCCCGGTATGTTGACGCCGGAGGAAATGGACCGTCTGGCAGCCGCCAAGGGCGCAGAGTTTGATCGGCTCTGGCTCCAGAGCATGATCAAGCACCACGACGGCGCGCTGATTATGGTGGACGATCTTTTCTCCACACCCGGCGCGGGCCAGGAGTCGGAAATCTTTGCGTTTGCGTCCGATGTTATCGCCGATCAGAAAGCGGAGATGGATAGAATGGCAGCGATGCTTGAGGAGCTTCAAAATGAGAGTCCTCATTAAAACCTTTTCTTATTTCACTGCAATCTTGGCGCTCTTTGTCGCGGCCCTGATGGCCCAGGACCTTCGCGTTGGATTAAAGCCCGGATTTCGAGACGCCGGTACGGCCGCATTCAATCTGGAATTAATTTGGAGTCTGCCCAAACCGGATGGATTCTTCGATCCGAAGGCGCCGGCGGGCACACCTTTTCCGCCGGAACGCCCCAATGAAGCGAGGCCTCCGAATGAGACGCCCGGGCAACGAGCGCCCGCGGAAGACGCTGCTGCCTCAGGAACACCCCCACCACCTGACCCGGCGGTGCAGTCCGCGTTGAGTTTTGCGAACTCGGATCTGGCATTCAGCCGCGATCATCTGATCATGGGCAGTTTCCACGGCTTTAACATGTACAACGTCGAGGATCCCAAGAAGGCGCGGCTTCTTGTCTCGGTTGTGTGCCCTGGCGGCCAGGGCGATGTTTCCGTTTACGGCAACTTGCTCTTCATGTCGGTGGAACAGACACGCGGCCGCATCGACTGCGGAACTCAGGGCGTAGAAGCGCCCGTCAGTAACGAACGTTTTCGCGGCGTGCGCATCTTCGACATCAGCGACCTGAGAAATCCCAGGCAGGTGGCGGCCGTTCAAACCTGCCGTGGATCGCACACGCATACGCTCGTCGTCGATCCGAAAGACAAAGCCAACGTTTATGTCTACGGACAAGGGACCGGCCAGGTCCGCTCCACGCAAGAGCTCGCAGGGTGCTCCGGCGAGGCTCCGGAAAAGGATCTGAATACGGGTCTTTTCAGTATCGATGTCATTCAGGTACCGCTTGCCGCGCCTCAGAGCGCAAAGATCGTGAACCGGCCTCGCATCTTTGCCGATACCGCCACCGGAAATATTGCCGGTCTTTGGCGTGGCGGTGATCACGGACCGGGAACTCAAAGAACGTCGATTACGAATCAATGCCATGACATCACGGTTTTTGCGGAACTCGGCCTTGCTGCCGGAGCATGCTCGGGCAACGGAATCCTGCTCGACATCTCCGATCCCGTGCATCCGGTTCGGCTCGATCAAGTCATCGACAAGAACTTCGCCTACTGGCACTCGGCAACGTTTAATAATGATGGTACGAAGGTGATCTTCACCGACGAATGGGGTGGCGGCACGCGCCCGCGATGCCGCCCCACCGACCCGCCGACCTGGGGGGCGGACGCGATTTTCGACATCGTTGACAAGAAGCTGCGGTTCAGAGGTTATTACAAGCTGCCGGCAGCTCAGACAGAGCAGGAGAATTGTGTCGCGCATAATGGTTCCCTGATTCCGGTGCCGGGTCGCGACATCATGGTTCAAGGCTGGTATCAAGGCGGGCTGACGGTGTTTGACTTCACTGATTCGGAGCATCCGGTGGAAATCGCGTACTTCGACCGCGGACCCATCGATGCGAAGGACCTGATCGTGGGTGGATATTGGTCGGCATATTGGTACAACGGTCTCATCTACGCGTCCGAGATCGCACGTGGTCTCGACGCGTTCAAGCTGACGCCAAGCGAATTTCTCTCGCAAAATGAAATCGATGCTGCGGCGCTCGCGCAAACCCGGGAGTTCAATGCGCAGGCTCAGTCGAAAGTCGCCTGGCCGGCCAGCCCGCTCGTCGCGCGAGCGTATCTCGATCAGCTCACACGTACGAAGTCGATTTCAGCGGAACGCGCTCGTACCATCGCCGCGGCGCTGGACCGCGCCGGTAAAATCGGCTCCGGCGATCGGAATGCGGCAGCGCTTGTAAGGGATTTGAATTCCCTCACAAACGCACTCGAAGGAGATGCGGCTAAAGCCGCCGGACAGGATGCGGCTCGCATGAAATCACTCGCAACAACGATGAGAGGAATTACCGCTAAGCTCCATTAGAACACTGATAGGACACTCCCGTCACACGGTTTTCGATATAATGGGCGCCTCCGGAAGGCCAAATTATGAATCGCTGGCGTGTAGTCATTGGCGGGATGTCCATGAATCTGGCGCTCGGCTCGTTGTACGCCTGGAGCGTGTTCGTACTCCCACTGGAAAAAGAATTCGGATGGACGCGCGCTCAGACCTCCTGGGTCTTCACGATTGCTATTGTGACGTTCGCGTTGACTTTCATTCTAGCCGGCCGCATTCAAGACAAACTCGGGCCGCGTCCATGTGCGTTGATCGGGGCGCTTCTGGTCTCGATCGGTTTTTTTCTCGCCAGCATGACGACATCGTTGATTTTCTTGTATGTCGTATTTGGGTTGATCGTGGGCGCCGGAAACGGATTCGGCTATGCCACTCCGATTCCCGTTGCGTCGAAATGGTTTCCGGACAAGCGCGGCCTCGTGGTTGGTTTGATGGTCGGCGGGTACGGAGCGAGTTCCGCAATCATTGGCCCGATGGCGACACGATGGATTGACTCGATGGGCTGGCGGCCGACATTCCAACTTCTCGGCGCTGCCTTCTTCGTGTTGGGAATGCTGGGCACGGGTCTGATGGTCAACCCGCCTCAAGGTTATCGCCCTGCGGGCTGGATGGCAAAAGCCACCAGCTTCAGCGCTTCGCGCGACTACACGCCGCTTGAAATGTTGCGCACGCCGCGATTTTACGAAATGTGGATCGCCTATTGTCTGGGCACAACGGCAGGCTTGATGACGATCAGCCAGTTGGTGCCTTTTGCCCGATCGGCCGGGCTGACGGCGGCGGCCGCAACGTTTGCGATCACCGTCGGGGCAGTTGGAAACGCCGGAGGGCGAATTCTCTCCGGCTGGTTGTCCGACACCCTCGGCCGGCTGACGACCCTGCGCATCATGATTTTGGGATCCGCCATCGCAATGCCCGCTTTGTTCCTTTTTCGCGAACAGACGCTTTTGCTTTACATCCTTGTCGTCGCTGTGTACTGGTGTTACGGTACGCAGCTCTCAGTTTTCGCCTCAACCACGGCTGATATTTACGGAACCCGCAACCTCGGCATGAATTATGGCCTCTTGTTTACCGCCTGGGGCGCTGCGGGCATCATTGGACCCATGATCGGCGCGTGGGTCTACGACGCGTTTGGCGGCTACCGATATGCATTCTACGCCGCCAGCCTTCTGGCGGTGGTGGCCTTCGGGTCTTTGACACTAGCCGCCTCGTCCCGTTTCCCAGCCGAGATCGCGCCCGCCCAGAGTACCCAGGCAGGCAGTGCCGCGAGCCATTAGGGTTGCGTTTCATACAGACCTCATCTGGACCGTTAGGCAGTTAGTAAATGTCTACGATGAGAAATCTTTCTCCCATTCTCACGGGATCGTCTCCAATTTCAAGAACCAAGAGAAAACTTATCGCTTTTGGCTGGTACGGTGGTAAATACAGCCATCTCGATTGGCTGCTACCTTTGCTACCAGCCTGCCATCATTATGTAGAGCCTTTTGCAGGTTCCGCTGCGGTGCTCCTCAATCGGGAACCATCGCCTGTCGAAACGTACAACGACATCGATGGCGAGGTGACTAATTTCTTTCGAGTCCTGAGAGACCAGAAAGAAAAATTAGTTGAGCAAATAGGGCTTACGCCATTTTCGAGAGAAGAGTTCTATCGGGCGCTGTCGGAGGAAAACGTCGCCAATGACGTTGAAAGAGCGCGTCGGTTCTTCGTTCGTGCTCGGCAAGTGCGAACCGGACTCGCTCAAACTGCATCGTTAGGCCGTTGGGCGAATTGCAAGAATACCAGTCGAGCGGGCATGTCCGGTGTTGTGTCCCGATGGCTCGGAAGCATTGAGATGCTTCCCGCTATCGCAGAACGATTGCTGCGCGTTCAGATCGAAAATCGCCCGGCTCTTGAAATCATTCGGCTTTATGACGACAGACATACTCTCTTTTATTGTGATCCACCATACATCCACGCGTCGCGCGGAGACTCTAAGGCCTACGCATATGAACTAAGCGACAAAGAACACGCGACCTTCGCGAAAACACTATCTGCGATCACAGGGAAGGCCGCAGTTTCCGGCTACAGGTGTGACCTTATGGATTCGCTCTATAAAGATTGGAAGCGCATAGATTCAAAGGCGAAGACTTGTCATTCCGTAAAACGATCGCGTGTAGAAGCACTTTGGACCAACTACTGACGCATCATACGGTCCCGCATGTCGAAGCTGATCGGATCTTGCGGGAAGCGTTACGGACGATTAGTATTGACCAAGCGAACGTCAGCCGCGAGGAGGTTCCGGAATGTTTATCAATCTTGTGCTCGCCATCTTGATGCCGGGCGGAGCAGCGATGGCTGCCGAGGTATCTTCTGGACCTACTTTCAATAAGGATGTTCTTCCGGTCCTTCAAAAGAATTGCCAAACATGCCATCGCCCAGGTCAGATCGCGCCGATGTCGTTCCTCGACTATAAGTCCACGCGTCCATGGGCCAAGGCGATGAAAACCGCTGTGGAGAGCAGAAAAATGCCGCCCTGGTTCGCCGACCATCAATTTGGCGAATTTCAGAACGACCGTACATTGCCGCAAAAGGACATCGACATCATCACGAAATGGGCGGATGCGGGTGCTCCGGAAGGCGACGCCAAGGACGCGCCGCCTCCGGTCCAGTGGCCCAGCGAGGGTTGGCAGATCAAGCCCGATATCATCATTGACGGTCCCGAATTCAAAGTCCCGGCGAAGGGAATCATCGAATGGACCAACATAATGGTTCCGGGCGGTTTCACGAAGGATACGTGGATCACTTCAATGGAGCTGCTTCCCGGTGACCGCAGCGTCACGCATCACATTTGCATTGCGTTCAAACCGCATACGCCCGACGTCGTCTATTACGTTCCGACGTGGACGGACAAAGTCAGAGATGCGGACGGAAGTGAAATTCCTGACACGCGACAACAGGTCACGCCAAGCGGCGCAAACGACACGCTGCAATTTTGCTATGTGCCGGGAACACAATTTCAGGACTATCGTCCCTTTGGTGCGGGAAAGCTCGTACCGGCAGGGACCGATATCCAATTCCGGCTACATTACACGGCGAACGGAAAGGAAGTTATCGATCGGCCCAGGGTTGGATTGACTGTCGCCAAGGAACCGCCCCAACGTCAATATGTGAACTTCGTCATCAACTCGGCGCAGGAGCCGGCCGTCTTCGCGATTCCGCCGAACGACCCCAACTGGCAGGCTCCGATCTCGGAAGCGACGTTCCTGGAAGATGTGGATCTGGTTTGGGCGATGGCGCATATGCATGTCCGGGGAAAAGACATGACGTACAAATTGACGTATCCGGACGGAAGGGTCGAGACCATTCTCAGCATCCAAAACTACGACTACAATTGGCAGCTCGGTTATCAATTCAAACCGATCCGCTTGCCGAAAGGCACAAAACTCACCGTCATTGCGCACTACAACAATTCGCCGAGCAACCGCGCGAATCCCGATCCGAATAGAACGGTATACTGGGGCGACCAGGCGTGGGAAGAAATGATGTCGCCGTTCTTTGCCGTTATCGCCGGAAGGAATGTCGACGCCAGGAAAATCCTCAAAACACCGAACCCGGCGCGGCCCGGCGCTTGAGGCGCTTACGAAAACAGGCCAATACAAGCTTTAGAACCGCTATTGTCGGCTGTTTCCAAAGTTCATTCTCACCCTTGGAGGTGCGTCATGCGACACAACGATGAATTCGATAACCTCCCCCGCTTTCGAGCCAATCAGTAAGCGGAGGAAGGGGATATCCCTCCGAAACCAAGGTGCGCCGTGATAAGCGCATCGTACACGGTGACAAAGAACTGCTAGAGAAGCTTGGACGCAATGATTTGTGCCCATGCGGTTCGGGCCGCAGATTTCAAGAAATGCTGCCTGCGTTCAGGCCGGTTCGATGGCACTGAGCGGAATCATTATTTCCGCGACTGATTCAGTGACCCCGGTCGAGCACCGGGGTCACTCATCTTGCAAAATTCCAGATTGCCTGGCCGCCTCGTTCGCGTATTAAGTATTCCCGCCGGACTAGCCCGAAAGGGCTAGCCTGTTGGATTATTGCCCAAAGTTCAGAGGTCCTGAACTCGCCTCACTTTTCCAGCAGTCGATGAAATCAGAATGAGCCGAAAAATCGTTTGCGGTCGACGGCGAACGGGTGGTAAGAGAAGG
>WNGK01000743.1_pt1 | contig 33746 bp, 31 predicted proteins | sample 5400601 | NCBI WGS metagenome assembly WNGK01 (sample SAMN13153376, study PRJNA577476) | soil metagenome | isolation source: 60 cm soil or saprolite under Garry oak tree replicate 1 | place: USA:California | collected 2016-06-15 | reverse complement strand
CATGCTCTTCTCCTTTGTGCTTCTCTAGAGGTGGTATTTGCTCTTCTAGCATGTCACATGAGGATGAAGATGATGAAGCTTTTTTGGGTGCCTCAACACCCTATTATTGATGGGTTAATAAGTGCAACTGTAGTGCTCCTTCGAGGTTGGCTCCCCAGAGGTTGGCTCCTTCGAGGTTAGCAAATCTGAGCATAGCTAATCTGAGGTTGGCTTTGCTGAGGTTAGCGTTGCTGAGGTCGGCATTCAAGAGGTGAGCTTTGCTGAGATTAGCTTCGCTGATGTAGGCACTGGTGAGATCGGCGTTGCTGAGGTTGGCGTTGTAGAGGTTGGCGTTGTAGAGGTTAGCGTTGTAGAGGTTAGCGCTGCTGAGGTTAGCGTTGCTGAGGTTGGCATTTTCGAGGTTGGCATGACTTAAATTGATGTTTGTGAGGTCGGCTTGACTCAAGCTGACAATGCTGCTGTTCGGCTTGTTAGACATTAGCCCAGCTTCAAGTAAAAATGCGAAGACAATTCCAATACGCCTTGCATCTAACTGAAAGAGAGTGGTGATAGTCCGTACTCGTGCCATATTGCGCACCTCAGCATCAACTGCTGATGAACGGAGCTTTTCTTTCAGCAGCAATTCTGCCATACGGTCAAGGTACGCTTGTAGGAGGTCTTCTCGTTGCTTTTCCAGGGCGATTTGCCGATCTTGTTCATAGCGCTGCTTGGCGATTTGCTGTTCAGTGCGGCTGTTGGCACGCTGGAACACCAACGCAATGAGAGCAAGCACGAGCGGTATAATCAGCAATTGTAACCAATCCCACAAGGACTTGCTCAAGAAGCCTGTACTTGACCAACCAAAGCGGTACGTAGCAAGCACGAAACCAATACAAAACAAAAAGAATACTCCACCAAGAACCCACCAAAGGCGTTGTCTTACTTTCATGGTATCTTCTCTTTTGCAGTATAGGTGAGATATTCAAAACTAAAGGTAATATGTTATGCCTGAGTATATCAAACAGAACACCACGCTGTATAGTATTGAGCAACAGCAGAAAAGGTGGTAAGTAATGGGGTGAGGTATCGTTGTTCCAAAGAGAAGGACTACCGCCATGATGGGAAAGGTGCGACCCGTTCACGCGAAACCGTCGCAAGACGGGGGATGCGTGGCAAAGGAATTTGACAACTGATGATGTGATGTTGGGCGAGATTCCCAACCTGCCAGAGAGGAGGCAGACAGCGCTTCCCCCACGGTAGCGACTGGTCCGTGCGGCTCGTTCACTTGAAACCATGCTCAAACATGGGGGAAAGTGACGAAGAAACACATCTTCGATAACTGAGAAGTTGAAGGAAGGCGAAATTCCTTCCCCGTCAGGAAGGGACGGATAGCAACACCCCTACGGAGCGACTGGTTCTCAAACCGTAAAGCGGGGGGTAACGGGGATAAGCCATAAACCTGATACGGTGACGCCTCTAGCTGGCTGTCATGGCTAGGAGCACGAATGCGCGGTAACCGTCGTCACGCTAAACAGGTCTACGCAGGTTCACAGACCTGGTCCAAAACGGATAAGGATACCAGATGAGCAATTTGGCCATTGACTCATTCCTTCTCAAAAGAAACCCGGCGGAAAGTGCAAGCCTACAACAGCGGAAAACAACTTTTCGGAACGAGATAACCATCAGCAGACTCTCATCGCCGATACATACGGTGAGTAGGTACCAACCGCACGTCGCTGATGTTGGGATTGTCTAAGAAGCCGAGCCTCGGCAGACGTAGACACGATCATATGGAAGAAAGAGGAATGAGTAGCATGAATGGCAATCCATCGGATCAACCGAATGTGGCCTGGGAACGGCTCCCCTGGAAAAAGCTAGAGGTGGCCATTTACCGCATGCAAAAGCGCATCTTTCAAGCGAGTAAACGTGGCGATACCAAAACCGTTCACAAAATCCAAAAACTCTTGATGAAGTCAGAAGCGGCAAGACTGCTTGCCGTGCGACGAGTGACGCAGGACAACCAGGGAAAGAAAACCGCAGGAGTAGACGGAGTGAAATCCGTCCCGCCAGCGGAAAGGCTGAAGATGGTCGAAGCCATCCACCCCAAACAGACGGAACACCGCAAACCGAAGCCGCTCAGGCGTGTGTGGATACCCAAGCCCGGAAAGGAGGAAAAGCGTCCGCTTGGTATTCCCGTGGTGATCGACAGAGCCTGTCAAGCCTTAGCGAAACAAGCCCTCGAACCACAATGGGAGGCACAGTTTGAACGCAATAGCTACGGATTTCGCCCTGGACGCTCCTGTCATGATGCGATTGAAGCCATACACAGCAGTATTAAGCACAAAGACAAATACGTCTTAGACGCCGATATCGCTGGTTGCTTCGACAACATCTGTCATGAGGCCCTTTTAAGCAAGCTCAATACCTATCCTCAGATGAGCAGGCTCATCAAAGGATGGCTCAAAGCAGGTGTCCTTGATGGGTTCCAGTTCTCATCAACGGAAGCTGGAACCCCGCAGGGTGGGGTCACCACGCCTCCTACAATGTTGCAAAAAAAGTGCTAGAGTTTGAGTTCACGGCAGAGATTCCGCGCATCCACCTTCGTGCGAGCTATGGAGATGGATTTAAGGGGGCTCCATTAAACTGCGAAGGATCACTCACGCGAAATCCAGGAGAACTCAATGGCCAAGCAGCGAAGAAAGAGATGCACGTCCTTGGAGGTACACGTTATGTTTGAACCTAGCCGTCTTGAACCCGCCTGTTTGCAGCAAGCGTATGCATGGGTAGTTCCGTGCTCTCGTAAGCGTCTTTCCCCTCCACAGACTGACCAGCAGTTGAGCGGTGAAGCACTGGGTCAGAGCACTGAAAGGAGTGCCCAATGAACGACGTACAAGTGGCTCTCTACGCTCGTGTCTCTTCCGAGCAACAGTCCGAAGCCAAAACCGTGGAAAGCCAGGTGGCGGATTTGCGTGCCAAGATTGCCGCCAGGGGAGAGACGCTCTTAGCCGAGCAAGAATTTGTGGATGACGGCTACAGCGGAGCAACCCTCATCCGCCCAGCGCTCGAGCGGCTTCGAGATGTGATCGCCGCAGGTGGGATTGATCGGTTGTATGTGCATTGCCCAGACCGTTTGGCTCGCAACTATGCCCATCAAGTCCTCTTACTTGATGAGTTTACACGAGCGGGAGTGGAGGTCGTTTTTCTCAATCGGGAGGTGGGGCAGTCCCCGGAAGATCAACTCTTACTGCAGGTCCAGGGCATGATTGCTGAATATGAGCGTGCCAAGATTCTCGAACGCAGTCGGCGTGGCAAACGACATGGTGCACAAGTGGGAAGCGTCAGTGTGCTCTCCTGCGCTCCCTATGGCTATCAGTATGTCAACAAACAAGATAGTGGAGGGGAGGCACGCTTTGACATCATGCTGGAAGAAGCACGCGTCGTGCGCCAGATCTTTGAATGGGTCGGACGGGATCGCTGCACCATTGGCGAGGTGCAACGTCGCTTAAACCAAGCAAAAGAGCAGACGCGAACAGGCAAAACGGCCTGGGATCGAGCCACCATCTGGGGCATCCTCAAAAACCCCGCCTACAAGGGTGAGGCGGCCTTTGGCAAAACGCACCTCGAAGCACTCCGGCCCAGGCTACGAGCCCAACGAGGTCGCAGTATGCAACCCAAACGTGCGCACTCCACTCAAGATGTTCCGCGTGAGCAATGGATCAGTATTCCTGTTCCTGCTTTGGTGGATGCCGCTCTGTTTGAGGCGGTAGCTGAGCAACTGCAAGAAAATCAGCAACGCGCACGGGTGCAACAACGAGGCGCACGCTATTTACTGCAAGGCTTGCTTGTGTGCTCCTGTTGCGGGTATGCTTATTATGGCAAACCGATCAGTCCCAGTGCTCGCAAAGGTCATGAGCGTTCGTATGCGTATTACCGCTGTATTGGATCGGATGCCTATCGCTTTGGTGGAGTCCGCTTGTGTTGGAACAAGCAACTGCGCACGGATCTCATTGATGAAGCGGTCTGGAATGAGGTCTGTCGGCTCTTAGAAGAGCCTGAAAGGCTTGAGCAGGAGTATCGGCAACGGATGCTTGCTAAAGAGACCCTTTCCGCATTGCAGGGACTGGAAAAGCATGTGGGACGATTACGGCAAGGACTGACACGTTTGATTGACAGCTACAGTGAAGGACTCATCAACAAAGCAGAGTTCGAACCTCGTATCACACGGATGCGAGAACGGATCAACCAATTGGAAGAGCACCAGCAACAGCTCAGAGATGAAGCAGCACTAGAACAAGAACTGCGTCTGATTCTTGGTCGCTTAGAAGATTTCACCTCGCGTGTGAAAGAGGGACTTCATGCGGCTGATTGGTCCACCCGTCGTGAAATTATTCGCGCGCTCGTCAAAAGGGTAGAGATTGATCAGGAGCAGGTTCATGTCGTTTTCCGTGTAGGCCCCAATACACCATCCTCACCTTCTGATAAAAATACGCAAAGTTTGCAACATTGTAGGAGGCGGTACAGCCCCATTAAACGGTGAACGTGCTCAAAGGGATTTTCCGAGGCCGTCCTCGTGGACGCTTTGGCACATTGGGATTAGGCAGCGGTTTGGTCCGGGGACGCCCTTGTGAACGTTTAGGCAGCGAGGGCTCTGCCACAGGTTGCCTACGAGGGCATCCTCGTCGCTTCAGCTCGACCCAAGGTGCAGGAATGACCTTGTATCGTAACAATTCCGAGAGACTCCAGAGATGGTCAGTCAGACCACTGGCCATCGCGGGCGTTTGTCTGAGTAACCTCTGAGCTTCTCCTGCTGCTCGTTGGCTGAGTTCGTGATGGAAACAGCAAAAGTTGTAGGTGCTCCCAATCAAGTACATGCCCGTCTCCAGAGCCTGGAGCCGCTGAGCGGCATGGCGGCACTTGCGCGTTAAGGTCGCCAGCCGTTCTCTCACGGTTCCATTCAATCGTTCGATGTAGGAGGTATTGAGCACTTGCCCGCCCGCTGAACGCCGCAAGAGCTGCATCGCCTGCGCCATCGAACCATGGCTCATCTGACGAAGAATTCCTGTGAGGCGCTTGTTCACCGTTTGCTTGATCACCGTCCCAATGTGCAAGCTCGACCAGACCTGCAATGATGCCCGACCACGCCCCGCTGTGCGTTTGACTTTGTCGCGAAAGGCCCGTTTGATGCTGTTAGGGTACGCCGCCCACCCGTCAGTGCAGACCAGCAGGGCACAGGCCGCTTGAGAGCAGGCCCGCACCTGTTGCAGGAGTCGATCTGCCAGGCTCGTATCACGCGTGCGACTGACCACCCCACCTAACCACAGTCGCGTCGAGACCATCATTGCCAATCCCATCCAGACTATCATACTGCGCGCTTTCACCCGGATCTCGTCGGCTTGCACGTGGATCAAGTCGAGCTGTCCCTGTTCGACGATGGCCTGATGCAAGCGCTGACACTGCTTACCCGCACGATCACGCCAGGAAGCGACCGTGCGTTCATCCAGTCCATAGGCCTGCACAATCGCTTGCACCGGACATCCAAAGGCCAGAAGGGTGACGACGATGACCACCACATCCGTTGCGGTCCGTAATCCCTCGAACATCGTCCCTCGTCTTGCACTAAAGGTTCGTTTACACATCGTACAGCGATAGCGTTGTCGCTTGCGATCATGGACCCGGATATTGCCCTGTCCGATTTGGCCTCTTGCGCAACACTTCAGATTGGGGCAAAATTGCTCTGACGGTTGCATCGGCTCTGCTGTGTTGTTTTGCATACACCTAGCATGCCGAGAACCGCCGTCATTTTCAAGCTTTCCCCCCTTTTTCACCGGTTAGTGGGGCTGTACCAATAAGGGTTATCTGGGCTTGATAAACAAGTCTACCTCACATACAACTCTGATTAACAGATATATTCAATAGTGGAGCATATACAGTATAATACATAGCTGAAAAGCGACCACTTGCGGCATTTTCTGGGATCTGCGAGGGAGATGGACAGACATTAATTTCTACAGGAATTGGTTATATGGGAACAGCATCCAGGCGTCTTGCTCTTGTTTTTGGAGTGAATGGACAAACTGCGCTTGACCGTGATGCCCTCAAGTATGCGGTCGATGATGCACGAGATATGGCCCAAGTCTTGCAAACAGATGCCTGTGGATTTAAACTTTTTTGCCCTCCTCTGCTCGGCGAACAAGCATCTACAGAAAAGATGAGACGTGCTGTGGTAGATCTGGCAAAGGAGATCCAGGATGGCGATTTCGTGCTTTTTTTCTTTAGCGGACATGCAGAAGCTCTGCCGATCGAAGCAGGCATGGATGATGTCTTCTTTGTTACAAATGACTTCGATCCGGCAGGAGTCCAGCACGATAACAATGCACACCTTTCGCTCAGCTGGCTCCGTAAAGTACTTTTTGAGCACAAAAAAGCAAGCAGCGTTCTGATTATTCTCGACTGCTGTTACGCGGGTAAGTTCAACGATACTGCGCCTGATCCTTACCTTGAGGAACTTCAGAAGCGGCTGAAGTACTACTTTGAGGGTCCAGGTATGCAGAGCCCCTCTCGTCCGAGAGGCGTACGCCTCTCGCTCACTGCGACCGGTTCCGAAACCGCCCTGGAAAAAGACGGACATGGCTTGTTAACCGGGTTGATTCTTTCCGCTTTGCGTGGAGAATGTAAGCAGGCAGTCAACAAAGAAGGGCAAGTCACTTTTACAAGTCTTCTTACCTACCTCAATACCATGATGCCGTCAGAACAGCAGCCACATTTTTTCGGTGGGGGGCACGAGCTCCTTCTTGCCACGTACCCACACCTCTCTGTCCGGGAACAGCTGCTTCGTTCCATGATTGCCGATCGGAACGGATTTCTGCAAGATCGGCTTGAGAGCTTTGTGGGCCGTGAGCAGCAATTGGCCGAAGCGCGCCAATGCATTGACAGGCTGTTGCCTACAGGAGGCTACTTGACCATCACTGGCCCTGCTGGCCAGGGCAAGAGCAGCATCATTGCCAAACTCGTCGATTCCGCCATCAGGGAACAGTACGCCATTGAACGCGTTGCCTTCCACTTCATTCCACTTACGCCTCCCCCCGATTATCAAATCGCGCTCCTGCGCAATCTGATGGCTCGTCTCATTCTGAAGTACGATCTTCCGGATTATTTCCTGGCCAGTGAAAGTCGTGCCGCACTCAGCGAGGCATTTCCCAGGGTGCTCAAAGAGATTGCTGATAAAGGTGGTCAGGAAATCATTTTTATCGACGGACTAGACCAACTCCAGGCTGATCAGCAAACGGGACAACGCGATCTTAGCTTCTTACCACAAGGACCCGGCAGTCCTCCCCGAGGCATTGTCTTCGTTCTGGGAACACGACCCAACGATACGTTGCAACCCCTTGCACTCCTCAAACCGTATCACGAGTATCAGTTGCCAAATCTGAGCCGAGCAGATTTCGACCACATCTTACAACATCGCAGAGTGATCCTGGAACACGCGCTTGCCAACAGATTCTACGAAACGCTGGATGAAAACGCCCTCTACCTTGATCTGGCTGCGAAAGAACTCGCTGCGCGTGATGACATTACCGATCAGCAAGTAGAGGAAATTGTCCGCCAGCTTGCCGATGATCCAGAGAACTTGTTTTCCCTGACTATCAACCGCCTGCGACAGCAAGAAACATTGTGGAACGTGGTCATCAAACCGGTGCTGGGCCTGCTGCTGGAAGCCAACGAACCACTTGCTCGCGAGCACCTGAAGCAGATCCTCAACCTCGATGCCAGCATACAAATAGATGGAGAGCAACTCAACAGAGGGCTGGAACACCTCGGTGGGCTTGTTGTCACCGATGAGTACCAACGTTATACCCTGTTTCACCTCAAGTTCCGTGATTACTTGCGCCGGAACCCAAAGCGTCCCGATAGGATCCACCTCTTCGATGCTGAAGATGAACAGCACTGGCACCAACGTTTTGTCGACTGGTGTGAGCGAGGTGGACAAGGTGGCCTTGCCACAATTTGGAACCAGGCTACCTCTGATGTCATCGAGCAAGGGCGTCGCCACTATGCCCGTCAGCATTATATTCCCCACCTATTCGGCGCAAGGGATTGGCAGAAGCTGTTTAGCGTGCTGGACGAAGGTACCTATGGCAGAGCCAAAGTTCGGCATGATTCCAGCACACGGACTTACGTACTCGATTTGGATGTAGGTCGTGAAGCAGCAGCTTCAGGTTACTGGGATCGGGAAAAAGCACTCAACCAGTTGCCGCGTCTCTGGCAATACACTCTCCTGCGCTGTAGTTTGGCTAGTCGGGCAGACAACTACCCGATTGCAGCCTTTCAGTTGATGTTACTCCTCGGACAAGAGACAAAAGCCTTAGGGTTCTCTGAGCTTCTCACGAATCCAGAGCACAGAGCTCAAGCCTTTCTCTGCATTGCCAGACATTTGATGATGCAACCTGAGCGGAACCAAGAAGCAGCACAACTGTTTTTGAGAACAGAGCAGATGATCCGCTCCATACCTTCTGAACGAAGCCAGGCTGGGGCACTCATGGAACTGGGCAGTGTGCTGGCCCAGGCAGGGAGTTGGCAAGATGCCGAACGGATCTGGCAGGACGCTGAGCAGATGATCCGCTCCTTCTCCCGAAAGGAGGACCAAGCTCGGGCATTAACAAAGCTCGCGAGGGCGTTGGCTCAAGCAGAGCGCTGGCAGGACGCCGAGCGAGTGATCCGCTCTCTTTCCCAGGAGAGGAGCCAGGTGCGGGCGCTGATAGAATTGGGCGGTGTCCTAGCCCAGGCAGGACAGTGGCAGGATGCCCAACGGATCTGGCGGGATGCTGAGCAGATGATCCTTTCATTCTTCAAAGAAAGGAGCCAGGCACGGGTACAGCACAAACAGGATGCCAGGAGAGCGACCCGCTCCACCTCTCCTGTATGGAGCCAGGCGCTGGCGTCGACAGAGCTCGCGAGGGCACTAATCCAAGCAGAGCTCTGGGAAGACGCCGAGCGGGTGATTCGTTCTAACTCCTCAAGATGGAGCCAGGCTGAGGCATTGACAGAACTGGGCAGCGCATTTGCACAAGTACAACGCTGGCAGGATGCCGAGCGGATCTGGGGGGAAGCGAGGCGTGTCAGTTCTACTGTCTCTTCTAAATGGAGTCAAGCCCGAGCGTTGACAAAGCTCGGCAATGCATTTGCGCAAGTACAGCAAGTACAACGTTGGCAGGACGCCAAGGAGGCCTGGAGGGATGCTGAGCGTGCGGCTCGCTCCATCCCCTTTAGATGGGGCAAAAGCCGACCGTTGACGAATATCCGGGATGTTAGTCGAGTGATCCTCACTCTTTCCTCAGAATGGAACCAGGCGCGGGCACTAATAGAACTGGGCAGTGCGCTTGCTCAGGCGGAACAGTGGCAAGGGGCCGAGCGCGTCTGGCGGGATGCTGAGCAAGTGATCCGCTCCTTCTCTAGAGGAGGGGGTCAAGCGCGGGTGGCAATGGTACAGGAGACAATATTGGCTCTAGCCAAAAGTGGAAAGGAGGACTCCAAGCGGATTCGGCAGGAAGTCAAGCGCCTCATCCGCTCCACCTCCTCAGAATGGAGCCAAGCTCGCGTGTTGACAGATCTGGGCAGTTCCCTAGCTCAGGCAGGACGCTGGCAAGAGGCTGAGCTGATGATTCGCTCTATCTCCCATGAAGAGAGTCAGGCCTGGTCACTGACAAAGTTTGGTAGTCTGCTGGCTGAGACAGGACGCTGGCAAGATGCCGAGCGAGTGATCCATTCTATTTCCAAAGAAGGGAACAAAGCTGAGGCGTTGACAGAACTCGCGAGGAGACTAGCTCAGGCAGGACAGTGGCAAGATGCTGAGCGAATCTGGCAAGATGCTGAACAGATACTCCTCTCCCTTTCCCACGCCAAAGAAGGAAGCAAAGCGCGGGCCTTGACAGAACTCGGTAGTGCTCTAGCTCAGATACAGCACAGACAGGATGCCGAGCGTGTCTGGCAAGACACCGAGCAGGTGATTCTTTCTCTCTCCAAAGGAAGAAGCCAGGCTGAGGCACTGACAGAACTCGGTAGTGTGCTGGCCCAGGCAGGACGCTGGCAAGAGGCCGAGCGAGCAATCCATTCCATTTCCAAAGAAGGGAACAAAGCTGGGGCACTGATAGAACTGGGCACTGTGCTGGCCCAGGTAGGACGCTGGCAAGAGGCCGAACGGATCTGGCAAGACGCCGAGCAGGTGATCCGCTCCTTCTCCAGAAATGGAGGCCAGGTTTGGGCATTGACAAAGCTCGGCAATGCTCTAGCCCAGGCAGGACGCTGGCAAGATGCTGAACGAGTGATCCACTCCATCCCCCATCAGGAGAGCAGAGGGCGAGCAATGAAGGTACTTGGCAGTGCCTTCGCTCAAGCAGAGTGCTGGCAGGATGCTGAACGGGTGATCCACACCATCCCTCACCGGGAGAGCAGAGTCTGGGCTCTGATAGAACTGGGAAGCGCATTCGCTCAAGCAGAGCGTTGGCAGGACGCCGAGCGGGTGATCCGCTCTATTCCTCAAGAGAGGAGCCAAGTCTGGGCATTGACAAAGCTTGGAAGTGCAATGGCCCAGGCTCAACGCTGGCAGGATACTGAACGAATCTGGCGGGACGCTGAGCAGGTGCTACTTTCCATCTCCAGGGAAGAGAGCAAAGCTCGGGTACTGATAGAGCTTGGAAGTGCAATGGCCCAGGCTCAACGCTGGCAGGATGCTGAACGAATCTGGCAGAATGCCGAAGGAGCGATCCGCTCCGTATCCAGGGAAGGGAGCAAGGTCGAGACACTGTCCTGTCTGGCAGGTACCCTTGCTAGGCATGGCGAGTACGACCGAATGGTAAGCCTCGTACAAGGGGAGTGGTTGCATGTCGCAAGCAAAGACAAAGCTCTTGCTCTGTTCCCACTTATCTTCGGTTTAATCCCACATAATCCAGACCTGGGCATCGCTTTCTATGATGCCTTTACTTGGGCGGCCATGTTCCTGCGCGGGTAGAGTCGTACCTGTACCAAATAGAAGCAGACGAAGAAGAGCAGAAGGAGAACGTACCATGGAAGAGGAAATGGCTAGGGATCTTGCATATACTCCGGGGATATCCCCGGAGCTTGTGATATCTCTGGAGCTTGTTGCGGATGAAAACGAGGGTGACGTGGCACTCATGAATGCTGTAGGACACGACACGGTTGCCGCCTTGCAATTAGAGGGCTATACAGTACGACCACTCTATACAGGACAGAAGGGTGGTTTTCTCGTTGAGATCGTTACGGTGATCTCACAGGTAGCAACCGCGGTTTGGGACAATCGTGCGGTGGCAGAAGAAATCATCACTGATCTCAGCAGCCTGGTCACCATTTTTGGAACTGTTCTGCCAGCACTCAAACATATGATTCATGCGCACAAGCAACAGGTGGGCAAGGAAGAAAGCACGGCTCGTCCGATGAAAATAACAGTGGAAATAGATGGGGTGCCGATGATAATTGAAACATCAGATATTGCATTGGCAGACGCAGCCTTGCAACTCGCCCTGAAATACCGTTCTGCGCACCCGGTCACAGCCAATCAGGTGACAACGAAGAGCAAGGTCAAGGTGCAGGGGCATGTTCCTGCGCGCAAGCGCCGTCCTCGTAGGTAACAACCTTTGCTCTTATTCGGATTACCGCACATGTAAGTTGCTATGAGGAGTTATAGGAGCAGGCAATTAAAGCACAAGCCGTATGGTGCCCATTACGAGTTGGTGATATTGGATACGGAACTGACCTGGACGTAGCTACCCCGTTCGTTGGGCTCCCTGTTCATTACAGCTAGCAGCTATACGTCAGCCTCAATTTCTGCTAAAATTTTGGTACTCTGGCTGATCGAAAAACGCTAAAACAAGAGCTTGTGGAAAAAGTTGATAATACCTGAAGCCCGGAGATGCTTTATGAGTACAAAACACCCGTTATCGAACAAAGAACTAGCGGAAATGTTGAGCATAGTAGCTGATCGTGTAAAGAATCAAAGGGCTCATAGAGGCGCGATGCGTCTCAAAAGCATCTCTAAGGACTTTGGTGAGTTGCCGTTTGATGCTATTCCCGTTTTGATAAACCCGGTGGCGCTTCAGCAAGAAGTTGAAAACGCTCAGGGGGGCAGTGCTTCAAGAATACTTTCGGTTATGCGCAATATACTGGCGCTGGCTCCGCTAATAGTTACCTGGTTATCAATAGCAACAGCTGTCACTTCGTATCAACAATATCTTCAGACGCATCCAAGCGCCCGTTCCGAGCCCTTTCTCGAATTGTGGCAAACCGGATTCGGTGGCGGTACATGGTTGACGCTCTCCAATACTGCAATTATAGATGCATTACTCCTGGTCATCTTACTTGTCCTCACTGTCGTTGCCCACATTTTGGATGGGCGAGCCCAAGAAAAGTCGGGGGAAGTTTATGATGAACTGCAAGATTTCATCGAGCGGTTAAAGCACAGAGACCCCCCGTGTGCCGTCCTATGACAGGACAACCGCTGATTATATTGTGGAAAGAGTTGAGAAAGCTGCTGATTCTGTAATAAAGCAAATTGATGGCTATACGCGCAATGTGCTTCAGAAAATGGATCAGGAAAGACAGGGTTTTTTATCTCAACAGCAGAATGCGGTACAAACCTTAATAAAAGAAGCGCCATCGTTCCAAGAACTTGGGCAGGTAATACAAGCTTCTCTAACACAGCAGGATCGTGGCATACAAAAAATGATCGATGGGATTTCCTTTTTGGACGCGGTCAGCCATGATCTTAAGGCTTCCGTAGATAGAAGTAGCGATCTGGCGTATCAGTCTGTGACTGTCGCAAATCAAATACCTGAGGCAACTGCGGCTTTTTCGTCAGCAGGCCAACAGATAGTCGATGCAACGAAACAATTGCATGAAATTGTCCTTGTTCTTGATGACTTACTTGCTCAGGTGGGTTCTGAAGGCATAGAGGAAAGGCCAGCCTCCGCTCTCTATGCGCTTGCCCGTGCGAACATTGAAGATGACAATCAAGCGATTGTTGGTAGAGCCTATACTGTCGATGTTGGTTTTTCAAACAGCAAGCCAGAATTTTTTCCCGGAGAGATCGTTGATCTCTCTATGGCTAGCTCTGATACTCCGTCGACGTTTGATATTCTTTTACATACGAGTGAGAATATTGAATTGCGCACGAAATGGTATCAGCGTCTTCGTTACGATCCTGGCAACCCGGGTCTCCAAACAGTGCAGTTTCTTTTTCAAGTTCTTGCTCCTGGACATAGCACCCTGACCATGGACTTTTATCAGGAGCAGCGATGGCTCAGTAGCACTAAGCTTGAATTTGATGCCATCGAAATGGCGGAATTTAGCTCCGTTTCGTCCGAGGTGTAGTATGTCTGTCGAGCAATCCCTACAGATTCCACTTAGCTATGACCTCCCTGTGAATATCCAGATCCGTATCGAGCCACAGAGCACGGGATATCGTTTTTGCATTAAGAGCGATTGGGAGGAGTGGACCGATTTTTTTCTCTACCACCTGACGCAGCATGATGTGGATGATCTTAACACAAAACTCCAGCTAGCAATTCAGGAGGTTGCGTCTGCCTTTGAAGTGGAAGATGCTGAGTCATCGCTATGTCAAGAGGCTCTCTTGAATCTGGCAACAAAGGGGGCAGCGGCTTTCAACAAGATTTTTAGAGATAACCTTAGGGATACCATACAAGAAATGCTTACAACCGGCAAAATCATTCAGATTTCGTCGAATGATTTCTCGATCCCCTGGGAGTTGCTCTACGATGGAACTTTAGAAGAGCCGGTAAAGCTGTCTCACTTTTGGGGAATGAGGTATATCATTTCACGCAATAGGATTCTTATCGGCACCCGTGACGCTTTTGTTTCTCCTGTTCTCGACGCGTGTCCACACGTTGGATTTGTTGCCAACACTGAATTGGCGTATGTTATGGAACATGAGATGGCACTACTGCGAGGGCTTCAACAACGAGGGCAAATAAGGCTCTCATTGCTACGTCCATTAAGCGCCGATGACAGGCGAACAGAACTGGGTGAATTTAGTAAATTTTTAAGAGAGGAATTCCAAATCCTTCATATCGCCTGTCATGCTGAGGAAGAAGAGATACGAAAAGACCCCAACCGCCTTCTTTCCGAAGTTGTACTCAAAGAGCCACAGCTTATTATCTCGGATGATTTTCCTGTTAGAATGGAAGATTTTGATGCAGGGGAGTTCAAACTGGCTTATCACCCTCTGGTCATTCTCAATGCTTGCCTGACAGGAACTCTTACGACTTTACGCAACTCAAACTGGGCCGTTTTGTTTTGGGAAAGGGGGGCTCGATGTGTTGTTGCCACTGAGTTTCGCGTGCCGGATCGGTTCGCTGCGCGTTTTATTGAAAGATTATATGCAAATTTTCTTACGGGTAAGCCAATTGGAGAAGCATTGCTAACCGCACGCCGTTACTTCGGGCTTGGCATTGAACACCCTAATCCCCTTGGGCTCGCCTATACTCTCTATTCACGTCTCTCTGTCAGAATCGAAAAACAGAAGCCTTCAAGGCAAAAACTGGCAAGGACAAGACATAGGTAAGGTTACATTATTCGTCTTTGCTAAGGTACCTTCTCAGACAAATCCTTCCACTCCTGAGGGAATGGTAGAAGAACGTATTTGAGAATAATAAACAGATCGCAGGCAAATATAGCTGCTAGAGGGAGGAATTCTTGCCCTACCCCAACTATTTGTGCGTCTTTCGTGCCAATCCCCTGGTCCAAGACGATGTCTTGGATTGTGGCCTGGATCCCGACTTTCGTCCCCCGATCCCAACCTGGGGTATCTGCCGACCATCGACGAGGCGCAGTGTTGTACCGGGAAGTTACGTCGTCTTCCTCGGTTACTACGCCAAGGACCAGTCGTACCTCATCAAGGGTTGGATGAGAGTCGGGGAGAAGATCAGCTACCTCGGCGCTCTTGAGCGCTTCGGCTACCAGCCAAACGTAATCGTCCGTGAGCTGACAAGCCATGAGGCTCGACAGCCGAAGTCATTTGCCGAAGTGCGCTGGAAGCGCAAGCCGCTTCAACACGAGACACTGCGCCGAAATGGGACTGATAGCCCACAATTCCTCACCACTATTGTCCTCAAGGACCGAGTCTACGTCCAGTTTGATGAGGACGACCACGAAATTGACAACTGGAAGTGTCAGCGGATGTTCCTTTGTCAGGAAACTCAACTTAAACGCTGCATCAAGTCAGGGGCGTGTCTGCGGGAACCGGAGTTCCCTCATCTAACTGGCTATGTAGTCGCCGCAGAGGGCGAATGGCAGGATGTCGGTCGCCTGCGCCTCGACTGGCGAGCTGTCGCGCCGCCAGGCCTTCGGGACCGATCGTTGCGCACACCCCGTAGTCAGCACAACGCGCTCCGGCTCTCAGATACGGAAGTTATTGAGCTTGTGAGTGTGCTCTCGGAACTGGAGAAGCGGTAGCGTAAATAACTGTCGTCCGAAGAGATTAACAACCTTGAAGTTACTCGCAGGCTCGCTACTTTTAGGCCTCGTTATCTGGCATATATGATCTTTTTGGACGAAAGCTAACGACAGGCCGTCTAACATTCCTGCCTTGATGTCAAATCCTTCTTACCCCTGTATTAATTAGTAACAGCTTTTTTCCAGGTATTTCCCATCTTTTTCCGTTTTGCTCCCAGGTACTACCCGCTTGCCTTGGCTATACTATCGGTGGTCGTGGCCCAGAGGTCTGATGGTCACACAGTTCAAGGTTCGATTCGATTGCAGGCAGAGACGCATGAGAGAAAAACATGCCAATGCTCAGACTCATACTTGATCCCGAAGGTACACCGGTAAACGTGGATGATGCAATGCTCATGGGCGCCTATGCTGCGCAACTCGCTGCTCAATTTGACTATCCACTATCTGATAGCTCCGGTAAGCCTCTACTCTATCAACTTTGCCTCAGCACCGATGGAAGATTGCTTCCTAACAATCAGCGGTTTCGCGACTTCCAGCTTGCCTCAGGGACGCGTCTAACGCTGGCTTCAGCGGCAGCCAGTGCTCCGACAAAGCCTTTTCACGCCGGCCTTATAGCTGCCACCCGATCCACACCACGACCTCGCCGCCGATGGAGTCGGCGGGCCTTCCTTAAAACTGGGGCACTTGCCCTGTTTTCGCTTACTGGCTTGGGAACAGGTCTAGCTGTGGCGCTGGCACAGCGACGCCTGGGTGGGAGGGGAGCCGCTATTCCTCTCGTTTCGCCGACAGCGCCCATGACTTCAACGCCGCGCATCGTCTCTGCAACCCCGGCATTGACCTTTGCGAGCCACCAGCAGACCGCCCGCGTCGTCGCCTGGTCGCCAGACGGACGGTATCTCGCCTCTGGGGGTGACGATAGCCTGCTCCTGGTATGGGGAATCGATGGAGTGATACGCCAGCGCGTGTCCTATGCAGCAGCCGTCACCGCTCTTGCCTGGTCACCTGAAAGTGAACGACTGGTGACGGGGGCGGCCAACCAGGTGACCTTCCTCACAGCACTGACAGGAACGGTCCTGGCCAGCTTCCCGCATGAACATCTCGCGAACGTCACCAGCCTCGCCTGGACCGCGCACAACCAGCAGCAGGTAGTCTCTGGGGCGTTAGATCAACGCGCTATTGTGTGGCAAACGACGCAGTACCAGTCCCAGACCATCTTTACCCGCCATACGGCTCCCATTGAGGCTGTCTCGTGGGCGCCAGATGGTCAAACTGTCGCCTCCTCTTCGCACGGTGGCGTTGTGCGCGTGTGGAACGCCGAAAGCGGGCGAGAAATCCACCCACTCTACCAGGATGCCCGCTTGCCCATGCGCGCTGCTGCCTTCGTTCCCACCGGCACACAGCTCGCAGTGGGTGGCGATGACGGCATCATCCGTCTCTGGAATGGGCTCATGTGCCAGAATGCCGGGGTGATCAATGGCGGTCCGATCTGCCTGGATATGCCCAGACGGTTGCAGACCTCGCACAACCCTATCCGCTCGCTGGCCTGGTCGCCTGATGCCCGTTACCTGGCAAGTAGCGGCGACGATGGCTCGTTTTCGCTTTGGGATCCAGCGAAGATGGAGAAGCCGCTGCTCACCATGCCGGTCCAGCCGGGGAGCTCCGTACTCAGTCTTGCCTGGTCGCCTACCGGTAATCAACTTGCGACGGCAACGGGAAAGATCGTCATCGTGTGGAACCTGCATGCCGCCTGAAGATCAACGAGCGCAGCCCGAGAAGGAAGAACGACAAGCACATGGGCTGTTTCCTCTTCTGGTTCCGTCCTGATGAGGTCGTCTTCAATTTCCCGCTACCGTACTCACCTCGATCGTGGCAAGCAGTTGCAACTCGTCATGAATCTCGGTGACTCCTCCCTGCACATTGCCTGTTGCCGGATCAGGCTGACCGACGAAGGCGTCGTTGGCATTCGTCTCCATATCGTTCAGCAGCGAGAGGGCCTCTTTCGCGAGAAGCGCCGTATCGCTCATCTTCGCCAGCTGTGCCGCCTCACCGTGTACCTTCCACAGGAGCACTGTCACCGCAATCAGCATGCCATCGATCTTGTTGGCGAGCCGCTTTTGATCTGGTGTCACGCCTGGAGAGTTCGTATATCCCACCAGGTGGAAGTCGATGTGCGCCAGGTACCCCGGCGGATTTTGCCCCTGCTCAAACTCCAATAGGCCGATGCGCCCCGCTTGGGGATCGACAAGCCACGGCGTATCGGGGGGAACATCACGCCAGACGAAAGCCTCGCCATCCAGGTAATCGAGGACACGGTCGATCTGCCGGCGCATGAGCGCAAGCGCGCTTTGGCCGCCGGCCCAGTCATCGCGAGCAGCGCTCGACCACTCCAGGATCTTGCCGGTATTGCGGTAGAGCCAGATATCAAGCCCGCCCGACAGGCCGATGACTTCAAGTGTGGGATCTTTCGCCAGCAGATGGCGCAGGTGTGAGAGCAGGCTGTAATGGTTCGCGTCGCCCGGCGTCGGAGTATCTGGAATATTCCCAATATAGCGCCAGGTGGCAGGGTCTAGCGAGGGGATGATTGGCGCCTCGTTTGCCGTCTGCTCGGTCACCAGGAAGCGGCTGTACGTTGCCAGCAAATTGGTATGGGTGGGAGAGGTGTAGGTGAGCTGCGCCGAGCCCTTGAGAATGTGAAGCGTGCCCAGCAAGACCGGCCGCCGTCACCGGGTGAGAAGTAGTAGCGAGTTGGCCGGGCTGCGCCAGCAAGATGGGCAGCAAGAGCGCGCTCGCCGCCAGCAGCAGCGAAATAACCACCGCGATGAGCGTGAGTTGCTTTCTTCGCGGCGGTCGTCTGGAGGTAGGCAGGGGAGAAACGCCTGCGGGAAGGAGTGTCTCGGGAGGGGGCCGCAACTCCTCTCTTTGCTGCTCGTGCCCGTTCTCTTCGATTGTCGCCGACCGCTTGTCTTGCTCATCGGTGAAAGAGAAATTGTTGTGCATGATGTCTTTCCTTTTGCTTGTAGCGTTGGAATATCTCTGGAGACCTTTGCTGTTCGCTTTGCATGGGTGAGGAGGCTGTGCAGGCCTGTTCAGCGTATATCAGATGAATGATTGGCTGCGCCTTGCGTGCGTTGAGCCTCCCAGATGTTCGCAGCGAAAAAGGCCGTTCTCCAGGAGTGATGGTAGGAAGAAGATGAGTGGACGATGAGCATGAATCTCATTACCCTTCAGCGTAGAGCGCACGACACGCAAATAGCCTGGAAGTTGCGTTCTGAACCGGGCTCGCTCATTTGCGTGGAACGGGGGATGCGCAGCGTGCCTGTCCGCGCATGATGCAGACAGGACGACGGCGCAAACGGCGTCTTGCTCTACCAAAGCATGGACAATGCTGGTAATGAAGCTCATATTGTGGCGACAAGCGATTGGCCGATTGCTACAGTAGCACAAGAGACTGGTGTTTGTCAATCGTAGATGAGACGCTCTTGAATGTTCTATGCCCAAAACGTTTCGTTGCAAGGACCTCCCTGCATCTTTATAGTCAACAGTATCTAACATACGTGAGTTCTGTTTAAGCCAAGCGGATCAAGCGGCCAGGAGAGCATGTGCATCGAGATGCAAGCCGGCTTTTTGTCCTGATGACTGTAAGCGATCAGCCCGGCTAGCAAATGGACGACAAAATTGGTCGGACTGTGGTGACGAGAATGCTCGATCTGCGAGATGTTTTTGAGTTGGTCAATGATGGACTCAATAATGGCCCGTTTGCGCAGCAGCAGCTTGTCCGACAGATGCATGAGCTGGTTTTTCATGTTTTTGCGCAGCCGGGTGATGAGCTGGAGCCCCTGCTCAAAAAGCAGTTGCGTGAGCGGAGCGGAAATGTAGCCGCGATCTCCGAAGAGCTTGCCGCGCAGTCGCTTGACCAGTTGAGGCACCGGGGCGCGATCATCGCCATTGCCGGGAGTCAGGCAACACGCCAGCAGGTCGCCTCGATCATTGACCGCCAGGTGCAGTTTAAAGCCGAAGAACCAACCCATCGAAGTCTTGCCACGCCGAGCATCAGTGGCAAAAACCCGATGCTGACTGATGCGTCTGGGATCACAGACTTCTAAGGAGGTAGAATCGATGAAACTGATGCCGGTGCAGGGACCATAGCGACTCTGCAAGTAGGCCAGCAGCGGCACCAGCACTCCTGGCATGAGAGCGACAAAGCGCGAATAACTCACCAGGTGAGGAAATTCCTGGCGCAGATGCACCTGGACATGTTCGCTGTAATAGGCTTTGAACGTGCGATAGTGCGACTGATGAAAATGGATCAGAATGGTCATCACCTCACTGGGGCATAGCTGCCCGGCGCGTTCTCGCTGCTTGCCTGCGGCCACTTGGCTAACTCGCCACTGGGGCGCAAACATGAGCATGAAATCATCGACATCACAAAACAATTCGAGTAAACTCATATCGAGATCCCTCCGATGGCTGATAGAAGCGGTTGGTTTTGCTCCTATCTTAGCTCATCGGAGCGGGCTCTGCTTATCCAGAACTCACGTTAACATGGAAGTTGGTGTTGATCGAATCAATTTCGGGCTCTGACACAGCTTTGCTGATAAGCTCATCTATAGACACCATGATAACACACAAGCTACAACCAAGAAAGATCGGAAGTTGATTCTATTCTGTGCTCACTCCTTCGAGCTTGTGCATCATGGCGAGAAAGTCTTGAACGAGCTGGTAGATCGTATCCATAGCTGGGGCTGCCTGACGGAAAGCGGGAAGATGTTCTCGTTGGATCTCATCCAACGTATCTGGACACCGCTTGAAAAGCGAGATCGCGGTGGTCGGTGGAGCCAATGACACCAAGGAAACGATCTGGGAGTCAAGTCAGACCGAGAAACACCTCCTGCGCTATCTTGTTTTGGTTGAGCTATATGACCATGAGGAAGTTTTCTATGCGGAAGACCTGCTAGATATGATACAGCTGCTGGCATGGTTTGCCCCAATCGTAGCGGCTCAGATTAATACCTGAGTCATCTTCACGGAGCTCAAAGAGTTACGGCAAGCTCTTAAAGACCTGGCGAAAGGCCAACCACGCACCGAGGAGGGTTCATGAATTCGTTACCACTACTCGAGATTTCCTACGAGCTTCCCTGCGTCATGGGATACGGCCGGACTACACATATTGGTGGCATATCCCTTATTGCGGTTGTTGATTTTGCTGCTTTTGACGCAGGGTAAAGGTTACACCGCCTTGGGCATCGATACCTGTTCCGACGCCCAGTAGCTTAAAGTCCCCGCTTACTGAAATCTCAGCACTGAATGAGACTTCGTCTAATACGAAAGTTCCGACATGCGGTACCTCAACATTGATGATTTCTTTGAGGTTTTGCAAAAAGCGTTCGAAGTTCGCACGCACCTGGGTGACATCTACCGTTCTTTCCACAATGTCTCGTACAGGACCTCGCGTCGCACCTGAGGAAGTACCGACGATTGTAATCTTCTGACTGGTTTGAGTTGTACCTGTGTCGCTCATGCTATTATCTTCTTTCCTCCTGTCAGGGTTACAGTTCACAAAAAATCTGTTAGTTCTCGCTTTGTGCATTATGCATACTTGGCGTACTTTCTCTACTTAGGGTTGCTTTAGGGTCCCCATAAAGCGTATAAGCAAGCCATGTAGGATCGTCTAGCTTGTCGCGAATTGCGTCGCGCGCCAGCTTCATTGCTTCGCCAAGTGAGGCGCCGGAAACGAGGGCCTGATAGAAGTGCTCCGCAAAAAGGGTGGCTGTTTCGTCGCGCACTTCCCACAAGGTACAGATAAACGCTCCAGCCCCTGTCCGCAAGAAGCTGTCGGCCCAATTGATAATACTTGTGTAGCCGGGAGAACCCCCGTCTGATCGACATACATTCATAAAGACGAATGGAGGAGATTGTTTGTACTTTCCTGTGAAGGTGCCAAGAAAGTCTGGTTCAAAACGATCTTCTCCGAGCAAGATATAAGGCCCTGGATAGTCGTTCCCTCCCAGCAGATTATGGCAGGCAAAGTGCAGAAGATTGAATTTCGCCTTCTCGAGAACTCCAAGCAGATCGCTCACATTGCCAACTTCTGATTTCTTGCCACCGAGAATGGTTTTGAGTGCCTTCACTTCCTGCTTCGCTGTTGGGGGATCATCTTCTTCAGGTACTACGAAACATGTCTCCGAGAAATGGAATGGCTCGGTAGACCTAGGGCTGGAATCGTAAGATTTGCGTACTACGGTTACCTGATCGATCAGATATCCTGCTTGATCTCCTGTTTCCTTAAGCAGCTCTACCCCTGTTTTGGGAATTGGATACATAGCTTCCCAGGGTATCATATGTCCAGTTACATCGGAGAGAATCGTTGATCTTTTTATGTCACTACGATATTCCCAGAATTGCTGAGCCAATTCTTCTGGGATGAACTGATGCCAGAGGCTAATCCCCAGGCCACGTAACCACTGTGCAGCTATTGCTTGTGAAGAACTTGAATCTTGATTGCGCGCGTGAAAGCTAAGTCGCTTCACAAAAACATCAATGATTTCTTCTGGTGAGCGCAGCAGAGGTTTGGATAGTACCCGGTCCTCTCTGAAGGTCGCGCTGCTTAACTCATAACCATACGCTCTCTGAGCGCCATCGTAGAAGACTTCGAGTGTCACTTCACCCTCCTCCGGGGTCCCTATCTGAATATTGGAATCGACAGGCTTGGCCTGTTCAGTTTCGGCGTTAGCATCCACCTGCGATTCAACAGTCGTTGAACCTTCCCATGTTCCACCAACGAAAACCGATACCCTTATTTTATGTCTACCCTCCTCTTGTGCTTCCATATCAAATCGTTCCCTGGTTTGCTCTTTTGTCAGAGACAAACTCACGTGACGTACATGCCCTGAGAGCAAGCGAAAACCGGGTGAGAAAATTGAGAGCTTAACTTCTTCAGTCCCTGGTGGTCGCGATGTATTGGGTAGTAATGAAATCTGCACTTCCAGGGCTATTTGCACGCCCAATCGTATTACGGCGGGCATTGAGATTACCAACCTGACGGTCATGACTTCCGACTTACTGAGGCCTTCCGAAGATATCACAGCGTTCTCGATAGGAAGAATACGACGACCGGAAATGTGCTGCTGATCAAAGCCCTCCGGCTTACGAAAGCCTTCCGAAGATCTCGAAGCTTTCGCGGTAGGAAGAATACGACGACCAGAATTGTGCTGCTTATCGAAGCCTTCCGAAGATCTTGAAGCTTTCTCGGTAGAAAGAATACGATCAAAAATGTGCTTAAAGATGCCACCCGACTTGGGACCTTCTATTCCTCCCATAAGGAAGCTCCTTTCTATTGGTTCACCATCATTGGTACGAATGAGGAAGCTCTACTGTCGATTGTAATACGAAAACAATCTATTGAGTAAAGACGATCTCTTGAACGTGAACGATTTTTATTAGATAGATGATACTGAAGTATATCATAGTATGACCGAACAAGCCCCTAATCGCGATAACGGCCTCATTCCTTCATGTACTCTTGCGCCAAAAAATGGCAACTGCCTCCAAGGAAGTTGCTTAAGGATAATATAGATGAGCTTATCACCAAAACTGTGTCAGAGCCCGGAATTGGCGACAAACAACAGTTGGGGGTACCGCCGCTTGGAGAAGGTCAAGCCGGTTGGATGATGGCTGGTAAGTTGCTGCCTGCAGGATCCAGCGCGTAGGTGCTGACCAGCCAGCCTGTGCCTCCCATAGGAGCGTTGGTCCCCTGCGTGCCAGGGGTCACGCGCAGCAGCAGCACGAGCATGTGGTGGACGCGCGGTCCGTGGGTAGCCGGGTCGAGTTCAAGTCCCTCGGCTCGGCTACCGGTCTGCGGATCGAGCCTGGATTGCCACAGCTGGAAGGAAACATCGATCCAGGCAAACTGCTGCTGCCCTTGAACCTGGAATTGGACCAGGCGGCCTTCGGCATTCACCACCTCCTGAATCAGTTGCTGCTGTTGGACCCGGTCAAAGAGCACATTGTTGATCGCACGGACATCGTTCTGGAAAAACCGCACCCTGGCGTTGGGCGTCAGGAGAAAGACTGAAGCCGTGAATGTGCCGCCATGCTGTGCTTGCGTCCCTGCGTTCCGGTAATCCAGGCTCATCTCGCGGTCGGTGAAGGTCCAGGCGGTTCGTTCGGCTTCAAGCGCATCACCCGTCGAAAGGCCGGCACCTGTCCACCCGAGTTGCTGCAGCGTTTGCGCCGAAGGGACCCAGTCGCTCTGGGGCGTTACCTGTGGAGTCGCAGTGGCCATGACAGGAGTGGATGTCCTCTGTGCAGTTCGCGTCGCTCTGGGCGCTGGCGTTGTACGTGTCACTGCGGGGCCCTGCGTCGGATTCTTTGCGACAGTCGTTAAATGTGAAGCCGGCTGCGCGAAGACCGAGAGCGCGAGGAACCCCACTGCCAGCACAATGACCGCGCAGATCAGGGCCACCCTGAGGATGGGGAACCGCCGTGAAGTTGTGCGGCTCTGCGCCGGCATGCCGTTCTGGTTGGTAGATGCCTGAGCTACCTGTGGATTCACCGCAGGCAGCGGTCCAGATTGCTGGAACGGGACGACGAACTGCGCGCTCCATCCCGCGGCTTCATCCTCTAGTATGGCATCCTCCGGGAAGTCATCGTGTTCATTCGATGTCTGCATATCTATAGGTGAAGCCACCGACAAAGCATTAGAGGGCTGCAGATCCTCGGAGCCACTCGGCTGGCCGCTATCTGGTGGGAGTTGTGTCTGATCCATACTGCAATGTTTCCTTCCTTGACATCGTACAGATTCTCGTGATCGCTTCGTATGACCAAGCGCGCTCTTCGCGGCACCAGAGAGTGATGGTGCCGCTTGCGTTCGCGTGTGCAGCAAGCCCGCTACATTTCTCACCACAAGTTTAGCGAATCGGAGGCTAGAGATAACGGGAGAAGGCAGATCGCACCTGGGAGCAAAGCGGGTCGCATACGGGAGCAGGGCAGGTCGTTGTTTGTAAACTTCTACGGGGGTATGGAAAAATGGGGTAAGATAGCAGTAACGAGGTCATGTATCACCTTGACAAAATAGAGACAACAGGAGGTAAGGAAAGGCACATGGCTACCCAAGGCCAGCAGCACCAGGGAGAGATGGATGATCCTTTTGCCTCCCTGTCTCCCTATGAGTTTGGGCTCCTGACGACCTTTCGCACAAGCGGCGTATCCGTTCCTACCGCCATGTGGTTCGCCTACGAGCATGGTAAACTCTACATGGTCACCGGTCGCTCGACCGGCAAGCTCAAGCGCATTCGCACGACCAGCCGCGTCCTGGTGGCTCCCTGCGATTGGATGGGCAACGTGCTTGGGCCAGAGATCGAAGGGTATGCGCGTGAGCTTCCGGAGGCTCAGCATGTGCATGCCAATGCCGTCTTAGCCCAGAAATACATGGAACAATACGAGATGGATTCCCCAGAAGCGGATGGTGAGGACGAAGAAACCTTCATCGAGGTGGTGAGTAGGTCTGACCATCTGAGAGGAGAGCAAGCGTGAGTAATCTACCTGGGCACTTCATCGCTGACCTGCGATATCCCATCGCCTACCCGGACCTCGATGCGGGCCAGTTGTTCCAGTGGAGCAGCCTCCCTATGATCCAGCTGAGCGCGCTCGACACATACCAGTTCGTGAAAAGCATACTCCCCCACCCGGCACAGACGATCGTTGAGGTCGGCTGTGGCAACGGCTACCTCTGCCTCGAGTTGGCCCGAGATGGCCACGAGGTGCTTGGCATCGATGTGTCGCCGGACATCATCCAGGTAGCCGAGCGCAGCAGCGCCGCACATCCTCACCCCCCTGGGTTTGGCAGCCTGCGCTATCTCTGCGCGGACGTGAACACCTGGCAGGCCCCAGAGAGTCGCTTTGATTGTGTCATCTTCAATCGGGCCCTCCATCATCTCCCGGCGCTCCAGCAGACGATGGCGCAGGTGCAACGCCTCTTGAAGCAGGGAGGCAGGATCATCTGCCAGGACTATGCTTTTGATCGGTTCGATGAACGGACGGCCTGCTGGCTCTATCAGATGCAGCGCGTGCTGTTCTTGAGCGGGCGCTACGCTTCCGATCCGTCCACGCTGCCCGAAGAGGCGGCCTCCATTGAGGCCTTGAGAACGGCCTGGCTCACACGCGCCGCCGAGCACCACCTCAACCGGTTCGATGAGATGCTATCTGCGTTGCATGGGACGTGTCACGAGCGCTTGTTTGCCTGGGTTCCTTACCTCTTCGTCTACATCGGCAACGGCATCCGCCAGGTGGCACCCGAGCAGGAGCGAGAGTTGCTCACCTTTCTCAAGCGCATGGAGCAGTATCTGATCGACCATGAAGCTATTCAAGCGGTGGGATTTCGCTTTGTGGGAAGCGTGTGAGAGCTAAGGGGTCCTCTTCTGCAGTTCTTTAAGCGCATCGTTGGCGATCCACCTGGCTGCGCGAGAATCCAGCTGTTTGATCGCCTGCGCCCACTCCACCGCCACGGCCCGAAGATGGCTATTGCGTTTCCCGATCTGCCGCAGGGCCCAGTTCACCGCTTTTTTCACCAAATTGCGCTCATCGACGGCATATTGCTTGATCAGTGGGAAAAAAGGCAAAAACGCTTCGTCAAGGGCTCGCTTGTCGTGAACCGCCAGTTCAGCCATCAGCACAAAACCCGCTCGCCGCACAAACTCCTGCTCCCGGTGGCACCATTCCATTGCCTTTTGATAGGCATAGGGGGTCTTATCGAAGAGATTCCCACAGACCTGGTCGCAGACGTCCCACGAATCGAAATCCTTGGCCCACTCCTCCATCTGCTCTGGAGAAACAAGGCGTGGATCGGCGATCATCGAGGCAAGGATGCGCGCCTCATGGATGCCAGAACGCCACAGCTCCAGAGCCAGTGGGTGGTCCCTGCCGATATCTTTGGCGATGCGTCGCAGCACCGGGATCGAGACTCCCAGCGTCTGGGTAGAGCTGATGCCGAAGCGAGCCATGCCTTGGACGGCCTGTGGGTTGGCGTGCTGGTGCAACAGCGCGATGACTTGCTCCAGCGTCATAGCTATCCACCTCTTGATCTTTTTTACGCTTCTTCTGCGCTTCTATGCGCTGCCACATTCATCTCTCGCGCCACTTCGGCACCCGCTCGGGGAACTTTTCATCGCCCAGCCGCTGGCAGACCTCTTTCAGCCGCGCGTCTGCGCCCTGCCATTCCAGATCGGCGAGCGTTTCCAAGAGTGGCACATCCTCGCGCAGGGTCGCCAGTGTGCGGAACAGAAGCGCCTCAGCCCGGTGCTGCGCCAGGCTCTCGGCCAGCCGGGCGGCGCGGCTGGCCGAGAGCCCCCAGGTGTGCGGATCTGTGGGGATCGCCTCGAGGTGCGCGTATTTTGCCAGCACAGCCGCCGCGGATTTTTCCCCCCAGCCCGGGATGCCGGGCAAGCCGTCGGCCGCATCGCCCACCAGCCCCAACCAGTCGGGGATCGACTGCGGGCGCACGCCAAATTTCTCCACCACGCCCGCTTCATCGATGAGCCGATCGCGGCGGCGGTCCCAGCCAACGATGCGGCTTCCAGAGACCAGCTGGGCCAGATCCTTATCCGGCGAGCAGAGCACGATCTGTTCGACCTCCGCTTCGTGCTTGAAACGGGCGGTCGCACTGGCCAGGGCATCGTCGGCCTCGAACTCTACCATCGGCCAGACCACCAGCCCAAGCGCGGCAACGGCCTCTTCGGAAAGCTCGAACTGGGCCATCAGGGTGGGGTCAACGCCCGCGCCGGTCTTGTAGCCGGGATACAGGCCGTTGCGGAAGGACTCGATCACGTGATCGAACGCGCAGGCCACGTGGGTGACTCCCGGCGTGGCGAGCAGCATCAGCAGGCTGCGTAACAGGCCCAGCGTGGCGCCGACCTCGCGCCCATCGGGTGCCTTGCGCGATGGCGGGCCGAAGTGGTTGCGAAACAGCTCGTAGGTCCCATCCACCAGGTAGATCTTCATAGAATAATCGGTGCTCCTCCCATACTTTCAGAATTGTCCAGTCACTGCGAAAATGGTTCCTCTGGTGGGGAAGGGATGCTCTTCCTCCGCCATCTACCGAGAAATTGGCTCGTCCTGGCCACAGGACGAAAAACACATTTCTTTCAGCCCATCTTTTGTATGACGGGGCATCAGGTGCAGGTGCGAGTCGCTCTGGCTGACCCGGATGTTGATAGCGACAGACGTCCAGTGAAGTACCCCTTGCGTAAACGCAGGGGCTTCTACGCCGTTACCGACGTGGGGCGCTTCCCGCCCAACTGGTGTATACCTCGTGCAAGAATATTGACGGCCGCGTTCACGTCTCTATCCAGGTCTGCCCCGCAATCACAGCGATGCCAGCGCTCGGATAAATCCTTCTTGCGCACCGTGCCACATTGTGAGCAGATTTGAGACGTGAAGTGGGGGCTGACTTTGATGAGTGTTCTGCCAGCCTCTTCCGCTTTGCAAGAACACATCGCGACAAAGGCTCCCCAGCCCGCATCGAGAATACTTTTGTTTAAGCCTCCTTTGGCCGCTGCGCCATTCGGGAGATACTGACCCGTCACTTCATCCTGCCTGGGTTTCGGGCGCTTCACCAGGTTACTCGTCTGAAGATCTTCAAACACCATGACCTGATAGCGCGTGACCAGCTTTCGGGACTGCTTATGCAGAAAATCACGGCGCTGTCTCGCAATCCTTCGGTGAGCTTTGCCGATGAGTCGCTTTGCCCGCTCCCGCCGATGTGACCCGCGTTGCTTGCGCGATAGGGCTTGCTGACGGCGTTCAAGCTGCTTCTGTGACTTACGATAATAGCGGGGATGTTCAATCATCTCCCCGTTGCTCAGCATTGCCAGGTGCGTCACGCCTAAGTCAATGCCCACGTCCTCATAGGAGAGAGGGAGCTTTTCCGGGGCATCGACTTCACAGGAGAAAATCACATACCACTGATTGACTTCGCGCTTGATCGTGACCGTCTTGATCGTGCCTTCCAACGGGCGATGGAGGCGCACTGCCGCTTGTCCAATCTTGGTGAGATGAAGTGTCCCTACTCGTTTCTTGCCCTGCTCTCTGATGGTGAGTTTCCAGCCCGCTCCATCAGGATAGGTGAAGCTGTTGTAGCGGTTGCGCCCTTTGAAGCGGGGATAGCCTGGCGTCCCCCAGTCTTGACACGCCGGAAGAAGGCAGCAAAGGCTTTGTCAAGACGGTTCAAGACATCTTGCAGGACATGAGAAGCGATCTCTTGGTATTCGGGTCGCTCTGCTTTGATCTCGACTAAATCGCGCTTCTGGCTGTAGAAGGACATCGGCTTGATTTGTCGCCCAGCCATCATGATGGCCGCCGTGATGCACTGGGAGCCTTGCATGATTGTCATACGCTGGTACGCCTGATAGGCGTCCTTGCGTTCTGAAAGCCCCGCATTGTACAACTCTCGACAGCGCGTGAGCGTCCAGGAGAGGTGCTGTTCCGTAGAAGCGTCAGGATAGAGGCGGAACTTAAAGGCTTGCTTCATGACGATCCCCTGAACCGAGCGTGAGAGACGCCATTCGACTTCACCATTCAGTGAGCGCCGGTTCTGCTGTGCCAGTCGTGGCAATGCTTCAAGCAACTGCCTGGAAAGCCGAATGGTCATCTTTTGTGAACTAGATTTTTGTTCTATAGTGGTATTATGCCATGCTTTGTACCCAGTAGCAAGTACCCGATGCCCTCTTGAATAAGGACGGGCTTGCTTACTCCCTGGCTCGAGCCAGGGAGTAAGCAAGCCCGTCCACTCAGATATGGGGGAGCGCCTCAAGGATCCTCTCCCAGGGAACCATCAGTGGAGACGGATAGCGTTCTGGCTCGTGCAGGACATGCACGCCGCCCTCGCGCAGCAAGGCAACACTCCTGGAGAAGGCCGGATGGCGCACGAGATCCATCTTGAGGCAGGGGACGGTCACAATCGGCGGTGACCCACGTCCAAGCGCTTCGCACAAGAGACTGGTCACCAGCGTATCGCCGATACCCTGCGCCCACTTGTTGATGGTGTTAAAGGTCGCCGGCATGACCAGCATCGCATCGGCTTTGGGCAGTGGGTCTGCTTCCCACGGCAGTTTGTAGTCAGTCCGCACGACATGCCCCGAGAGTTTGGCGAGGGCCTCCGTGTTCATCCAGCGCGCGGCTTGCGGCGTAGTGATGACGCACACATCCCAACCCGTCGCCTGGAGCAGCGGCACCACCTCTTGCGTTTGCTGCGCCGGGGGCGCTGCGCACACGATGAGGTACAGGATGGGGGATCGGGTAGATGCTAGTTCACTCATGAACACCCTTCTTTACGTAGCGATACGTATCGATGTTGTTTCCAGCTGTCTCTCCAGGTCTTTAACCTCCTGCGAGTCCTTCCAGGCCTCCAATTCTTTCCGCACCTGCCGCACGCGTTCCAGCACGCTCAGGGATTTGGTTTGTGTGGTGATGGCCAGCGCCTGGATGGCAAATTGACACGCAACCTGCACGTTTCCCTGTTGGGCATAGGCAATCCCAATATCGGTGAACAGTGTTGACTGCCGGCGAATGGCCTGCGGATCGAGCAGGGCCAGCGCTTGTTGGAGCGCGGGCAAGGCGCGCTCCGGCTGACGCAGCCGTACAAAGCAGGCGCCTTCATACCCGGACAGCCGCGAGGGGTTGAAGCCCGTGGCGTAGCGGTCTTCGCCTAACGATGCCTCCAACGCAAGTGTTCTGGCAATAGCTAGTGCGGCTTCGCAGTCCTGGGAGTCGCCGAGGTGCGCGTACACCTCGGCCCTGACCGCGGCCAGCCAGCACACTACCCTTTTACTCTGTACCGTCAACTGCTGGGCCTCCTGCAAAAGGGGCAGCGCCTCGCGTGGTTGGTTCCAGTAGATGAGCAACAGGCTCATGCGTCCCAGGCCAACCGCCCATAACTCCTGGTTGAAGGCCGCCTGCGCTGCCTTGAGCGAAAAGGTGTAGTAGGCCCAGGCCAGCGCGTATTCGTGCAGGTCAAACAGGGTTTTCCCCAGGATTTGCCCACTTTCTCCAGCAAGCGAGCAGAGGCGCTGGACGGCCTCGCGCGCCTGCACCTGTTTGAGCAGCTGGATGATGGTGCGGAAGTGCTCCACCAGGTTCCCCAAGAGATCGAGGGAGGTATTGGCGCACAGCCGCCAGAAACTCTCAGTCATGCGCTCCAGTTCATCGATGGCCGCGTTGACGAGGGTGAGGGATCCTCGCGCCCCTTCGCTGATCGGCCAGCGCGCATAGGGGGAAAGCACCAGCACAGTGCTGGCGAGCATGAGCAGATCGTGCAACATCTGCCGGTGGGTCTTCACCAAGTCCAGGGTATTCTCCTGGCTTGAGATGAGCACAGTCGATGCGGTGAAAGTGGGAAGGACAGCATCCACTGCCTGCGTGCGGGGAAACGCTGTCGCTTTCTGCGAGCTCCCTGCGAAGCGGGCGGGAGGCTGCCCCTGCGCGACGGGAACGATCTGCCGGTGTGTCCGAACCGCTTGCTGCACCTGCTCATAATAGGCTTTCACGTGGGCTGCCGGCTGCTTCCCTATGGCTCCCAGCAAATGGTTGGCTCGCTGATAGAGCGCACAGGCCTCCTCGACGCATCCCTGCTGCTCAAGGAGTAGGAGCAAGCGGTAGAGTGCGTCCTGGTCGGTGGGGAAACGAATGATGTGCTGCTCTAAGACCTCTTCCGCCAGGCTGAACTGCCCGCGCTGCAGATACAGGTCGGCCAGGTGGCGCACCATGCGGCTACGCCCCAGGCGCAGAGCCTGCTGCCGCTGTTTGATCCAGCGGTGCCGCATCCACTCGCTGCCCTGGTCGTCGGCCAGAAACTCGCCGCGCAGCAGGCTCTGCGCCTGCAGCCAGAGCGACAGCGCCTCATCAGGGGTCGTCGCACGCCCAGCCTGGGAGATCAGATCCTCAAAGGCGTCGGCGTCTACCCACAGGTAGGACTGCTCGGCGAGCTTGAGGATCGTGTGCTGGTTGCGCTGTTCGAGCAGTTCCTCGCCGCTCGCGGTACGCAAGACCTTGCGCAGCACCTTGCTGGCCGAGCGCAGGGACTCGCGCGCCCTGTCCTCGTCGGTCTCTGGCCACAGGATGCCGGCGAGCTGGCTCCTGGATGCCTGCCGCCCCGGCGCGCACAGTAAGAGCTTGAGGAGCGTGCGAGCCGAAGTACGGCTCTTCCACAGGTCTTCGGTCGTAAACGGGGGAACCTGCCAGTCGAGATGAAAGGCGCCAAAAGTGTACACGCGCAGGAGCGGAGCCTGGAGATCAACGCTCTGCGACATATCCACCTTGCTGCTCGTTTGACTGCTGACTGGCCTGTTTGCCATACTCCCCCGCAAATAGAAATAGATCTTGATCGCGCTCGATTTTTCCGCATTATAACACAAGCCATCCGCCCTCGACCCGCGGCGTCCCTCTCCCGTCCCTCTGGCGTCCGGCAACTTCCGCACAGCGTCCTGCGCTGCCACAGGTCTGTCCCTCTTTGATTGGTATGCTCATCAAGAATGCATGATATGGGAGAGGGAACAACGCCGATGCTAGCTCGTGAAGAACTAACCAGCAACGTCTATGACGACATCCGCTTCCTGCACGTCATCGTCGAGGAAATGAGCGAGTTGTTGCCAGCGAAGCTGCTCGCGGAATGCGACCTGTCTCGCGCGCGCTCCGTCCTGGAAATCGGCTGCGGGACAGGGGAATGGCTGCGCACGGTGGCGCGGCAGTACCCGGACCTGCAGTGTATCGGCATCGACCAGGACGAACTCCAGGTGAAAGCTGCCAACGCTCTGGCCTATCGTGATGGCCTGGCGCAGGTCGCCTTTCTCGCGCATGAGATCAATGATCTTCCGCCCACGCTCTTTCCCGAGGCGAGCTTCGACCTCGTCCATCTCAGCTTTCTCAGTCGGTACATCCTGACGGCGGACTACCCCGCGCTTGCCAGGATGTGCGCTGCTCTGTGTCGCCCAGGCGGCATCGTATGTTGGACGGAGGCCGAACTGCCGATCACCACCAGCGCTGCATTCGAGCGGCTGACCGCGTTCGTCTGCGAAGCCTTGCAGCGAGCCGGGCAGAGCTTCATCTCCGAAAGTATGTGGGAATGGGCTGAGCTTGTTATGGCGCGCTCAGGCAAGCCAGGAGTTGATCGCTCATCGTATAAGCGCCGTCGCCTGGGCATCACACCGATGCTCGGCCGGTGGCTCCGCGATGCGGGTTGTGGTGGACAACGCGAGAGGCCCCTGTACAGTATCTGGGGGATCGACGAGCGCGAGATCTACGAAAGTGCCTATGCCATTGAAGTATCAGCGGGGCAGCCAGCCTACGAAGGGTTCGTGGGGCAGGCGAGACGCTTTGCCGGGCAGGTGAAGGCGTTCCTACTGCGCAACGGTGTGAGCGAGGAGATGGAATATGCTGCATTGTGCGACCAGATCGAAACAGAACTGACCAGGCAGGATTTCTGCGGGCTGTCCTTCGTCCTGCGTGCCTGGGCGCCGCGCCTATAACTCCGGTCAGCGCATATTTTATTGAGCTGGTGGCGCGAGACGACAAGGAATCTGTACGTTTGTCTGAGATGCTCCGTCAGTCATCGTGCGTAGAGAGGAGAGGAATGATGATGGAATTTCGCACACAGGAAAAAGCCCCTGGCGCATCTGCCGTGTTCCGCGTGGCCGCAGGTCTGCTCGCCACTTCGCTTGCCAGCCAACTCCCTCGCAGAGAACGTTGGGTACTCCTGCTCATCGATGGCAGGCGCTCTGTCGCTGACCTGGCACGGCTGACGCAGCGCGGTGAACTCGATATCGCCTACACACTTGCGAGATTTCTTCAATCGGGATACATCGAGCCGGCTAACATAGTGGAGTATTCAAGTGGTCAATATGCAAATAGATAAATGATTATTAAGGCGGTTAGTTGATTTGGGAAAATCGTCTCCTTGCTCTGCTTCTGGTAGCTGGCCCTATCTTGATTCTTTGTACCTAAAGCTGGACATCAAATTGTCAGTGACTCATTGACCTAGACTCTATTACGTTTCGCAAGACGCTCTACTGCGTCTCCTATAGCATTGCCAATCTCAAAGGGAGACATACTGCTACCCTCGATTCTGTAAAGGTCAGAGAGAATGGCAGGCACAGGTGCATTGTCGAGGGGGTGGAGTTAAGGTTACTGTCACCAGCCGCAAAGTAGAACCAGAAGAGAGAAGAGAGCCAAGTTCCGACTTATGCATTGGAAAGTGAACTTTACCTCTTTTGGCTATTTTTCCCTTTGCACCTTGTGCTCAT
>WNGK01001403.1_pt1 | contig 33747 bp, 38 predicted proteins | sample 5400601 | NCBI WGS metagenome assembly WNGK01 (sample SAMN13153376, study PRJNA577476) | soil metagenome | isolation source: 60 cm soil or saprolite under Garry oak tree replicate 1 | place: USA:California | collected 2016-06-15 | reverse complement strand
CGGTGCTGCACCGCGATCTCGCCCAGCGGCGCGAGCGACGCCGACTGGCGCAGCATGCGCTCGGTCAGGTAGGGGTACATCCGGACGCGCTCCCATTCGCCGGCGCTCAGGTGCCCTGGCCGGTCCCAGATCGAATTCGACACGCCCAGCCGGCCGAAGTCGTGCACGTACCCGGCCCGGCGCAGCATTGCCACCTCGTCAGGCGGCAACCCCAGCCTCCGGCCGGCTTCCGCCGTGAGGTCCGCGACGGCGACCGAGTGACCGAGACTGAACGGCGACTTCAGGTCGACGAAGTTCGCAATGGCCGCCAGGGCACTATCGAGCTGCTCGTCCGTCAGTTCGACAGCGAGAGCCGGTTCGGCGGCGATCACGGCCTGCCATGCCGGGACCGTCTCAAGGTCGCCGAGTATCTCCGCCGCTCTTTCGCACATGAGATCGGCCAGCGCCGGGTCGAACTGCCTGGCCGCTCTCCTGCGAGCGAGTGCCGTCGCCGCCTCGATCCCGCCGACGCGGTAAGCGACCTCCATGAACTCGGCCAGCTGCGCGATCCTCGCCGCGATGGGAACTGCCTCGCCGCTCAGGTTGCCCGGCCAGCCTCGCCCGTCCCATTGCTCGTACGCCGCGCCGACCGCCTCACGCACCTGGCCGGACAGGTCAAGCTGCTCCGCGAGCGTCTGGGCCAGCCTCGCGTGCTGGGAGATCATTCCATCCAGGTCGCGATGTCCGGACACGGCGAACTCAAGCCCGACCCGGAATCTGTGCAGCGGAGGGTTGCCAGCGCCAACCAGCCGCACGGTCGCCAGCAGAGCTCGTGCGGTGCCGAATTCGTGGACATATTTGCCTGACTTGAGAGCGATGTCGTCGCCGAACCATTTCGCCTGCTCATGCGCGTCAGCGTGACAACCGACATTGATCAGCAAGGCGGTGTAGTACACCGCGGCCCGGTCCTGCTCGCCCAGCCGCGCGCGCTCCGCCAGCCGCAGCGCGATCAGGCACTGGCGCAGGACATGCTCCATCGGCTGGCCGAAGCCAAGGTCCACGCCGAGCGATAGCGCGGCGACAAGCTCAGCCAGCCGGACGCGCGGCTGGCCGGCGGTGCTCCCCATCTCCGCAGCTTAACTCGGGTCTCGGCAGTCTCGCGCTCGGACCCGGACGCCGCGAAGATGGGGTGATCGCCTCATGTGCGACGGCCGGCTGTCTGGTTACGTTCGCTACATCAGGTAGCCCAAGGGGATGTGAAGCGAGGCAGCCATGACGCTCAGAACCAGATTCTTCGCCATGACCTACGACCGTCAGATGGCCAGGACCGAGAAGGCCGGGCTGGCCGCCTTCCGTGACGCCCTGCTGGCCGGGGCAACCGGCAACGTGCTCGAGATCGGCAGCGGGACCGGCCTGAACCTGCCGTTCTACCGTCCGGCCCTCGAGTCGCTGACGATGACGGAGCCGGAGCCGGCGATGGTGCGGCGCCTGGAGCGCAGAGTCAGCGGACGGGTCCCTGCCGCCAGGGTCTTGCGCGCGCCAGCCGAAGACCTGCCCTTCGACGACGGCACTTTCGACGTAGCCGTCTCCACGCTTGTCCTGTGCGGGGTCGATGATCAGCCTCGAGCGCTCCGAGAACTGCGGCGGGTACTGCGGCCCGGTGGCCAGCTGCTGTTTATCGAGCACCTGCGCTCCGAGGACCCTCGCACGGCCCGGCTGCAGGACCGGATGAACTGGCTCAACCGGCTCGTCGTCCGCTGCGACTGCAACCGCCCGACCCTTGACACCATCCGGCAGGCCGGATTCACGATCACGCAGGTCGAGCACACGGCGCTGCCGAAGGCGCCGGCCTTCGTGAGCCCGGCCATCATCGGTAGCGCCGAGGCTCAACCTCGCGTCCGAGTCAGTCCCGAAGCCGGCGATCATGGCCCGGTGACCGCGACTCCGTAACCGCTAGCGAGTACCGAGGCGGTGAAGACGACGTAGGCGGCGATCACCAGGATGCCGACCCTCCGCCGCAGTCCGCGGTCACGGTAGGCCAGCGCTAGCACGGCGGCGGTGAGACCGATGTACCAGGTGGTGATGAGCAGCGCCTGACCCGATGGCCGGCCGAGGCCGATCACCACCCCCGGCAGCAGCAGACCAGCCACGACGTTCAGGGTGTTGCTGTTCAGCGCCGTGCTCAAGGTCGCGGCGCCGCGGCCGCGGGACGCCAGGTACACGGCGGCGACGGCGTTCGGCAGGCTGGTCACGGCGGCCAGCACGAGCCCGCCGATCACGATTTCCGGCACGGCGTAGCGCCCGCCGAGCACGGACGCGGACCGCTCCATCGTGACGCTCGCCGCGACCACCAGTACCAGCGAGGCGGCCGCGATCATGGCGTCCTTCCAGGTGCCCCGCGCAGGCCTGATCGCCGCCTCGAGTTCGACCTCCTCCTCGGCCACGGCGGACTGAAGCCAGCGCACCAGCCGCGCCGGCAGGATGCCCGCGAGCCATCCGTGACTCAGGACCAGCAGGTAGAGCGCCAGTACCACGAGGGCGAGGGCCAGGCCAGCCGGGGCTGCCAGGGCGCCGAGCACCACCGCGAGACAGACCGCGGCGATCGCCATGGCCACCGCGCCGCCCAGAATCACCACCTTCCGGTGCAGGCCGATCCGGCCGGCCACGACCGCGCCGAGGCCCAGCAGCGCCGCGAGGTTGAACACGTTCGAGCCGATCACGACGCCCGCGCCGATGCGCTGCTGATGGTGAGCGATGGCCGTGAAGGCCGAGGTGATCTCGGGTGCGTCGGCGGCCAGGGCTGCGACCATGCCGAGCAGGGCCTCCGACAGGCCGAGCCGCTCGCCGACCCGCTCCAGCCTGGCGACCAGCACGAAGCTGGTGGTGAGGCTGACTGCCGCCCCGCCCAGGAAGCCGGCCAGCGCGAGGCCAACTGACATCCCCATGACCCCTCACCATTGACGGAGGGCACGATGAGCGGCCCCTGACGTGCCTTGCCGCAAAACTATTCGACGGGGCGGCACGAGCCAAGCAGAGTTGTCCCATGGATAGATCCGTACCGGTCCTGCGGGCCGGCGCCGGCAGCCCGGCGGCCTAGCCCGTGGCCCGCCTTCGCGACGTGGTTGTCGATGCCCGTCATCCGGCGTCCATCGCCCGGTTCTGGGCGACGGCACTGGACGGTTACGCGGTCGCGCCCTATGACGATGCCGAGCTCGACCGGCTGCGCGAACGCGGCATCGACAGCCCCGAGGACGATCCGACGGTCCTGGTCGAGTCTCCGGCGGGCCTGTTTCCCCGGCTGTTTTTTCAGCTCGTGCCCGAGACCAAGCTGGTCAAGAACCGCGTTCACCTGGACCTGACGTGCGCCGATCTCGGCACCGAAGTGGAGCGGTTGACCGGGCTGGGCGCGCGGGTGCTGGCCGAGCATGACCGCTGGGTGACGATGGCTGACCCGGAAGGCAACGAGTTCGACGTGATGCCAGACGACTGAAGCCGTGCCCCGTGCCGCACCCCCAGGCGGTAGCCGTGGCGTACGGACGTCCACGGACCGGCCCGGGGAAGTTTTGTCGGCGATGTCTATCAGATCGGGCGTCCGGAGTGGAACTATAGGCATAGCAGTAGCAGGGGGACTGCGAATTTCGAGCTCTGTGAGAAGCATGATGCCAGCACCGGCAGCAGGTCCCGACGTCGCCGCGGCGTTCGCCGAACTCGCGGAGACCTTGGCCAGCGACCTGGACATCGATACTTACCTCAGCGCTGTGTGCCGCCATTGCGTACGCCTTGTCAGCGCGGAAAGCGCGGCCATCCTCTACTACCGGGGAGAGGGCGACGACTCGGTCAGCGTCGCCGCCTCGGATGAGCGAAGCCTCATGCTGGTGCTGGGGGCGCCGGGACCACGCCAGGGCCGCTTTCCGCCGGATGGGCCGCTGGCCGACTGCCAGCGGACCGGCCAGCTGATCACGATCGCTGACCTGGGGGCCAAGCTCGACCGGTGGCCGTGGTTCGCCAAGACGGCAGTTCGGGCTGGCTATACGACCGTGACGCTGGTCCCGGTCAGCTCACCCGATGGTGTCATCGGCGCACTCGCGCTGCTGGGCGGCACGGCGCCGGATGCCGCCGGGATGCTGCTGGCGCTGTCCCTGGCCGATGCCGCCGGGGCCGGCCTGGCCGTCAGCCGGGAGCATCGCCGGCAGCAGGCCGCGATCAACCAGTTGCAGTCCGCCCTCACCAGCCGGATCGTCATCGAGCAGGCCAAGGGGATCCTCGCGGAACGATGGCAGGTAGCGCCGGACGAGGCCTTCAGTCACCTGCGCCGGTATGCGCGCTCGGGCCAGCGCGGCCTGCCGGAGGTCGCCCGCGCCGTGATCGCCGGAACTTGTGACCTGGCCCGGCCAAGTCCTGCTCCGCCAGCGTGACTAGCGGGGCAAGCTGTAACCATCACGACGCGGCCGCCGGGCGGTACGGCGTCGTGGCCATCGCCGCGTCAGCGGGCGGCCTGCAGGCGCTCAGCACGGTCATCGGGAGCCTGTCGGCTGAGCTGGCGGTCCCGATTCTGGTCGTGCAGCACCTCGATCCGCGCCACGAGACGGTCATCGCCGACATCCTGGCCCGTCGTTCGCAGCTCACGGTGAAGCTCGCCGCGCACGGCGAATCAGCGACGCCGGGCGTCGTCTACTTCGCACCGCCCGATCGCCATCTGCTGGTCGAGGAAGACGGGCGCCTGGTGCTCACGCTCAGCGAGCTTGTCCACTTCGTGCGCCCGTCAGCTGACCTGCTGTTTGAGTCGGTCGCCGGGTCCTACGGTGCCGGAGCCATCGCGTGCGTCCTGTCCGGATCGGGAGCCGACGGCGCCACGGGGGTGCGAGCCGTGAAGTCCCGCGGCGGCACCGTCCTCACGCAAGATCCCGCCGAAGCGGAGTTCAAGGGCATGCCAGAGGCCGCGGTCGGCACCGGAGCGGTAGATTTCATCCTGGGGCTCGAAGAAATCGCGGCGGTCATCACTGGCCTGGTCAGCGCGGGGAGGAAGGAATGAGCAAGCATTCCGGCCGCGAGACCAGGCCGGCAGACGACGATCAAGCGTCCGGGCCGGCGCAGCTGAACGGCGAGGCTGCCTCCGAGCCCGAATCGACGCAGGACGACCAGGACCTCGACGACCTGCTCACGTTCGTCAGGGAGTCGCGGGGGTTCGACTTCACCAGCTACAAGCGCTCGACGCTGACCCGGCGGATCCGCAAGCGCATGATGGACGCGCGGGCATCCAGCTATATCGACTACCAGGATCTCCTCGAGACCAGTGCCGACGAGTATAATCTCCTCTTTAATACTATCCTGATAAACGTTACGGGATTTTTCCGTAATGGGGAAGTTTGGACGTTTCTGCAACGGGAGGTCGTGCCCGAGCTCATCGCCACGCTTGATCCGGCCGAGGAGATCAGAGTCTGGAGCGCGGGCTGCTCGAGCGGCGAGGAGGCGTACTCGCTGGCCATGGTGTTCGCGGAGACCCTGGGGCTGGACGAATGTGTCGAGCGAGTCAAGATCTACGGCACCGACATCGATGAGGAAGCGCTGCGGGACGCCCGAGCGGGCCTCTACCCGGCCAAGGCACTCGACCCGGTCCCCGAGCATCTGCGCGAGAAGTACTTCGAGCCCAGCGGCAGCCAGTTCGCGGTCCGGCAGGACCTGCGCAAGCGCATGATCTTCGGGCGGCACGACATAACCAGCGACGCCCCGATCTCGCGCCTGCACATGCTTGTCTGCCGCAACACGATGATGTACTTCAACGTCGAAGCGCAGTCGCAGATCATCGACCGGTTCCACTTCGCGCTGCGGGACGGCGGATTCCTCTTCCTCGGCAAGGCCGAGATGCTCCTCACGGCCGGAGACAGGTTCGCGGCCTACTCGATCCGCCAGCGCATCTTCCGGCGGCACGCCGACGCCACCCCACCGCGGATGATCACTCCGGTCAGGCTTGACGTGTACCACGGCCCGGAGCCGCGCGAACTGTCTCGTCGCCGGCATCTCCGTGACCTCGTGCTCGACAGCGCGCCGAGCGCGATGATCGTGCTGGAATCCGACGGAGCCGTGGCCATGATCAACGGCCAGTCCAGGGCGCAGTTCGGGCTGACGTCCCTTGACCTTGGCCGACCTTTTAGCGAACTCGAGGTCTCGTACCGGCCCATCGAGCTGCGCTCGCTGATCGACCAGGCTCAGGCCGAGCGGCGAGTGCTGCGGGCTACCGCCGTGGAGCGGCGCATCGCCGGCGAGGAGGCTCAGTACTTCGACGTCCTCATCCAGCCGCTGCCCGGCAAGGACGGATCGGTCGACGGCGTGTCGGTGATCTTCAGCGACACGACCATGGTGACGCGCCTTCAGCAGGAGGTGAAGCAGGTCAGGGTGGACCTGGAGACGGCGTATGAGGAACTCCAGTCCACCAACGAGGAACTCGAGACCACCAACGAGGAACTCCAGTCGAGTATCGAGGAGCTCGAGACCACCAACGAGGAACTCCAGTCCACCAACGAGGAACTCGAGACCACCAACGAGGAACTCCAGTCCGGTAACGAGGAACTCGAGACGATCAACGAGGAACTGCGGATGCGCACCGGCGAGCTCAACGAGGCGCAGAGGTTCCTCGAGGGCGTCATGTCCTCGGTCGCCGCCGCGGTCGTCGTCCTCGACACCGGCCTGACGGTGCGGACCTGGAATCGCGGTGCCGAGGACATCTGGGGCCTGCGCGCCGGCGAGGTCCTCGGCCAGGCGTTCTTCGGCCTCGATTTCGGCCTGCCGACCCACCTGATCCGCGACACGGTGACAAAATGCATGACCGCGGCCTCTGCCGGTCATCCTCAGCATGCGCAGGTCGACGCCGTGAACCGGCGCGGACGCGCGATCATCTGCACCATTTCCTGCTCACCGCTGAATGAGGCCCGCAACGGCGTCGTCCTGCTGATGGAGGAGCATCCGGCGGCGGGCGGCGAGCAGCCAGCAACGACCGATCCGACATAACCACGGCGGGCAGCGAGGCACTAACACGCTATGGCTGACACTCCGAATGAGACCGGCAATCCGCAGCGAAGCCAGGAGGCCAAGCTGCGGACCCGCATTGACCTGGCCGCCGAGCGCTCGAGGCGGGCTCGCGAGATCGCCACGCAGCATGAGGCGCTGGCGCTGGCCGACTCCGCGCCGCTACGCGACCTGCATCATCGGATGGCGGCCATCCACCGGCGGATGGAACAGCGGCACCTTGTCACCGTGGACCTGTATGCCTCGGTCCTGGCGAGCCTCGGGCGGCCGAAGTCCGCAGCCGCCGGCCGCCAGCCAGCCATCCCGTCCCTGCTGTCGGCGACCGCCGAACTCGCCGGCTCGGCTGGGGCGGTCGTGGCGCTCTTCGACTCCTCGCAGGCCGAGGCGCTCTTCCTGGCATCGGACTCCACCGCACGACGTGCGCACGACCTGGAGTTCAAGCTGGGGGAGGGTCCGTCGATCGACGCGACCAGGACTCGCCGCGCGGTGACCGCGTCTGGTCCGCAGATGTGCGAGCGCTGGCGGATGTACGGGCCGGAAGCGGCTGAGCTGGACGTGCATGCCGTCGCCGCTGCACCGCTGCAGGCCGGCCCGGCCTGCCTCGGCACGCTGACCGTACTCAATCCGGCCCGCGAAGTGGCCGATCCGGCCATCGACCTGCTCGGCGAGGCATTGGCGTACTCGCTGATCGACGCATTTCAGGCCGGCGTCGAGGGACTGATCCCGGTCGACGGGGACCACTGGACGGCGATCTACCGGGCGGTCGGCATGATCTCTGCCCGGCATGACTGCTCGCCGGCCGATGCGCTGGCCCTGATCCGGGCCCGCGCCTTCACGATCGGCTGCGACGTTCACGTGGTCGCGGGAAGCATCGTCCGCGGCGAGGAGGACCTGTTCTGACCGCGCCGGATATCTCGCCTCAGCCGCCCGACCCCGGCTTGACCACGTCCACGGTCAGCAGGTGGATCGGCTTCGCGCAAGCGGACGAGGAATAGGAAATGTAGATCGGCGTCGTCTGGTTCGGCGGGTAGACCTGCAGATAGGTGGCCGTAACCAGGTGGCATCGCGCCGCCGGGAAATTCTGCGCGTTGACGATCCGCAGCAGGGCGCTGGCGGTCGCGCCCGGGGCAAGGGTGACCAGCTTCCGCTGCGTCGCCGGGTCCTCCTTGGCGGCCAGGCCGATCTGGCGCACCGGGCCCCCGCCCGCGAAGGACACGCCTGGGTAGCCGTACAGCGTGCAGGCGGTCCCGGAGATATTGGTGAAGACGAGCTGGACATACGTGCTTCCGGCCGCACCCTGGCTGATCCCCGTCTTCGCCCCGAGCGAGCGTGTCGCGCACGGCTGCGGGCCGCCGGCTGCCGGACGCGAGCTAGCCGCGGCCGGGCTGGTCGGCGCCGGGCTGCTCACGGGCGCGCTGGCCGGCGGCTGCGTCACCGGACCGCTGGGCGAGGCCGTGCTGGGATGTGGCTGGGGTGTGGGTGGCGTCGCCGAGCAAGCTGTGACCAGCGCCAGGAGAGACACGAGCGCGGCCGCGCCGCTCGCTCGACCTGCTGTCAGGAATGATGAGGTCATCGGGGGTAGTCCTTACTCTGCCGCTGGGTGCCTGCAAGCTACGACGCTGTCACGGTCGCAGAGGTTGTGCCCGGCTAGCATCTACAACGGCGCAACGGCCAGCAACCGCGCGTAACTGCACCATTATCCGCATGGCTGGCTTATCCGGACACCGCAAAGCCCGGAACCGACGGCCATCTGATCCCGACGATCACCGACCTGATGTCCCCTGATCAGGGCCGGGCTGGTCTCGCCTGACAGCTAGCCGTCATCACACTGCGAAGAACACGGCACCGGGTGAATGCCGGGGTCCTTCCGCTTGCCTGGGTCAGGCTGGCACAGGCTCGGCGTGCAGGCGGGTGGCCGGCAGTCCCGGAGCGAAGTCGCCGATGGCGTGGATGGCGTCCCTGATGGTCTCCTGGACCTTGGCGAGCGCCTGGTCAGCGTCGGGCGCGACGACGGACATCTGCACGTCCACCGTGCCGGATGCCAGGGAGGCGGCAACGTCGATCCCGGACACGGCCGGGTCGGCGTCCTCGATGTCGGCCAGGGCGTCGGCCAGCTCGGCCACCAGGTCCTCGGTCAGGCCGTCCGGGCGCGCGCTCTGGAGCCAGATCAGGTACATCACTGGCTGTCCTCCCAGCATGTCGCCCGGCGGAGCTGGCCCACCAGGTTGCGGACATAGTTCGGATCAGACGGGGTGAGGTGCACCGTCTTGAGGTGCATGTCCGGACAGGGGCACTTCATCATGTAGTACCTCTTGCCTCGCTCTATCCGCCACCCCTGGCGGGCGGACTCGGCTAGGACCTCGTCAAATGGTCCTTTACTTCGGCCTCGGCTTCGTCATTCCCTGCGTTCCGCTCCAGTCGAATCAAGCGGTGGCCTGCGATGACAGTACGGGAGGCGAGAAACCCTCCGTCCGCTACCTCGTCACCATCCGCATCGCCGCCATCAAACGAAATGGCTACCCAGGCACTTATGAAACACGGGCTGGTCAGCTGCGCCCTTCCGACAGCGGCTAGCTGCGCCCGGCCGGCTGGCCAGACGGCGACACGAGCGCGGCCAGCCTGGCTCCCCACATCCTGGCCCGGTCACCCTCCCGCGCCACCAGCTGGTTCTCCTTGGTCACGAGGAAGCTCTCCGGTCCAGTGACCAGATCGAAGCCATGGTGGCACAGTTCCCGGCTCACGCTCTTGGAGGCGCGCCCGGTGACAGCGGCCGGTGCTGCTATCCGGGTATCGAACGCCGCGGCCTTAGCATGCGGCCGGGACTTGCCCAGCGCATCCAGCCATTCGCGCAGCCCCGGTCCGTCAGCTCGCGGCTCGAGGGTCAGCTCACCCGCGGTCTTGGCGGCCGCATCCGCGGCGCCCTGGCGCGTCGAGGACCTGCTCATGCCGTGCACATGCGTCGGCCCGCCCACCACGACCAGGTCGGCGCGGGCCACAACCGCTCCGCTGGCCTCGGCCACCGGGACGACCGTCACGTCGAGGCCCTGCGCCAGCCCGGTCCCGATCGCATCGGCAATCAGATGGGTGTTGCCGTACATCGACTCATAGACCACTACAGCCCGCATCACCGCGCTCCTGTCAGGTAGATCTTTTTCTTCCTTTAACGGTCCGCCGGCCGCGAGTGCCGCGGGTAGGGGCCTAGGTCACCCGCCAGTCCGCCGCCCGGCACCAGTCCGCCGCCCGGCACCAGTCCGCCGCCTGGCACCGGTCCGCCGCCCGGTTCCAGTCCGCCGTCAGCCCCCGGCCCGCTGGGCGCGCCAGGATAGGTTGGTCGGACTATGGCTGCCATCGCATCGGTATGCGTGTTCTGCGGCTCGTCTACGCCGCGCGACCCCCGCTACTGCGACCTGGCCAGGACGCTGGGCACCCTGCTCGCGCGGCGCGGCATCGACCTGGTCTACGGCGGCGGCAGCGTCGGTCTCATGGGGGAGATCGCCGATGCCGGGCTGGCGGCCGGCGGCCGGGTCATCGGAGTCATCCCGACCGGTCTGTTCAGCCGGGAGGTGGGGCACACCTCGCTGACCCAGCTGCACGAGGTGGCTTCCATGCATGAGCGGAAGCAGCTCATGTACGACCTGGCTGACGGCTTCGTCGCGCTGCCCGGTGGCCTCGGGACGCTGGAGGAACTCGCCGAGGTCACGACCTGGTCGCAACTCGGGCTGCATGCCAAGCCGGTGGTCCTGCTGGACGTGGACGGCTTCTGGGACCCGCTCGCCGGGCAGCTCGACCGGATGGTCGCGGTCGGACTGCTCAAGCCGTCGAACCGCGCGCTGATCCAGCGCGCGGCCACTCCCGACGAGGCCCTGTCCGCACTGGCCACGGCGCCGCCGCCGCAGGAGGAGAAGTGGATAACTCCCGGCCAGCGGTAAGTAGGCCGCGATAAGGGAAGCCTTAATCTGAATTCGCGCTCGGCTAGTGCGGGAACTAGTCTCGGGTGGGGCGAAGTGACCTCATGAAGTACCGGATCCGGGGCAGGAGGTGAGCCGGGAGATGGGCAGCGAGACGAGCCAGGAAGCACCGGCCAGCAGCCACGACGCCGACGAGGCCGTCGAAGTGCTCCGCGCTGTCTGGACCGCGACCGGGCAGAACAGCGACGATCTGGACGAGATGTTCGGGACGCCGAAGTCCTGCAAGAACATGCAGCACGTGGGCTTCGAGGCCATGGCAGACGCGACCGGTGACCTGCGCTCGGCCTGGCGGGCCACCCTCGAGCGCGAGGGCAAGCTCAGCCGGAGCGCCGGCAGTGTCAGGGACCTGGTCCTCGGCTCCGCCGAGCCGGGCGACCGGTAGCCGGCACGAGCTCTGGATGGACCGCCCGGAGACCGTCAGCGAACTGACCGGCGCCCTGCTCCAGGGCGGTTACCTGGCGGACCGGGGCCTGGCTACCGCGCTGTTCGTCGCGATCCGGCTGGATCGCCCGGTGCTGCTCGAGGGCGAGGTGGGGGTCGGCAAGACCGAGGTGGCCAAGGTGCTGGCGTCGGTCTTCGGGCGACGCTTGATCAGGCTTCAGTGCTACGAGGGCATCGATACCAGCCAGGCCCTCTACGAGTGGGATTACGCCAGGCAGATGCTGCACATCAGGGCCCTGTCCGAGCACCAGGTCGCCGATCCCGACGCGGTCGACAAGCTGTTCGGCCCGAAGTTCCTGCTCGAGCGGCCGCTGCTCGAGGCGGTCAGGGCAGGTGATCAGGCCGTCCTGCTCATCGACGAGATCGACCGCGCCGACGACGAGTTCGAGGCGTTCCTGCTCGAGGTGCTGTCCGACTTCCAGATCAGCATCCCCGAGATCGGCACGATCAAGGCAGCCAGCCCTCCGCTGGTCATACTTACCTCGAACCGGACCAGGGAACTGCACGATGCGCTGAAGCGGCGGTGCCTGTACCACTGGATCGGCTACCCGACGGCCGAGCGCGAGGTCGAGATCGTGCTGCTGCGCGAGCCCGAGGTCGGTGCCGCGCTCACCCGCAAGGTGGTGGCGGCGGTCAACCGGCTGCGCGAGCTCGACCTCGCCAAGCCGCCCGGTGTCGCGGAGACGATCGACTGGGCACGGACCCTGAGCTTCCTTGGCGAGACGGACCTCGGGACCGCCGTCGCCGCGGACACGCTCGGCGCGGTCGTCAAGGAACGCGACGATCTCGACCTGGTGCTGGACAATCTAGCGGACATCACGTCCGGTGCCTGAGGCCGCTCCGCTCGTCGGTCTGCTCGTGCGGTTCGGACGCGAACTCCGCGCCGAGGGCCTGGCCGTCGGCTCCGGCGACATCACGACCTACGCCACGGCGATGACCGAGCTTGACCCGGCCGACCTGGCCGACCTGTACTGGGCGGGCCGCTCGGTCCTGGTCAGCAGGCAGGACGACATCCTGCTCTACGACCGGGTGTTCAGGCGGTTCTTCCTCGGCTCGGATGACCCAGTCACCGAGGTACTGCGGCTGAACGCCGAGGCGGCGGCCCAGACCTCGCCGGCCGCGCTCGTGGTCCCCGCCACCGACCCGGCGCAGGACGATCAGCACGGCCCCGAAGCCATGCTGGGGCTGATGGCATCGGACGCCGAGGCGCTCAGGCATAAGTCGTTCACGGCCTGCACGCCGGATGAGCTGGCGGCCGTCCGGCGGATCATGGCCAGGATCAGGCTGACGCCGCCCCGACGGCGTACCAGGCGAACCGCCCCGGCCCGCGGCGGAACCGCACTCGACCTGCGGCGGATGGTCAGGGAGTCGATGCGCATGCACGGCGAGCCGGCCGGGCTCTACTGGCGAGCCAGGAAAACCCGGCTGCGGCCGCTCATCCTGATCCTCGACGTGTCCGGCTCGATGGCCGACTATTCCCGCCATCTCCTGCAGTTCGCCTATTCGGCGAAGCGCGCGGCGGGCAGGGTGGAAGTGTTCTGCTTCGGCACCCGGCTGACCCGGGTGACCAGGGAACTTGACCACCGCAGGCCCGATGACGCGCTCACCCTGGCCGCGCAGACGGTATTCGACTGGGAGGGCGGCACCAGGATCGGCGCGTCGCTCGACTCGTTCGTCAGGCAGTGGGCCCGTCGCGGGCTGTGCCGCGGCGGCATCGTGGTGATCTGCTCCGACGGCCTGGACCGCGGCGACCCGGGCGTGCTGGACGCGGCCATGGAACGGTTGTCCAGGCTCAGCCACCGGATCGTCTGGATGAACCCGCACAAGGGCAGCGACCCGGACTTCCGGCCGAGCACGCTCGGCATGATGGTCGTCGCACCGCATATCGACCTGCTGCTGTCCGGTCACGACCTGAGCAGCCTGGAGGAACTCGCCGCGTTGCTTCCTACACTGAACTTAGGGCTGCCACTGAACCAGGGGCTGCACTGAACAGACCGGCCGCTGAAGCCGGCCTGACGGCGGGCGGCACGAGGAAGGAGCATCGCGGTGAGATGGAGCGTGGGCATCCAGGCTGAAGGTGACCGGGTCCTGACCCGCGAGGAGGTCGTCGAGCTGGCCGACGCGGTCGCGGTCTACGACGGTATCGCCACCGGGATCGGGACCAGCCGCTACGGCGCTCAGCTCGTCGTCGAAGCCGCCAGCCGGACGGAGGCCATCGAGAAGGCGACCGGGCATTTCTCCGCCGCTGCCGCGGAAGCCGGACTGCCGCCCGGCCCGGTCGTTCGGGTCGAGGCGATCAGCGAGGCCGAGGACGAGGACCCGGGCGCATGATCAGGCTCGGCTCGGCGGCCGGCTACCCGTTTGAGGGCCCGAGAGTGCTCGCGGGCTGGACGCCGCCGGCCCGCCCGGCTGTCTTCGCGATCCTGTACAAGCCAGACCCCGACACCAAGCCGGACCGGTACGCGGTCAGCTTCGTGGGCCACGGCGATGACCTGTCCGCCGAGCGGTTTCCGTTTCGGCATCCGAGCGCGGCGTGCTGGATACGCCGGGCCGGCGACCGGTGGAAGGTCTACATCGCGACCTTCGAGGTACCCGGCGGCGGCCCGGCCCACCGCGAGCAGATCACCCGCGAACTCGTCGCTGTCTACCGCCCGGGCTGCAACGCCCAGCAGTACGACCAGGCGTGGAAAGACGAGTGGATCGGTGACTACGTCGCGCCCACGACGAGCTCCGTTACCCGCCGCGGCCCGGACCAGGCCTGACGACGCCCCGCCGGCTAACCGAACGTGCGCAGGGCCCGGCGGAATGCGGCATCCTTGGCCGGCTTGCCCTCGACGGTCCAGGAGTTCTTCCGGTTGAGGTCGAACCAGACGAGCCCGATCAGGTGCCATTGCCGGATCCCGGCGAAAAGGCTGGCCATCTGCCGGGCCGCGCGGCTCCCGTCGCCCACGCCGGTCTCGGCGAGATAGATCGGCTTGCGCGTCAGCCGCCTGATGTCGCGCAGCTGGTACCGGAAGATCTTCCTGAAGGTCTGGCCGCGGCCGATGTAGCCATCGATGCCGATCCAGTTGACGAACTTATTTCCCGGGTACCACTCGCTGGCCGGCGTGGCGGCATGGCCCGGGCGGAACTGCGAGTACTGCTGCGTCGGATCCCAGGACCAGATCACGTTCCTCACCCCCACGGCCGCGAAGACGTCGTGGAAGTCCCGCCAGGCTGCCTTGAACACCTTCGGCGGCGTGTCCGGCAGGCCCCACGGGTACCACCAGCCGTTCATCTCATGCCCGAAGGACAGGACGACATGGCACCGGAACGCCTTGACCTGCTCGGCGTAGCTCCTGATGTCGCTGTCGTACGCCCCCGACGCGACCTGCGCCATGCTGATCCGGCGCGGGTTCAGCTGGATCAGCGGCAGCGCGTGCAGGCCGACGACCTGCTGAGCCTCCGCGCTCTGGAACGGCCCGGGGAACGGGTTGTAGAACTCGACCAGCCGCAGGTGCGCCCCGGTGTACCGGCGGAAGGACGCCAGGTGCGCGCGGAACTGCCCGTTCGTCGCGATCCCGGTGAACGGCTCGGGGATCTTGCCCTTGCACGGGGCGTTCACGTGCGGGAACGCCCGGACGGTCGCCTTCGGCGAAGGCCTGGACGTAGGGCTCGGGCGCGTCGCGGCGGGAGCGGGGCTCCACACCCAGAGCCCGCCGACGACCGCGGCCACGGCCAGCACCGCAGCGACGACCGCGACGGCCATGCCTCTCACTGCCAACCTCCTGCGCTCTGGCCGACACCAGGACCCGATGAAACGATTCGCCTGCGCAGGTTATCCGACAAAACCCTTAACAGCGTTCTGATAGGCCATGTCTTCGTCTTTATGGATTCCCAGGCGGTAATCGTGTTTCGCGACAGCGTCGAACCACACCAGCCCGGCTAGATGGTAAGCCAATGCGCCGGCGAACAATTCAGTGACCTGCCGGGCCGCGCTGGGCCCGGGATTGACGCCGGTCTCGGCGAGATAGACCAGCTTATGCGGCGCGAACTGCTTGATGTCGTGCAGCTGAAAACCGAAGATCTCATCGAAGCTCTGCAGATGACGGTTGTTGTCCGAGCCGAGGTATCCGTCCAGGCCGATCCAGTTGACGTACTTCGCTCCGGGGTACCACTCCTTGGCGGGCGTCGCGATCTTGGTCGGCGTGACCTGCTGGTACTGGTGGGAGGGATCCCAGGACCAGATCACATTCGTCGCGCCCTCCTGAGCGAAGATTGTATGAACGCGCCGCCACGCCTTGATGAACGTGGCGGGCGTGTTCCAGTGCTGGCCCCAGCGATACCACCAGCCATTCATTTCGTGACCGAGAGAAATGGCTATGCAACGCTTGAAGCCTCTGACCTGATCCGCATAATTCTTGATGTTCTTATCATATCTACCAGAGGCGATTTCTTGTATTACCTTTGGTTTAAGTTTTCCTGGGTTAAGCTGGATGAGCGGGAGTGCATTAAGCTTGACTGCCTGCAATGCAGCTCCACTGTCGAACTTACCGGGAAACGAGTTGTATATCTCCAAGACCGCCAGCGGCGACGTAGTGATGTGGTGGTATGTCGTCACGGGGCTTGGCTGCAACTGACCGGGACTTGATTGCAGCTGATTGACGGCGATGCCGGCGAACCGCGTCTCAGCTCTCATGCAGGCCGCCACCTTCGCCACTGGTGCGGACGCGGACAAATAATCCGCTGGCGGCCTGAAGGCCGGGAAGATGGTGTGATTGGTCGAGACCAGGATTCCGCCGAAGGCAGCCGCTACCGCGAACGGCATCCCCACGGCGGCCAGGACCTTGCCGCTCAACACGCACCTGCGTTCTGGCCCTGATTACCCTGGTCTTGTCCTGGCGAAGGATTCTGGCTGCCCTGCTTCGTGTTCCCTGAGCCCTGAGCCTGGGACACCCAGATCGTGATCCTGTTAATGCTCGTGCCGACCGTCGGCAGCTTGCGGAAATGGTCTTGCTTCAGAACATCGCGGACGGGCTTGTCCTGGGCTGAGTTCTTCGCCTCCAGCATGACGACCGAAAAACAGCCCTGGGAGAGCTCCGTTTTCGTCCAGCTGATCCGGGAAGGGTACAGCCTGATCCAAGAGCTAGCGGGGATCACCGGCAGATAGTACTGAGTCGTCGCAGTCGGGCTGTCGTCTAGTACAAGTGTCCCCTTGACCCAGTTCTCCCCGATGACCTGGTACACCGACGTGGCAACCTCGACTCCAGGGCCGCGGAATTGAACCCGCTCTACCCGGCCCACGATGAGCATGGTGATCACCGTGACAACGGCCGCGGTCGTGGCGACGACCTGACCCCAGTGCCGCTGCCTGCCCAGCCACTGCCGCCAGGCGCCCAGGGCGTAGCCCGCGCCAAGAGCGGCGAACGGCAATCCGAAGCTCATGTTCTCATCGAGGGACGTCATCTCGTGGACGCGTGCCTGCTCGATCGGGGCGACCAGCGCGGCCAGGACCAGCAGGATCAGGAATGCCGTCGCCATCGCTGGCATCTTCTTGACCACGCTGGCCCAGACCCCGGCGATCGCGATGAGCACGATCAGGCCGATCATGAGCGCCGCATGCCCGAGCACCCCCAGCGCCGAACTCGGCGGCCCTGGCTGGAGAGCTGGGTCGATCGTGTTGGCGAGGACGGCGGTGGCCAGGTTGGCGCCGCCTAGAAACAGGATTCCGGCATCGAGCACGGCCGCTGTCGCGGCGACAGAGATCGTCAGGCAGATGGCCTGAGCCTTCCCCTTACTCCAGCCGTACAGGACGATAGTGGTGATGATCACCGGGTCCCACGCCGTGGTCGAGTACTTAGTGAGATTCGCGAGCGCGAGCGCAAGCGGGCAGATCAGCAGCCAGCGGATACCCCCATCCCGCATCTTGACTGCTGCGTAGAGCGCCACCACCAGCAGGAACAATGCCATCGGCTCGAACGTTGCGGCCGCGCCGAGGTGGACGGCGATCCCGCATACCGCGAACAGCAAGGCGCCGAGTACGGCCGACATGCGCCCGAACAGCCGGTCGCCGATGAGGTAGATCAGCGCGGTGGCAGCTAGCATGAAGATCAGCGAAGGAAATCTGGCCGCGATCAGGCCGCCGGCCGAATCGAGCGTGGCGGCGATGGGCGGGTAGAGCACGGGGAACCCGGGGAATGATGCCGCATTCGACATCAGATACGACCAACCCTGATGACCCAAGCTCAGGTACAGCGCCTCGTCTGTGTACGGGGCAGTACGCCACATCCACGGCAGCGTCAGCGTGGCCTGGGCTGCCAGGATGGACCATAGTGCCCAGGACTCCTCGAACCGCTCCCTCACGCAGCGGCGTCCCTACGCTGCGGCTTCGCCGGAGGTCGCCGACCCGGCGGCCACCCCCGCGGCGTTCGCCGGGCTGAACACCAGTTCCGCGCCTTTCTGGCGGGTGGTCCAGCCCTGCTTGAGCAGGGTGAGAGTGCCCCAGGTCCGCAGAATCCTGGCCAGCACGATGCCGGACCAGATCGCGGACCATGGGCGGATCAGGACGAGCGACAGCCGGTCGACCCAGGTCTCGTCGCTCCGCCTGAAGCACAGGGTGCGCAGGCCATTGGGTACCGACAGGATGAGCAGGGCCACCAGGGTTCGCATCAGCACCGGCTCGCCGAGCGGCCACGAGATGATCAGCAGCGCGACCAGAGCCCCCGAGGTCAGGAAGCCCTGAATGCCCGTCACGGTGACCCACCAGCAGTAGGAGAGCACCGGGCGGTATCTGATTCGCCAGAAGTTACGCACCGCCCGGCCGCGCGCCCAGCGAAGCCGCTGGCGCAGGTGGTGACTGTACTTCTCCGGCCACATGGTGAGTCCGTAGGCGGTCAGCTGCTGCACCGACCGGCCCCTCGTGCTCGCGCACAGCGCGAGCAGAGAGTCGTCACCGAGGATCACGCGGTGCCCGAAGAACGTTTCGTCCCGGTAGACCGGCAGGAATTCGCGGATCAGCGGCGCCCGGTACAGCGCGTACGGCCCACGGTTGGTGTACATGTCGCCGGCCACCGACCAGGCCGCGCCGATCACGGCCTGGGCGTAGAGCTGCAGCGAGCACTGCAGCCTGGTCAGGAAATTCTCATAGGCGTTGAAGCCCATCTCGATTCCGGCGACGGACATCACCTTGCGGTTCTGGAAGGGCTTGAGTCCCTCCTCGACCGCGCGCATCTCGAGCGTGGTATCGGAGTCCACGGTGATGAAGATGTCGGCCTCGGGTACCCGCTCGAAGACATAGGCGTGTGCCCGGCGCTTGCCCTGATTGCGCTGGCGTGTCCAGCGGATCTCGGTGCCGTTGGACCAGGTTCCCACCCAGTACTTGACCAGGTCGGTGTAATCGGTCTTGGAGCCGTCGTCAACGACCCAGATGAGCTGCGGCGGCCTGGTCTGGTTCATCATCGCGTAGATGCACCGGTCGAGCAGGCCGGCGTCCTCGTTGTACACCGGGACGGCGATCGTGACCTGAAGCCGGTCCAGCATCCTGGTGGCCTGGGGAGAGGCGGTGACTGGCTTGTCGAACCAGGAGAGCACGTAATTGACCGCGCGGAACGCCGCGCCGGGCGCGGCACAGGCGAGCAGGGCGAGCGATTGCCAGCCCAGGTGGTAGGAGACCCACGCCGCGACGAAGATGCTGGTCAGCAGGAGCCCGCGGGCTTCCTTCCGGTTGAACGTCACCCTGGGAATGTCGTACCAGTCGCTCAGGGCTCCCGGAGTGACTTCTCGCGGCGCCAGAACAGCCTGACGACGACTACGAAGGCCACGGTAACGACGGCCGACACTAGGGCCGCGATCTCGATCCCAGTCCGCACGACGGGGCTCATAGTAAGGATCCCTCCCCCCGTGGGCTGGCTCGGCCATCTCGATGAGCTGCTGCAGGCCCGCCGCCTGGGCACCAGGATGAGGCGGGCGCCGACCGGCAGCCCTATGCCCACCTGGCACCTGCCAGCCCTCCTTTGCGTCCTGCCTGCTCATCGGAATCCCGCATGACCAGCCACGCGACCCCGGCTCGGAAAGCTAGGTGCTAGCGCGGGAAGATAGTACCTGATAGTTAGCTATATCGGTTCAGTTCCCTTCAGCTCCTCCGAGATGCCCTGGGCGGCGTGCCGCCGAGGACGGCCGATACTTACTGCTCCGCGTTGCTGTCCGGCCCGGCGGAACCTGGCCGGCCCTGTTCGTCGCCAAGATCAGCATGAGTACACCTAATCTGTCGGTGACGGCCGGGGTAAGCGCAGTTGACACGGTAACGTAGGCGCTAAACCAATACTGCCTTTATAGCGAGAAACATGCGCGCGCCACGCGTCCCAGGCGCAACAAAAAGCAGGTCCGGACGGCTTAGCCGGCCGGACCTGCGCGCGATATCGGGCCGTCGCGCTAGTGATCCGAGGTGAAGCCGACCGCGTCGAGCAGGCGCGACCGGCGACGGCCGGAGGCAGGCCGGACGGGCTCTGGCTCCTCGGGCCGCTCGGCTGCCGGCGTGACGTCCATGACGATCTCCTCGGCCATCCCGTACAGCAGCGGCAACGCGCCGGCGACCACGCCGCCGGTACGGTTGATGTGCTCCACGCCGGGGCCGATCAGCTTGGCGTGACCGAGGATCTCCGCGGCCGTGCCGAAGCTCTCCTCCAGGTTCCCGGCGATCCGGTTCAGCAGCGATCCGGCCCAGTACAGGTAGAGCGCGAGCCCGGCGACCAGCAGGACGATGTCGACGACGGTCAGGATTACCAGGGTTGTCATGACTTCACCTTGCCGAGTACGCGGCCGAGGAACAGATGGTGCTGAAGGCCTTCGGCAAGTACCGCCTCGACTCCGTCGGCGACTTGCGGGATCAGCACGGTGTCCGAGGTGTTCGCCGCCGCCGCCTTGAGCGTGTCGCGCACGTCCACCACGCGCCGGTCGATGATCTTGATCAGGTAGATCAGCAGGCTGAGCAGGGCGGCGACCGCGAGTACCACGACGAAGCCCACGATGATCACGCTCACCCACAGGCTGTGCTCGGTCGAGGTCATAGCCAGGTTGTGCATCGCTACCCTCCCAGCCTGGCGCGGCCGCGCTGCAGCCCGCCGATGATGATCGTGGCGTGCTCGATCGTCGTCCGCAGGCCGCCGAGGGCGGCGGTGTTGTGCACCGCCTTGGTCAGCTCGGCGTTGATCAGCGGCGCTTGGGTGCCAATCGCGCGGGCCAGCATCAGGATCGGGACAACGAGGGCCACCACGACGAGGACGATGATGATCCCGATCGTGTAGCCGAGTACCCAGCCGAAGTGGCTGGTGCTGTTCCCGGCGGCCAGCACCAGGACTCCTGTAGTCATTTCGCTCTCTCCCTCGCCGGCTCAGACCGTCTCGCAGAAATCCCTGACCGGCTTCAGGCTCGCGTTGACCGAAGTCAGCCGGTCGGGCACGGTGCTGGTGAGCTGCGCGACGGCTCCGACCCCACCGGTGACCTGACGCAGCGTCGCCAGGATGGCTCGGAGGTGGAAGATGACGCGCAGCAGGCCCACCGCGGTGATGGCGATAATCAGCGCGGCGATAATCAGGGTGACCCATGCGGCAGCAGGCATGACTCGTGCTCCTTTCCGGTTGGACCGTTAAGCCCGGTGGTTAGCTAACCGAGCAGCTTGGCGACGGAGCCCGCGTACCTGACGGCACCGACCGAGACAGCGCCTACGGTGGCGTCGGTCGTGGCCAGCCCTTCCGGGACGCACTCAAGCTCGCCGACGAGCGCACCGCCGCCGGCCAGGATGTTGTCACTTGCCGCCCTGATCCGCTCCAGCGCCGCCAGCACCCGGTTAAGGAGCGCGATCACGACCGGAAGGATCACGAGCAGCAGAACCGCGTTGCCTATCCACCACAAGACCATGGCCTGTTCTCCTCAGCTCGCGGCCTGATACGGGACGAAGAACCGGCGGTAGACCCGCCGTAGCGCCATCAGGGCGGCCCGCAGCCCGATGGCGAAGCCACCAGCCGGCGCTGCGGCCGCCTGGACCGCCTCACCGCGCTCGGCCCTGGCGATCTGGCTGGCCAGGTTAGCCGAGAAATCGCGCATCAGCACGGCCGTGACATCGGAAATCATCCCGCGGCCGTACTGCGCGGCGGCGCCCGCGAGCTGCAGGTCCTGGGTGACCGCGACCTTGGTGCCGCGTCCGGCCGCGGCCAGGGTCGCGGATACGACCATGCTGGCCTGGCCCCGGCCGCGTTCCTCAGCGCCGGTGGCATGCACCACGATGCGCTTGGCCGCGTCGTCCCGCTCGGTGATGTCGGCGGTGCCGGCGAACTGCAGCTTGACCGGACCCATCCGGACCGCGACCCGGCCGCCGTACTTGTCCTCGCCCAGGTTCTCGGTCAGCTCCGCACCAGGCAGGCAGGCCGCCACCCGCGGGATATCGCCGAAGAACCGCCAGACCCGCTCGACCGGTTCCGCGACCTCGAAATCGTTGGTGATCAGCATCGCGACTCTTTCCTGGCGTAGGAAGCTGGGTTGGACTCGAACTCACTCCGGCAGCCAGCGCAGCAGAAGTAATAGGTAACGCCCGCGTAGTCCACCGGCCGCCCGGCAGGGCCCGCTGCCACTGCCATCCCGCAGACCGGGTCGACAGCGTCGCCGGGCTCGGCCGCGGGCCGGGCTGGCTGCGCCCGGGCCGATCTGCTGCGCGCCGAACTGGCCGCGCCCGGGGCGGCACCAGCAGCGGCACCAGCCCCGGCCCCGGCCCCAGCCGCAGCCCCAGCCCCGGCTCCAGCCCCAGCCGCAGCCCCAGCCAGACCTGGTGCCGCCAGCTTGCCCGCCGCCCGCAGCTGCACGAGCTCAGCCAGGATCGCGACCGCGATCTCCGCATGCGACGTCTTGCCCAGGTCGAGTCCGGCGGGAACCTTGACCCGGTCAAGCTGCTCCCGAGCGAGGCCGCGCTCGGCGAGGTAGCCCAGGACGGCCGCGCCGCGCTTGCGCGACCCGACCAGCCCGAGGTAGGCGGGCCCGGCGGCGACTGCCTGGTCGATCGCTTCCTCATCGCCGTGGCCCTGCGTCGCTACCACGACCATGGACTGGGCGCTGGCGTCGGCCGCGGTGAACTCGGTCCAGTCGAGCCGGTCGGCCCGCCAGCCGAGCGCGCGCCCCAGCTCGGCCAGCGTGTGCGCCATCGGCGACCGGCCGACGACGACCAGGTGCGGTGCGGGCACCACCGGCTCGATGTAGACCTCGAGGGCACCCTCGCTCTGGCACGCGATCGGCACCACCGTCATGCCGCCCGGGATGACGGTGCCGAACTTGTCGGTCGACCCGAGCAGCAGCAGGCGAGGTGTTCCCTCCGCGATAACCTCGCGGGCCTGCCTGATCACCGACGGCTCGGCGCACGCACCGCCGATCCAGCCGTGTACTTCGCCCGAGGCGGTGATGATGGCGCGCGAGCCGAGCTGGCCGGACGACGGACCCTGCCGCCAGACCACCGTCGCGAGCGCGACCGCCTCGCCGCGCCGCGCAAGCGCCGCGGCCTGCTCCATCACCTGCCACCCGTCCATGACGATCTCCCTGACAATCAGTCGTCGGCCCGCACCGGCGGCGCGCCGGAGATATCGCGGCGGTAAGTGATCGCCTCCCAGACCCGGTCGGGCAGCAGCGGCATGTCGATGTTGCGGACACCGGTGCCGGAGATGGCGTCCATGACCGCGTTGACGAACGCCGCCGGGCCGCCAACGGCCGCGCACTCGCCGATTCCCTTGGCTCCGATCGGGTGGTGCGGGCTCGGGGTGACGACCTCGCTATGCAGCTCGAAGCCGGGCGTCTCCCAGGCGGTCGGCAGCAGGTAATCCATGTAGTTCGAGCCGACGCAGTTGCCCTCGGCGTCGAACGTGATGAACTGCATGCTGGACATCGCGTAGGCCTCCGTCAGCCCGCCCATGATCTGTCCCTCGACGATCATCGGGTTGATCCGGACGCCGCAGTCGTCCACCGCGACCATGTTCAGAACGTCCCAGACCCCGGTCTCGGGGTCGACCTCGACCGTCACGATGTACACCGCGAACGGCCAGGTAAGGTTGGGCGGGTCGTAATACGCGGTGTTCTCCAGGCCCGGCTCCATGCCATCGGGCATGTTGGCGTAGGCCGCCATCGCGCATTCGGCGATGGTCACGCCGCGATCGGGCGCGCTCCGAATGTAGAACCGGCCCAGCTCCCACTCGATGTCCTCCTCGGACACCTCGAGCAGATGCGCGGCCAGCTTGCGTGCCTTGGCGCGGATCTTGCGTGAGACCATGGCCACCGCTGCCCCGGCCACGGGGGTGCTGCGCGAGGCATAAGTGCCCATGCCGAACGGAGCCGTGTCGGTATCGCCCTCCTCGACCACCACGTCCTCGGCCGGCAGCCCGAGTTCGTGGGCGACGATCTGCGCCCAGGTGGTCTCGTGCCCCTGGCCCTGCGACTTGGTGCCGGTCCGCAGGATCGCCTTGCCGGTCATATGCACCTTGAGGTCGGCGGAGTCGAACATCTTGATGCCGAGGATGTCGTACTCGCGGCTATTTCCCGCTCCGAGCGGCTCGGTCATCGTGGAGATGCCCAGGCCGAGCAGCTTCCCCCGCTTCCTGGCCGCCGCCTGCTGCTGCCGGAATTCCTCGTATCCGACGGCCTTGAGACCGACGTCGAGGCACTTGGCGTACTGGCCCGAGTCGGTCAGGAAGCCGAACGCGGTGCGATAGGGGAACTGCTCGTCCTGCACGAAGTTCATCCGGCGGAACTCCGCCTGATCGATCCCGAGGTCGAAGGCGGCGGCCTGCATCATGCGCTCCTGGAAGAACATCGCCTCCGTGACGCGGAACGAGCAGCGGTAGGCGACTCCCCCGGGAGCTTTGTTGCTATAAGTGCCGCGAGCCGTCAGGTGCCCGGCCGGGATGTCGTAGGCGGCGAACGCCGAGTGCAGCAGGCCGATCTTGAACTTGCTCGGCTGGGCATCGGAGAAGAACGCGCCGTGGTCGGCGTCGGCGTGGATCCGGACGCCGAGGATCTTGCCGTCCTTGCGCAGCGCCATCTCGCTGTCCAGGTACATGTCCCGCGCGAACCCGGTGGAGATCAGGTTGCCCGACTTGTCCTCGATCCATTTCACCGGGCGCTCGAGCAGGATCGAGGCCAGGATCGAGCAGACATAGCCGGGGTAGACCGGCACCTTGTTGCCGAAGCCGCCGCCGATGTCGGGCGAGACGATCCTGATCAGGTGCTCGGGGAGCTCGGCGACCATCGCCACCGCGGCCCTGATGATGTGCGGCGCCTGCGTCGTCATGTAGACGGTCAGCTTGCTGGTGGCGCGGTTGAAGTCGGCGATCGATCCGCAGCACTCGATCGGCGACGGGTGCGAGCGCGGGTAGTGCAGCTTCAGCTTCGAGACGACGTCGGCCTGCTCGAACGCCCGGTCGGTCCCGGCCTTGTCGCCGACCTCCCAGTTGTAGATGACGTTGTCGGGCTGGTTCTCCTTGTCGTCCCTGATCACCGGGGCGCCGTCCGCGACCGCCTGAACGGGATTCACGATCGCGGGCAGCGGCTCGTACTCGACATCGATCGCCTCGCAGGCGTCCTTCGCGATGTACGGGTCGTCCGCGATCACGCACGCGACTTCCTGGCCCTGGAAGCGGACCTTGTCCGTCGCGAGCACCGCCTGGGTGTCGTAGGACAGGGTCGGCATCCAGGCGAGGTTACGGGTGGCCATCATCTCGCCGGTGAGCACGAGGCGGACCCCGGGGACATTCCAGGCCCTGCTCGCGTCGATCGACTTGATCCGCGCGTGCGCCAGCGGACTGCGCAGGATCTCCATGTGCAGCATGCCGGGCAGCGTGATGTCATCGGTGTAGTTGCCCCGGCCGCGAATGAAACGGTCATCCTCGACGCGCTTGCGGCTTGCTCCCAGTCCGCCGATCTTGATCTCGTCTAGTGCCTGAGACACCGTGCCGTCTCCCGTCTTCCCTCAGCCAGCGAGCCGTGGTCAGTTGCCCTGAGCCTTGAGCTTGTCGGCGGCCCACAAGACCGACTTCACGATGTTCTGATAGCCGGTGCAGCGGCACAGGTTGCCCGACAGCGCCCACCGCACTTCGTCTTCCGTCGGCTCGGGATTCTCCGCCAGCAGTGCCTTGGCGGCCATCATCATCCCCGGGGTGCAGAACCCGCACTGGAGGCCGTGCTCGGTCTTGAAGCCCTCCTGCAGCGGATGGAGTTCGCTCGCGCCGGCCAGGCCCTCGACGGTCTCGACGGCGCGCCCGTCGACCTGCACGGCGAGCATGGTGCACGACTTCACCGGCCGCCCGTCGACCAGGACCGTGCATGCGCCGCAGTTGGTCGTGTCGCAGCCCATGTGCGTACCGGTTAGCCCGACTCCGCGCCTGATCAGGTGCGAGAGCAGCAGCCGCGGCTCGACCTCGGCCACCATCTTCTTGCCGTTGATCGTGAACCTGATCCGGTTGACCGGAACGTCGCTGGTGGCGTCGTCGCCGCGGTCTTCATAGACGATCGTCATGTCAGGCTGCCCTTTCCGCGCTACCGTCGCTACTCTGCCGCCGCCCGTGCCTGCCTCGCTGCCGCCGCCCGCGGCCGCCTGGGAGCCGTCGCCGCGGCTGAGTATCCGCACCACGAACGTCCGCACCATGTGCCGTTTGTACTCCGCGCTGCCGCGATGATCAGTCCTCGGCCGCGCCGCCCCGGCGGCCAGATCGGCGGCCTGCGCGATGCCGTCGGCCGTCAGCGGCTGCCCGACCAGTGCCTGCGCGGCCGCCGTCGCGTTAATCGTCGACCCGCCGACGCCCGTCAGGGCGATCCCGGCCCTGGTCACCTTTCCGCCAGAGGTCTCGGTAGCCACCGCGACCCCGACGGTCGCGAAGTCACCGACCCGGCGCTCGAGCTTGAGGTAGCCGCCCGCCAGGGCGCCCTTCGGGGCCGGGATGACGGCTTCGACCGCGATCTCGTCCAGCGCCAGCGCGTTCTGGAACGGGCCGGTCACGAAGTCGGCGATCGGGATCGTGCGCCTGCCGCCCGGCCCGCGGGCGACCACGAAGCCACCGAGCGCGGTCACCACCGAGGCCCAGTCGCCCTGGGGGTCGGCATGGCAGAGCGAGCCGACGAGCGTCCCCCGGTTGCGGACGATAGGGTCGGCGATCAGCGGCGCGGCCGCCGCCATGACCGGCTGCTTGGCCCTGAGCAACGCGGAACGCTCCAGGTCGGCGTGCCGGCACAGAGCGCCGATCCTGATTGTGCCGTCGGGATCTTCCCTGTGGTAGTCGAGGCCGGGCAGGTTGTTGATGTCGACGATCAGCTCGGGGGAGGCGAAGCGCAGCTTCATCAGCGGCACCAGGCTCTGGCCGCCGGCCAGGACCTTCGCATCGTCCCCGCCCTCGTGCAGCAGGGAGATCGCCTCGGCGATCGAGCGCGGTGCCTCGTAGCGGAACCGAGACGGATACATACGATCCTCCAGAGTCCGGTCTGGGTGAACCTGCAGGTCGGGTGGAGTTTGAGGTCTGGACACTTCGGTCTGGTCAAGTGGGCTGGCCGTGCTGCCCGGTCCGGCCAGGCTCGGCGGTGTCAGTGTCGGCGGTGTCAGTGTCGGCGGTGTCAGGCACCGCGACGGGCAGCGTGTCTTCTTCCGGGTTGGGGCGCGGCTCCTGATGCGGGGGCCACGGACCCGGCACCGGCTGGCCCGCGACCTTGAGATAGTCGATGAGCTCGGGCCACGCCCAGACCGTGGGGCTCTTGCCGGTCTTCGGCGCGTGCTCGATCAGCTCATACAGGCGGGGATTACCGCTGCTATGCCCGTCGGACTCAATCCGCATGCCGCGCTCCCGGCTCTGGACGGGCCGCAGGCACCCGCCACCGATGCTGCGCTGTTTGCAGCAGCACAGCACATGATCCACCGGCAGGAATGCCCCCGCAACTTGCTAATAAGTTCTTGCTTAAGTGGCCCGCGCCAGCCGCCCTGGCAGGAGCTGGCACAGGCTCCAGAACAAGTATGCTCTTGACTTGATGAGGCAAGTGGCTAACTATTAGTCACATGGCTAAGGAAACGGTGATCTGCACGTACCGGGTCAGGCCGGAAGCGGAGCAAGACTTCCTGGAGCTGCTGGCTCGCCACTGGCGAACGCTGCACGGCTCGGCTTCGTCACCGATGACGAGTCGCACGTCTTTCGCGGTCTCGACGCCGGACCGACCTACGTCGAGATCTTCACCTGGGTCGAGGGCGGCTTCGACCGGGCTCATGAGCATCCCGACGTGATCGCGATCTGGGAGCCGATGGATCCGCTCCTGGAAGAACGCGACGGCCTGCCCAGGTGGGACTTCCCGCACTACGAGCGGGTGGCTCTGCCCGCGTGAGCCGTCCGCACGACGCGGGCCAGCGGGCCGCGGGCCTGGCCGACCTCGAGGCGCTCGACGCTGTCTTCGGCGCGCTGGCTCATCAGGCCAGGCGGACCATCCTGTCGGTGCTGCACGCTCGCGGCGGGGAGATGACCTCAGGCGCCATCGCCTCCCGGTTCGACTGCTCGTGGCCCACCACCTCGCAGCACCTCAGGGTCCTCGCGAAGGCCGGCCTCGTCACGATCACGCTGCGCGGCCGGGAGCACGTCTACCGGCTGAACTCCGACCGGCTGCAGGACGTTGCCGCCGGCTGGCTGACGCGATTCGACTAGCACAAGCCCGCAGCGGGGCGCGGTGGCGGTTCAGCTCCAGATGGTGACGTACACCGGCGGGCGGAACCGGGACGGCGGCACTCCGGCGGCGGGTGCCCGCATGAGCTGCATCGCCTCGGGGGTGCTGAGGAACCGGCGCAGCGAGCTGGCCACCGTGCTGCGCTGCTGCCGGTCGAGCATGGTCACGTACCAGCATCCTTCGATCGGCGGCCCTGGCACGTCGACCCGGGACAGCTCACCGCGCCTGACCTGCTGGGCAACCAGGTGCTCCACGGCCAGCGACACCCCGCCGCCGTCAGCCGCCGCGGCCCAGGCCGCGGTCTGGCTCGGGCAGACCCCGATCATGTCGTCCGGTATCCGGTTCGCGGCGAGGAACCGGCCGACATCGCTGCCTGGATCGGTAGCCGACGGGTCAACCAGCCAGCGCCACTGCCGGGGATGGCCACGCGGCCTCGTGTTCCCGGCCGCGACGACGACCAGGCGGTACTTGAAGACCGGCTCGCTCACGACCGGCAGTGCGGGGTCGGCGGCCACACTCGGGCCGAAGGCCACGTCGGCCAGCCGGTTGGCGACCAGCACCGGCATCTCCTTCGACATGGCCACCCCCGAGGACACCTCCACACTCCCGGCGAACCGCTTGGTGAAGGCCTCGATCAGTGGCGTGGTCACGAACTCCGCGACCGTGGCCGTCGCCACCACCCTGAGCTGCTCGGGGGCACCCTGGGCGGCCCTGACCGCGGCGTGCGCCTCGGCCCCGAGCACGACGATCTGCGACGCGGTCGCGAGCAGCCGGGAGCCGCCCGCCGTCAGCGTCATGCCGGACGGCCCGCGGCTGAGCAGCTGGTCACCGAGGTGCACCCGCAAGGCCGACAGGGCCTGCGACACGGCCGGCTCGCTGACGCCGAGCGCGTTGGCCGCGGCCGTCACCGAGCCCAGCCTGGCGACCAGGACGAACGCGTTGAGCTGGGTGAGTGTCATCCTGCTCCCGATTATCACGCAGCGCCCGGGCGGCTCGCGCCCTGCGGCCCGGCCAGGCCGCAGGCCAGCGGCCCGCCACCGCGCCCTCGTTCCGCGGCCGCAGGCCAGCGGCCCATCACCGCGCCCTCGTTACACTGCACACGCGTGGCAATGGCTACGGGGAGGGCCGCATGCAGGTTCCGGCATATGTCGAGTACGAGAAGGCGACGAGCGTGAACCACGCGCTGACGCTGCTCGCGCGGTTCGGCCCTGAGGCACGGGTCCTCGCCGGGGGACACAGCCTCATCCCGATGATGAAGCTCAGGCTCGCCCAGCCCGAGACGCTGATCGACATCAACGGCCTGGCCGACCTGTCGTTTATCGAGGTCACCGACGGCGAGCTTCGGATCGGCGCCATGACCAGGCACGCCCAGCTGCTCGACTCGGTGGTCGCCGGTCGGCACTTCGCCATCCTGCACGACGCGGAACGCGTGATCGCAGACCCCGTCGTCCGCCTCTGGGGCACGGTCGGCGGGTCGCTATGCCAGGCAGATCCCTCCGAAGACCTGTCGGCGGCGTTCGCGGCGCTGAAGGCGACCATGGTGATCAGGAACCTGACCGGGATCAGGACGGTGCACGCCAGGGAATTCCACACCGGGCCGTACGAAACCGTGGTCGCCGCGGGTGAGCTGCTGACCGAAATCAGGATCGCGATCGTTCCCGGCGGCGGAAGCGCGTACCAGAAGGTTGGCCGCCGGGTCGGAGACTGGCCGATCGGCGCGGCCGGCGCGGCGATCTGGCTGGACGGCGGCGCCATCGCCGCGGCCGGGATCGGCCTCACCGCAGTCGGCGCCGAGCACTTCTCGGCCGCGGCGGCCGAGGACTTCCTGCGCGGGGCACCAGCGACGGAGGAGAACTTCGCCATGGCCGGCCAGATCGCGGCCGACCACTGCCGCCCCGTCTCGGACCAGCGCGGGCCCGCCGATTACAAGCGGCACCTGGCCGGCGAGCTCACCACCAGGGCGCTGCGCGCCGCCCTGGCCAGGGCCTCCGGAGCCGGCCAGCGCGCGCCCGGGCCGCAGCAGGGCGGGAGCTGAGGTGCAGATCGCGGTCAACGTCAACGGGACCGAGTACTCCCGCGTGGTCGAGCCAAGGCTCCTCCTCATCCACTTCATCAGGGATCATCTCGGCCTGACCGGCTCGCACTGGGGCTGCGACACCTCCAACTGCGGAGCCTGCGTCGTCTGGCTCGACGACCTGCCGGTGAAGTCCTGCACCGTGCTCGCCGCGATGGCGGACGGCCGCCGGGTCCGCACCGTCGAGGGCCTGGAACGCCACGGCGAGCTCGACCCCGTTCAGCAGGGGTTCGCGCGCTGCCACGGGCTCCAGTGCGGGTTCTGCACCCCCGGCATGATGCTGACCGCGCGCTGGCTGCTCGACGGCAACCCAGACCCGTCGGAGGACGAGATCCGGGAAGCTATCTCCGGTCAGATCTGCCGCTGCACCGGATACGAGAACATCGTCCGGTCTGTCCGCTGGGCCGCGGAGCACGAGTCAGCGGCGGCCAGCCGTGACGGCCTCGGCCGGGGCGACGGCGGCCGGGGCGATGATCTGACATGAGCGGCGTCTTCGGGCAGCTTGGTAACGGGGCCTACGGGCCGGTGCCGCGAAAGGAGGACGCGCGCTTCATCCGGGGCAAGGGCACCTTCGTCGACGACATCACGCGGCCGGGCATGCTGCACGGGGCAGTCCTGCGCAGCCCGCTCGCGCACGCCAGGATCGTGTCGATCGACACCGCCGCGGCCGAGGCCCATCCGAGCGTCGAGGCCGTCATCACCGGCGACATGCTGGCCGGCCGCGACCTGGCCTGGATGCCGACGCTCTCCGCCGACGTGCAGGCGGTACTGGCCACCGACAAGGTCAGGTTCCAGGGCCAGGAGGTCGCGTTCGTCGTCGCGACCGACCGGTACTCGGCGCGTGACGCGATCGAGCTGATCACCGTCGAGTACGAGCCGCTCCCGCCCGTGATTGACGCGCGAGCCGCGCTCGATCCTGACGCGGCCGTGATCCGTGACGACCTGCCCGGTCAGGCCGACAACCGGATCTTCGACTGGGCGGCCGGGGACCGCGCGGCCACCGACGCGGTCTTCGCGGCGGCCGACGTCGTGGTCGACTGCGACATGCTCTACCCGCGGGTTCATCCCGCGCCGCTGGAGACCTGCGGCGTGGTGGCGGACATGGACCAGGTCGGCGGGCGGCTGACGGTCTGGGCGACGACGCAGGCCCCGCATGCGCACCGGACGCTCTACGCGCTGATCACCGGGCTGCCCGAGCATAAGATCCGGGTCGTCTCCCCGGACGTCGGCGGCGGGTTCGGCAACAAGGTGCCGATCTATCCCGGCTACCTGTGCGCCGTCGTCGGCTCGATGCTCACCGGAAGGCCAGTGAAATGGGTGGAGGACCGGTCGGAGAACCTGATGTCCACCTCGTTCGCCCGCGACTATCACATGCGCGGCGAGATCGCCGCGACGGCAGGCGGCAAGATCCTGGGCCTGCGGGCGAAGGTGCTGGCCGACCACGGGGCGTTCAACGGCGCGGCCCAGCCGACCAAGTTCCCGGCCGGCTTCTTCCACATCTTCACCGGCTCCTATGACCTGCGGGCCGCTTACTGCGAGGTCACCGGGGTGTACACGAACAAGGCCCCCGGCGGCGTGGCCTACTCCTGCTCGTTCCGGATCACCGAGGCGGTGTACCTGGTCGAGCGGATGGTGGACCTGCTGGCCCGCGAGCTCGGCATGGACTCGGCCGAGCTGCGGATGCAGAACCTGCTGCGCCCTGAGCAGTTCCCGTACACCTGCCCGACCGGCTGGGTGTACGACTCCGGTGACTACCCCCGGGCCCTCCGGGCGGCCATGGAGCTGGCCGGCTACGACGACCTGCGGCGCGAGCAGGCGGCCAGGCGCGAGTGCGGCGAGTACATGGGCATTGGGGTCAGCTTCTTCACCGAGGGCGTCGGCGCGGGCCCGCGCAAGGAGATGGACATCCTGGGTCTCGGCATGGCCGACGGCGCGGACCTGCGGATCTACCCCACTGGCAAGGCGGTGCTCAGCGTGTCCTGCCAGACCCAGGGGCAGGGCCACGAGACCACGTTCGCGCAGCTAGTCGCGGCCGAACTCGGGTTGTCACCGGACGACGTGGAGGTAGTGCACGGCGACACCGACCGGACTCCGTTCGGCCTGGGCACCTACGGCTCCAGGTCCACCGCCGTCTCTGGCGCCGCGGCGGTAGTGGCCGCCCGCAAGGCACGCGAGCGAGCCAGGATCGTCGCCGCCGCCATGATGGAGGTCTCCGCTGACGATCTCGAATGGAACACGGGCGCCTGGCGGGTGCGCGGCGACCCCGAGCAGGCCGCCTCTATCGCCGCGATCGCGATGGCCGCGCACTCCGGACTCGACCTGCCGGACGGCGTCGAGGGGCATCTGGACGCCGAGACCGTCTACAACCCGCCGAGCCTGACGTTCCCGTTCGGTGCCTATATCTGCGTGACCGACGTCGACGCGGGCACCGGGCAGGTCGAGGTCCGCCGGTTCATCGCGGTGGACGACTGCGGCGTGCGGATCAACCCGATGATCGTCGAGGGCCAGGTGCACGGCGGGCTCGCCGACGGGGTCGGCATGGCCCTGATGCAGGCGATCGCGTTCGATGCCGACGGGAACTGCCTGGGCGGCTCGTTCATGGACTATCTGCTGCCGACCGCCGTCGAGTGCCCGTCCTGGGAACTCGGCGCCACGGTCACGCCCTCGCCGCATCACCCGGTCGGCGCCAAGGGGATCGGCGAGTCGGCGACGGTCGGCTCGCCGGCGGCCGTGGTGAACTCGGTCATCGACGCGCTCGCCCCGCTCGGGGTCCGGCACGCCGACATGCCGCTGACTCCGGCCGCCGTCTGGTGCGCCATCCAGGGCCGCCCGCTCCGCAGCGACCTCGCCATTCCGGACCGCTGACCGGCAGCACCTCGCCCGCTCCCGACATTCCGGACCGCTGACCGGCAGCAGCCACACTCGACCCGGACATCCATCCCAAATCGCTCCCTCTTCGCACCGGTTTCCACGTCGGCGAGCGGATGGATGTGCCTTCCATCCGTGTTTCCGGCGATGAAAGTGCCATTCACACGGGAGCGGCGTCGGCCGTCGGCGGGGAGCCCCGGCAGCTGGCGATGAGCTGACAAGGGCGGACGCCACTCGGCAGTCCCGGTTGCCGGGCACCGGCTAACCTGCCGCATGATGGATGGGTGTCTTGTTTCTAACCAATCTGCCTAACCGAGAGGGCTTGCCGCGGATGAGCGACCTTTCCGAGCAGCTTCCCGACGTCGCCGCGTTGCTGATCGCGCTCGACGACGCGAGCTACCTGGCCGACGAACCGCTCGGCACCGCCCTCTTCCTCGCCGCCCGGATGGGGCAGCCGATCCTGCTCGAGGGCGAGCCAGGGGTCGGTAAGACCGAGGCGGCGAAGGCGCTGGCCAGCGTGCTTGACACGCCCCTGATCAGGCTGCAGTGCTACGAGGGACTGACGTCGGCCGAGGCGCTGTACGAGTGGAACTACCCCCGCCAGCTGCTCGCCATCAGGCTGGCCGAGGCGCGCGGCGAGGCGCCGCGGGAGGCGGACCTGTTCAGCGACGAGTACCTGCTCGAACGGCCGCTGCT
>WNGK01001282.1_pt1 | contig 33747 bp, 27 predicted proteins | sample 5400601 | NCBI WGS metagenome assembly WNGK01 (sample SAMN13153376, study PRJNA577476) | soil metagenome | isolation source: 60 cm soil or saprolite under Garry oak tree replicate 1 | place: USA:California | collected 2016-06-15 | reverse complement strand
GGTCGATCCGCTTAAGTACTCGTCGGACGACAAGCCGACATCTACGCGGTCGACATCTTTTAACGAGCTGCTCACCGTCAAGTTGCGTTACAAGAAACCGGATGGCGACAAGAGCGAATTGGTCGAACGCGCGGTAACGGATACAGACGGAAAGTTTGAAAACGCGCCGGTCGATTTGAAGTTCGCCGCCGCCGTCGCTGAGTTCGGACTGATCTTGCGCGATTCCGAATACAGGGGAAATGGAACGCTTGCAGCAGTGTTGGAGTGGGCGGAGGAAGGAAAAGGCAGCGACGCTAATGGTTATCGCGCGGGATTTATTGAACTGGTGCGCAAAGCGCAGGCTCTGAAAAGAGGTTAAAGTGGCGCAAGCTGCGAGATTGCGATTTTTTTAGCAAGTTCGAGGCTTTCCCTACTCTAGAGATTTTCGGCTGTCTCACTCGTGGCGGCTGGTTTCACGCGCATGGCAAGGAATGCGCCCAAGAGCAGAACAGCGGCGCTCCAAAGCTGAGCATGAGTAAGGCGTTCATGGAAAATCCAGGCGGAGAGGGCCATCGCGATGGCGGGACAAAGAAGCTGTAGGGCTTGGGCCAGCGCGACTCCGATTTCGTGGATTGCTACATAATACAAAACGTGGGCAAGCGTGATGCATGTGACAGCGGAGATTATCAGGATGAGGTTGGCATGAGCGCCGGCGTGGATCGGTGCGTCGATCCTCCCAAACGCGAGTGTAAGGGGAAGCAGCAGTGCGGAAGTGATGAAGCTGATCAACCCAAAGCTGCGGATTGGCCCAAGTTGAGCTGACGGCCGTTTAATCAGAACTCCGTAAAGCGCCCAGCAAAACGTTGCGGTAAATGCGATAAATAATCCGGGCAATGCGATATGGCGGTCCTGCGATTGCGCGTTGGCTTGGAACCAAATCACACCGAACGCGCCGAGTAATCCGAGTAACGTGCCCAATTGAAATCGCCATTGCCGAACGACGAAGCGTTCCTCCGGGAAAAATGCGAGCGCCAGGAGTGCTGTGAAAATGACGGAGGCCCGAGTGAATATCGCGTACACGCCAGGGCCCATGTAGAAAAGAGCCATCACCTGAGTGACTTGATGGACGACATTCGGGAGGCACGGCAGAAGACAGAGCCTAATCGCGTGCATGTCGATCCTCGGCCCGGGGCCGCGGATTCGATAAAGCACGAGCGGCGCGATAGCGATGCAGGCCACCGAATACCGGTAAAAATTTTGCGCCCACGGATCGTAAAAGCGATTGAGATAATACATGAAGAGCGACGGCAGCGACCAGATGAAGACCGTAGCGAAAACCGCCGCGTAACCTTTCGAGAGATCACGCTTCGGATGCGCCTCCGCAGGCTTGTCGTGGAAAGCTGGTTGCTTCATTCCTTTGATAGTTGGCACGTTTAATTTGCTCGCCAACAAGCGATAAATCGCTCAAAACATAAGCCCGAAGGAGAAATGAATATGTTGAACAAGCAAACACTCACCATTGCGACAGCGTTATTTCTGTGGCTTGCGGCTGTTCAGATCGCCGCCGCAAAGAAGCCAGCTGCGGGCGGAGGCGGGAACTATATGCAGCGCGGAATCGAACTCGCCCAACAAAAACATTTCGATGCCGCGGTTGCCGAATTTACCAAGGCAATCGAAGCGAACCCGAAAGATCCTCGTGGATATGCAAATCGCGGCACGGCGTATCGCCAGGCGGCGCGGGCCGCTGTAGCGGCAGGCGATCAGGAAGGTGCCTCAGCCAGATATCAGTCTGCGATGGCAGATTTTTCGAAATTTGTTGAACTAGCGTCAAAGGATCCGTCTGCCTATCTGGATCGCGCTGAGACCGAGGTCGAACTTAAACAATATGATCCAGCCCTGAATGATTTGAATAAGGCGCTGGAAATAAAGCCAGACAACATTACCGCGAACAAATTCCGAGGGTTTGCGGAGCTCGGGCTCAGCCAGTGGGATAAGGCGGTCGCCGATTTCACGGTCTTCATCCAAAAAAAACCTGACGATCTGCAGAGTTACGATCGGCGGGCGTTGGCATATCGAGGTATGAAGAACTTCGACGCAGCCATTGCCGACTACAACTTTCTCTTGAGCAAAAATCCGAACGATGTAGAAGCGCTGACGAAGCGCGGTTACACCTACAGCCTGATGCTGCAGTACGAGAAGGCGATTCCCGATTACGAGGCCGCGCTAAAGATAAACCCGCAGGACAACGATACCTTTCAGCGCTTGCAGTATGCGCAGTCGATGCTGGCGAAAAAAAATGCATCTCCTCCACCGGCGGCTTCAGCCATTCCGAGCCCGACGCCGGAAAAACCAAGTATCTTCGCATCTATCAAGCCGCTTTACATCGGAATCGGCATCGTAGCACTGATCATCATTGCTATCGTGGTTCGCTTGATCACGCGGGGGAAACCCGAAGAGACTAGCCACATCATCCGCTGAAGCGCGTATGCTGCTTTTCACCGCAGCTCGCATGCGCTGCGAATAGCACGCCCAGACCCTTCATCAAGTCCGATCACGACCCAAAATTTCTTTGACACGATGATGGGCGCGGTTAGCTTGCGAGCGCTTTTTGCTGGAACGAGGCGGTCCCATGGTCGTTCAAATTGCAAATTTGACGCGGCTTTGGGACTTTTGAATCTCTGGCAGAGAGCAAAAACCGGTTTGCCGCTCGGCTCGCCGCGGAGGCGCTGGGCTGGCGAAAAGCAGGCCCATGTAGCTCAGTTGGTAGAGCACGTCCTTGGTAAGGACGAGGTCACCGGTTCAATCCCGGTCATGGGCTCAGAAGAACTCGCGACCTGGAGGAAAGTAGAAGAAAAGACGAAGTTTAGTTAAACAGGAGAATTGAAATGGCTAAGGAAGCTTTTAAACGCGATAAGCCGCACGTGAACGTCGGCACGATCGGCCACGTGGACCATGGCAAAACAACTTTGACGGCAGCAATTACGATGGTGCTGGCAAAGAAGGGAATGGCCGAAGTGCGCGCATACGAATCAATCGATAACGCACCGGAAGAAAAAGAACGCGGTATCACCATTAACACTGCGCACGTGGAGTATTCGAGCGACAAACGCCATTACGCGCACGTCGATTGCCCTGGTCACGCCGACTACGTCAAGAACATGATCACCGGCGCGGCGCAAATGGATGGCGCTATCCTGGTTGTCTCCGCTGCTGACGGACCGATGCCGCAGACGCGCGAGCATATTCTGCTGGCGCGGCAAGTTGGTGTGCCTTCGATCGTCGTTTTCCTAAACAAGGTCGACATGGTCGATGATCCGGAGCTCCTCGATCTCGTCGAGATGGAAGTGCGCGATCTCCTGACGCAATATGAATTTCCGGGAGACAAAATCCCGATTGTTAAGGGCAGTGCTCTCAAGGCACTCAATGGCGACGCAGACGCGGAAAAGCAGGTGCTCGCCCTGGTGGAGGCGGTCGACGATTATATTCCGGTGCCTGAGCGACCAGTCGACCAGCCGTTCTTGATGCCGATCGAAGATGTGTTCAACATTGAAGGCCGCGGCACCGTGGCCACAGGTCGTGTCGAGCGCGGCGTTCTCAAGAAAATGGGGGAAGTCGAGCTGGTCGGTATTCGTCCAACAGCGAAGACAGTTGCCACCGATATCGAGATGTTCCGCAAACTTCTCGATGAAGCGCGCGCGGGCGATAACGTCGGTGTTCTGTTGCGCGGTTTGAAGAAGGAGGAGGTAGAGCGCGGCCAGGTCATTGCGAAGCCCGGCTCCATTACGCCACACAAGAAGTTTAAGGCGGAAGTTTACGTGTTGAGCAAAGAGGAAGGCGGGCGTCACACTCCGTTCTTCTCAAATTACCGGCCGCAATTTTATTTCCGCACCACTGATGTTACTGGCACGGTGAAGCTGCCTGAAGGCGTGGAAATGGTCATGCCTGGAGATAACATTTCAATCGAAGTTGAGTTGATCACGCCGATCGCGATGGAGAAGACCATCCGGTTCGCTATTCGTGAAGGCGGCAAAACCGTCGGCGCGGGTCGCGTGGGCGATATTCTGGATTAAACTCTTCCTCTTCGTCTTTCTGTCACTCTGCTCATTTGAACCAATGTCCGAGGAGAAGAGATTAAGAGGGAGCGGAAGAGGAAGATTAAATACGCCAGTAACTCAATTGGTAGAGTAGCGGTCTCCAAAACCGCCTGTTGGGGGTTCGAGTCCCTCCTGGCGTGTGGAACCGGAGGCGAACGCCGAACGCCCAACATCGAACGCTGAACTTCGAATCGAAAAGTAGCTAATTGGGCGTTGGACGTTCGGCGTTGGATGTTGGACGTTGGCTTTGAATCGAGATGATCACGAAAGTTAAGAACTTCTTCGGCCAAGTGAAAGTAGAGCTGCAGAAATGTTCGTGGCCTTGGGACCCGAAAGAGAAAGGATTCCGCCGGTACAAGGAACTGAGTGATTCGACCGTTGTAGTCGTTATCGCGATGCTTTTGCTTGGCGGTTACGTCGCGTTGTTCGATTTCGTTCTCGTGAACGTTGTGCAGTTTTTCACTCGAATACACTGATTTTATGGGACAGATACTCGCAGGCAAGGATCAATGGTTCGTTGTGCACGTGCTTTCCGGCCAGGAAAACAAGGTACGCGAGAATATTTTGAAACGCGTCAAGACAGAGGAAATGGGCGACATGATTTACGATGTCCTCGTTCCGACGGAGCGCGTCTCGGAGATCAAGAAAGGGAAAAAGAGTGAAACAACGCGGAAATTTTTCCCAGGTTATTTGATCGTTAACATGCATTTGCTGGACGAAAATAATCAGCTGGTCGGGCGCACCTGGTATTTCGTCCGTGACACACCCGGCGTGATCGGGTTTGCCGGAACGAAGGACAAACCGATTCCGATGCGCCAATCGGAGGTGGACAACATGCTGGCGCAAATGAAAGAGCGCGAAGAAAAGGTGAAACCGAAAGTCAGCTTTGAAGTTGGCGAATCGGTGAAAGTCGCTGACGGCCCCTTCCAAAACCAGACCGGCATTGTCGAAGAAATCGATCCCGAACGCGGCAAACTGCGCGTCTCCGTCACAATTTTCGGTCGCGCCACTCCGGTAGAACTGGAATATTGGCAGGTCGAACGCGGTTAAACACAACGGGATTCAGGTTTCAGTATTCAGGGTTCACAGAACTGGCCAACCTGAAACCTGAATTTCTGAACCCTGAAACCTAAGAAAATGGCAAAAGAAAAAGTAGCAGAGATAAAATTACAAATTCCGGCCGGACAAGCGAACCCCGCCCCGCCCGTGGGCACCGCGCTAGGCCCGCGCGGCGTGAACATTATGGCGTTCTGTAAGGAATTTAACGCCGCGACTCAGAAACAAGCCGGCGACATTCTCCCGGTGGTGATCACCGTCTTCAAAGACAAGTCGTTCACGTTCATCACGAAAAGCCCGCCCGCAGCCGTCCTGTTGAAAAAGGCGGCCAACATCGCCGCAGGTTCAAAGGAGCCGAACAAAACAAAAGTCGGAAAGGTCACGCGCAAACAAGTCATGGACATCGTGAACACGAAGCGCAAAGACCTCAACGCGCACGACGACGAAGCTGGTTTCCGTATCATCGCCGGCACGGCCCGCCAAATGGGCCTGGAAATCGCCGACTAGGTTCACCGGTACTTCGGCACGTCGCTCCCGTCGCCGAGGAGTTCCCAGCGCTGCAGCGCGATCGGGATGTTGCCATTTTTCCACAGGAAGTCGTGGAAGGCACGGACGTTAAATTTCTCGCCCTGTTGCATGCGCGCATCAGCGAGAAATTTCATGATCTGTAACTTCCCGATCTGATACGTGATTGCCTGACCGGGACCTGTGGAAAACGCGATCGCCTCCTGGCGCGCGGTCTGTTCGTCCATCGGGACTCTCTCCTGCAAGTATTTCGCTGCCTGTTCGAGCGTGAACTCGCCGAGCGCGAGTTTCACGTCCACTTCCACGCGCAGCGCTCGCAGCCGCATGAAATTGTAAATGATCTCGCGCGTATGCGGGCTGTCGTCGAAAAACCCGGCCTGCAACATCATTTCCTCCGCGAAAAAGCCGATTCCTTCGTTTGCGCCGGAGTCGTAGTAATGCCGCCGGATTGGGTCTTCGTGTTTCCAGGAGAGACAAAGCTGAAAATAATGACCGGGAATTCCTTCGTGAACTGTGATGGGCCGCGGATCCATCGCCGTCGCGCGCCAGAAGTAACCGAGTTTTTCTGACGGCTCTGGCACGTAACGAACGCAATTTTCCTTGAGCCGCGAGGGGCCGGTGAAGTCGTCGTTTTCAGTGAAGCCAAGGGCGCGCAAATACTCTGGAGTCGGTCGAAGCGTGTAGTGCTGGACCCAATCCGGGACAGTGAGAATACCACGCTCCTGGAGAAATTTTCGGATTTGAAGTTCTTTTGCTGCCGCGTCTTTGATCCAGCTCTCAGTCTCCGTCGCAATTTTGAGCGGCGGCACGTCTTTGTTTCGGTCCTTCTCGAAAGTTTCAAACGCAACTGCGCGGTTCCATTCCTGCCGTGCCATCGCCAGGAGTTCCTCAGGGGTGAACGGCATGAGCGCCACGTTCCGCAAAAACCAAACGTAGGCGTCGCGACCCAGCGACGTCTGGTGTGGAAGTTTCGGCAATTTGTCTCTGAGGTGTTGTTGAAATTTTTCGAGCGCGTCGGCAGCGCGTTCACATGCGCTATTCAACTCTCCTTCCTTGAAAGTGGTCGATCCAATCAGGGCGGTTGCTATTTTGCGCAGGCGGCCGCGAATACCGTCGAGATTCTGGATGGCCACACTGGCGAACGGCGCCGGCGGATTTTCGAGGTTATCAGAACCTTGCTGCAGGATTGACGGAATGTTTTCGATGCGCGTTAGAATCTCGCGACTACGCAACTCATCGTACGGCGGCGGAATCGTGAGGGCTTCCGCCAGCGCCGTCAGCGTCTGCTCGACATAGAAGCCAGGATCGCGCTTCCAGCGCGGATTAAATTCCAACTCCCAGCGCACCCGTGACAATGCGGATCCGATCAATCTGTAATCGACCTGCTCCGGAACCGGCGATTGCGCCGGATTCATCTTCTTCCAGCGCGCTTCAAACGTCGCCAAATCTTTTCGACGCTGTTCAACGCTCGCCCGCGACCAATCGCGCATTCCCCCCGGCCGCTCCAGGCGATTGACGTCGTCGCCTGTGAACGGGGCGTATCTCGCGCGCCACGTCCAGAAATCGTCGGCCAGCTTTTCGAGTGATTCAGCGGCGGCAATTTTCGAGATAAAAATCGCAACGGATGCGAGCAGGGCGAAGCGAACTCTCATTCTTCGGTTTGCGATGTGCGTCGAAACGTAATGATGGCAGGATTTTTGCCGGGACGGTACATCGAGAATCCGTAACAGATCGCGGCTGTGTTTTCGCGAGCATAGCGAATGTGGTTCAAGTTTCCGTCCCAGCGCTCGATATACCAACAGTTCGCCGTCTTTGTGCTCCCAGGAATCGGGACATAACGATTTTCGGTGAAGGTTAGAAACGCGCTCTCGCCCGGCAATGGAAACGGCGTCGCCCAGTTTGGCGACAGCCGAACGAAACGCCGTCCGGGCAGATCGAGCGCGAAGACGGTTGTTCCATCACTACTGTTAAGATGGAGATCGAAGAACGCCAGACGCAGCGTCCCGTCGAACAAAAAATGGCGTTCGGGATTTTGCCTTTCATGCAAGATTCCAAATGCTCCTTCAAATCCTGGAATATCAGCGAATGGCGTCTCGGTTCCGGATTTCAAATCGCGCAATAGATAATGTGCGCCATGACCAGGCATATCGACCTGATCGGCCTCATCGTTTGGATCTTCACGCAGCACGAGCTCAAACGCGCCGTCGGGCGATTTGTAGCTGGGCGTCGGTGTCGGCGATTCATTTGGCGAGTCGGTCGATTCAGGCGAACCGCTCGGCGTGGGCGAGCTTTCCGATTCAGGTTCGATGTTTGTGAAGTAGGGCGACGTCTTCGCCTCGGTGTACCACGACGGCGCGGCGTCGAGCTTTTTCAATCCTTGTCCGCGCGGATTGATCGTCCAATACTCGACCACTTTCTGCGGCTTTTCCCGCGTGAATACAATCGTTTCGCCGCTCCCATCGAAAATCGGCGCCACGTCCTGTCCGGAATTATCTTTTGTCAGTTGGCGCAAGAATTTTCCGTCTTCGCGATAGAGGTGCAGATGCGAATGGCTGGTGCCCTGTGGTTGCAAGTAGCGGATAGCGACGACGATTTCTGAAGCGCTTCGGGCAGTCGTCGCCAGGAGCGAAGATATGCCGGCGACGACCAAGATTTGAAACGAGGAGCGCATCAACGGAGTGGAAGTTGGATCATACTCGCATGTTCCGCGTCGTGGTAGATCTGCACGTGACATGTGCGTGCATCCTTTGCGGTTTCTTCTGCCACGACTCCGCCGGAGCAATAGTTCTTTTGCCAGGAAATTGAGTTCACTGCGGTGACAATGACTCGTAACCTACTGCCTTTCATTAAACGGCGTGCAACGAACAGGCCGGGATTGAAATCAAGGCGAACGATTTCGCCGGGCTTGACCAATTTTGATTCACGCAGGGACTCGCGGTATCGCAGCCGACCCAAGCTGCTCCAGAGCGCGACACTTGTTCCGTCCGGTTGGATTTCATAAAGGTCGCACTCAAAATCGACATCCAGCGTGTCGATAGAGAGCCACAGAGTCACTGCGGGACATCCAATCAGCGGCGTTTCGTTTGGCAAGGCATCGCTATGATACACCAGCCCATCTTTACCAATGCTCAGCGCAAACGTTTGATCGATCCCGGCGGTCTTTTCTTTCGGGTCGACTCCTTCTACGAATTCCCCTCGCTGGGTGTCGATCGGGTCGTACGTAAAGTTGTCGGCGCCGTAGGTCGGCTGGTGTTCCGTTAGCGTGCCGGAGCGAAATACTCCGTTGGCGTCGCCATCTTTCGACGCGAGATAAAACGTCTTCGGATTTGCCACCAATTTTGCGAAATCGTCTGCATATTTCCATTCGCCGTTTGCGCCGGAGTTGCCGGGCGCCAGCAAATAATACGTGATCTGGTTTCTGAGGAAGGGCGGCTTCGGGCCGGCTTTCATGGTCCAGTCGTACCACTGCCGATGCAGATCGTTAAGATCGAGAATTGCACCCGGGCCGAATTTCACGCCACCGACTTCATCGGTCGGGGTGCGCGTGCCGGCGTGGTCCCACGGGCCGATGATAATGAAGTGTTTCGCTCGCGCCTCGGTCGAAGCGTTTGCGAGATGATCCCGGTAATAGCTCAACGCGCCTAACTCGTCACCGTCATATTGAGCGGTGATTGTCAGGATTGGCAGTGTGATCTTCTGGAACTGCTCGCGCGTGGGCACCATCGCGTCGTAATACGCGTCAGGCATGGGATGTTGCAGGTTGCGCTGGAAATTGATTGATGGATTTCCAACGAATGAGTCGAGTGATTTGAATGGGACGTGCTTCTTGTAAGCGTCCAGAAATTTTGTGCGCCAGAATTTTTGATCGCCGAAAAGATTGTCCTGTGCTGCGCGACCGCTGGTGAGGGTGAACCATTGCACGTCGTAAGTCATCCCGACGTTGTTGTAGGATGGATAATCAAGGCCCGGATGTGCGGCTGCCGCGGGAACGATCGTCGCCAGATGTGGCGGAAATTCCTTCGTTGTCGCCCATTGATCGAATCCCGCGTACGAGCCACCCCACATTGCGACTTTGCCGTCACAAAAGGGCTGCTTCGCCAACCACTCGACGACGTCATGACCATCCCGCGGTTCATTTGCGAACGGCTCGAAGACGCCGCCGGAATTTCCGCGACCACGCACATCGACCAGCGCAAATGCATAGCCGTGCGATGCAAAGTACGCGGCGCGCGCGTGGTAGGTATCTGAAATGTACGGTGTGAGCGTGAAGATCACCGGCGTTTTTGGTGGCGAGCCATCCGGCCTTTTCGGCAAATACAAGGTTGCATTAACCTCGACCCCATCGCGCATTGGAATTCTAACACCCCATCGAAGGTCGTAATCCGCGGGCGGTCGCGATGGCGATGGTGCTGGAGTTGGTGATTGCGCAACGATGTTTGGGGCGAAGCCTACGCAAAGCAGACCAGCGAAAAGGGCGAGTCGGGAAATGAACCGGACTCGCAAACAGTTTCGGAGTTTCATCTTGGCCAATTCAATCGGACAGGGGCTGGAGAAACAAGCATGTTGAGTGGACGAAAACGTGTGGCTCGCAATTTTTGCCTTTTCGTCTGGTGGTTGCAGCAAACGGAGTTTGCGAGACGATAGGCCAATGCCTCGGCGCATTTCAGACGACAAGCGCTCTCGCAATCCTGACAGGCGCGAGAAGACGACTGGTTCGACACGAGCGGCGAAATTCGATCGGCAGATGAGTGAGACAGTTTTTTCATCGCGAGCGGAGTTGCTCTGGGTCGGCATGGTGTTTCTTGTCGTGCTTGTTCTCTATAGCTGGACACTGGCGCCCACGGTTACGTTGGTCGATAGCGGGGAGCTGATTGTGGTCGCTCAAGGGCTCGGCGTCGCGCATCCGCCGGGATTTCCGCTTTGGGTCACTCTCGCTCACCTCGCATCGCTCGTGCCCTTTGGGAATGTTGCGGTGCGGATCAATTTCTCGTCCGCTCTGTTCGCGGCGCTCGCTTCCGCCATGCTCACTCTGGTTGTGATGGAATTAATGATCACGGCCGGGTATCTCATCGCGTGGAAGAAGAAAACCGTACAACGGAAGAGAAAGACTGAGGATTCGGGCATTGACCGCCGCCTTTTGGTCTTCGCTCCTGCGATTGGCGCCGGCTTGGTCATGGCATTCTCCCGCACGCTATGGTCGTATGCGACAATCGCCGAGGTTTATACTCTCAATGCTCTGCTTGTCATCGGCGTCTTATTTCTGATGCTTCGCTGGCGGCGCTGTATCGTTGTAGATCGAACGAATACCGGGCCAGCGATTACGGTTCACGATAGTTTGCTTTATACCGCGGCATTCTTGTTTGGGTTGGCATTGGGGGTCCATCACGTCACAGTGGGGCTGATTCTCCCGGCTCTTGGGATTCTCGTTTACCGGACTGAAGGCCTGAGGTTCTTTACGAGCCGCCGACTGGTGTATGCAGCGCTGATTTCAATCGGCGCCTTGGTTGCTGTCTACGCCTATTTGCCCTTTGCAGCCTCGAGCTCACCGATCATCAACTGGGGCAATCCGCGCTCGCTGCAAGAAATCTGGTGGCACATCACCGGGCGGCAATATCGGGTGTTCTTCTCCTTTTCGCCAAACATAATCGGAGGGCAGTTTATCGAATTTTGCAAAATGCTCCTGCGCGAATTTGGGGTTGCCTGGCTGCCTTTGCCGCTCGTCCTGGCTTTTGTCGGTTTCGTTCACGCTTTCAAGCGTGACCGGACGACTTTCTGGTTTCTGTTGTTCATAGTCATTTCCGATTTGGCTTACGCCCTAAGCTACGAAATTGCAGAGGACAAAGACGCCTACTATCTGCCGACGTTTATTGCGATCGCGATTGCTAGCGGATTCGGTATTCGCTGGCTAATGCAGCTAACCGTCTTTAAGTCGATGCCATTGGCGAAATCGTACTCGGTGGTTGCAGCTGCTGTTTTACTGACATTTGCGACGGCGCTTGCGGGAAACTGGCCGTTTAACAATCGCAGGCATTACTTTATCGCGCACGATTACGTTGAAAATCTGCTCAGCACGATCGACGCCAATGGTCTTTTACTCACACAAGATTGGCAGGTGGTGTCCCCAATGTTCTATGCACAGGGAGTGGAACAACGCCGGCGCGACGTAAAAGTTGTGGATGTTAATCTGCTGCGGCGTTCATGGTACTTCGATTATCTAAGACACGCCTATCCAGGTTTAATCGAGCGATCTCGCGAGAAGATTGACGCATTTGTCGAGATTCTCAAAGAATGGGAGCGCGATCCCGGCGCTTTCGCCCGGGACCAGCAGCTCACTCAAAGGATTACTGCGGCATTTTTCGAGATGCTCCGGTCGATTGTGATTAATGAGAGCAGAGTCGCGCCGGTGTACATCACGCGAGACTTGCTCTTCGCCGAGACGACCAACGCCGAGTTCGCCAAGTGGATCAATCAAAATTATCAACTTGTTCCGCAGGGCCTCATTTTTAACCTGGCGCGCGACCCGAGCTTTCACGATTCGCCAGACGCGCACCTGCAGACCCGCGGCCTGACTGATGGGACAGTGCGGTTTGAAAGCGATGACGTGATTAATATTAAAATCTTACCGGTATACACCAGCATGTTGATCAATCGGGGACGTTATCTTGCGTTATTCAACCAACACGAACGCGCGATTGTTGCCTTCAAAGAGGCGCTCGCACTCGATCCCAGCCTTGCTGCGGCGCGAGAGGGCCTTGCAGAAAGCACAGCAAAACTGCCAAACCCTTGATAACGTATTAAGAATTAGGCTGCGGTGTTTGCCCATTCCTTCCTTGTCAGTCTGGCGGATTGCTTCTAAACGGGCAGGATGAAAATCACGTCTCGTGTCCTTGTAATTTTCTTGTGTCTTGGGATCGCGGCGCAGGCTGCCGATCAACTAATCGTTCTGAAAGCGGCGCGACTCTTTGACGGCAAGTCGAACGCGCTCGTGCAAAACGCCGTCGTAGTCGTGCAGGGCGATAAGATTGTCGATACGGGAAACAATTTGCCGATCCCGAGCGGCGCGCAGGTCATCGATCTGGGCGATGCCACGCTGTGCCCCGGCTTTATGGATGCCCATACGCATCTGACGGCTGATTTCTCCGGTAATTACAACGAGCACCGACTGCAGGAACTTGATCTGAATGTGTCCGAACATGCCATCCGCGCGACGGCTTTTGCCCGCGCGACCGTCGAAGCAGGTTTTACCACGGTACGCGATTTGGGCAGCCGTTTCGTCGCCAGCCGCGAATTCGTCGATGTTGCGCTGCGCAATTCGATCAACAAAGGCGTGATAGTGGGGCCGCGGATGCTGGTTGCGACGAAAGGAATCGGCGCCACCGGCGGTCACTTCGATCCGACCAGCGGGTTTCGTGATTTTCTTTTTGGACGCGAACCGGATTACACCGATGGCATCGCGAATGGCCCCGACGAAATCCGGAAGGCGGTGCGGTTTGAGGTGAAAAATGGCGCGGACGTCATTAAGGCTGCAGTTTCCGGCGGCGTGCTTTCACTGATGGACGAAGTGGATACGCCGCAATTAACGCCAGCTGAAATGGCGGCGCTGGTCGATGAATCGCACCGATTGCGCAAGAAAGTGGCCGTGCATTGTCATGGAGATCAGGCTGCGCGCGAGGCGATTGAGACGGGCGTCGATTCCATTGAGCATGGCTCGTTCATGAAACCGGAAACGCTTACGATGATGAAAAAGAAGGGAACCTTCCTCACACCAACGCTCATGGCGTCGGATTGGATCATGAGCAAGATCGACAATTATCCGCCGATGTTGCAGCAGAAGGCGAAAGCGGCGACAGCGGCTCGCTCGGAAATGTTTCGCAATGCGGTTAAGTTGGGCATCAAGATTTCATTTGGTACGGATGCGGCGGTCTATCCACACGGACAAAACGCGAAAGAGTTCAAACTGATGGTTGACCTTGGTATGACGCCGATCGACGCATTGAAATCCGCGACGGCAAATGACGCCGACCTTCTCGGCATCGCGCAAAAAGTCGGCACGCTGGAAAAAGGAAAGCTGGCCGATATAGTAGCGATGCCGGGCGATCCGACTTCCGACATCACGGAAACCGAGCACGTCTCGTTCGTGATGAAAGAAGGCAAAATCATCCGGCAAAGCCTCCGGACTAACTAGGGAAGTCCAGCTGTTTGGAATTTGGACTTTCATAGATCCGTTTTGACAACGTGCGAAGTACCGCTAGGTTCCGGCTCCCGCTTGCTGGATTTGAGCGGGACAACGTTTTAAGCAGGAGCCTTGGTGGCCATTGCAAGTGATCGGGGCATTTGAACTGCACAGCAAAATGCAAAGAAATCGAAGCAAACGTTATCGCGCAGCCGCACAGCAGGTGGACCGTACAAAGACGTACCCTCTTGCCGACGCTGTCTCAACGCTGAAGAAGTTTCCGCCGACAAAGTTTGATCAGACGGTGACGGTTTCGTTTCGGCTCGGAGTTGATCCCAAGCAATCGGATCAAATGGTGCGCGGGATCTGTCCACTTCCACACGGGAGTGGTAAACAAGTGCGGGTGCTTGTCTTCGCAGAGGGTGAGGCGGCGAAAGCGGCCAAGGAAGCCGGTGCGGAATTTGTCGGCATGAAGGACTTAATTCAGAAGTGCCAGGAAGGTTTTCAGGATTTTGATGTCGCGATCGCTACGCCTGCGGCGATGGCGGAGGTCCGCAAGCTTGGAAGGGTGCTGGGACCACGTGGGCTGATGCCTAATCCCAGAACAGGGACTGTGTCTGACGACACTGCCAAAGCTGTGCAAGAGGTGAAAGCCGGTCGTGTAGAATTCAAGCTCGATAAGAACGGCAACGTGGCGGTGCCGGTCGGCAAATTTTCGTTCGAAGAAAGCGCGCTGGTTGAAAATGGAAATGCGGTGATCGAAGCGGTTGTGCGGGCACGTCCAGCAACAGCGAAAGGTCGCTTCCTTGAAGGCGTGACAATCAGTGCGACAATGTCGCCAGGCGTCCGCGTCGATCCAGCGCCCTATCTGAACATTTAGCAGCAAGGCACTCAACATCGAGAAAATGCGACCAGAAAAAACCAGTATCGTTGCCGATTTGTCCGAGAAATTGAAGCACTCGCCGTTCGTGCTCGTGACTGATTATCAACACATGAAAGTCGCGGATTTCAGCGAACTGCGGAACCGGTTGGCTCCCACGGGTGCGGAAATGCACGTGGTGAAAAACAATTTCCTCAAACGGGCCATGGCGGATTCCGGTTTTCCCGATGTTAGTGATCATTTGGTCGGCCAGACGGCAGTTGTCACCGGGGAAAATGATGTGGCGCCCATAGCAAAAATTTTTAAGACATTCGCTACTGAATTTAAAATCGCGGCCCTCAAGATTGGTTTTGCCGGTCGCGCAGTTCTTTCCGCGGGCGAATTGGAGACATTGGCGGAATTGCCGCCGCGCGAAATATTGCAGGCGCAATTGCTGGGACTGCTGCTTTCGCCGGCAACACGTTTCGTCCGGCTTTTAAATGAACCCGGCGCAGCATTAGCGCGGTTGCTGCAGGCAAAGGCAGAAAAGGAGGCTACGCCAGCGGCATGAATTTTTTGTAGGCGGCATAACCTGCCGGATGGCAGCAATGCGATCGTCCTACAAATACAGAGGAGTAAACGAAAACTGTCCGAGTCGATAGCTATCGGCTTTAATTCTTCGAAGGCTTTCGAAGGCGGCAATTGGAGGAAAAGTAAAAAAATGGCAGATACAGAAAAGTTGGTGGAGCAACTCAGCAACCTATCGGTGCTGGAAATTGGTGGATTGGTCAAGGAGCTTGAGGAAAAATGGGGTGTAAGTGCGGCCGCACCCATGGCAGTTGCGGCGGGCCCCGCCGCGGCGGGCGGCGCCGGAGCAGCAGCCCCAGCGGCTGAGGAGAAGACCACGTTTGACGTTATCCTCACAGAAATGGGCGCGAACAAGATCGCTGTAATCAAGGAGGTTCGCGGCGCAGTCCCGGGGCTTGGCTTGGCGGAAGCGAAGGCTCTAGTTGAAGGGGCGCCCAAGACAATTAAGGAAGGTGTGACGAAGCAGGAGGCAGACGAGATCAAGAAAAAGATCGAGGCTGCTGGTGCAAAAGTCGAAATCAAATAGCAACTCCAATAGGTAGTTCGATTTTTTTGGACTTCCGCGGTGCGAATTACTTGCGCTGCGGCGGGTTTGGAGTACAGTGAGCGTCAGTTAAAGCCAGGCAAACGTATTTTCAACCGGGCGCAACAGGCAAAACACATTACGGGCAACGGGACAGGGGTCGTCAATTTGACAGGCCGCTGTTTCAGTGCTATTTTTGTGTCCCTCGCTCTTCGCTGAATCGATAAAAATCATACCCCGCGTCGGCCTCGATTTGGTGTGGTCGCTGCGAGGTTTTAGCACTTCATCTTAGTCACTATGTCAGAACGCATTTACTTCGGAAGCATCAAAGAAGGCATCGAACCGCCAAATCTGATTGAGGTTCAGGCCAATTCATACGTCGATTTCCTTCAAAAAGACGTCCCTTACGCAAAGCGGAAAAATCAGGGACTCCAGGCTGTTTTCAAAGAGGTTTTCCCAATCGAGAGCTACGACGAGAAGGCGGTGCTTGATTTCAGTCACTATGACATTGGCGAGCCCAAATTAACAGCGCTCGAAGCGCAGCGTGAAGGGCAGACCTACAGCGCGCCGTTGCACGTCACTTTCCAACTCCGAGAAGAAAAAGGCACAAAGGAAGAGAAGGTTTACATGGGCGAAATCCCGCTCATGACCCCTCAGGGCACTTTCGTTATTAACGGTGCGGAGCGGGTGGTGGTGAGCCAGCTTCATCGTTCTCCTGGCATTGCTTTCGAATCAACCGTTCACGTCAACGGCAAGGTGTTGTACAGCTTCCGCATCATCCCGGATCGAGGTTCTTGGATCGAAGTGCAATTCGACACGGCTGATCTTCTTTACATTTATCTCGATCGACGCAAGCGCCGCCGAAAATTCCTCGCCACCACGTTTCTCCGTGCGCTTGGTTACGGGTCTGACGAAGAAGTCATTAAGCTCTTTTACAATGTCGAGACGCTAAAGCTGAGTGACAAGCTCGATGAAGAGATATTAGCCACCAAAGTGCTTACTGCGGAAATCCGTGACGGTGAGGTGACTGTCGCGCGCGCATTCGAGCCACTTACTCTGGCGACCATCCGCCAGATCATGGCACTCAAGATTCAAGAGGTCAAAGTAATCGACATTTCAAATGACGACACGATCGTCAAGGCGCTTCGAAAGGACCCCGCGCACGATCAGGAGGAAGCGCTGAAGGATATTTATCGGCGCCTTCGTCCAGGTGATCCGCCGACTGTTGCGAACGCCCGCGCTTTGTTAAAAAGGCTCTTTTTCGATCCCAAAAAATATGACCTTGGCCGTGTTGGCCGCTACAAAATTAATCAGAAACTCGGAATCAACGTCGATTCTACCGAACGTATTTTGACTGACAAAGACTTTATCGCGGCGATCAAGTATTTGATTAATTTGCGACGAGGAGAGGGCACGCTGGATGACATCGATCATCTGGGGAGTCGGCGCGTACGGACCGTCGGCGAGTTGCTGGCGAACCAATGCCGCGTCGGTCTTGCCCGTACGGAGCGCCTGGTCAAAGAGCGCATGACCTTGTTCGATATCAATGTGGACGGCATGACGCCACAGAAGCTGATTAATCCAAAGGCGCTCAGTGCCGTGATTCGAGATTTCTTTGGCCGTTCGCAGCTTTCGCAGTTCATGGATCAAACAAATCCTCTTGCCGAATTGACGCACAAGCGGCGCTTATCAGCTCTCGGGCCGGGAGGTCTCAGTCGGGAACGTGCCGGATTCGAGGTGCGCGATGTCCATCCATCGCATTACGGGCGTATTTGTCCTATCGAGACACCGGAAGGGCCAAATATCGGTTTGATCAGTTCGATGAGTACATTTGCTCGCATCAATGAGTTTGGTTTCATCGAGACGCCGTATCGCAAAGTGGAAAAAGGCCGGGTGACGGACGAGGTCGAATACCTTACCGCGGATCGCGAGGAAAATTTCCTCGTCGCGCAAGCCAATGCGCCGATTGACGGACGTGGACATTTCACTGGGGAAAAAGTCTCTGTGCGTTACCGTGGCGACTTTCTTGAAGTTGATCCCACTAAAGTGAATTACATGGACGTGTCACCGAAGCAGCTCGTGTCGGTGGCAGCGGGCCTCATTCCCTTCCTCGAACACGACGACGCGAACCGGGCCCTGATGGGTTCCAATATGCAACGCCAGGGTGTGCCGTTGATCGTATCCGAGGCGCCGCTCGTGGGTACTGGATTGGAAGATAAGGTGGCGCGTGACTCGCACGCTGTTGTTCTCGCCACCGATAGCGGCAAGGTCGCTTCGGTCACAGCGGATCAAATTGTTGTCACTAAGGACGGTCATCTGCCCGAGAGCAAAAGGAAACTTAAGACCGATTCGGAGGCCGGGATTCATGTTTACGAACTCCGCAAATTTATGCGCTCAAACGCCGGCACGTGTGTGAACCAGAAGCCGATCGTACGCAAAGGCCAGCACGTGAAACGCGGTCAAGTCATCGCCGACGGCCCAAACACCGATCATGGCGAGCTTGCGCTGGGACGCAATGTGCTCGTCGCGTTCATGCCTTGGAATGGATACAACTTCGAAGACGCCATCATGATCTCCGAAAAGGTGGTGAAAGAAGACGTTTACACTTCCATCCACATCGATGAATTCGAGATCGGCGCGCGTGATACCAAGCTCGGACCGGAGGAAATTACGCGGGATATTCCCAATGTCAGCGAAGAAGCTTTGCGCAATCTCGGCCCGGATGGCGTCGTGCGGGTCGGAGCCGAAGTGAAACCAGGTGATATTTTGGTTGGAAAAATCACACCGAAGAGCGAGACAGAATTGGCTCCCGAAGAACGGCTGCTTCGCGCGATCTTTGGCGAGAAAGCTGCCGACGTGAAGGATACTTCCCTTACCGTTCCCTCCGGCACATACGGAATCGTGATGGATGTAAAAGTCTCTTCTCGTCGCGAAGTTTCACACGAAAAACTCACGCCTGCGGAAACCAGACGGCAGCTTAAGACCATCACCGAAGAACATAAGCGTAAGAGAGAGGCGCTGATTGAGCAGCTAACCGACTCCCTTTCGAATGTCCTATTAGGCGAAAAAGTTCCGCTCGATGTCGTAAACGCCAAGAACGGGGAAATCATTATTCCAGCCAATCGCAAGATCACCAAGACACTATTGCGAAAGCTGGCGATGGCGCACGACCACATCGAGATTGATCCAAGCCCCATCCGCAATAGGATTCGCGAAATCATTGGCTCGTACGAGCACAAGTTCGCGGAGCTGGAGCTCGAACGCGATCGCGCAACAGACCGGGTAGAGAGTGGAGACGACATCGATCCGGGAATTATCAAGCAGGTGAAAGTTTATATCGCGAGCAAGCGCAAGCTGAGTGTCGGCGACAAGATGGCTGGACGGCACGGCAACAAAGGCGTGGTTGCCAGAATTGTGCCGGAGGAAGACATGCCGTTCCTGGCCGACGGAACGCCGGTTGAAATCGTGCTTAACCCGTTGGGCGTTCCCAGCCGCATGAACGTAGGACAAGTTTTGGAAACACACTTGGGCGTCGCTGCGAAAGCACTCGGGTTCAAAGTTGCGACTCCCGTGTTCGATGGGATCAAAGAGAAACAGATCCGCGAGTATTTGCACGATGCCACTAAGAAAGAGGGCTTCACTTGGGTGAAAGACAGCGGTAAGGCGCGGCTGTTCGACGGACGCACCGGCGATCAGTTCGATCAGGAAGTGGTGGTCGGCTACATCTACATGATGAAACTTGGTCACCTCGTTGCCGACAAAATTCACGCCCGCGCGGTGGGACCGTACTCGCTTGTTACTCAGCAGCCCCTCGGCGGCAAAGCGCAATATGGTGGCCAACGCTTCGGTGAAATGGAGGTCTGGGCCCTTGAGGCGTACGGTGCCGCCTACACTTTGCAGGAACTGCTCACTGTTAAATCCGACGACGTTCAGGGCCGAACTCGCATTTATGAGTCGATCGTTAAAGGCGATAACTCACTAGAAGCCGGTACCCCCGAGTCATTCAACGTCTTGATCAAAGAAATGCAAAGTCTTGGTCTGGACGTAAAAGTCGGCGGGCAGGCGCCCAGTTTCCTGGAGGCAGTCGGATAATTTTTTGAATTCACAATTATTCTAGAAAAATCATGAACGAACATTCCTGGCGTGAGTTAGTGGGCGAAGAGCGCCCCGTAGGTTTTGATCAAGTCGCAATCGGTGTTGCTTCCAGCGACACAATGCGCTCGTGGAGCAAAGGCGAAGTCAAAAATCCCGAGACGATCAATTACCGCACGTTTAAGCCCGAGAAGGGCGGCCTCTTCTGCGAACGCATTTTTGGTCCGACGCGGGATTGGGAGTGCTCCTGCGGAAAATACAAGCGCATCAAACACAAAGGCGTGATCTGCGATCGGTGTGGCGTGGAGGTCACCTTGGCGCGGGTCCGCCGCGAACGGATGGGCCATATCGAATTGGCCGTGCCCGTTTCGCACATCTGGTTTTACAAATGCATGCCGTCGCGCATCGGACTCATGCTCGACATGAGCGCGCGCCAACTCGAGCGCGTCATCTATTACGAGGATTACATCGTCATTGATCCCGGAAAGACGCCGCTGCAGAAAACGCAGTTGCTCAATGAAGTCGAATACCGTGAGGCACAGGAGCAGTATGGCGAAGATTTCGTTGCCGGCATGGGCGCTGAAGCAATCAGGAAACTTCTTGCCGAGATCGATCTCAACAAGCTCAACAAGGAGCTGGAGAAAGCGATGGGTGCCACAAAGAGCAAGCAGATTCGCAAGAAACTGGCCAAGCGTCTCAAGCTCGTCCAAGGATTCCAGAGTTCGCATGCGCGTCCTGAATGGATGGTTTTAGACGTGTTGCCGGTGATTCCACCGGACTTGCGTCCTTTAGTTCCATTGGAAGGCGGACGTTTTGCGACCTCGGATCTGAATGATCTGTATCGCCGGGTGATCAATCGCAATAACCGGCTCAAAAATCTCCTCCTGCTCAAAACACCCGACGTTATCATTCGCAACGAAAAGCGAATGCTCCAGGAGGCCGTGGACGCCTTATTCGACAACGGAAGGCACGGTCGCGCGGTAACTGGCGCCGGCAATAGGCCCCTGAAATCGCTCAGCGACATGCTTAAAGGCAAGGGTGGCCGATTCCGCCAAAACCTCCTCGGCAAACGTGTCGACTATTCGGGGCGTTCGGTTATTGTCATCGGTCCCGAGCTCAAGCTGCATCAATGCGGGTTGCCGAAGAAGATGGCGCTGGTGCTTTTCGAGCCATTCATTATTCGCCGGCTGAAAGACCTCGGCTATGTGCACACCGTGCGCAGCGCGAAGAAAATGATCGAGCGCCAGACGCCGGAGGTCTGGGACATTCTTGAAGAAGTAACCAAGGGCCACCCAGTTTTGCTCAATCGCGCGCCAACTTTGCATCGATTGTCAATTCAAGCGTTTGAACCACAATTGATCGAGGGCGAAGCCATTCGCATTCATCCGTTGGTTTGCACTGCCTACAATGCAGACTTTGACGGAGACCAGATGGCGGTGCATGTGCCACTCTCGGTCGAAGCACAAATGGAAGCGCGTATACTTATGCTCGCTCCGAATAATATTTTCTCTCCGTCGAGCGGCAAGCCGATTACAACGCCTTCTCAGGATATTACGCTCGGGTGTTATTACCTGACCCAAAATCCGCGAGGTCAAAATAAAGACGGCCAGCGGTTCCCACTGTTTGTGGATGCAGCCGAAGTGGAGTTTGCCATGGCCGAGGGCACCATTCATACCCACGACCGCATCCGGATCAAGAACCCGGACTTTGGCAGTAAAACCATCTACGGGAATGCAGAGGCGAAGGTTATCGAGACCGCGCCGGGCCGCGTCATTTTCAATCAGATCTGGCCCCGGCAGCTTGGATTTTTCAACAAACCCGCGGGCAAGAAGCAGCTCAGCGACATTATCTGGCGCTGTTACCAAATCGCTGGTCCGGCGGAGACGGTGGCCACATTGGACAAACTGAAGGAGCTAGGTTTCACCGAAGCAACCAAGGCCGGCATTTCCATTGGAATTTCGGACATGATCATTCCGAAAGAGAAGCAGACCGAGCTGGAAAATGCCTACAAGCAGATTCGGCAGGTAGAGCAGCAATATCGCAAGGGGATCATCACCGACGGCGAGCGCTACAACAAGATCATCGACATCTGGACGCACGCCGGAGATGAAATTTCCAGCGTGATGTTCCGCACCCTCGAACACAATGAGGGTCGCAAAGAATTGAATCCAGTTTATCTGATGGTTGATTCCGGCGCGCGCGGAAACCGGCAGCAGGTGCGTCAGCTCGCGGGCATGCGCGGGTTAATGGCCAAACCTTCGGGCGAAATCATCGAGCGTCCGATCACGTCGAATTTCCGTGAGGGACTCAGTGTGCTCGAGTATTTCATTTCTACTCACGGCGCCCGCAAAGGTCTTGCGGACACAGCCCTCAAGACCGCGGACTCCGGTTATCTGACGCGCAAATTAGTGGATGCGGCACAGGACGTGATCATCAATGAAGAAGATTGTGGTACGGTCAACGGCATCGTTGTGCGCTCGATTTACGAGGGCGACGAGGAGGTAGTCGATCTCGCCCAGCGCATTATAGGCCGCGTAAGCTGCGAAACGATCGCTGACCCAGTGGACAAGAAGAAAAAAATCGTCAAAGCGAATCAATTGATTGATGAAAACATTGCCGCCGAACTTCAGCGGGTGGGCGTGGAAAGTTTGAAGATTCGTTCGGTTCTTACGTGCGAGTGTGGCCGTGGGGTATGCGCAATGTGTTATGGACGCAATCTCGCCACCGGCCAGTTCGTCAAGCTTGGCGAAGCTGTAGGAATTATCGCCGCTCAATCGATTGGCGAGCCTGGAACGCAATTGACGATGCGCACATTCCACATTGGCGGCACGGCGAGCCAGACGTTTAAGCAACCGATCATCAAGGCGAAGAACGACGGCACTGTGCGCTTCAACGATCTGCGCACTGTGCAGGCGCTCGATGGCAGCTGGATTGTTCTAAACAAGAACGGCTCAATTAGCGTGCATAACGCCGAGGGCCGGGAGCTTGAGCGTTACAACGTAGTCATCGGCTCCATGATCTCCAAAGGCGACGAAGCCACAGTTAAGAAGGGAGAAACTTTCGTTCAATGGGATCCTTACAATGTGCCAATTCTCACGGACAAAGGTGGGAAGATCGAATTCCGCGATATGATCGCGGGTGTTACGATCAAACGCGATGTAGATGAAGCGACGGGTCTCATGGGCACCGTGATCATCGAGCACAAGGAGGATTTGCACCCGCAGGTTGTTATCGTAGATGACAAGAAGGAGGTGCTTGCGAGTTATTCCATCCCGGCCGGCGCTCACGTCATTGTCGAGGAAGGTCAGAAAGTGCGGGGTGGCGCGCTGCTGGCAAAGACGCCGCGGAAAGTCGCAAAGACAAAGGATATCACTGGAGGTTTGCCCCGAGTTGCCGAATTATTTGAAGCGCGTCGGCCGAAGGACGCGGCCGAGATTGCAAAGATCGACGGAATTGTTGAAATGGGCGGAACTGCCCGCGGAAAACGACGATTGATCTTGAAGGACCCCGAGACTGGAACTGAAGAAGAGCATCTGATCCCGCTGACCAAGCACATCATCGTGTTCAAAGGCGATTTCGTGAAAAAGGGCCAGCAACTCACCGAGGGTCCGATCGTGCCGCACGAGATCTTGGAAGTCTGCGGTCCGCAGGAGTTGCAGGAACATTTGGTCAATGAAGTTCAGGAGGTCTATCGGTTGCAGGGCGTGGAAATTAACGACAAGCATATTGAAATTATTGTTCGCCAGATGTTGCGGAAGGTGAAGATCACCGATCCGGGCGATACCTCGTTGCTGTGGGGCGATCAGGTGGACAAGCTCGACTTCGAACAAGAGAACAAAAAAGTAGTCGAAAAAGGTGGTAAACCAGCGGAAGCCGTTCCCGTACTGCTTGGCATCACGAAAGCCTCGCTTGAAACGGACAGCTTTATTTCTGCTGCGTCGTTCCAAGACACTACTCGCGTTCTTACAGAAGCAGCCACGCTTGGTAAAGTTGATAAGTTGCGCGGCTTCAAGGAAAACGTGATCATGGGTCACTTGATCCCGGCCGGGACGGGGTTCCCTGAGCATCGGCAGATCAAGCTTATCGAAAAAGGCGAGCCGATCGGCGCGCCTGTGATGGAAGAAGCCGAGCCGCAGCCCGCGATCGGATAACCAGACCAATATCTGTAAGACGTCTGTATCAGACGCCGCGATAACAGATTGGCGTTTCACAGAAACACCCTACAATTTCGCCCGATGTCGATCGTCACCAAAACCGGCGACCAGGGCGAAACATCGCTGATGTATGGCCGTCGCTTGTCCAAGGCCGATCCGCGTGTTGATGCCTATGGATGCATCGATGAGCTGACCGCTGCGCTTGGTGTGGCCCGATCTTTTTCAACAGATAAATTTTTTTCCGACGAAATCTTTGCCGCACAAAAGGATTTGATCGTCTTAATGGGTGAACTGGCCACGGCACCACCTGATCGGGAACGTTACGTCAAAGACGGCTTTCGTATTATGAAAGCTGGGATGGTCGACCGGATCACGTTGGTCATTTTCGATCTTGAGAAAGACAAATCGCTTTATCCCAAGGACTGGGTGATCCCCGGCGAAACCGCGCTTTCAGCGGCTCTCGATTTTGCACGCGCAACTTGCCGCCGCGCAGAGCGGCACATCGCCACGGTGAGTGCCGGAGAAAAGAATTTTAACCCGCAGATTTTGCGTTACTTAAACCGTCTTTCTGATCTCTGCTGGATTTTGGCGAGATACGCAGAGAAACAATCGCGCGCCTGCAGTTAGCACCGCGCTCCAGGACGTGTTCCGCAGTTGCGCTGCAGGGCAGTGTACGATAAGGCCCGAATTCATCGCGATGGGCTGAGCGGAAACAAGGCGAATTTTAGGTTGCGCACCTGCGTGTGTCGTAGCATGTTCGATGTCCCGCTCTGGAAGCTCCCTTTCGGGAATCTCGCTTATGGCAGATACGACAGAATTAGTACCTGAATTATTGGAAGCTGGTGTCCATTTTGGACACCAGACGAAGCGTTGGAATCCGAAGATGAAGCCGTTCATCTTCGAGCAGCGCAATCAGATTTACATAATCAATTTGGACGAGACAGTGCTTCAGCTTCGGCGGGCAACGGAATTTCTCCAGGAGGTTGCACGCCGCGGAGGCAAAATTCTATTTGTCGGCTGCAAAAAGCAGGCGCAGGAGGCGATAAAGGAGGCGGCACTCGCTTGCGGGCAATTTTACGTGAATCAACGCTGGCTCGGCGGCACGTTGACGAATCTCGCTACGATTCGAAAGAGTATCGGCCGATTGAAATACATCGAAGAAATCGAGCAGTCGCCCGAGTATAAGAAAATGGGTAAACAGGAATTGGCCGCGCTTAATCGCGAGGCCGCAAAGCTCCGGCGCAATCTCGAGGGGATAATTGAAATGTCGCAGCTACCAGATGCCCTCGTGGTGATCGACACAATCCGCGAGCAAAACGCCGTTAATGAAGCGCGACGGCTTGGAATTCCAGTGGTCGCCATCGTAGATACCAACGCGGATCCCGACATCATCGATTACCCAATCGCTGGCAATGATGATGCGATTCGCGCTATCCGCGTGATTTTGCAAAAGCTCGTGGACGCTATCGTTTCGGCAAGCAACGAAGCGCGTATTCGCGAGCAGGTCGAAATGGCCGGCATCTCCGCCTGAACCCACCTTTGCGTTGTATCAGCGCAAGGCTGCTAAGATTCAATATCCGATGAAAGCAACAACAGAAATCGATCCACAACTGGTGAAGCAACTTCGCGAAAAAACCAATGCGGGCTTTATGGATTGCAAGCGCGCTCTTGTAGAAAGCGGCGGTGATCTGGCCAAAGCGGAAGGGATTTTGCGGACCAAAGGAATCGCCAGTGCTGGCAAAAAGTCTGCACGCGTAACGAAGGAAGGCATCGTGGCTTCCTACATTCACCTGCAAGGCAAGGTGGGCGTGCTTGTAGAGGTGAATTGCGAGACTGATTTTGTGGCGCGGAACGAGAATTTCCGCGAGTTCGTAAAGGACATCACGCTCCATATTGCTGCAGCGCATCCGCTTTACGTGAGCCGCGCCGAAGTTCCCGGTAATCTCATCGAAGCCGAACACGAGATTTACAAAGCCCAGGTAAAGGGCAAACCGGACGGCGTTGCGGAGAAGATCGTCGAGGGAAAACTCGAAAAATTCTACAGCACCGTTTGCCTGCTTGAACAAGCATTCATTAAAAATCCCGACGTGACCATCAAAGACTTACTCAATGCGAAGATTGCCGAGCTGGGCGAAAACATTGTCATCCGCCGATTTGTCCGTTATCTCGTTGGTGAGCCGCTTCCGAGCGAAGCGTAGGGGAAACGCGTTGTTCTCAACGCGTTGTTGCAAAGCAAGATCGAAATAGGCCGTTGCTGCTGCTGCTAGAACTTCGCGTGCAGCGACGCGATCCGTGGTTAATTTTAACGGAATGGGACTGACCGAATACAAACGGAAACGCGACTTCAAGAAGACAGTTGAGCCCGCAGGGAAACCGCTACCCAAAAAAATCACGGGCGCGTCGCGCTTCGTCATTCAAAAACACGCTGCGCGCCGTTTGCACTACGATTTTCGTCTGCAGATGGAAGGAATCCTGAAATCATGGGCGCTGCCAAAAGGACTTGCTTGGAAGCGAGGCGAAAAACATCTCGCCGTGGAAGTGGAAGATCATCCAATCGAATACGAGGACTTCGAAGGGATTATCCCCGAGGGGCAATACGGCGGCGGCACTGTGATGGTTTGGGACCGCGGAACTTATTACGTTTACGGTGAGCAGCCGTTGAAATCGCTGCGCGAAGGCAAGCTTCATTTGGTTCTCGATGGTCAAAAGGCGAAAGGCGAATGGACGCTGGTACGAATTCGCGGTCGTGATGATGAAAAGAATCAGTGGCTGATCCTGAAAACGGGCGCCGACACCAAGCCGCCATCGAACAAGCTCGAAGATCAATCGGTAAAGACTGGCCGCACCCGGATCCGAGAAGCGGTTAAAAAAAAAGCAAACGGTGAAATTGTAGAGCAGGCGCATCGCCTGCCAGTCCCAAAGCACGGCAACCCAAGCGATCGCCCTGCAGCTGCGTCTCTACCAGAGTTGCCTTCCGCCAAGCCGCGCTTCATCGAGCCGATGAAAGCGAAGCTGGTTGAGAAACCACCGGCGACCGGCGATTGGATTTACGAGCTCAAATTTGACGGCATTCGTTTGATCGCAGTTAAGAGAGATGAAAAAGTCTCATTGCTGTCGCGGAACCAAAACGATTTGAGCGGGCGTTTCCCGGAGATTGTCGAAGCGATTGAGAATTTGCCCCCGCGCGAATGCGTAATCGACGGCGAAGGGGTTGCTGTCGACGACAAGGGCCGTTCTTCCTTTCAACTTTTGCAAGCGCACGAGATGGAAGGACGCAAATCGCCCATTTACTTCTACGCGTTCGATCTGCTCCAGCTTGATGGAAAAAGCTTGATCGGGGTTCCGCTGGAAGAGCGGAAAAATGTGCTCGAAAAACTCTGCGCGGAGGCAGGTGATCCGATTCGTTACTCAGGCGCGATCGGAAGCGATGCCAAACGGCTGCTCGAAGAAGTGCAACGTCTCGGCCTGGAAGGGCTTATCGGCAAACAGCGCCACTCGGTTTACGAACCCGGCCGCCGAAGCGGTGCGTGGGTCAAACTCAAATGTGTCAACGAACAGGAATTCGTCATCGGCGGATACACGCCACCGCAGGGCGCGCGCAAACATTTCGGCGCGATCCTCGTTGGGTACTACGAGAACAACAAACTGGTATTTGCCGGCAAAGTCGGCACCGGCTTCACTGCAAAATCGTTATCCATGTTCCACAAGAAATTCCAAAAAGAAGCGCGCGACGATTGTCCATTCGTCGATCTGCCATCAAGACAAAACGGGCAATGGGTGCTGGGGATCACGCCTTCCATGATGAAAAAGATGCACTGGGTGAATCCGACATTTGTCGCTCAAATCAAGTTCGCTGAGTGGACGCGTGATGGAAAATTGCGTGCACCCGTTTTCCTTGGTTTACGCGAAGATAAAAAGCCGACCGACATCGTTCGCGAAGGTTGAAAGGTAAGGCGACACGGGTGCTGTCGGCGCTTGTGATTTGATCCGAATGGATCAAGCCGAAGAATTTTGAAACAGCAAACAACATGACCGTTTGGAGGTGCGCTCGTAATGGCTAGGGAAGTCATTCGTGTCCGGAATGAATTTTATATTCGTTCCTCGTCCGCTCGTGTCGACGTTCGCACCCGGGTATTGAAACAGGGCGACACTTTCGCTGTGTTCGACCGGTTTGGCGACATCGAGGCATTCGGAACCGGTGAACTTGGCCTTTACTATCAGGACACTCGGTTTTTGTCGCGGCTAACATTGAAACTCGGAAAGGACCGTCCGCTGCTGCTCAGTTCCACCGTAAGAGAAGACAACGCGGTGATGGCGGTGGACGCCACGAACCCCGATGCCTGGCGCGACAGCGAGATAATGATTCCGCGAGGAACTTTGCACGTATTTCGCTCGAAGATCCTGTGGAAAAAAACGTGTCACGAGCGGCTTCGAATCCATAACTATGGGCGTGCAGCCGTCGATGTCTCTTTCGTAATCGAATTCGATGCCGATTTTGCCGACATTTTCGAGCTGCGCGGCATGAACCGAGAACGTCGCGGTCGTCGCTTGGAAACGGAGGTTACCAAGGATGGGATTGTGCTCGCGTACGAAGGGTTGGACAATCGCGTTCGCCGGACGCGCATCGTTTTCGATCCACCGCCTACTCGGCTAAACGAGTCCGTCGCCACCTTTCAAATCCGACTGGAAGCGGGCAAAGATGCCAGCTACTGCTGCGCGATTGCATGCCAAGTCGATGGCGATTCGCGAAAGGAAATCAGCCCTTCCTACGAAAGCGTCGTGGAGGAGGCGGCAAGTGAGCTCGAGAGCATACGCGCCCAAGAGCCCCAGATTTTTACCGGAAACGAACAGTTCAACGATTGGATAAACCGTTCGCTCGCCGATCTCCACATGATGCGAACAGAAACGCCCTATGGCCCGTATCCTTATGCTGGTGTTCCGTGGTTCAGCACCGTATTCGGACGAGACGGCATCATCACCGCGCTCCAGTGCCTGTGGTTTGATGCTTCTCTCGCACGTGGCGTTCTGGCGTACCTGGCAGCTACCCAGGCCGACGCGCACAACCCGGAGCAGGATGCTGAGCCCGGCAAGGTAGTACACGAAATGCGCGCGGACGAGATGGCCACGCTAGGAGAGGTTCCGTTTAAGCGATATTACGGCAGCATTGATGCGACGCCGCTCTTTGTGATGCTTGCCGGAGCATATTACAAGCGCACGGGCGACCGTCCCTTCGCAGAGTCAATCTGGCCAAATATCGAGCGCGCGCTTGAGTGGATTGATCGCTATGGCGATTCAGATGACGACGGTTTTGTGGAATATGCTCGCAAGACGAAACACGGGCTCATCAATCAGGGCTGGAAAGATTCGCACGATGCGGTTTTCCACGCGGACGGCGCTTCTGCCGAAGGACCAATCGCGCTTTGCGAAGTGCAGGGTTATGTTTATGCCGCCAAGACCGCGGCCAGTGAGCTTGCCAAGATGCTCGGGGACACTACACGTGCGCGCGAGTTATCAAAACAGGCAGAAACGCTCCGCCGCGAGTTCGAGAAAGCGTTTTGGTGTGACGACATTTCTACTTACGCCCTTGCCTTGGACGGGAGCAAGAAGCCTTGCAAGGTGCGAACCTCGAACGCGGGACACTGTCTTTTTGCCGGGGTTGCGACGCCGGAGCGTGCGCGCCGCGTAGCGACTACGCTCACAGACGAAACATCGTTCTCCGGCTGGGGCATCCGTACAGTGGCTAGCGGCGAGGCGCGCTACAATCCCATGTCTTATCACAATGGATCGGTCTGGCCGCACGATAATGCGTTAATTGCTGCTGGATTTGCTCGATACGGATTAAAAGAGTCGGCCGCGCTGGTCCTCGCAGGTCTGCTCGACGCCAGTCTTTTCTTCGATCTGCACCGTCAGCCGGAACTATTTTGCGGCTTTCCCAGGCGCGCTGGTGAATCTCCGACACTCTATCCCGTAGCCTGTAATCCGCAGGCTTGGGCCTCGGGTGCGGTCTTTCTTTTGTTTGAAGCTTGTCTCGGCTTGAGCGTGTCGGCTCCCGAACAAAAGTTGACGTTTTCGAAGCCAGTCTTGCCGGCCTTTCTTCCGAAGGTCAGCATTCGAGATCTGAAAGTAGGAGATGCGCGAGTTGATCTTCTGCTCACCAGACACGATGAAGGCGACGTAGGAGTGAACGTGCTTCGGCGCAATGGAGCGCTCGAGGTTTTGATCTTGAAGTAGGTGCGTTTATAAGCGAAGGCGCTCACGGATTGCGCTTGTCGCGTGCCCTCGCGCAAATATGGTGACGTGATGAAGGCAAAAGTGATTGTGATGCCAAAGGAAGCCGTGCTCGATCCGCAAGGCAGCGCAGTTCGCGACGCGATGCGGCACCTGGGAATGCCAGAGGTGCGGAGCGTGAGGATCGGTAAATACATGGAGATCGATATTGAGGGACAAGACGGAGATCTTGAATCGCGCTTGCATCGTCTTTGTAGCGATTTGCTGTCGAATCCGGTGATTGAGGATTACGAACTGCAGAAGGGGGAATCAGGAACGGAGGAGGGGAGGAAAGCGAATACGAAGACTGAGACTAAGCGGAAGAGGAAGACTTCGTGATGAAAGCGCTGCGATATTTTTTCTGCGTGGTGCTGCCGCCGCTCGCGGTGCTTATGACCGGGCGCATTGCTAGTTTCTTTCTCAGCCTGATTTTGACGTTGCTTGGCTGGGTACCAGGAATCATTCACGCCTGCCTCGTGGTGAACGACTATCACGCTGAGCAGCGCGCCCGTGCACATTAGATCGACGAATGAAATTCGCTGTAATCCAATTTCCCGGTTCAAACTGCGATCAGGATTGTGTCGCGGGGATCAACGGGTTGGACGGATTTCGTGCCGAGTACGTCTGGCACAAGGAGACGTCGCTCGACGATTTCGATGCGATCGTGCTTCCGGGGGGATTTGCCTACGGTGATTATCTTCGTTGTGGAGCTATCGCTCGCTTTTCACCGGTCATGAAAGCCGTGATTAGCGACGCGCGCGCAGGCAAACTCCTGCTCGGCACATGCAACGGGTTTCAAGTTCTGTGCGAAGCCGGTCTGTTGCCGGGCGCGCTGGTTCGCAATCGTTCGTTGCGCTTCGTGTGCGACATGGTTATCACACGAGTCGAAGTGGACGATTCACCGTTCACTCACTGCTGCCCGAAAGGCACGCTTCTGCGTCTGCCTGTAGCGCACGGCGAAGGCTGTTTCTTTGCCGACCCGGAAACTTTGCGCGACCTAAACGCCAACCAACAAATCATTCTGCGCTACGCGGACATAAAAGGCCGCATCGTTCCAGACGCTAATCCGAATGGCTCAATCGAAAACATCGCTGGGATTTGCAATCGCGAACGGAATGTCTTCGGCTTAATGCCTCATCCTGATCGCGCCTCGGATGCGCGGCTCGGGAGCGCCGATGGCGCGAAGATCTTCCGGTCAATGATGCAAACGATTCTCGCCACTGGTTCGACGGGGGCACCCGAGCGCGTGGCAGAGGCCTGCCCGCAGAACTACAGCGTTGCAGGCGCGGTCGCGTGAGTCTCTTCGTTACCGGAACAGACACCGGCGTAGGAAAGACCCATATTGCCGCGCGACTCTTGCATTTGCTGCGCGCCTCGGGTGTGCGCTGCGCCGGGATGAAGCCGATTTGTTGCGGAGATCGCCGGGATGCCGAGGCGCTTTTGGCAGCCGGCAGTGATTGCGTGACGATCGATGAGGTGAATCCAGTTTGGTTAAAAACACCCGCGGCGCCGATCGTGGGCAGTCTTAGGGAGAAAGTGACCATCGATATCGAACAGATTCTCGCTGCTTTCCACGCTCTTCAGGAACGCGTTGAACACGTTATCGTCGAGGGAACAGGCGGTTGGTTGGTGCCGATTCGGTCAGATTACTTTGTCAGCGATTTGGCCGCCACGATGAAGCTGCCGGTTCTTGTGGTGGCTCAAAACCGTTTGGGCTGTCTTAATCATGCAGCGCTCACTGTGCAAAGCGTTTGTGCATACCAGCTCCGGTGCGCGGGTCTTGTGCTGAACAGCACCGAAATGACGAGTGACATAGCGGCGTTAACGAACGGCGATATTCTCAAGCGCATTCTCAACGTTCCATTCCTCGCTGGACTAGGAGAAAATCTGACGGAACTCCCCGTGGACTGGCGACTTATGCTAGACTCGACTAGCAAATTACCGTGTTGAGTTGATACAGGATTGTAAAGAAAACGTACACAATTCGGGCAGAATCGGCCAGGTTCACTTGGGCGGCTGGAATGGCATCGCTGCTGCTTTAAGTTATGTCCGAAAACCATTATACTTATGCTCTTACAAAAAACCCTACACATGAGCCAGCCGTTGCCGGAGTGCAAAGCTCGTCTGGCCAGCATCCAGTCCTATCGCCGGCAATTTCTGATGGTGACGCGTGCAACGGTGACGTCATCCAAAACCGTCGATTTCAGCTTCCGCGGCCCATTCGGTTTTGAGGCGCACACCGTGCTTCTATCGGTCGACAGCGATTCCCCGAACCAATATACGTTTGAATCCGTCGGCGGGAACATTGCTCTAATGGGCATCGTCGATTTTGCTGAGATTCGCTCGAACTGCACGGAGGTGACGCTCGCCGTTCACTACGAGATCAAGAACAAACTGTTCGCCTGGCTCGACCGGCGTTTGCATTTTGTGGACAGCTTTGTGACTGCCGAACTGCGCAGCATCCGCGCGCATTTCGAAGGCATCGCGGCCAGCTATCTGGATCACGAGCGCGTCTTGCCAGTACTCCAAACGGCCACCGCCTGAAATCGGCAACAGTCTCTTTTTAAGAACGCGAGGCTCAAAAGCCTCGCGTTCTTTCATTTCTCCTTGATTCGCACTGCGTGGGTCTTGTCTAAGCGGAGGATTTGCCCGGCGCGAAGTGGGATTGCTGCGTTCGGGTCGGTAATTTTCGTCCCGTCGAGCTGAACACTGCCTTGGTCGATCAAACGGCGAACCTGCGTTCGCGATTTATTGATTCCGAAGGCGTTCTGGAACGCGTGGCCAACCAGATCTGCGAGATTCGAATAATTATCGGGACGTAGGTACGGTAGGTCGGCATGTTCCAAGTCGCGTTTGCTAAAGCGTGTATTCCATTCATCGCGCGTTTTTTGAGCGGCAGCAGACGAGTGATACGTCTGCACGATTTCAAAGGCGAGTTGCTTTTTTGCCTCGAACGGATGCAAGCCGGCCGGCGGTCCGCGTCCGAGGAGCAATTCATAATAACGCTCCATTAATTCATCCGAGATACTCATCAATTTGCCGAACATGTCTGAGGCGGGTTCATTGACGGCGACAAAATTGCCAAGGCTCTTGCTCATTTTCTTCCTGCCGTCGAGCCCTTCGAGAATCGGCAAGAGAAGAACGACCTGCTGCGGCATGGCCTCTTCTCTTTGAAAGTCGCGCCCGATCAAGATATTAAAAAGCTGGTCTGTCCCTCCGAGTTCCACGTCGGCCTTTACCATCACCGAATCCCATCCCTGCATGATTGGATACTGAATTTCATGCGCGCGGATGGATTGCTGCTGATCGATTCGCGCCTTGAAATCTTCGCGCTGCAACATTTGCTGCAACGTGACACGGCTGTTCAGGCGAATGACGTCCTCGAACGACATCACCCGAAACCAGTCGCCGTTGCACACCGTTTCGGTACGTGCCGG
>WNGK01000821.1_pt1 | contig 33780 bp, 34 predicted proteins | sample 5400601 | NCBI WGS metagenome assembly WNGK01 (sample SAMN13153376, study PRJNA577476) | soil metagenome | isolation source: 60 cm soil or saprolite under Garry oak tree replicate 1 | place: USA:California | collected 2016-06-15 | reverse complement strand
GGCGTGACCCGTCTTTGGCTCTTGGCTCTCTCAACCCGCCGCCAGTGCTCTTCTTCGGCTTGTCGCAGGGCCTCGATTTCCCCGCGCAACTGTTGCTCGCGCTCAGCCCGCCGACGCGCCTCTTCCTCAGCCTTATGGCGCAGGGCTTCTGGTCGACGACGTTCTGATTCAGCCTGGCGGCGCCCCTCCTCTTCCACCCGCTGCAGTTCTTGTTCAGCACGAACACGCGCTTCCCCAAGCCGTTGGCGCTCCGCTTCAGCACGACGACCCGCCTCTGCTTCCTCCTTCGCTCGGGCCTCCTCTGCGGCAACCCGACGACTCTCCTCTTCCTCTCTTCTCTGCCGCGCTTCCTCCGCGGCCTGGTCAGCTGCCTCCTCCTCCGCCAGTTTGCGGGCTTCTGCCTCCTCAATGCGCTGGCGGTGCTCTTCTGCGGTTTGACGAAGGGCTTCGATTTCCGCCTGAAGCTGTTGCTCGCGTTCAGCGCGCCGGCCTAACTCTTCCGCAACCTGCTGTCGTACCATCTCTAGTTCCGCTAGCCGACGCTCTTCCTCTTCTGCCTGCCGCCCCGCTGCTTCTTCGATGCTGAGTCGGGCCTGTTCCGCGGCGATAACGCGTTCTTGCTCCTGCTCCAGACGGGCTTCCGCTTCGGCTCGAAGTTGAGTCTCTGCCTCGAAACGCCTGCGTTGCTCCTCTTCGGCTCTACGGAGTTCCTCGATTTCCGCCCTGACATGTCTCTCTCTCTCGGCTCCCGCTCGCGCCTCTTGCTCCACTTTTTTCCGGACTGATTCCAGCTCGCTCGCTTGGTCGTTCGCCTCCGCTTCCTCCGCGTGTTTCACCGTAACGACGCGCTCGCGTTTCGAGCGACGCCAAGACAAGAGTAACGCCGGCAGACAAAAGACCAGCATTCCGCCAAAGAGCAACACCAACCAGTTCCGCTTAGGTAACGCTCCGGTAACTGAGCCCGTGGATGTGAAGGATAACGGGCCAGCGGGTGACACCATGCTGCTCGAGCCAGGCCGTGCCGTAGTCATGAATGAGGGTGTCGCGCCAGGGCGTCCCGCGGTCTTGGCCGAGGATCGCGCTTCTTCTGTAGAGGATACTGGCGTGTCGGAGATGCGCTTCTGTTTTAACTGTGCGGCGGCAGCTATTAAACCTGAAGAAACCAGAAGTAAAAGCGTCAGCGCGATGGCGAGTACACGCCGGTAGTTACATATTTCTACAGGGATGATGATTTCTGGCTTCATTGTGGCAAAAAGGGAAGGCGACCGCCACGCACGTCATGCAACTCCGGGCGTTGAGAGTTCAGAGCTTTCAACTTGATGTTCATGTGGCTGACTTTCGGCTTCGGTCGGTCGCTGGCTAGCCTCGTTCTGAGCCTCTTCGGTTTCTTGTGTCGCTTCCCTCAGTAAGCGCACAGCGGTCAGCCGTAGGTCAACGTTCGGATGATTAGCTACTGCGTCCAGAATCGGCTCGATCATGTTCGCCTTCGTAAGTAAAGAAACGATCGAAAACGCCTCGTAAACCTGACGACGACCGGTGCTGGCGAGCCGATCTATCCCCTGCGAAACAATCCCGGCCTTAATGCATGCCTCGGCAACGTCACGCAGTGCTTCCACGTCGTCCGTCAACCGTAAGATTCAGCCGGTTGGAGAGCGACTGGGCTGTGACGTTCGACCCGGGTTTAGTTTGGACGAGAATTTCGATCGAACTACCAAGCTGCCTGACCTTGACTCCGGGCCCAGCTTGGATGTTGTTCACCGCAACCGCGGAAGGCACGACCACATGATAGCCCTCGCCGTCACCCCAGGTTTGCGCGCGACTGAGAGATCCGTCCGCCACGATCGAAACTACTGTTCCGTTCGAGAGTGAGCGGCTGGAGATGCTCTGGACGGTTATGCGTCCATCCTGGGCTCGCTGGGCGTGCACGCCCGGCGGCGGAAAGCCCGCCGCGATAAGCAACAGGCACTTCGCAATTACTTTCAAACTCATCTTAGACAAGCTAGCTTTCTGCATTGGACTAAGCCGCCTTCTCGAAAACGTGACGCTATTGATTAATTTAGTCTACGGCGTCGGTGGCGTGGCCTCGCTCGAAAGCTCGTGCTCGCCACGACATGAATGGGACCACTAATCTGTCAAATCAATGAACTGCCAAGTTGGTGTCTTGACGGTGAGACGACGAGCGTGGATTAGTGCTCGTCGCTGAATTTGTAGCCGATGCCCCAAACGGTTAGAACCATCTGAGGGTTCTCTGGATTCTCCTCGACCTTGGCCCGCAATCGATTAATGTGTGAATCAATCGTGCGGTCGTAGCCTTCATAGGAATAATCCCAGATCTTTTCGAGCAGGTATTTGCGGGGAAACACCCGACCCGGGTTCGAAGCAAAGAGTTTCAGCAAATCAAACTCTTTGGGGGTTAACTCCACCTGGCGATCGCCGATGGTCACTTCCCGTCTTACTCCATCGATGCGTAGTTTGCCACGAACTATCGGCGCTTCATTCTTCGAATCGTCGGGTTCTGCTGCGCTTCGCGTGCGCCGCAACACCGACTTGATCCGCGCCTCAAGCTCCCGCAAACTGAACGGCTTCGTGATATAGTCGTCCGCGCCCATTTCAAGCCCAAGCACCTTGTCAACTACGTCGTCTTTTGCCGTGAGCATCAATATCGGAAGGTAGTTGACCTTTTCTCGGAGTTCTTTGCACACTGCCAGTCCATCCATTTTGGGAAGCATGAGGTCGAGTACTACGGCATCCGGACGATCGTCCAAAGCCGCCTTGACTCCTGCTAAACCATCTTCGACAGTCTTCACGGTGTAACCTGCGCGGGAGAAGTATTCGCTGATCGCCGTCGAGATGTTTTCGTCGTCCTCAACCACAAGCAGCGAGATTTTCCGCTCGCCCGAATCGAGTACTGAATAGCTTTCCTTGTTTGCTTTTATCTGTTTGTCAGTGACTATTGGCATCAGTGGTCTAATCCAAAACTGACAAGCAGGAGGCTCGGAGGGCACGCGCCACTTGCGATTGGCGCCACTCGGGCAGTTGGAATACTACAGGACAAAAGGTCTAAACTCAAGTATCAAGTTCGCAGGTTCGCAGCAAAAGCCCTTCAAATCCTCAGTCGCTGCGAAATTCGTCAGCCAACCCACGGACAAGCGGGACAGAAGAATTGTTCGGCGGAACTAGAAACTTGCCTTGTGGGCCAAAGAATGAACGGCTTTCAAATTTGCTTTCTCTTTTTCCGCCAAAAGTCTACAGGTACTTGCTGCTTCACTGAAAAAACGCCTGCAGCGGTTGATCTTAGGGCCGAGCCGGAGCGCTTGCCGGACCCTGAGCACTCCGACGCAAGCGTTCCTGAAATTGACTCAGAAAACCTCGAATCTGCGCATCGGTTGTTTTCTTGATTAAATCGTCAAAGACAGCGAGTCCACGGGCGTCGCCCAGCGTGACCAGCGAGTCGGCGGCAGCGCTCGCCAGCGCGAAATCGCGTTTATCGACCGCGTCGCTCAAGCCTTCAGATATCAGGCCAAACGCGCGCGGATCATCTTTGCCGCTTGCTCCAACAATCCTGAACGCCGCATTCCTCAGAGGCGCCCGATTACCTTTGCTCGCGTAACGAAAGCCGAGGTCGAGAGCCCTCTTGTCTCCAAGTGATGCCAGCCCACTGAGCCCCGATGCTTTGATATTGTCGCGCCACGACGGCACATCGAGTAACTTGAGCAGAGCCTCGTAAGCATTCGGGTCTTTTGTTTGCCCCAGCGAGACTGCGGCCGCGCGTATCACTGCGTAACTCTGATCGCTCAGAGACTGTTGGTAAACACTTGCCAGCGCAGGATCCTTCGTGGCCGCGAGCGACGTAATGGCCCTGGCACGCACCCTTGCGTTCTGATCCTTTGTGGCGGAAATCAATGCCGCACGCGCCTTATCGCCTCCTCGCGCGAGGCTGCCAGCCGACTCGAGACGCATGCCCCAAAATTTGTCGTGAATCAAAGCGTCAGCAAGCTGCGCTGTGATTTGCTCGCGTTCGGGCGCCGACGTAGCCGCGTTCTGCATTCGGCCGGTCAGCTGACTGAGCGCCCACATCCGTCCCATCACATCCTGATCGTGCGCCAGTTGATAGATCAACTCATCGGTCGTCTTATTGAATTCAACCTCTTTGATTAGTGTGTCCTGGTAATCAAAGTTCACGAGCAACGGCTGAGAATCGGCTGTGAAGGTAAACGTCTGCTCTTCTTTGGGTTCGATTTGTGCACGTTCGATGCGAACACCGCTGGCCGTGACAATCTCGATGTCAACCGGAGTCTGGAAGAGTTTGACCTGCGGATATTGTGAGTCGGGATCGGCCTTCTGCACTTGTTTCACTGCAAGTGTCAACTGCTTTGTCGCCGGGTCGTATCCTTTCGTAATCTGAAATACTGGGTGGCCCATTCGATACAACCACTCGTCGAAGAACCAATCCATCGACTGGCCGGTGGCCTCTTCGATCGCAATGCGAAATTGCTCGGTTTCTACCGGTTGATTCGCATACTTCCGTAGGTAATGGTTAATCGCATGCCACCAGCTATCTTCACCCAGATACGTGCGTAGCATGTGGAGGACCGCGCCCCCACGAGGATAGGCGTATGTGTCGAAGACAGCGTCGGGGTTGGCGTAGTTCTTAGTGACAATTGGACGGCGGTTTCCCTGCTTCCAAGCGTTGTAGTACTGATCCTGATTTCCCTTGACATCTAGGTAGAGGAAATCGTCATGTCCCAGGTGGTGTTCGTCCCACATCGCCTGGAAATAGGTTGCAAAGCTCTCGTTGAGCCAAATGTCAGACCATGAGCGGCACGTAACGTAGTCGCCAAACCATTGATGCGCCAGCTCGTGGGACTGAAGGCCATCGCTGGTTTGATCCAGTTCAGTCCGCGCGTCATGGATCATGTTGTCAGTTTGCGTCGTCGCACTGATGTTTTCCATGCCGCCGCCAAAATCGCGCACCGTCGTCTGAGCGTACTTTGCGTAGGGATATTTCACTCCGGTCTTCTCGGAAAAGAACTTCACCATTTCAGCCAAACGCGCAGCGGTAACCCTTCCCTCCGCCACTTCGTTTGGGTAAACATTGGTGATGACTGGAATGCCGGCATAGTCCTGCACAATTGGCGTGAATTCGCCAACAATAATGGACGAAAGATAACTGGCATGTGGCTGATCAATTTTCCAGTGAAATGTTCTTGTACCATCACCATTATCTTTGGTTTCAATCAGTTTGCCGTTCGAGACCACTGAGAGCGGCTTTTCAACAGTGGCGTACAATTCCGAAGTAAAGAAATCGTTGGGATGGTCATAACACGGGAACCAGTAGTGGTTGTACTCGCTCTCTCCCTGCGACCAGACCTGGCGCGGGCGCGTTGGATCGTCGGCGGTCGGTCTAATGAATCTTAAACCACCGCCCGCGAGACCTAATCGCCTACTCTGAGGGCCGTTCGTGTGATAATCGATAATCAGCGTCAGTTGTTCCGAGGGCTGATAGTCGCGATCCAGCTTGACACGAAGTTTTTCCTTGTCGGTGTCCGTTTCGTATGTCAGCGCCGTTCCGGAAGATAATTTGACCGCGGTGAATGTCATGTTTGTGGCATCAAAGTCGACCCGGCTCAAGTCTTTAACCAGCGGAGTCAGCGTAATTACCGCCGATCCTATAGCTTGTTCGTGCTCCCAGTCGAAACGCAGTTTGAGGGTTATGTTCCCGGTATCATAATCATGACTTGGAGTGTATCGCGCCGGCGGGAAAGGGCGTGGTTGGCCTTGCTGAGGCGTTTGAACGCGCTCCGGTATTGGACGTGCAAGTGAGGCAGGCGCGGCACTGATCGAGATTACCAGTAACAGAGCTAGCGTTTTCAATCGACGAAACGAACACGACTTTATGCGCATGCTATTCTCCATAAAACAGTCGCGCCCCTTCTCATTAGGCGAGGCTGTGTGATATGCATAACCAGAAACGGTATACGAAGCTCGGCTTTTACGGTTGGGAAGCGGATATTGTTGCACGAAAAGGCCGAAAGCTGAAAGGAAGAAGCCTATGACACGAGAAGAAAGAGACAAATTTATCGCGCAGTACAAAGCCGGCTACGACGAAGTCATCAAGAACCTCCGGGATTTTCCCACCGACTCACAGACGGCTCATCCGATTGCCGGGAAATGGAGTGCACGCGAGATCGTGCACCATCTCGCCGACAGCGAGACCGCGAGCGCCATTCGCCTGCGAAAACTTCTGACCGAAGAGCATCCGATTATTCAAGGTTACGACCAAGACGAATATGCCATTCGGCTGCGATATAACGAACGGGATATGGCTCCGGCTCTCGAAGCCTTTCACGCCGCCCGATCCAATACCGCGCAACTGCTCGAGCGAATGAGTGATGACGATTGGCAACGCAAGGGCGAGCATACAGAAAGCGGCCCTTACTCCGCTGAAGACTGGCTAAACATTTATGCTGTTCACGCACACAATCACGCCGCACAGATTGGGCGATTGCGGGCTGCTCTCAATATTTAATTGAACATTTGCTTGACAAAGATTTGAGGCGCGAGCAAGATCTCGCTCGCTTCTGAAGCCTAACTTTGATTCTTCCGCACGGGCAAGTCCCAATGACGAGTGCCGCCACGGTTTTGCAAACATCCATTCCCGATCTGCAGTTGGTAAAGCGGGGAAAGGTGCGCGATGTTTACGCAATGGGCGACAAGCACCTTTTGATTGTTGCAACTGATCGGATCTCTGCCTTCGATTGCGTATTGCCGACTGCGATCGAGCGAAAGGGTGTGGTATTGACGGCTCTTTCGAGACTTTGGTTTGAGAAACTCGCCCACATCGTTCCCAACCACCTGTTAACAACCAATATTGACAGAATGCCCGAAATCATCCGCCGGCACTCTCATGAGCTAGCGGGACGCTCGATGCTCGTACGGCCTGCAAGAGTCTTTCCCGTCGAATGTGTTGTCCGCGGATATCTTGCCGGTTCTGGCTGGAAAGATTATCTCCGCACGGGCGAAGTATGCGGCCATCGATTGCCTGAGGGTCTGCGCGAATCAGACGAATTGCCGCAGCCGATCTTCACTCCGTCAACTAAAGCCGAACAGGGTCACGACGAGAATATTAGTGAAACAAGAGTGCGAGAGATCCTCGGCGAAGAGACTACGACATTCTTGCGGGACACGTCTCTCCGACTCTATGGCGAGGCCCGAGATTATGCGCGCGGCAGAGGCATCATAATCGCGGATACGAAGTTCGAATTCGGCCGCGACGATCACGGCCAAATAATTCTAGTTGACGAGGCATTGACGCCGGACTCGTCTCGTTTCTGGCCTTGCGAGGATTATGCGCCAGGCAAGTCTCAGCCGTCGTTTGATAAACAATTTGTGCGTGACTATCTCGAAACGATGAATTGGGACAAGCGACCGCCTGCCCCTTCGATTCCGTCTCAAGTCGCTACGGCAACGACGGCCCGTTATCTGGAAGCACACAAGCTCTTGACTGGAGGCGAGCTGTAACTAGAGAGCGATCTGCTGTCGGGCTGTCGTCAGACATTGGGGTATCGGCAGAGGTTTGGAGTTGAGATGCAAATACGTGCCCGACTTGAAGCCCTAATTGACGACATGCTGGACGGCCACATTCTGCTTGAAGAAGCCGTCGCCGAGTTTGAGAGTCTCTACATTCAAGAGGCTCTGCGACGCCACAAGCAACATATCTCGAACACGGCAAGAGTGCTGGGAATTCACCGCAATACACTGTCAAAGCGAGTGGCCGCCTACCAGCAGAAGGAACGCGCGGCCAGCCAAGCCGCCAAGCGGGCAGCTGGTTGAACCCGAAACCCAGAACGCCCTCAACTTCCCGGTTGACAATCCACTCAAAAAAGCCTTATTCTTAGCACTCGCCCACGGTGAGTGCTAGCGGATAGTCGGGCGATAGCTCCAAGCTCTAATAGTACGTAACTTCCCAAGTGAAATCGAAAGGAGTAGTTGGCACATGGCAACAAAAATCAGACCTCTTCACGACCGGGTGATCGTCCGGCGGATTGAAGAGGGCGAGCAGGTACGCGGTGGCATCATCATTCCAGACACCGCAAAGGAAAAGCCACAGGAGGGTGAGGTCGTCGCGTCCGGAGAAGGGAAATACAAAGAGGACGGTACCAGACAACCTCTCGACGTGAAGAAAGGAGACCGCGTCCTTTTCGGCAAGTACAGCGGCTCCGAAATCAAGATTGACGGCGAAGAACTCCTGATCATGCGCGAGGACGAGATTCTCGGAGTCATCGAGCGGGCCGGCGCAGCGAGTGGGACTAGCAAGAAGAGCGGCAAATAGTCTTAAGGACTCAGCCGCGTTGTCAGTAGAAAGACATTCAACATTTCAGCAGGAGAAAAAGAGAGATGGCAAAACAAGTAATTCACGGCGAAGAGTCGCGCGCAGCGATCTTACGAGGAATCAATCAGCTCGCTGAAGCGGTCAAGATTACGCTCGGGCCGAAGGGTCGCAACGTGGTCATTGACAAGAAGTTTGGCTCGCCGACTATCACGAAAGACGGTGTCACAGTCGCCAAAGAGATTGAACTGAAGGACGCGCTTGAAAACATGGGCGCCCAGATGGTTCGCGAAGTTGCCTCCAAGACGTCTGACGTGGCCGGCGACGGCACAACGACGGCGACCGTCCTCGCACAAGCGATCTTCCGCGAAGGTGTAAAGACCGTTGCGGCGGGTGCGAACCCAATGGCTCTCAAGCGCGGCATTGACAAGGCCGTCGAGCGCGCCGTCGAGGAGATCAAGCGTCTCAAGAAAGACGTCAAAGGCGACATGATTGCGCAGGTCGGCACCGTTTCGGCCAACGGCGATGCGACCATCGGAAACATCATCGCCGAGGCGATGAACAAAGTCGGCAAAGACGGCGTCATCACGGTCGAGGAATCCAAAACGATGGAGACCTCGCTCGAAGTCGTCGAAGGTATGCAGTTCGATCGCGGTTATCTCAGCCCGTACTTCGTAACTGATCCGGAGCGCATGGAAGCGACACTCGAGAATCCGCTGATTCTGATCCACGAGAAGAAAATCAGCTCGATGAAAGATCTGCTGCCGCTGCTCGAGCAGGTAGCAAAGTTGGGCAAGCCTATGCTGATCATCGCGGAGGACGTTGAAGGTGAGGCGCTCGCGACCCTGGTCGTAAACAAACTGCGCGGCACGTTGAACATTGCGGCCGTTAAGGCGCCGGGTTTTGGCGATCGTCGTAAGGCGATGCTCGAAGACATCGCGATCCTTACCGGTGGCAAGGTGATCAGTGAAGACCTCGGCATCAAGCTCGAAAATGTAAAGCTTGATGATCTGGGACGTGCCAAGAAGATCACGATCGACAAGGACAACACAACGATCGTCGAAGGCGCCGGCAAGCACGCTGACATCGAGGGCCGCGTAAAGACGCTGCGGGCTCAGATCGAAGAGACTTCATCCGACTATGATCGCGAGAAGCTGCAGGAACGTCTGGCGAAGCTGGTCGGCGGTGTCGCGGTCATCAAGGTTGGCGCGGCCACCGAAACCGAGATGAAGGAGAAAAAAGCACGGGTTGAGGATGCTATGCACGCGACTCGCGCAGCCGTCGAGGAAGGCATTGTAGCAGGCGGCGGAGTAGCACTTGTTCGGGCGGCTAAGGCCCTTGAGAAATTCCTGACCAACAAAGTTGGCGAAGGTGATCCCGACGAGCAGATCGGCGTCAACATTGTCCGTCGCGCTCTCGAAGAACCGCTGCGCCAAATCGTACAGAATGCTGGTAAGGAAGGCGCGGTTGTTGTCGAGCGAGTTCGTTCTGAGAGGAACGAGAACTTTGGCTTCAATGCGCAGACAGAGGAATACGAGGACCTCGTCAAAGCAGGCGTAATCGATCCGGCAAAGGTCACACGGACAGCTCTGCAAAATGCCGCGTCAATAGCGGGCTTGATGCTGACGACGGAAGCGATGGTTTCAGAGCTTCCCGAGGATGACAAGTCTACGCCAATGCCGGGCGGCATGGGCGGGATGAGCGGTATGGGAATGTAATCACGTTCTGCAATCAACCTCGGAAAACAAAGCGGTTCCGCTCGTTGAGAGCGAAGCCGCTTTTTTCTGCCCGATTCTGAGCAAGCCTCGGCGCTTTCCTCAAAACCGTGCTTCAATCACGGCACCGCGCCGCTTACCGTGTCGTTGCGTTAGTTGGGGGTAAGTGGCGTGCTCGGCTCGCAGACCCTTAATTGACAGCCGACGTTCAATCTCTCGGATATCGGCTTCTGTTCCTTCGATCTCCATGAAAAGTCCGAACGGAAGTTCGTCAAGGACGATTTCTGTTTCGCCCAGTTTCCACGTCGCGCGACGCTTCTCGTAAACCAGCGCTGGCGCAAGGCCGAGCGCGTCCAGAATGTCGTCAAGCGCGTCTGCGTCTGAAACGCCAGTCTCAACTTCGCGTTGTTGCTTGATCGATGACGACGATGGAAAGCGCTCCTTGTACGTCAGGATCGCGCTGTCGCCGACACGACGCAGTCGCAGCACACATCTTCCGACATCGAGCACGTCGCCACCATAAAGGGTGTTCTCTTCAAACTCTTCGCCTTGAAAAACTGCGCCGATCGCCGGCAAACCGCGCAGCAACTCTGCGCGCTGTTTCTTTGTGAGGCGATATTTTTTTTCGATCTCAATGGGCATGGTATACCGGCAAAGAGCAAAGGGCTAAGGGCAAACAGCAAAAAGGAAATGCCCTGATCCTGACTTCATACTTCTCACCCTCGATTTCTGATTGATCTCTGACTTCCGACTTCCGGCCCCTTGCTTCGTCGTGCTCCTTGCTGGGACCTCTTTGCTCTTAGCTCCTTGCTCTTTACGCCTGTCTCACCCAGCGCATCACTTCCGGAATCGACGCCTTCTTGCCATACATCAACATGCCTACCCGATAGATACGAGCCGCGAGCCAGAGTAACAGCACAACCGTCACAGCTCCGATTCCCAGCGACAATAAGATCTGCCAGACCGGCGGCGTCTGCGAGACGATCCGCACAAGCATGACAATTGGCGAGAAGAATGGGAACATCGAAACCCAAAATGCGAATGATGAATCCGGACTTCGAATCACCGGAAAGGCAAGATAGAACCCAATGACCAGCATCAATATGATCGGCATCGCCAACTGGCCACCTTCTTGCGTGGTAGTCACCATGGATCCCACCAACACATAGATCGTGGCGTAGACAAAGTAGCCCAGCAAAAAGAAGAGGGCAAAATAGAAATAGATGAGCGGAGCGATGTGGGGAATGTGGACGGGCAGGCCTTTGGACGCGAGCACGCCAGCACCGCCAAGCGTGAACGCCAGAAACGCCAATCCCCAAATCGCAAGCTGTGTCAGGGCGACAAGAGAGACACCTATTAGTTTGCCCATCATCAGTGGAAAGGGCCTGACTGACGAGAACAGGATCTCAGCAATGCGGGTCTCTTTTTCCTCAATGACTGCTCCGAGGATCAGTTGTCCATACATCAGGATCGTAAGATAGATGATAAATCCTGTAGCGAACACCAGAATGAAACCTTCGCCTGAATCTTGTTCGGCGCCTTTTTCGCCGATCTTATAGGATTGCAAGGTTACGGGTTTTGAGAGGTTGTGCACCACCTCCGATTTTATTCCCGCTTCAGTGAACCGCTCTTCTCGCACCGCCCGGCTCAAGCCACTCTTGAGCCGCTCCGCGGTCTGAAAGTCTCCGGTATTGCGACCAAAAAATTCGGGCTGACCGTCCTGCAACAAATTAGCCGGCAAAATCAGGTAACCGTCGATCTCCTTCCTGCGGACCCTCTCGCTCAAGTCCATCTTGACCTGCTCGATCGAACGACCGTCGAGTCGCACCTCCTCCAATTCAAAGCTCTCTTCCTGTTGTTTACCTGCCTGCTGGAATCGCTCGCTGCTATTTGCATTCAGCGTGTTTCCGTTCATTGGGGTCAGAGCTGACTCTTCGATCTCCTCAACTTCGCTTAATAATGACTGGCTAACACTGCCGTACATTTTGCCGGTCCGGTCCACTATCGCAATCCTCACCGGGCCCCCGGGCTGGATACTGAAGATCAGGGCCGGTATCACTCCAAAGAGCGATATGACAACTGGGCCGAGGATAGTAGCCACGATAAACATCTTCGTGCGCACACGCTGCACATACTCGCGCTTTACCACGGCAAGGAATTTACTCATTAAGCCTCGGTCACCTGGGCAATGAAAATGTGGTTAAGGCTGGGTTCGATCATCTCAAACTTACTAACGGTGGCGCCTGACGCGACCAGCCGCTGGAGGAGATCCTGCGCGTTCGCGCCCGGCGCCAGCAGCGCCTCAATCTCATCCGCGCGGCGTTCAACCTTGCTCACCAGGGCAGGATCGTTTAAAACTCCATCATCGCCTTCCAAACGCAACGCTACTGAATTGCGTCCAAAACTCCGCTTTATTTGGCGTATGCTTCCCTCCAACACCTTGCGCGAGCGATTGATCAAACAGATGTCGTCGCAAATCTGCTCGGCCAGCTCCATTTGGTGAGTTGAAAAAATGATCGTCTTGCCTGCTGCTTTCAGTTCCAAAACGATCTCTTTCAACAATTCGACGTTTACGGGATCGAGACCGGAAAACGGTTCGTCCAAAATCAAAAGATCCGGTTCGTGCAGCACGGCGGTGATGAACTGAATTTTCTGCTGCATTCCTTTCGATAGTTCCATGCTCTTCTTATTTTTCCACTCAGCCAGTTTCAGGCGGGTTAACCAGCGATCGACGCGCTGATCAGCTTCCTTGCCAACGACGTTTTTGAGCGCGGCGAAAAATTTCAATTGCTCGCCGACCTTCATCTTCTTGTACAGCCCACGCTCTTCGGGCAAGTATCCGATGCGGTCCTGCAGCTCCGGAGTGATCTGCCGGCCAAACAATTCAATCCGGCCAGAGTCTGGCGCGGTGATGTTCACGATCATCCGAATGGTGGTTGTTTTCCCTGCGCCATTTGGGCCGAGCAGGCCGTAGATTCTGCCGGCGCGGACCTTGAGACTAAGCTCGCTGACGGCGGCAAAATCACCGAAGCTCTTGGTCACTCCAGTCAGGGCAACAGTGCAGGTTTCGTTTTTCATTCCCAATGAAGTCTTCTTAGCCAGACCTGATCAAACAAACCAACGCGTAATTGGAGACTTATACCACACAAATCAAGCAAAGGTTTTTAGCGGTCACGCTGTTGCGCGTTGGACTCTACTTGGTACATAGTATCGTTCTCCCCGTCCAATCAGGTTTGTGACTCAGGTTAGGGACACGACAAAACGACGACGTCGGCGCCAACTCCACTTTGCAAGCGGATTGTTTTGTCCGACGATCATCTCAAGCGGATCATGATTGCGCCCAGGAGCAACATAAGGAAAACGTTCGTAATCGTGGTTGCCATCTTGCTGCCGCTGACCGCGACAACTCTCGCACAGGAAAACCAGAACCCGAAACCGTCCCAACAAGAGGACGTGGTCCGCGTCTACACCGATCTGGTGCAAACGGATGTGATGGTATTTAACAAAGAGGGCCGGTTTGTAAATGGGCTGAAGCGAGAAGATTTCGAACTGAAGATCGATGGCAAGGTGCGCCCCATTGAATTCTTCGAGCGGGTGATGGCGGGCAGCGGTAATGAAGAATCCCAACTGGCCGCCGCACGAGGTTCCCCAGCCTCACCCAACAAGATTAATCCAATCGGCCCGTCGCCTCTGGATCGAGGCCGAACAGTCTTCTTCTTCGTAGACGATCTTCATCTGGGCCCCGGCAGCCTGGCGGCAACGCAAAAACTGATCACAGACTTCATTGAAAAGGATATGGGCCAGAACGATGAAGCGGCAATTACCTCGGCAAGTGGGCAGATCGGATTTCTCCAACAACTTACCGACAACAAAGCCGTACTTCGCGCTGCACGGCAACGACTTGCGGCTCGTCCTTACTCCGTTCGCGATTCTGAGCGCCCGCCGATGACGGAATACCAGGCGTTACTTATTGATCAGCACAACCGCGACGTGACTGATTATTTTGTCTCAGAGATCCTTAGGAATAATCCAGGAATAAGTCATGACGTCGCGGAGAGCATGGTCAGAAGCCGGGCCTCGGCGATTCTGAGCCAAGCGTCGTCCGTAACAACAAACACGCTCGTCGGCCTTGAAAGCTTGATTCGTTCCTCAAGCAAACTGCCGGGCCGCAAATTGGTATTTTTTATTTCGGATGGTTTTTTTCTGGACAATGGGAACTCAGACTCGCTGGGAAAGCTGCAAAGGATCACCAGTGCCGCTGCGCGAAGCGGGGTAGTAATCTATTCGATGGACGCGCGCGGCCTGGTAGCGAGTTTGACCGACGCCAGTAGCGAGATTGCATTCGATCCTTCAGGCCGCCTCCAGAGCGCCAGTCATGGTGAGTTGTTTGCTTCGCAAGACGCGCTCAGTGCCCTGGCGAGAGACACCGGGGGAAAGCCCATCTTCAACACAAATGAGCTCAAACCAGGAATGTCGCGCGCGTTGCAGGAGACCTCCGTTTATTATCTCCTCGCGTGGAAGCCCGAGCGCGCAGCGCAAGACCAGGGCAGATTTCGCCGCATTGAAGTCCGAGTGGTCGGCAAACCTGAATTAGCTGTTCGAGTACGGCGGGGTTTCTTCGACGTGCAACCGGCGCCGGTTGCCGGCAAAGATAAGGAAGCCAAAAACCAGAAGCCGGAACAAGAGACTCCAGAGGCCAAGCTCCGCGAGGCAATCCTGGCTCCTTATCCCGATCATGGAATTCCAATTTCGCTGAATCTTAACTACATCTATGTTCCCGATAAAGGATTCATGCTTTCGATTTCAATGCAGCTAACCACCGAGTTTGTTTCGTTCAGCGCGCTGGATGGAAAACAACAAGCTGTCGTTAACGTGGCCGGATCAATCTATAACGATCGAGGTCAACCCGGCGGCAACTTTAGCGATAAGTTGACAGTTACGGCGCAGTTAACCGATGCCGGCAAGGTTGGCGCCCACGACTTTGTCTACACGTATCCCATATTTCTTAAACCAGGACTCTATCAGGTCCGCGTGGGCGCCCGGGATGAAAAGAGTGGTCACGTTGGCAGTACCCAGGCGTGGGTCGAGATTCCCGATCTTTCTTCGCACAACCTAATCTTAAGCAGTCTGATTGCCGGCGAACCCCAGTCGACTTCGGCCAATACGTCTGCAACCAACATTACCCTTTCGAACGACGTCAGGTTGAGTATTAGCCGACACTTTCGGAGCAACTCCAAGCTTCGTTTCCTGGTATTTATCTACAACGCGGCTCGGGCTTCCGATTCGAAGCCGGATGTTGCGCTACAGATACAAATACTTCGAGACGGTCAGCCGGTGATCACCACGGCGCTGAGGAAGGTTTCAACTGAGGGGGCTGAGGCTTTGGAACGTCTTCCTTATGCGGCTGACGTGTCGCTTGAAGGACTTCCGGCGGGCTTCTACATGCTTCAGGTCACCGCCATCGATCGCGTTTCAAAGACCAGCGCTTCACAACAAATGCGTTTTGAGATCGAATGATGTGAATAGTGGTGCGTGAGCGAAGTATGTTTGTGAGCAAACATCTCATCAAGAACATCATCGTAACCCTCCTTGTTTCTTTGCTGGCGCTCGCGTCGAAGACTTTCGGACAAGAGAGCCGGAAGCCGAAACAACAACCAGAAGACATCGTCCGCGTCTACACCGACCTGGTCCAAACGGACGTCATGGTCTTCGACAAGCAGGGCCGCTTTGTGAACGGGCTCAAGCGGGAAGAATTCGAGCTGCGCATTGATGGCAAGCCGCACCCTATCGAATTCTTCGAACGCATAGCTGCCGGCAGCGCCGACGAGGAAACACAACTGGCCGCCGCTCGCGGAGGTTCACCAAACCAGAAGAAGACAGTTGGTCCGGTGCCCCTAGATCGCGGACGAACAATCTTCTTCTACGTTGACGACTTTCATCTCGCTGCAGGCGACTTGGTCTTTCTTAGGAAAGCGCTCTTGCGTTTCATCGATCAAGACATGGGGCAAAACGACGAAGCGGTAATCACGTCGGCCAGTGGCCAGATAGGTTTTCTGCAACAGCTCACTGATAACCGGGCAGTGTTGCGCGCCGCGGTCAACCGGCTAAACGCTCGCCCATATTTCGTGCGCGACGTCGAACGTCCGCCGATGACCGAATACCAGGCGCTGCTGATCGATCGTAGCCCAACGGCGATCGGTCCGTCAGGTCGTAATTACCTCGACCTGACCGAATATTTCGTCCGAGAAGTGCTGAAGCTTACTCAAGATACAAGTCCCGAAGGTGTAGAGGCTGCGGAGCTCCGCGTGCGCAACCGCGCGCGCCAAATCCTGCAACAGGCGGCGGCCATCACGACAAATACTCTCGCCGTCTTCGAGAATCTCGTCCGCTCGGCGACTCAATTGCCAGGTCGCAAACTTGTCTTCTTCGTCTCGGACGGATTTTTTCTCGACAGGCGAAACTCTGACAACGCCGACAAACTGCACCTAATCACCAGTGCCGCGGCACGCAACGGGGTGGTGATCTACTCGCTGGACGCGCGCGCGCTGACATCAGGTATCGCCGATGCCGTTGAAGAAGCCTCGTCGGGCGTCATCGATACGTCCGGCCTGCTGGATCGTGATTCGAAAGGAGAACTTTTGGCTTCGCGAGAAGGAATGGAGACGCTGGCCAGAGATACTGGTGGCCGCCCGATCTTCGATACGAACGCGCTGGATACCGGTCTTGGCAAAGCCCTGAAAGAGACATCTCTCTATTATCTGCTTGCCTGGCGGCCCAATCATGAGGTGCAGAGTAGTGGCAAGTCCCGCCGCATCGAGGTGAGTTTGGTAGGCCACCCGGACCTGACGGTACGCATTCGCCAAGGCTTTCTCGACACCGCGCTGGCGGATAATTCCAGGCAAGCGACAAAGAAAGTACAGAAAGTCACAGACAAGCCGCCCGAAGTGAAGCTCCGTGAAGCGATCGGTGGTGTCTACCCCAGCAGAGAACTTCCTATCGCGCTCAGTCTCAACTATGTGAACACGCCAAACAAAGGACTGCTGCTAACCGCTTCGATGCAACTGTTGATCGATTCGCTCACATTCACCAATGAGGACGGAAAAGAGAAAGCTGCTGTCGACATTGCCGGTTCGGTTTACAACGACCAGGGCAAAGTGGGCGCGAGTTTCAAGGAGCAAGCGACAATCGCGCCGGCGCCGAACCAAATTCGTCAATCCGGCCAGGCATTCGTTTATAACTATCATGTGTCGCTTTCTCCCGGACTGTATCAGATTCGCGTGGGAGTGCGGGACGAGAAGAGCGGGAAGGTAGGAACAGTCAACGAATGGATTGAGATACCCAACCTTTCTTTGCACCAGCTGACGCTGAGCAGCGTGATGGCTCGCGAGCAGCCCCAACTTGCGGCGAGTCCGGCGAAAACCGATCAAAACTTGCCACCTCGGCCGATCGTGCGGGTGGACCATCGTTTTCACCGCCACTCTTCGCTTCGATTCCTGGTCTACATCTACAATGCAGCGCGCGCGCCGGCGGATTCAAAGCCGGACGTGGCGTTGCAGGTGCAAGTCCTGCGCGATCAGCAACCGGTTATCACCACGCCCTTGAAGGAGGTTTCGACAGCGGGCATAGAAGCGTTGGACCAACTTCCCTGTGGCGCCGATCTTTCGCTCGAGAGCCTGGCTCCAGGCCACTATCTGCTCCTGGTCACAGTGATCGATCGCATCTCTAAGACCAGCGCCTCGCAGGAAATGCGTTTTGACGTTGAGTAATCAGATCTGAGATTTCTAAACAGTTCTTTCTGTTCTCAGATTCCAGAATTCCAAATCAACAATCGGCAATTGACAGTGATTCAGCCCTGGAAGCCCACACGCGAGCAGATCCTGGCAGCCGAGGGAAAGACGGTCCGCGATGTGATTGCCCCCAACCTTCGGGTGTTGTTCTGTGGTATCAATCCAGGATTGTACACGGCAGCCGTCGGTCATCACTTCGCGCGTCCCGGCAACAGATTCTGGCCCACGCTTCACGCCGCCGGCTTCACTGACCGTTTGTTGTCACCATTCGAGGAGCGCGAATTACTAAAAAGCCGGTATGGCATCACGAATGTGGTCAGGCGCGCTACGGCGACGGCAGATCATTTGACTCGCGAGGAGTTGTTGGCTGGTGGAAGGAGATTGATCCACAAGGTGCGACGCTATCACCCCCAGTTTCTCGCCGTGGTAGGACTGGGCGCGTATCGCACTGCCTTCAATCGCACAAGAGCAACCGTGGGACGGCAGGAAGAAAAGATCGATGACACAGTCCTCTGGCTGTTGCCTAATCCCAGCGGCTTGAATGCAAATTACCAACCGAGGGAACTGGCTCGGCTGTTCAAGGAACTGAAGGCGGCGGTTGACTGCAGAGAATGACGGAAACGATGTCTCCAAACGAACAACGCACCGGTTGGTATTATCGCCTTCACGCATGGGCCCTCGAACGCGGCAGCGCAGATTATGAGAGCGCAGTTGCCGAGCGCAAGCGCAGACTATTCGGCGATCTGCATGGCAATGTGCTCGAGCTTGGGCCGGGCGGAGGCGTGAATCTGGATTACTACCGAAAGGACATCCACTGGATCGGGATCGAGCCAAATCCCTATAACCATCCGAATATCAAGAAAGCCGCCGAGCGCGCCGGCATCAACGGCCTTGAGTTCCGCCGCCTCGAAGGCATTAGATTGGAAGCCGCTGATAACAGCATCGACGCAGTCGTCAGCACCCTCGTCCTTTGTACAGTTCCCGATCAGGGAGCAACGTTGCTGGAGATTCTGCGCGTGCTAAAACCCGGCGGCCGTTTTGCGTTCATCGAACACGTCGCGGCGCCACGAGGTACCTTCTTACGAACGGTGCAAAGTTTTGTGCGGCCCGCGTGGAGCTTCATCCTCGATGGCTGCCGCCCCGACCGTGAAACCGCCGAAGCAATCACACGCGCCGGATTCTCTGAAGTTAATATCGAATCCTTCCGCGCGCCGCTCCCAATCGTTAACCTCCACATCGCTGGGGTGGCGAAGAAGTAACTAAGAACATCGGCAGATTACACAGATTACGCAGATTCAATAAAGGACAGAAGAGCGACCGCACAAACGATTGGGCGGAGCGCGTTTTTCTGCACTGGTACAACACTGACGACGATATTGAGGGAACTTTATCGGTATTAGAGTCCGAATCGAAGACTATGACTAGATCAATCACCTATTCGAGGGGCACCATGAGTGAGGATGCCGTCGAGCTTGTTGAGAGGTTCTGGAACCTAATGATGACCAACGATTTTCGATCTGTTGGATCAGTGCTTAGCGACGACTTTGTGCTGGACTGGCCCCAGTCGAATGAACGCATCCGAGGTCGAGACAATTTTGCATCGATGAACGAAGAGTATCCGGCACACGGTCGTTGGGAGTTTACAGTCAACAGAATCGTAGGCAATGATTTCGAGGCTGTCACCGACGCCTCGGTAACTGATGGAGTTCAGCAAGCCCGGGCCATATCGTTTTTTACCGTGCGAGACGGCAAGATCGTGAGGATGGTTGAGTATTGGCCCGACAATTTTGACGCCCCTAACAATCGCAAACACCTTGTCGAAAAGATCAATTCCTGAGTTGTCGAAACAGAACCCGGATAATAATCCACGGCGCATTTCCCTGTGGCCGGGGGCTTATCTCATCGCCCTGGCTTATCTCGGCTTGCATCTCGCGAGTTCGACCCGCTATGGCTATTTCCGCGATGCCCTCTATTACTTAGCATGCTCTGAGCATCTCTCATTTGGTTACGTCGATCAGCCGCCGCTAATCGCTGTGCTTGCCTGGGTCGCTCGCCACACCCTTGGCACTTCGCTGCCTGCCCTCATTTTCTGGCCCTCGCTTGCTGGTGCTGTCCGCATCGTACTCACCGCTGCGTTCGCGCGCGAACTTGGAGCAAAGCGTTTCGGGATGGCGTTAGCGGCGGGGCTCGCGGCCACGCCCGCTGTGTGGTGGGTCATCGATCATCAGTTCGCGATGAATGCGTTCGAAGCTCTGCTCTGGACCGGTTGCGGGTACGTAATACTGAGTCTAGTCAAAACGCAAAATCCGAAGTTGTGGCTGGCCTTCGGCGCGGTTGCAGGCGTCGGCCTTGAGAACAAATACTCTATTGCAATCTTCGCTTTCGCGCTACTCTTCGGCGTTTTGCTGACGAGGCAACGCAAAATTCTATTTACGCCGTGGATTCTCGGCGGAGGTGGCATCGCACTTTTGATCTTTCTACCGAACTTGGTTTGGAATATCCAACATCACTGGCCCTTCTTAGAGCTTATGCACAACATCAGCGCCACGGGAAAAGACATCATCGTGCCGCCGGGCAAGTATGTCCTGCAGCAGGTGCTGATGATGAATCCGTTTACGTTTCCGTTTTGGTTCGGCGGTCTGTTGTTTTATTTCTTTTCGAGCGACGCGAAGGCTTATCGCGGGTTTGGCTGGGCGTTCGTTATCACCGTCGCCTTCTTCATGGTCACGCACGGCAAGGATTATTACACAGCCCCCGCGTACCCGATGTTGTTAGCGGCGGGAGCTGTCGCCGCAGAACGCGTGCTTGCTTCAAGTCGCATCTCTATGCGTCCGAAACTGCGCAGCGTTTTGAAACCGGCTTGTTTTGTTTGGCTCATCGTTGGCGTCGTCCCGCTGTTGCCGCTTGTCTTGCCGGTTCTTCCGATCGATGCTTTTCTTCGCTACCAATCACACTTACCATTTGAGGTTCCCAAGAGCGAGCGCAGCTTTATCGGCGCCGCGCTCCCTCAATACTACGCGGATGAATTCAACTGGCGGGAGATGACCGCGGCCGTCGCGCGGGTGTACCACTCGCTTCCGCCCGAAGAGCAAACCAGGACGGCAATCTTTTGTCACAACTATGGTGACGCCGGCGCAATCGATTTCTTTGGAAGCCAATACGGTTTGCCGAAAGCGATCAGCGGGCATCAGAGCTATTTTCTGTGGGGACCGCGGAACTACACCGGCGAGATTGTGATCTTAGTCGGCGAGAGCGAAAGTGACGTGCGCAAGGAATTCGATTCTGTGACAGTAGCAGCAACCCAACAGAATCCTTACGCCTTTTGGTACGAGACGCAGCCGATACTTCTTTGCCGCGGTCTGAAATGGAATCTGCAAACAGGCTGGCCAAGCGTGAAGAACTGGCGTTAAGAATTGTTGGGTTGCGAGCGGAGTGTCGTTTGGAAATCAAAACCTACCTCGAACGCATCAACTATTACGGCTCCTTTGTTCCCACCGCCGAGACCTTGCGCGCGCTGCAAGTCGCGCACCTGTTGACCGTGCCTTTCGAGAACCTAAGCATTCACGCCAAAGAGCCCATCGTGCTTAGCGATGAAGCGCTATTCAACAAGATCGTTGAGCGCAGACGCGGCGGCTTCTGCTATGAATGCAACGGTTTGTTTGCTGCCTTGCTGCGTTCGATCGGTTTTGACGTGACGATGCTCTCAGCCGAAGTTGCCAATGCAGAGGGCCACTTTAGTCAACCATTCGATCACATGACGCTGATGGTCCAACTAGATCAGCGCTGGCTCGTCGACGTTGGGTTTGGCGAATCGTTTCTCGAACCGTTGCTGCTTGATGAACACAACGAACAGGTCCAGGGCGGTCGCGCATACCGCATCGTGGCTGACGGCAGTTACCTAATTCTAGGCCGCCTGGATAACGGAGAATGGAAGCCGCAATATTGCTTCACCTTGCAACCTTACACGTACGACGACTTCGCCGAAATGTGCCGCTACCATCAAACCTCTCCGCAGTCACATTTCACACAGGGACGCATTTGTTCGCGGGCGACCGAGGAAGGCGGACGGATAACGCTCAGCGAGATGCGTCTTATTACCACGTCAAAAAGTGGCGAGCAATACGAGCGAACTCTACAAAACGATGAAGAGTACGCTCTCGTGCTACGTGAGCAATTTGGCATCGTGATGACTAGTTTACGATTCGATCGGTCTTGATGTCACCTCGGTCAGACGCTTGCGCAAGTATTGCTGCTCGATGTTGTTTGTCGTCAGTGAGAGTGCGCGTGTATATGCGGTCGTCGCTTCATCAAATCGCTTCAGTCGCCGCAATAGGTCCGCGCGCGCCGCGTGAAACAGATAATAATGTTCGAGCTTCCGCTTCACGTTCGCCGCTTCTATCAGCGTCAAGCCCTTTTCCGCTCCCTCGCTCATTGCGACTGCCGCTGCGTGGTTTAAAGCGACGATCGGCGATGAATTGATCCTCATCAATTCCTGATAGAGCGCGACGATCTGCGGCCAATCGGTTTCATCCGCAGTTTTCGCTTCGGCATGAACGGCTGCGATAGCGGCTTGCAGTTGATAGATACTGATGCGTCCTAACGAAAGTGCTGACTCGACGAGTCGCAAACCTTCGTTGATCTCGCTGCGATCCCAAAGCGAACGGTCCTGTTCTTCCAACGTCACGAGTTCGCTGCGGTCGTTCACGCGCGCGTTGCGTCGCGAGTCTTGCAGCAGCATTAGCGCGAGCAGACCGATATTCTCGGGCTCATTGGACAACTCGCAGAGCACGCGACCCAAACGGATCGCTTCCGTGCAGAGATCTCTTCGGACGAGACTGTCGCCGGCGGTCGCGGAATAGCCTTCGTTGAAGATCAGATAGATAACTGCTTGGACGGACGCGAGACGCTCTGCCAGTATTTCGATTCCTGGAACTTCGTATGGAATATGCGCGAGACGAATCTTGCTCTTGGCCCTGACCAGTCTCTGGGCCAAGGTCGGCTCCGGCAACAGAAACGCGCGCGCAATCTCAGTCGTGGTGAGTCCGCCCAGAGTACGCAGCGTAAGAGCGACCTGCGCTTCTCGATTTAATGAAGGGTGGCAACAGGTGAAGATTAAACGAAGGCGGTCGTCTGGGTATTCCACGGTTTCCTCGACCAGTGCCGGTTCGTCGAAAGGATGTAGTCTCTGCGTTTCGTATTCGAGTTCCGATTGCTTGTCATTCTTTGTTTTCTCCCGGCGCGCAGCATCGAGCAACTTTCGATGGGCTACCGTTGTCAACCACGCGCCGGGATTTCGCGGCGTGCCTTGCCGTTCCCAAGTCGCGGCGGCAGAAGTGAACGCCTCCTGCAGCGCCTCTTCCGCCAAGTCGAAGGAGCCGGACAAACGGATCAAGGTTGCGACGATCCGACCATGCTCTTCGCGAAAGACTCTCTCAAGCGTCTCAGTTGCCGGCTGCATGCTCGCGAGAGTTACACACTCTTTCCCTGGCATGCAACCTATGCGAACCGAACCAATTAAAGCGTCATTGATCTGATCGACACAGGTCTCTTCTCTCTGGTCGTTGGCGCAACCTGAGCAAATGGATTTCTCGAACTAATGGTCAGTGTTTATGCTGCGGCTTCGGCAGTCCGCTCGACAATTGGCCGCACTTCGACAGTGCCTTCCCGCGCCGAAGGAATTCGTGCGGCGATCGCCAGCGCCTCGTCCAGGTTCTTCGCTTCGATCAGAAAATAGCCGCCAAGCTGTTCGTGGGTTTCCGCGAACGGTCCGTCAGTGATCAATTCCTTGCCATCACGGACGCGGACGCTGCTCGCGGTAGAGATCGGGTGCAGTTGCGAACCGCCAACCCATTGACCGCTGGCCGTAAGCTCCTGTCTGAGCTTGCCGTATTCCGCATAGATTTTCTGCACCTCAGCCTCGCTGTGCGCAGCCCACTCTTTCTCATTCTGGTAGATCAGCAATAAGTATTTCATGCTCTGCCTCCTCAATTCTTGTCCTTCAGCTATTTACCGAAAATCTGCTTTCAACTGTACGACGGATGGAAGATCTCAAATCGACATAAGATTTCGAATAATCTTCCTAATTCGGACCACTTGTCTATCCGACGGTTTGACCGTATCCGAGCCACTTTCTGAGATAACTGACCTGGCCGACATGATAGGTTTCGTGAAACGCCAGGAAGGCGATGAGGCCGCTGACTTTTCCGTCGAAAGAAGGCTTTCCCTCCGGCGCCGGCTTTGTCAGGACGTCGACGGGCGGATCAGCCAAAGACTTCAAGAGTTGCTCGGAAGCGTTATCCCATGCTTTCCGAATTTCCCCGACCCCGGGGTATTGGTCCCGAGCCGCTAGCTTCGCGCCCCGAGTGAAGATAGAGTCCCAAGGTACGGCCCATTCTGAACCGAGCAATCTGAGTACACTTCCTCGGCCCACCACGAGGTGTCCGGCGACCCACATCAGGTGATTTGAAGCATCGCCCGGCTGGCGGAACCAGTGTTCCTCTGGAATTCCTTCGGTCGCTTTCTTTACCAGATCAGTATTGGTTTTGAACATGCCCTCTACTTGAACAAGACTTGTATCCATGTGTGTTTCCCCTATTCTGAAATGACTTGGCTGAAAATCTCGTTTTCAACATTACGACGGATGAAAATGTCGAAATCGACACCAACCGATCAATTATTATTCTGAGTCGACTCCCCAGTCTCTCGTGGGGCTGCGCACCTTAATCGCTTGCCATGCCAAGGTGATCAGCCAAACCGCATACGTTAAGAACAAGATTCGCGGCGGATAGCCAATCTGGAGCCTGGGTCCGTAATAGTCGCCCATCGGCATTACAAAAATGGACAAGTGCACCACGAAGCCTACGAAGACCAGGAGTGAGAGGCCAGCGGGCGATAGCGCGCCGGATTCCTCGAGAGCAAAAGGAAGAGGACTTGCCAGGCAATCGTCACACCGATGAAACCGTAGTAAAAATCCGGATGAGTAATGGGAGGCCGGAAGTCACGGCCAGCCTTCGCTTCCAGGAAATATTGGGGTGCGAGCACAGCCAACAGGTAGATATCAGCGACCAGAAATACGACTTTGGCAAATTTCATCTCACGGATTGCTCCTTCGCGGCGCGTGACTTGAATTGTCCTGCAGCCGTGAAGTTACGACTTAAGCACAAGCCGCCTTAAGAACAACTGGGGGTCGACCGGGCGAAGCAGCCAGCGCAGCGCCCCGCTCAGACAAGATTTCAAACACAGAATTCAAGCGGGTGATCGCAAACACCTTTTGTACGAGCTTAGTGACGTTCAGGAGTTTAAACTCCTTACCTTTTGCCAGAGTGTGCTCGCGCAGTTCCAGCAATACGCCCAAACCGCCCGCGTCGATCCTGCTTACTCGAGCCAGGTCAAGTACCACGGCCACGGCCTCAGATTGCGAAAGCACGGCATCACGCAACCCACTGGTTTCGCCGGTTACGATTCCGCCTTGAAGACACAGGACCGCAACGTCTCCTAAATTTTTCTTGTATACCTTGAGCATGAAAACCTCCTCAGAGCGGACAGAATCCGCGAGTTCCGTCGCCGGGCAAACCGACTCGCGGCAATCCGTCCGTCTCTCGACTTCGATCAGGCGCTTGCTGCTACCGCAGCCGCAGTCCGTCGCTGCTGCATGAATTGCCGCATCGCCGCAATATGACCAGGCGAGCGGCGCTCCGACCAGGCTTCGAAGCGCTGAGCGGCTTTCTCGAGATTCGCGAGCAAGTTCTGATCAGCAAATCGCTCGCGAAACTGCGGCACGACCGGCTTGAGGAGCTCCCACACGACGAAAAACTCGCCGCTGGTTTCAAAGAAAAGGTCTTCGTGAAGCAGGCCGTAATTCAGTAGCGCGCAGGCCTGTTCCCAATAACCAATCACCATTCCTACGAAAGCACCCGTTTCCGTTCCCGGCGGTGCAAGGCGCATGGCATCGTCGATTGTTTCCACGATGTAGTTCTGCTGGAACCAATCACGCGCCTGCCGGAGCCGGGCCTCGCGGCGCAAATCGTAGACTTGCAGATGCAGTTGTGCTTGTTCGTGCGTCGGTTTAGTTTCCATAGTTTCCTTTCTCCTTATGTTTTCTATCGGGTCCTGACTACTTAATTCGTTGAACTGAATTCTGTGTTACCGATGGAATCAGTGCTGCTATTCAGTTCAAACCTGTTCTTCTGGGGATTGTTTACCTCCGATGATAAGTCGAACGGCGGCCGCCTGGATCGACATCCGTGGCAAATAATATATATGCAGCGCCACGAAATTCATTCGGCCTTCAATCTCCCTTGCCTTTCAACTCTACGACGGATGAATGAGTCCGAAATCGACAACCACGAATCAAATTTACTTGTCAACGGCTCTATTCCTGTTTGGGACGATAGCTGTCATCCCATAGAGTCAAAAAAAGGCCGCGGCTTCAACTGACTGCTAGTCCGAACTGCTGATTCCTCCTCGCGCACATCCAGCCGAATTAGCTCCAGACCCTTTGGAACCTCGCCGGGACGACTTGTTTCTCGAACAGTCCCGAAAGTTCGAAACCCTTCCTCCGTCCACTCTCTGTCGAAACCTTAAGTACGTTGGACAAATATCCCGGAGAAGTATTGCCGCTTACCGGAGAAGACAATCAACCACAGGACTGTTACCACGACTGCCAATATTGCACCACTCGGATTCAGGAACACGTGATAACAAATGATGTTCACGATTACCGGCCCAAGGAGCACCAGCGCAAGAGGCACGAACCGGTTCACCAGCAAGAGCGCGCCGCCTGCGACTTGGAGCGCGGCCACAACCCAATAATAGTGAGAAAGGAACAGCGCGCCGATGAACTGCCCGGCTAATCCCGTAGGCATTGGCCCCATCTTAAGGAAGTTCAGGAAACCATTTAGCCCAAACACAACAAAGATCAGCCCAAGAAAAAGGCGTGCTATTAATACTACGATTTTCATCTCAACTTACCTCCTGACATTAGCTGACTCTCGACTTTTTCTGCTTACGCATTGTCGCTCTTCATTCAAGAGTTAATCACGCCCATCCGACCCCCACGGTAGTCTTCGAATGCCTGATGGATTTCTTCCTCTGTGTTCATCACGAACGGTCCGTAGCGCGCGATTGGTTCATTCAACGGGACACCAGCGATTAGCAATACTCCCAGCGTCTCCGTCGCGTCTGCCGGATTTTCGATTCTTACTTCGTCGCCATCCGGAGCGAACATCACCATCTGTCCGTCAGCCCCACGCTCACCTTCCGGTCCAAACAACCCTGCTCCTTCAACGACGTAAGCGAAGGCGTTGTAGGCACGCGGCACTTGTTGCGTCGCCACTCCTCGTGGCTCGAGACTGTAATGCAAATAGATGATTGGCGTGCGCGTCTCGATGACGGCTTGCTCGCCCATCGCTTCGCCGGCGATCACGCTGACACTCACCAAGCCATCGGCTGAGGTTGCCTTAGGGATCTTAGCGCTGGGAATTTCCTGGTAGCGCGGCTTCAGCATCTTGTCCCGCTGCGGAAGGTTCACCCAGAGTTGGAAAGCGTGCATCCGTCCACCGTCACGCAGGAATTCTGGGCTGGGCATCTCGGCATGAATTACGCCTGCACCGGCGGTCATCCACTGTACGTCCCCGGATCTAAGCCGTCCGGCGTGTCCGCTGGAATCTTTATGCTCCATGTCACCCGACAGCACGTAGGTCACCGTCTCGAATCCGCGATGCGGATGGTCCGGCGCACCTTTCGCTTGACCGGGCGCAACTTCAAACGGCCCCATCTCATCAAGTAGCAAGAATGGATCAAAGTCTGAAAATGACGCTTTGGGAAAGGGCCTGCGAACTAGAAATCCGCCACCTTCCAAGGTCTCAATACTGTTGACGATTCCCGCGACTGTCCGTCTTTCGTTTGTTTGCGTTTCTTCAGCTCTCAATGCTTTACTCACCATCGACATATAAATCTCACCTCTTTACAAACTTGCGTTATTTCCGAATCACGCGACGTCCTCTTCACTCTGCGCGTAACCTGCAGCCTGGTACCCGATCTTTTTCAACAGGCGAATCAGTGTCGCGCGTTCCGTTGCCGTTAGGGATGCCGACGCTAACTGTTCAAGGTCGGCTGCGTGCTGCGCATAGGCGCGCGTAATTAGCTTCCTGCCCTCCCTCGTTAAGTGGACGATCCTCGCCCGCCTATCGGAGCCGTGCGCGCGACGCTCGACCAGTCCCCTCTGCTCTAAGCGGTCAACTGCCACCGTAATCGAGCCGCTCGTTAACAGGACCTTTTTCCCGATTTCGTTAACGGGAAGAGGCCCTTTGTGCAACAGGGCTTCGAGCACGGCAAAGTCGCTGCCGCACATCTTCAGCTCCGTGACGCTCTTTTGGGCGTAGGACTCGACCGCCCGCGCCGCCTTCCAGAGAACCAGAAAGACGTGAATTCCGCTTCCGCCGGACAATGGTTCAAGTTTGGCCATTGGCGCTCCACTCCTCATCTGATTTAGCTTGATATCAAGATACTTGAAGTGCAGATGACTGTCAAGCGGCCAACTGTTCTCACGCGGGAAAGTCCAGGCCAACCATCAGGGTACGTTTCTGCCTTCGCCGTGCTGCAATACGCAGAAATTCGAATTGCTCTCGCATTTGTTATTTAAGGCCTCGCGGAGTTTATGTACCGGTTCCAGTTCACCATCGTCACCAAGCGCAAAGGTTCCAAAATGTATCGCGATGCTTAGTCTTGGTTCTAACAAAAGATGTACTTCGACGGCTTCGCTGGGCGACAAATGGACTGGATGCATAAACCATCTCGGGAGATAAGCGCCAATCGGGAAAAGGACAAGACGAAATCTTCTGAACCGCTCTTTAATTGCTTTTAAATGACTGCCCATGCCCGTATCTCCAGCGAAGTAAATGTTTCCCCCAGGTGTATGAATGACGAAGCCACACCAAAGTGTTGCGTCGGCGTCAGTCAACCCGCGTCCGGAAAAATGTTTAGCCGGGACGCACGTGACATAGAGTTCATCTGAAACCTTCGCAACTTCCCACCAATCCAGCTCGACTACATTATCGATACCGCGAGCGGTGAGAAACGCGTGATTGCCGAGGCCAACTACAAAGCGTGGGTGGTGATCGGCGTGTAGCCTTAAGAGTGTCTGAATATCCAGGTGATCATAGTGATTGTGACTGATGAGCACGATATCGATTCGTGGTAAGTCTTCAAACTTCATTCCAGGAGGGCGATGTCTCTTCGGCCCGGCCCATCTAACCGGACTGGCGCGCTCCGACCAGATCGGATCGGTGAGGATATTGAGACCTTGGGTCTGGATTAGGACGGTCGCGTGGTTAATAAATGTAGCTCGTAAGTCCTCACCGCTTATGCGGGGAACCGGGTTGGAGCCGGGTTGAGCATCCGTCCACTTGTTCCATGGGCCGCGCTTTCTCGTTAATTGCCAGCGCAGGAAATCAAAGAAGTCTTTCCGTTCAGGAGGATCGAGATTGAGAAACCGCTTGCCGTTAAAGTGATTCGTAACTGCGCCATAGTAACGCGGCGCTGAGAAGTTCCGGTCGACCAGCAGACAAATCAAAGCCAGGCCGGCCACGAGAGTTACGATGATCTCCAGTATCAACAAAGGCGAATAATTCTTAATTGGGTCTTGGATCTATTCTACCGAACACCCAGGTCAAACAAGGTGACCCAATACTGAAAGGATTGCAGTGAGAACCCAACAAGGATTAAGCCGATTCCGAACACCCCATGCTCTTCTCCGGAACGTGGTCGGCGCCCCATTCAACGAAAGACGTGCAGGAACTTGCGACACCCGTGACTAATCCGATTACCAATCCGACTTTTATCCCAACGTCAACGCGTTCGCGCGTTGGCATTGACGAGCTGGATGAGTCTTAGGCATCCGACACGCTCGACTATCTCTCTCTAACCGATCGCGATCATTCGCTCGACCGCGCGAGCGGCGCGTACGCGAATCCCTTCCGGAACGTCGATTACGTACTGATGTCTTTGTAACGACTTGAGAGTGTCTTCCAGCGTGATCTGGTTCATGTGCGGGCAGCGCACGCTGCACAGCCGCAGCATTTCTTTTCCCGGATTTGCGGCGGCCACGTTGTCTCCCATCGCGCATTCGGTGAGCAGCAGATATCGCGCCGCTTTACTACCGGCGACATATTTGGACATCGCGGTAGTGCTGCCCGAGAAGTCCGATGCCTCAACGACCTCCGGACTGCATTCAGGGTGTGCCAGAACCACAACGTCGTTGAACTGTTTTCTGACGTTCTGCACATCTTCAACCGTGAACTTCTCATGGACCTCGCAACGCCCACGCCAGCCGATCATCTGATAATCGAGTACATGATCCGGCTGCTTCCGTTCTAAATCCCTGCTGGATTCGTTCAGCTTTGGAAAGATGATGTGTTTCCCGGTCTGACGAGCGACGTTCCTGGCCAGGTACTCGTCAGGAATAAAGATCACAGTGTCGGTCTTGAGCGAGTCAACTACGGCGGCGGCGTTCGCCGAAGTGCAGCAGATATCCGATTCGGCTTTCACGTCAGCGTATGTGTTGACATAGGTGACTACAGGCACGCCGGGAAATCTGCGCCTCAATTCGCGCACGTCCGCGGCGGTAATGCTTGAGGCCAGCGAGCAGCCGGCTCGCGATGGCAACAGCACGGTCTTTTTCGGATTCAGGATCTTTGCGGTCTCGGCCATGAATCTGACGCCGCAAAAAACTATGATTTGGCAATCGGTTTCGGCTGCCTTGCGGCAAAGCTCTAATGAATCGCCGACGTGATCCGGTATCGAATTGAACAGCGCCGGCTCCATGTAGTTGTGGCCGAGAATTACGGCATTCTTCTCGCGCTTCAGCCGATTGATCTCGGCGGCCAGCTCCGCTTTAAGGCCTAACTCAAAATCAGGCACCACGCCAGCCAGAATCGCCTTCAATTGACTTTGCATTTCATGCGCACTTGTTATGGTTGCTGTATTCATGATGGAATCAAGTTTATCGCCTTGTTCTGTTAAGTGCCTAAGACACCCACACCAGACTCGCGTCGAACGATTTCGCCGAATGCGTTAACGCTCCAACGGAAATGAAGTCAACGCCGGTTTCAGCAAGGGCCCGCACATTTTCCAAAGTGACGTTACCGGAAGCCTCCAGTTTCGCGCGCCCGGCGCTGAGTTTTACCGCCTCACGAATCAGCTCGACGGTCATGTTGTCCAGCAGAATTCGGTCAACACGAAGATCGAGTGCGGTTTGTACGTCAGCGAGAGTTCTCGCTTCTATCTCTAGCTCGAGCGACATCGCCGAAGCGCGCACGCGGTCAATAGCTTCTTTAAGAGAGCCCGCAAAGTCGATATGGTTGTCCTTTATTAATACCATATCATGGAGACCGATGCGATGATTCCGGCCGCCGCCGCGCCGCACTGCGAACTTGTCGAGAGCGCGCAGACCGGGCGCGGTTTTGCGCGTGTCCAGAATGGTCGCCTGCGTGTGCGATACTGCCTCGACAAATTCGCGAGTCAAGGTTGCGATCCCTGACATCCGGTTGAGAAAGTTCAAAGCCGTCCTTTCACCGCTCAACAGGGCGCGAGCCGCTCCGGATAGATTCGCCAACACCGTGGTTGATTGCACGACCGAACCCTCTGCTACCGCAGCGGTAAATTCAATCCGCCCGTCGAGCAAACGGAAGACTTCTTCCGCCACATCCAAACCCGCAATAACTCCAGCCTGCTTAGCTACAATCTGTCCTCGCAGGATAGCGTCGGCCGGCACAATAGCCTCAGTGGTTACATCCCCGGAACCAATATCCTCTTCGAGCGCCCTCTTCAGGCACGCTAAAATTTCTGATCGAAACAACGTTGTCACTGTTAAATATTAAGTGGGCAGGCCTCTATGTCGCAATGCATCCTAATATCTCAACGGCAAGCCTGAGCCAACACTTCAGCTTGTCTATCGTTCCTGGTTCGCTTGGAACCAGTCGCGGTTGTTGTGGCTGCTGAGATCCTTCAGGAACTCGAACAAGCCGCGCGTAAAATAACTTTCGGCCATTTGCTACACCCCTACTATGAAGTCTGTAACTCGTTCGCTGTTTTCCAAGGCCGGCTCTAACTACACTGGCTCTCCCGAAACATGGTTCGAGTAAAATGTAATCGTGTGCCCCGCGGGCTCTCTTAATTTGAAGCCTTCATGTTCTGGCGAGACTCTTTCGATTGGTGTCGGCGCCAGTCCAAGATCAACGAATCTTTGATGAGTCTCGTGGAGATCTTCCACCATTAGATCGAACGGAGCATCGCCAGGTGTAATCTCTGCTTTGGCCAACAAAACGAGATGCGTGCCCCCGCGAAGTTCGAGCACTGCAACCTCTGGACGCTTGACGATTGGGCGCATCCCGATCGTGTGCATGAACTGAGTTGTCTCTTCCAGCCGATCTGTCTCCAGGACGACGTGCCCTACCCATACGGGCGGGCGCAGATCTTGTTCACTCAACTTGCGATGCTCCTTTTTACTATGCGCTCCTCGCGTTGAAGTTTTCGCTTCTCCCGATTTCACAGGGTTGCATTGCTGCACTCCTCTGAAGAGCATTTAAGTGAGCCGGTTTGTGACTTTACCCATGCTTCGATCGCGCGGCTCATCTCCGGCGTCAGATCATCGATCCAGCGAAACGTTACCGCGTCGACCGAATCGAAGTACCAAAGGTAGTCGAGTGCGGCTGCAATGAATGGCGCTGAGTCCAATCAGCATCGAACGCTTTCTTGCTGCTGCGATGAGTTTGCCAGACACCGTGTAGTGGAATCATTAGATCGCACATAATTCGATAGGTCCATCCAACAAGCAACCGTGTTCATCAGGACTATTCTTTATGTGGCGCCGCGGCGCTTAGATCAAATGCATAGATTGTCCCTTCCTGTACACCGATGAATAACATGTTGCCCGAACTACCTATGCTCCTGACGCAGCCCTTGACGTTCAGCGTCCATTGAGGCGCACCGTCCGAAGCTCGAAATGCTGCTACTTCACCACGACAATTCCCAGCGACGACGTATCCTTTCCATAGGTGAGGGCGCTCCGAGGCCCAATCAGGCGATGATTTCTGCTTCCACCGTTCACCTGTTACCTTAAAGTCCATCGAGACGATGTAGCCTGTTCTTTGGGAGCGATTCTCCAGAAACATGAATAGTGAATCGGCCTCCATCGCCAACCTTCCAACCGGTGTCGATTCAACGGCAAATTCTGACGTGACATTTCCGGTCTCGGCACTCAAGCGATAGATGTGATTGTCACTCGTGCCGACATAAAGAGACTTATCTCGAAGAGCGAGCGAAGTCGAGGTGGGCGCTGCAAGTTTACGCTTCCATTTAACCCGGCCGGATGCCGCGTCCAGTGCGTAAACCGCTCCGTCTAGCCCAGTTAAAAAGAGGTGGTGCTCGTCGGCCACAGGTGACTTGATTGCCGCACAGTCTTTGTTGGGAACATCCGTGGAAAAGTTCCAGTTTAAGCTACCGGTGCGAAGATTTATTGAAGACCATTGATCCTGGAAACTTCCGAAATACACACTTGCGCCGAGCCGAACTATATCTGTGGGGACGCTCGTCGAACGATATTTCCAGCGGACTTTTCCACTGGTCCGCTCAAAAGCATAAACGTGGCCAATACTATCCGAGTCACAGCCCTGATCAGTGCCGACGAGGATCATGTCCTCTGTAACTAAGGGGTCTCCGTGGAAACTTCGTTGCTTGCCGTCCCTGCGAATGTCATAGCTCCACCGCACCTGACCCGTACTTTCGTCGAGGGCGTAAAAGGTGCCCGCACAAGAACCGATGAAGAGAAGATCCCCCGCGACCGTGGGGGTAGAGAAGACTCAACCCCCAGTTTCGTACTGCCAGAGTAGCTTCGGTCCGCCAGATGAGAGCGACGGTGTAGCGCCGTTTTTCCGCGGCTGCGCGCAACTTG
>WNGK01002819.1_pt1 | contig 33804 bp, 25 predicted proteins | sample 5400601 | NCBI WGS metagenome assembly WNGK01 (sample SAMN13153376, study PRJNA577476) | soil metagenome | isolation source: 60 cm soil or saprolite under Garry oak tree replicate 1 | place: USA:California | collected 2016-06-15 | reverse complement strand
CAAAGACGTCCTCGATGTGATCCGCCGGTTTCGGCCGCAGATCATCATCGCCGTGTTTTCGGGGACCCCGGCGGACGGCCACGGTCACCACCAGGTTTCAGCGATTCTCGCCCGCCAAGCCTTCGATCTGCTGCGTGACTCCGCCGGCGGCCCGCAGAAATTTTATCGCTCGACGCGGGGCGATCCGTCGGCTACGACACTTGCGCTGCCCGTCGGGACGCTCGATCCGCTGATCGGGCAATCGTACTTCCAGATCGCGATGGCGAGCCGGAGCCGGCACCGCTCTCAGGACATGGGGCAGCTGCAACGCCTCGGCCCGGCGACCTCGGGAGTCGCGCTGATCGCAACGAAGACCGTGGGGGGAGGAGGGAGCACGGGCGCGGAAACATCGATGTTCACGGGGGTCGACACGACGATCCACGTCGCCGGTTTCACGGCGCTCATCGATTCCGCGCGCGCCGCGTTGAACCCCTGGCGCCTCTCGGCGTCGCTGCCGTACCTGCTTCGGGCGTCGCGTCTCCTAGGCGCAGCCGACTCGGTGCAGCGCGGTCTGCTCGACCGTGCCATCGCGACGGCCGCCGGCGTCGCGATCGACGGCACGGCCGACGACGGCATCGTCATCCCGGGTGAACGGCTTCAGGTCGAGGTCTCGGTCTGGAATGCGGGCGATAGCACGGTCCGTGCGGAGAGCCTCGCCGTCTTGGCGCCGAGTGGTTGGATGGCCGAACGGCTGGACCTTGGCACACCGACGGGGGCACCCGGCGCGTTGGTGACGCGCCGCTTCGTGTTGACCGTCGCTAAGGATGCCGAGCGCACACAGCCATACTTCCTGCGTCGCCCGCTGACCAATCGCGGCGGGCTCTACGATTGGTCGACGGCGCCACCGGACGTGCGCGGCCTGCCGTTCGAGCCGCCGCCGGTCAGCACGCAGGTGCGCCTCGTGATCGGTGGTGAGCCCATCACGCTGACGCGCGAGGTCGTGTATCGCTATCGCGACCAGGCGATCGGAGAGATCCGTCGCCCCGTCTTCGTGACGCGCGACGTGGAAGTCGCGGTCGCACCGGACGAGCTGCTCTGGCCCATCGATGGCAACGCGCTCGAGCCACGGCGGTTCACGCTCACGGTGACAAATCGCGCGCGCGGGGCCGCCGTGACGAGAACCGCCGTCACATCGCCTACCGGCTGGCCACCCGTCTCTCCGGAAAGCCTTGCATTCACGCGCGAAGATGAGACGAAGAGTGTGGTCGTGAGCGTGGCGCCGCCGGCGGCCGATAGCCTCAAGCCGGGGACGTATGCGCTGCGGGCGGGCTCCCCCGGCCCCGGGGGGGGCGGGGGGGGCGGGGGGAGCGGGGGGGGCTGGCTGGAGATCATCGATTATCCGCACATTCGGCCCCGGGCGCTCACCAAGCCGGCGGTGGCGCAGATTCGGGCCGCGCGTGTTGCGCTTCCCGCGTTGTCGCACGTCGGCTATGTGCGCGGCGCTGCCGACCGCGTTCCCGAAGCGCTGCTCGCTGTAGGGGTGCCGATCGAGCTCATCATTGGCGACTCGCTCGCCCGCGGTGACCTCTCGCATTTCGATGCTATCGTGATCGGCAGTCGCGCGTACGAGACCGATCCGGCGCTCGTCGCGAACAACGGCCGGCTACTCGACTACGCGCGAAACGGCGGGCTCGTCATCGTTCAGTATCAACAGTATCCGTTCGTCGACGGTGGCTTCGCGCCGTATCCGCTCACCATCGCCCGCCCGCACGATCGCGTGACGGACGAAACCGCGCCGGTCACCGAGCTCGATTCCGCACAGCCCGTCTTTCATTATCCAAATACCATCGCGCCCGAGGATTGGCGCGGCTGGATTCAGGAGCGCGGTCTCTACTTCGCGCACACCTGGGACACGACGTACGTCCCGGTGCTGGAAACCCATGATCCCGGCACTCCGCCGGTGGAGCTCAAGGGTGGATTGCTGATCGCGCCGCTGGGACGGGGGACCTACGTGTACACGGGTCTGAGCTTTTTCCGCCAACTGCCCGCCGGCGTGCCTGGTGCGTATCGACTGTTCACGAATCTCTTGGGATTGAAGCGGCGGAATGTTCCGTAATCCGCATTTCGCATTCGCGTTCCTTCTCCTCGTCACCGCATGCTCCCGCGACCGCCGCACGCCATTGGTCATCTACAGTCCCCACGGCCGAGATCTGCTGACGTTGTTCGAGAAGCGATTCGAAGCGCTCCATCCCGATATCGATGTGCGCTGGCTCGACATGGGCTCGCAGGACGTGTACGACCGCGTGCGCTCCGAGCGTGCGAACCCGCAGGCCGATGTCTGGTTTGGCGGACCGTCCTTGATCCTGGCGCAGGCCGCGGCTGAATCGTTGCTCGATTGCCATCGACCGGTTTGGGCAGACGCCATCGCGGCGCGCGGGCGCGGCGCCGGGGATTGTTACTTTGCGGCCTACGAGACGCCGGCCGTCTTTCTGTACGCCGAGAAGGTCGTGCCCGCGGCGCAGGCGCCGCAGGACTGGGACGACCTGCTCGATCCGAGATGGAACGGGAAGATCATCATCCGCGATCCGCTCGCGAGCGGCACCATGCGTGCCGTGTTTGGTCTCATCGTGGCGCGCGGCCTCAAGCAAACCGGCGACACCGCGGCGGGATTTGCGTGGCTGCGGCGACTCGACGGGCAGACCAAGGTCTACGAGCAAAACCCGGCCTTGATCAGCGAGAAGATCGCGCGGCAGGAAGGCCTGATCACGATCTGGGATCTGCCGGACGTCTTGATCAGTCGCCGTCGTGGCATGCCGATCGGTTACGTCTTCCCCCGGAGCGGGACGGTCGCCATCGAGGACGGCATCGCGGTCGTCCGCGGCGCGAAGCATCTTGCCGCGGCCCGGGCGTATGCCGACTTCGTCGGCAGTGTGGAGATGCAGCTCGCGGCCGCGCGTGAAGTCTTTCGCGTACCGGCGCGGCAAGACCTGCCAGCGGATTCGCTGCCCGAGTGGGTGCGTGACGTGCACCGCCGCATGGTCGTTGCGGACGTCGACTGGAGTCTCCTGGTTGAGCGCGGACCCGAGTGGATGCGCTGGTGGGATCAGCACGTGCGCGGCACCGGGGGAAAACGTTGACCGCCTTCCTCCAAATTCAGGCCGTCGAAAAGCATTGGGCGACTGGCGTCACCATCGGTCCGATCACGCTCGACATCGCACGCGGGGAGATCCTCGCGCTCCTCGGTCCGTCGGGCAGCGGCAAAACGACGATGTTGCGCCTGCTGGCGGGATTCGAAACAGCGGACGGCGGTCGCATCCTCGTTGCCGAGGAGGATGTCACGACGGCGCCTCCGGCGCGGCGCCGCTTCGGCATGGTGTTTCAGCACTACGCGCTGTTTCCCCATCTGGACGTGGGTGAGAACGTGGGCTTTGGCCTTGCGAAGTCCGCCGAGCGGGACGCCAAAATCGCGAACGCACTGGCGCTCGTAGATCTCGCCGGGTACGAGCGGCGCAAGGTGCACGAGCTGTCGGGGGGCCAGCAGCAGCGCGTGGCGTTGGCGCGCGCGCTCGCCCCCGAGCCGCGCGTGCTGTCGCTGGACGAGCCGCTGTCCAACCTCGATCCCGCGTTGCGCGAGCGCACGCGCCATGAGCTGCGCGACGTCATCAAGCGCGTGGGGATCACCACGGTCTTTGTGACCCACGAACAGGAAGAAGCCTTCGATCTCGGCGATCGCATCGCTGTGATCAGTCAAGGGCGGCTCGAGCAGGTGGGCGCCCCCGACGAGCTGTACGAGCACCCCGCAAATCTCTTCGTTGCCACCTTCGTGGGTCGTGCCAACGTGTTTCGTGGTGACGCCGCCCGCGCCTTGGGAGGCAATGGGAAGCGCGTCCTCGTCGTGCGACCCGAGCGCCTGCGGTTTTCCGAGGCCGGCCTCCCCGGCATCGTGCGCGAGCGGCGCTACGTCGGCGCGGCCGCGTTCTTCCTGATTGAGGCCGATGATCACCAACGCTTCGAGGTGCTCGCCGAGCCGGATGCGGCACGCGTGGGGGAGCGCGTGTACGTCGAAGCCACGCGCGTGATCGCATTGTGATGCGCGCGCGGCGTTCGGGCGTTGCGGCTGGGGTACTCACGTTGCTCCTCGCGTGGGTCGTGATCTATCCGATCCTGATCGTCGCGATCGCCGCCGCTGACAAGACCGCCGTGGGGGCTTTTCTGACGCGGCCCGGCGAGTGGGCAGCCCTGTGGGCGAGCGTCTGGATCTCGCTAGTGAGCGTCGTGCTGGCGGCCGCGATTGGCATCCCGCTCGCATTTCTGTTCGAGTGGTTCGATTTCCCCGGACGCAAGACGTTAGGCGCGCTGATCGCGCTGCCAGTCGTGCTGCCGCCCCTCGTCGGCGTGATCGCGTTCCTCTTTCTGTATGGCGAGTCGGGGTTCATCGCGCGCGCCATCCAGGCGGCGCTGCATCTCGAGCACGCGCCCTGGCGCCTGCAGGGAGCCGTCGCGATTCTGCTCGTGCACGCCTATTCGATGTACGTGTACTTCTACCTCTTCACCCGGGCCGGCCTGGCGAAGCTCGACGTCTCGATGCTGGAAGCCGCGCAGGCACTCGGCGCCGATCGGCGCGAGACGCTGTGGCGCGTGATCGTGCCGCTGTTGCGCCCGTCGCTCGTCGGGGCGGCGATGCTGACGTTCATGACGGCATTGGGATCGTTCAGCGCGCCGTACATCTTCGGCGGCGGATTTCGCGTGATGACGACGCAGATCGTGGCGACGAAGCTGAACGGCGACCTGCCGCTGGCGATGGTCGAAACGGTGGCGCTCGCGATCGTGGCGGTGGCCGGTCTCGTGATCCTGCGTCGCACCGAAGGTGACGACATTCTGGTCGCTCTGGGGAAGGGGATTGCGCCGCGGCCGCGGCCGATCCGGCGCCCGAGCGTCCGATGGCTGGCGGCAGGCGCGGGCTGGGGCCTCGCGGTGCTGCTGCTGCTGCCACACCTGACGCTCGCAGTGGTGTCGCTCGTGCCCTATGGCGCCTGGACGACCGAGATTCTTCCGCCGGTGATCAATTTTGAGAACTACCGGCGTCTCTTTTCGGAGGCGGAGCGGCTGCGTCCCCTGCTGAATTCGCTGTGGATGGCGGCCGTCAGCACCGCGGTGGCGGTGGCACTCGCACTGGCCGGCGGTTGGCTCGTCGTACGCCGGCGCGTGGCGCTGCGGCGCGTTATCGAGGGCTTGCTGGCGCTGCCGTGGGCGCTGCCGGGCACGGTGTTCGCGATCGCGCTCGCCATCACGTTCAGTGTGCACGCGCCGCTGCAGCTGCGTGTCGTGCTGGTCGGCACCGCGGCGATTCTTCCGCTCGCCTATCTCGTGCGGGGGCTGCCGCTCACGGGTCGAGGGATCCTGGCGGCCTATCGCCAGCTCGATCCCTCACTCGAGGAAGCGGCCGCCAGTCTCGGAGCCGGCCGCTGGCGCACGCTCACGCGCGTGACCCTGCCGCTGCTCAAGCCCGGCCTCGCGGCCGGCGCGAGCCTGGCGTTCGTCGCGGCGCTCGGGGACATTGTGGCGTCCATCGTGCTCTACACGTACGAGACGCGCCCCGTGTCTATCGAGATCCTGTCGAGCTTGCGGCTGGCCGAGACCGGCGTGGCCGCGGCGTTCGGAGTCGTCTTGATGGTCGCCAGCGCGATCGTGCTCGGCGTCGGAGCGCGGCGATGAAACGTCTTTCCGTGCTCATGGCGGTCGCGTTCGTGGACATGATGGGCCTGATGATCATCTGGCCGCTCCTGCCCCTGTACGCGAATGACCTCGGTGCTTCCGCGACGGTCGTCGGACTCCTCGCTGCGTCCTTTCCAGTGGCGCAACTCGTGTCGTCCCCCGTCTGGGGGTATGTCTCCGATCGCTATGGCCGGCGGCCGGCGCTGCTCGTCGGTCTCGGCGCTTCGGCGTTCGCATATATCGTGTTCGGGTTCGCGCACACGGTGTGGCTCCTCTTCGTGTCGCGATTCGTGCAGGGGCTCGGCGGCGGCACGACGGGGGTCGTCCAGGCCTACGTCGCCGACACGATGCTGCCCCGCGAGCGCGCCAAGGCACTGGGGTGGCTGTCTGCCGCGACGAGCGCGGGCGTGATCATCGGTCCCGCGATCGGATCGTTCATGCACCGCTTCGGCGAAGCGGCACCGGGGTTGTTCGCGAGCGCCCTCGTCCTGGTCAACGTGGCGTTCGCGTGGAAGTGGCTACCGGAATCGCGCTGGGCGCAGGCCGGAGTGACGCGGACCGGCGTGGAGCGTCCCCGCGCGTCGGTCACGTTGGGCGACGCGGTCCGCAATATCGTGCAGCCGGCCGTGCGCGTGGTCGCCGATCCCACGAGGCCGGTTTCGCTGCTGATCTGGATCTACGCGCTGGCGATGCTCGCGTTCAACGCGCTGCCGCCGATCTTTTCGCTCTACTTGCACGATCGGTTCGCGATCACGGCGGACCAGATCGGCTTCTTTTTCATGGTGTTCGGCGCTGTCGGCGTGTTGATGCGCACCGCACCGGTGGGCTGGTTCAACGCCAAGCTTGGCGAAGTCCGGACGATGCAGGTCGGGACACTGCTGCTGCTCGCGGGATTCATTCTCGTGCCGCTCGCGCCCACGCTGACGCTGTTCGTGTGCGCGCAGATCCTCTTGCCGCTCGGCACCGCGTTGCTCTTTCCCGCGAACTCGGCGCTCGTCAGCCATCGCGCGCATCACGATGAGATCGGCCTGACACTCGGGGTGCAGCAGACCTACCGCGGTCTCGCGGCGATCGTCGGCCCGGTCTACGCGGGAGGTGCCTACCAGTCGCTCGGGCAACACATCCCGTTTTTCATCTCGGCGGGAATCATCGTCTTCGTCGCGTACTTGACGCTCCGCATTCCTGAACAGGATAGACCGCCACAGGTGGCGGTGAGCACCTAAGCGTTGCTACCTTTGGGGCTCATGAATTTCGCCGTCGCGCTCGCCTTCCTGACGAGTCTGCTGGCTCCTCCATCGGCGCCACCGCGGCCAAAACTGGTCGTGGTGATCACGGTCGATCAAATGCGGCCCGACTATTTCACCCGCTGGAAAAGCCAGCTCAGCGGTGGCCTGGCACAGCTCGCCAACGAAGGCGCGTTCTTCACCGACGGCTACCAGGATCACGCCGTCACCGAGACCGCACCGGGCCACTCGACGATTCTGTCCGGGCTGTGGCCCGCGCACACCGGCATCATCAGCAACTCGGAGGGTGTGCAGGATTCGCTCGCGCCACTGCTCGGCACGACCGGTCCGGGCGCGTCCCCGCGGCGCTTCCGCGGCACGACCCTGTTCGATTGGTTGAAAGCGTCCGATCCGACGGCCCGCGCGTTATCGGTGAGCCGCAAGGATCGCGGCGCGATTCTCCCGATCGGCCAGTCAAAACAGCAGGTGTTCTGGTTCCAGTCGGGACTGTTCACTACGAGCCGCTACTACGCGGACACGCTCCCGTCGTGGGTGCAGGCGTTCAACGCCAGACGGCTGCCGTTCAAAGCGGCCAACACGACGTGGACCCTCTTGCTTCCCGATAGCGCATACAAAGAACCGGACAACGAAGCCTGGGAGAATGGCGGGACGAACACCGTGTTCCCGCATCGGCTTCCCGCTGACAGCGTGCTCGCGGCGGCGGCCGTGGCCGGCGTGCCCGCCATGGATTCGCTGACGCTGCTGTTTGCGCTCGAGGGGTTCGAGGCGCTGCGCCTGGGCCGCAAAGGTACGGATCTGCTCGCCGTGAGTCTCTCGACGACGGATGCCATCGGTCACGCGTACGGCCCCGACTCACGTGAGATCCATGATCAGGTGTTGCGCCTCGACCGCTACCTCGCCTGGTTCCTGAAGCGGCTCACCGATCGCGTGGGGCGCGACAACATCGTCGTCGTGCTCACCGCCGATCACGGCATGACGTCATACCCGGAACGGACTCGCGCGAAGACGGGCGGGGCCGCTTATCGCGTTGCGTTGGACACGGTAATCACGGCGGTGAATCGCGATCTCGACCGGGTAGCGGGTGCCGGTGGTCCGGCGCGGGAGTGGCTCGAGTTCGACACCGGGATGCTGTTGCTGCGCGACAACGGCCGCCTGGCTGGGTTGGGCATCAAGACGGACAGCATCATCGAGGCGCTCACCGCGCGCATCGTGCGAGTCCAGGGTGTCGCGCGCGTGATCAAGCCCGCCGACCTGTCGCGTGCCGACACGGCGTCTGATCCGGTCGCTCGCCGCTGGATACATCACCTCCCGCCCGACGCGGGCGTGGTGCTCACCGTAACGCTCCAGCCCGGCTCGGTCTGGGACATTCCGAACCTACTGATCGCGATGCACGGCCAGCCGTCGGAGGACGACGCCCACGTGCCGATCGTTTTCTGGGGTCGCGGCGTGCGGCACGGATCGTTCGCCGGACGCATGAACACGGTCGACATCGCGCCGACCCTCGGCGCATTACTGGGTGTGACGCCGCTGTCCTTGATAGACGGCCACGCCCGTACCGAGGCCCTAGGGCCGAGAAACTAGCCGTGGTGCAGAAGCTGTCGGCGAATCAGATCCGCCGTATCGAGGAGCTGCAGGGGTACGTGCGGACCGTGGATCACGTGCGGAAGTTGATCGCGGAGCTCGAAGCCAACCGCGCGGCCAAGCAGAAAATCCTCAACGGCATCTGCGGAAACATCGCCCGCGAGCTGTCCCACATGCGCCAGCGCGCGCTCGCAGCGAATCTCGGCACACTGCCTGACGTGGCCGGCACACTGGCGATCGTCGCGAACCGAGCAGGGACGGGGATCAACATGAAGGTGCGCGCGCTGGCGGACGGCGTGAATAGCATGACGATACAGCTCGATCAGGCGCTCAAGATGGCCCACGAAGCGCCGCCGGAAAAAGAACCCGAGAAACAACAATCGTAGCGATCAACTGCCGCGCCCTGACCAAACGCTTCGGCGACGTCGTCGCCGTCGCGGGTCTCGATCTCACGGTCGGGGCCGGCGAATGCTTCGGCCTGCTCGGGCCCAACGGCGCCGGCAAGACCACGACCATCGAGATTCTCGAGGGACTGACCGCGCCGGACTCGGGGGATGTCGAGATCCTCGGCACGCCGTGGCGCGATGGCGCCGCCGGACGGGCCTTGCGCGAGCGGCTCGGTGTCCAGCTCCAGGAAACGCAGCTCGCCGACAAGCTCCAGGTCGGTGAGGTGCTGGCGCTATTCCGATCGTTCTACCGGCAGTCGCGCACGGTCGACGAGGTGCTGGCGCTCGTCGAGCTCGAGGAGAAGCGCAAGGCGCGCGTGGTGACGCTGTCAGGAGGGCAAAAGCAGCGGCTTGCGGTCGCCTGTGCGCTCGTCAGCAAGCCCGACCTGCTGTTTCTCGACGAGCCGACCACCGGCCTCGATCCGCAGTCGCGCCGGCAGCTGTGGGCGATCATTCGCCGCTTCCGCGCGCAGGGCGGCACCGTGTTGCTCACGACGCACTACATGGAGGAAGCCGAGCGCCTCTGCGACCGCGTCGCGATCATGGATCACGGCAAGGTCATTGCGCTCGGCACGCCGCGCGAGCTCATCGCCTCGCTTGGGGCCGAGCACGTCATCGAGTTCGCCGTCGCGGACGGTGCGGCCGGCGACCTGATGGACGGCGTGCGGCGCCTCGGTGGCGTGACCGCCGTGCGGCCGGGCGCCGGTGGCGTCGGACTCTCGTTGACCGTGACGGAGCTGCATCGCACGCTGCCCGCGCTCCTCGCGCTGGTGCAGCAGCGCGCGCTCGAGCTCTCGTCGCTCACGACGCACCATGCCACCCTCGACGACGTCTTCGTCGCGCTCACCGGACGGCAGCTCCGTGATACGTGAGCACCCGATGTACCAGCTCGCGCTGTCGCGCATGCGCGAGTTCTACCGCGAGCCCGAGGCGGTCTTCTGGGTGTTCGGCTTTCCCATCGTGCTCGCGTTCGCGCTCGGCCTCGCCTTCCGCAACACCGGGCCGGGAAAGTTGCAGGTCGGCGTCGTGGCCGGGGCCGGCGACAGCGCGGTGGCCGCGGCGCTCGCGGCGTCGCCTCGCCTCGTACCCACCGTGCTCGATACCGCCACCGCGCGGCTGCGCCTCAAGGCGGGTCGCGTGGCGATCCTGGTCCTTCCCGGGAATCCAGTTGTGTATCGCTACGATTCGACGCGGACGGAGAGCGGTCTCGCGCGACTCGAAGTGGATGATGCGCTGCAGCGCGCCCGCGGGCGCAAAGATCTGATCGCGGTGCGCGACGACCGCGCCGTCGCGCCGGGGTCGCGCTATATCGACTTCCTCATTCCCGGGTTGTTGGGCATGAACCTCTTGGGCAGCGGGATCTGGGGCGTCGGGTTCTCCGTGGTGCAGGCCCGGCAACGCAAGCTCCTCAAGCGCTACCTGGCGACGCCGATGCGCAAGAGCCACTACCTGCTGAGCTTCATTCTCTCGCGCCTGGTCTTCTTGATTGTCGAAGTCGTGGCGCTGATCGGCTTCGGCTGGCTGCTGTTTGGCGTGGCGGTGCGAGGGTCCTTCGCTTCGCTCGCAGGGCTAACGGTCCTGGGTTCCTTCTCGTTCGCCGGCCTCGGGCTGCTCGTGGCGAGCCGCGCCAAGACGATCGAAGGGGTGTCCGGCTTGATGAACCTCGTGATGCTCCCGATGTGGATCTTATCGGGTACGTTCTTCTCCTACTCGCGCTTCCCCAACGCGATGATTCCGTTCGTGAAGGCACTGCCGCTTACTGCCCTGAACGATGCGCTGCGCTCTGTCATGATCGATGGCTCGGGTGTCGCGGCCCTCGGCACCCCGATCGCCATCGTGGTGGCGTGGGGTGCCGTGAGCTTCGTGATTGCTCTCAAGATTTTCCGCTGGCGGTGACGCTAGGTCGAAACGATTACCACGCCCTTCATCTGGGGATGGAACGAGCAGTGATACGGGTACGTCCCGGCGCTCGTAAACGTGCGATCGTACGTCGATCCGGCATACGGCATTCCGTTCCGATCGACCCCTCCGCTTGACAGTGTGCCGCTGTTGAACTGACCGGCGGTGTCGGAGACCACGGAATGCGACAAGGTTCCCGTGTTCGTCCACCGCACTGGGATCCCCGCCGTGATGCGCACGGTGTCGGGCGTGAATTGGAACTCGGAGACCGTGACGAACACGGTATTGGGTGCGGGTGGCGGCGCGGGCGGGGGCGGAGGCGGTGGATTGCTGTAGGAGGTACTTGAGCCGCAAGCGGCGAGTGACGCGAGTAACAGGCTGTAGCACAGACGCATGAGATCCTCTGCAGGTTAGCTCTCCGGTCGAAACAACGCGGCCAGGCGCCGCCAGAATCCGCCGAGCGCGCCCTTCACGGCGTGGTGAAACGCGCCGGCGGAATGGAACCGTTCGGCAGGCTCGCTGCGCAGCGCGCGCCGCAGCACCTCTTCGAGCTCGCGCGGGACATCGCGGCGCTCGGCAGCGAGTGGTGGCACATCGTCCGTAGTCTGGCGCGCCAGAATCTGTTCCGGGGTCTTCCCGCTGAACGGCGGTCGCCCCAGTAACGAGAAATAGGAGACCGCGGCCAGCGAATACAAGTCGGCTCGTTGGTCGACGCGCTCGCCCAGCAGCTGCTCGGGCGCGGCGAACTGCGGCGTGCCGCTGCGGGATGTCGCGCCACCAAACCGCGTCCCACCGCGCAGCGCCAGCGCGAGTCCGAAATCCGTAATCCGCAGCCGGCCGTCCGGCTCGATCAGCATGTTCTCCGGCTTCAGGTCGCGGTGAATCAGTCCCAGGCCGTGGGCGTGCTCGAGTGCTGACAGCGCTTCGTCGAGCAGCCGCTCGGTCTGCTCGAGCGAGAACGTGCCGTGCCGGTGGACTACCTGGGCCAGGCTCGAGCCCGGCACGTATTCCATCGTGTACCACGTGAGTCCGGCCCGGCCCATGATGTCATAGATGCTGACGATGTTGGGATGCCGGAGTCGCGCGGCGAGCTGCGCCTCGCGCCGGAAGCGTTCCAGGACGCCGGGATCGGCCGTCAGGTTCGGGTGCAGGACCTTGATCGCCACGTCGCGCTCCAGGGCCAGATCGCGCGCGCGATACACACGGCCGAACCCACCGGCGCCGATCTCTTCCAACAGCTCGTAGTCGTCGCCGAGCGCGCGCCGCAGTCGCCGCTCGAAACCCGACTCGGTGAGGGCGGGAGCGGCTGCGAGCACCTGGAAGGTGCCGGCATCACTCACGAAGTCCTCGAGCATCTCCGTCGCCGTGTAGTAGCGGTCCTTGGGCACGCGCGAGAGCGCGCGCACGATGACGCGCTCGACCGCCGCGGGAATCGCCTGGCGAAGCTGACGCGGTGGCGCGATCTGCGCTGGGTCAAGATGGGGCGGGTTGCTCGTGAGGGCGGCGTAGATATTTGCCGTCACGGTATACACGTCGCTGGCCGGCTCGCCCGCTTCCCCGGCGCGCACCTCGGGCGCCATGTACGCGGCGCTCGGGTCATCGGTCGGGAGCGGCGGGAGGTAGGGAAGACACCAGTTCGAGAACCGCAGGTCGGTAATGACGCCCTGGCCGCCGCTGTTGATCATCAAGGTTGACGGGACGATGCGACGCATGATGATGCCGCAGGCGTGCGCGTGCTCGAGCGCGGACAGCAAGTCCCGGATCAGCGACATGCATTGCGGGATGGGGCGCGGGCCACGCCGCAACGCATCGGCGAGACTCTCGCCTTCGATCCAGTTCGCTGTGCGGTAGGCGAACGTCGCGATTTCGCCCGCGGCGTACACGTGCCGGATCGCGGGATGGTCCAGCTGGGCGAGCGTCTCCGTCTCGCGCAAGAACCACGCCCGGCCGGGCGCCTCCGCCGCGAGATGGACGCGAATCGTCACCGGCCGCTTCAGGACGCGATCCCACCCGTGATACAGCGCGCGCTCTGACGACAACGCGACGAGATTCTCGAGCCGGAATGCCGGTTCGAGTGCGCGCAGCGCGTCGTCGAGCAGACCAGCGGGCGGTGTCTGCCCCGGCGCGCTCGTGACCGCGGTCACATTCGGAGCTGGCGAACGGCGGTCGGGTGTGGTCACGGGCGAGAAATGTAGTCGCTGTTTCGGCTGGCACGAACTTCCGCGATGTCGCAGATTCCTTTGGATGGAAAGCGAGTCTCCCCGCCCCCCCCGGACGTCCCGTTCGACTCGACATCAGGTGGAGCGCCGAGTACGGCCCGACCGGCGGTCCGGGCTGGATCGGCGCGTCACCGATCGTCGCGCGCGGCAGGTCCCGGTCCTGGTCGAACAGCGCGGCCGCACGGAACGCCGCAGTCGCGTGGAACGTCGCTCACCGCAACAGCGTCGCCAATTGAAAGATCGCCGCGGCTCGGGTCTCAGCTTTACTTCATCCTGATTGCCGTTACCCCCCAGCCATTTCGTCCCGCGCGCGCGTAGCGCGCATCGCGTAAGTAAATCGTGTTGCTTGTCGTGTCCACTTCGGCCGTCAAGAAACGTGCGAACTGGGCGATCGCGCGCCCGTCTGGGGTGTCGTGTATCGCGTGTACGACCGCCGGCTCGCGCAGATGCCGCGGCACTTTCCAGTCGTCGCTCGCGACAGTGTCCGCGCTGGCATACATCGCTTCCCACGTAAACGGCTGACCGACGTTGGTCAGCGCCGCCCACGATGCGCCTGCGCCGAAGCGGTGTTCGGCAGCTTGGCGGACTTCACGCTTGCGAGTCGCCGCCACGGCTGCTTGTGCTCCGGTATAGACCACCAGGAGCAGCACCGCGAGCTCAGCGGCACGCTGCCGCGCCACCGGACCGAACCAGTAACGAACCCAGCCAACGATCGCGACGAGGCAAAGACCCGAGTAGAGCCAAAGGACCCAGGACGCGACGATGTCATGTCGCCAGACGAGTAGGACGCCGGTGAAGCCGCCGATCGCCAGCATCCCGCCGAGCGGTTTCCAGTGTCGCTCGCTGCCCCACGCCAGCGCGACCAGGGGCACAAGCCAGAAAAACGGATCGACGATGGCCACCCAGTCGAGATAGTACCAGCGATTGCTCCATGGAAGCAATGGACGCCACCCGTACGATCCCTGCCAATCCATAAACAGGTGGCTGGCAAACGTGACGGCGACGCAGAGGGCGAGCCAGCGCCACGGAGCCTGCCACCGCGTCCGCGCGCGGGTGATGAGTCCGATCGTCAGGATGAGGGCCGGGATTTGGACAAGCGCGCCGACCAGCGAATGCGTGATCCCACGATGATGGACCAGAAACGCCGAGCGCGGCCATCCCCAGTAGCCCGTGAACGTCTCGGCCAAATCCGGCATGTTTGCGGCGATCGCGCCGATCAGGCCCGCCCGTGGTACGTGGCGGGCGGCGACCGCTCGACCCAGCGCGGCGCCGACGAGAGCATGGGCGAGGTTGTCCATCCTACACAATGCGGGACGAACTCGCGGCGCGTCTAGAGCAACCGTAGTTTCGGTTTCGTGTCTTACCTCAAATTGACTGACCTGAGTGGAGAGACTGTAAGATTCGCGGCGATCAGGGGCCGTACTTGACGGCGATCGACTGGGGCGGCACGAAGGCACGGCAGGGAGAGCTCGCGGCACTCATCGGCTACCGACCGGTAGGTCTTCGGGGAGTCCGGTCTTTAATGCGGATGGGGAAGTGATTTCGGTGCATCGGGCGGGACTGCGCCAAGGTCCAGGGTTCGCACTGCCCCAGCGACTCGGTCTCTAGTTTCTCGAGAAAGCCACCGTAACCACCACCGTGCTCGGCTTCGTCGCCGGACGTTCGGTGGAGACTATAGCCACTGTCGCAACAGTATGGTGGCTCTCGATGCTGGAATCTGTAAGTGCTTGCCGGACCGCGGAGAGGGCCTGAAAACCCTGGCGTGTATCGACAACCGTCGCACTGGCTTGCAGGGTGCCACGAGCTTGGGCTTCTGCATTCCGACCCACGAGCATGAGCGCCCCGACCATTATCGCCGCCGCGAGTCCGAACCGCATCGCCAGCTCCCTGAGTGAGTGCCCTTGGCTTCCGGCTTCCCACTAGAGCAGGCGACGTGCCGGTCAATTGCGCATTTAGTTCAGCGATTATTGTTGGCAATGCCAAGTGTTGAGCCTTGTCAACAATCGTTACACCGCCCTCACTCGTATCGTGTAAGTCACTGGCGCATCTTGGCTTCTGGTCACTTAGCGGCAGTCGTAAAGAAAATTGACAGTGGCGAGTAATTTGGCAGTTGGCATAAGCCTTGCTTTGACCGGCCTCCAGAATGGTGGAGGCGCCGAACGGCACTCCAACTGACTAATAGCTCGACACAAAACACGGGAGCATGAAATGCGCAGCATCACGCAGCTGTCCCTGGTTGTAGCCGCACTGGCCCTGACGGGCACGGCCCTCCAGGCCCAGACGAACAATGCCAGCATCACGGCGACGGCGAGCGTCCAGACGCCGATCAACGTGGTTGGCGCACAGCAGTTGAGCTTCGGGAACGTGTTCCCGGGCGTGAATAAGACGATCGCGGCTACCGATCTCACGAACGCCGGCCGGTTCGACGTCAATGGCCAGGCCAGCAGCCCGGTCACCATCTCGTTCACGCTGCCCGCGACGCTCGGTTCGGCTGGTAACACCATGCCGATCGTGAGCTACACGGGCGTGCACGCGCAGAACAACGCGCAGACCGGCGGCACTGCCTTCTCACCGGCGGCTGGTGCGTCCCCCTCGCTGAACGCCTCTGGCGCGCTGTGGGTGTGGGTGGGCGCGCAGGTCCAGCCCGCGACGAACCAGGCGGCGGGTGTCTATACCGGTTCGGTCACGATGACGGTGGTTTACTAAGCTACTGGAGTTTGGCGTCGAGCTGATGGCGCGCCGGCAGAGGATGCAGATTCCTCTGCCGGCGCTGTCACAAGGAGACGTATGCAGCTTATGAAACGGGAAGCGTGGGTCGTCGTCGGAGCAATGCTGCTCGGCGTGCCGCTGCTGGCGCAGGGCAAGCCGCTCACAGTCACGGGTGTGCGTGGCGTGATGTTCGGCGCCGTCCTGCCGGGCATGCCGCGCGTTGTGTTGCGCACCGATCCCGCGAACAGCGGCCAGTTCGACATCAAAGGTCCGAAGGGTGGTCCCGTCTTGCTGTCATTCGTGCTGCCGCTGAGCATGACTGGTCCTGGTGGCGCGCTGATGCCCATCGTGTTTGGGGCTAGTGATGCGGGCTACTCGCCAACTCAGTCAATCGGGAGTCAAGTGGGCTTCGACCCGAAGCAGCCGACTACCGTAACGTTTCCGAATAATGGCAGCGCATCGGTCTTCGTCGGGGCCACTGCGAATCCGGCGACGAACCAGCGCGCCGGCGCGTACACCGGGACGATCACCCTCACCGTGACGGTGCTGCCATGATGCGCGCGTTGGGTCTCGCCTGCGTGCTCGCGGTCGCCGGCGTCTCGCTGGCCGCGCAGGGCGTCATGGTTGCGCCGCACGCGGTGTTCATCGATCACCGGGCGCGCAGCGGCTCCGTGTTGCTCTACAATCCGGGGACCGAGCCGGTCGAAGTCGCCATCTCGACGATCTTCGGATATCCGACCACGGATTCGACCGGCCGCATCACGCTCGACACGTTGCTCGCCGATTCCTCCGTCTCGGCGCTCGGCTGGATCCAGGCGTTCCCGCGTCGCTTGACGGTCGGTCCGCGCGAGCGCCAGACTGTCCGGCTGCTCGCGCGCCCGCCCGTTGGTCTGGCCGATGGCGAATACTGGCTCCGCCTCGTGATCGCGGCGCAGGCGGGCCACGTGCCCATCAGCGGCGTGTCGGATACGACCGCGATTCAGGTGGGTCTCACGCTCGAAGTCCGCACGATCATCGGCGTGAACTACCGCAAGGGACCGGTTTCGACGGGCGTGTCGCTCTCGAATCTGCGTGCCCAGATCGTCGGCGATTCGCTGATCACGCGCGGCAAGCTCGAACGCCGCGGCAACGCCGCGTTCATCGGGATAATTCGCGAGACGCTGGTGGATTCGACCGGTGCGGTGCGCACGCAGCGCGTCGGTGATTCGCTGGTCACGACCTACGCGTCGCCGGTCGGCGTGTACCGCACGATGGAGCCGCGCCTCGCGAGCGCCCTTCCGAAACCCGGCTTGCCGAGCGGCCGGTACTGGCTGCGCTATGAAGTCGTCACCGAGCGCGATGATCTCGATCCGACGGTCGTGCTGAAGGCGCCTGCGGTCCGTGACTCGGTGCGGCTGGTGGTGCCGTGAAAAAGGCCTTGCTGGTGGTGGCGTGCCTCGGCTTGCCCGGTCGCGCGGCAGCGCAGGCCGGTGCGTCCGTATCGGCCGACGCGGTCGTCGTCACCGTGGGGATGACGATCTCCACGCTGCGCGACCTGAACTTTGGGACGGTCATCAAGGGTGTTCCGTCGACGATCTTGCCCACGGCCGTGAATGCCGGCGAGTGGCAGGTCAGCGGCAGTGGCAATGCGTTCGTGATCATCAGCTTCACGCTGCCGACGCAGCTGACCAATATTCAGGCGCTGCCGGGCTCCACCATGCCGATTTCGTTCAGCGCGGCCTCGGCAATCTGGCGCCGCGCGACGAACAATCCGGTCGGGGGCACCGCGTTCGATCCGGCGACCGGCGCGGTGGGTCGCCTCGGCCCTACCTCCAACCCGACGATGTACATCTGGGTTGCCGGAACCGTGACGCCGGCCCTGACCGCGAAGCCCGGCATCTACCGGGGCAACGTCATCCTGTCGCTCGTCTACCAGTAACCCATGTTCTTCCTGCAGGCGCCTCTCCTGCTGGTGGCCGCGCTGCACGTCCACCAGGTTCCGCGAGACACCGCCCCTGAACCGGTGGTGATCGACCTTCGCATCGGTCGCATCACGGGAACGACGGTCCAGGCGTATCGCGTCCGTTCCGAGGTGTTGCTCCCCCTCTCGCAGCTTTTTCAGCTGGCCGAGATCCGGCATCGTCTCACGCTTGATGGGCGGCTGGAAGCGACGGTCGATCCGGGCAATCATCGCATTGTCATCGATCCCCGCAGCGACTCGATGGAGTACGGGGATCATCACGTGCGCATCGAGCGCGAATTCATCCGCTTCGAAGCTCCCGAGCTGTATGTGGGCAGTGAACGCCTGGGCGACCTGCTGGGCCTGATGTTTGTGGTGGACTGGTCCGACCTGACCGCGACGGTGGTCGATCCGAGTAGTCTGCCCATCGTGCGCCGGCTGCGCCGCGAAGCCGCCCGCGAAGCGTATCTGCGACGTCCCGACGGGATGCGCGCCGACGTGACATTGGGCTTGCAGCGGCCATCGTGGGATGGTGTCGTCCTGGATTACTCGCTGTTCTCGCCCTCGACCGATCCGTTTGCCGGATCGACGTACGCCGTCGGCCTGGGCGCCGATGTCGGCGGGGGCTCACTCGAAATGCTGGGCCAAAGCGTCGGACCGGCTGAGCTCGGTCGCATGCACGTCGACGCGTCCTGGACCGGCGTGTGGCGGGAGAATCGCTGGGTCAGGCAGCTGCACCTGGGCGACGTGCCGTCCTCCGGCCCGCGCTCGCGCGCGCTCGAGGGACTGGCGGTCACCAACGCGCCGTTCGTTCGCCCGTCGCTCATCGGCTCGCTGCGCTACGCCGGCAGTCTCGAGCCGGGATGGTCCGTCGAGGCCTACCGCGGTGGTGAGCTCGTCGCCTTCGATTCGGCCAACGCGAGCGGCGGGTTCGCGATCGATTTGCCGGTGCGCTACGGCGAGAATCCCGTCGACTTCGTCGCCTACGGTCCGTTCGGCGAGATCCGCGAGTTCAATCGCACCTATCGGGTTTTGAGTGAGCTGCTCCCCGCCCGCCAGTTCGAGTACGGCCTGTCTGGTGGTCGCTGCCCGCAGCCGTCGTTCAGCTGCAACGCCACGGCGAATGTCGATCTCCGCTATGGTGCAAGCCGCCGCTGGACGATGCAGGCCGGCCTGGACCAGTTCTGGCGCGATTCGCTGCCAGATCGCACCCACCCGTACGCGGCGCTCGTGGGCAACCCTAGTAACGCCTGGGCGATGGAAACTGAAGTGGTCGGTGCCGGACTCGCACGCGGCGCGCTCAAGTATGAGCCAACCGTGGATCTGCGGTTCGAGGGAGAATACGCGCATTTCGCCCACGACTCCGCATCCGTGCTCGCGGTGCCGGGCCTTCGCAACCAGGTGACCCTCTCCGGATTCTGGCGGCCCGCGACACGCCACGGCTTCTTCTTCTTCGACGGCCGCTTCGAGCGGATCCAAAGCGATGCCGGCGTGCTGACGCGCACGCGCCTGGGCGCGTCGCTACAGACCGATGAGGTGCGGCTCTTGCCGTATTTCCGCACCGAGCAGGGTGTGGCCGCCGGCAACCGGGAGTTCGCGGGCGTGTCGACGTTCATGATGCCGCGGCCGCGGTGGGGGGCATTCCTCAGCCAGACGTTGCTTCGCACCACCACGGAAATCGAACGCCAGGCCGGCCTGGTGTCCTGGTCGGCGTTCGCGGCCCACCCGATCGCGCGGGGGATCCGGCTCGAGGTCGGGGCTCATTGGCTGCGCGGAGACGCCGGGCCCACGTACACCGTCACGATCACATCGTACTTCTCGGCCCTGCGCGGCGTCACGTCGGTCTCTGCGCCCCCGGGGCAGCCGGTCGCCGCGACGCAGTTCTTGCAGGGATCGGTCCTGTGGGACCGCCGCACCGACCGCCTCGGTGTCGCGCCCGGCCCGTCGCTCGAGCGCTCGGGACTCTCCGGCCGCGTATTCATGGATCTGAACGCCAACGGAATCCGCGATGTCGGAGAGCCGGCGGTCGCGAACGCGCGCGTTCTGGTCGGGTCACTGTCGGCGCGGTCCGACTCCACCGGAGCGTATCATGTCTGGGATCTCGTGCCGTTCGAGCCCGTGATCGTCAGCCTCGACTCGCTCTCGCTCGAGTCACCGCTGCTCGTGCCGTTGTTTGCGCGTACCAGCGTCGTCCCCGGTCCCAACCGGTTTCGGAATCTCGACATCCCGGTGGTGGAGGCGGGCGTCATCGAAGGACGGGTTGTTCGCAACGGCTCGGGCGTCGGCGGCGCGACGCTCCTGCTCACCGACCGCCAGCGGGGCGTGCAGCGCACCCTGGTGACGTTCAACGATGGCGGGTTTTATCTGATGGGCGTGAAGCCGGGTGACTACGAGCTCGCGGTGGACGCTCGGGTACTCGATGCGCTCGCGGTTGATGCGCAGCCGCTGCGATTCACCCTCGTGCCGACCGCGAACGGCATCGGACGCGAAGGCCTCGAGATCCGGCTTACGTCGAGGTTTTAGCCGCCTCGGCAACGTGGTGCAGGACGGCTTCCAGTTTGGAGAAATCGTAAGGCTTGACCAGCGACGGCACGCCGGCTTCGCGCAGCAACGTGGACGTGTCCGCGGCGAACGTATCGCCGGTCGTGAAAATCAGGCGCTGCACCATGGCCGGATAATCGCGGCGCAGCCGCTCCAGGAACTCGCCGCCACTCATGCCGGGCATCCGGACATCTGAAACGATCACGTCGAAGTGCTCGCGACGCAGGACTCGCAAGGCGTCCCCGCCGTCTTCCACCGCCACGATGTGCATGCCGCGGCGCTTCAGAAAGTTCACCACCGCCCGCCGCAGCCCCTCTTCATCGTCGATCAGCAATACCGACAGCTTCCCGTCCGGCGTCCGCGCTTGCGCGGTGGCCGGCGGTGCCGGCGGTGTCGCCCGCTGGCGCGTGCGTGCGTCGCGCGGCAGGATGACCGCGAACGTGGTGCCCTGTCCGACCACCGAATGCACGGAGATGCGACCACCGTGATCATGGACGATGCCGTAACAGATGGAGAGGCCAAGTCCCGTGCCTATGCCCTCCGGCTTGGTCGTGAAGAACGGATCGAAGATTTTTTCCTGAATGTCGGCCGGGATGCCCGGCCCGGTGTCCGCAACTTGCAGCAAGACGCCGTCGTCACCGGCGGTCGCGGTGCTGATCGAGATGGTGCGCCGGTCTCCCCCCGACATTGTCATGAGGGCCTGCTCGGCGTTGATGAGCAGATTGAGCAGCATCTGCTGCACCTCCGACCCATTCGCCCAGGCTTTGGGATTGGCGTCATCGAGATCGAGATTCACCGTGATGTTGAGCGTCGTCAGATGGTAGGAGCGGAGCGCGAACGTGCGGTGCACGATGTCGTTGAGCTCGACCAGCGTGCGCTCCTTGCTGCCGGCGCGGGCGAAGGCGAGGAGGTTGGAGGTGATGCGCCCGATGCGCGTCGCCTCGTCGTACATCATTTGCACCGTCTCCCGCTGCTCGGGCGTGAGCTGATCGAGCAGCAGCGTCTGCGCAAACCCCGAGATGATCGCGGCGGGATTGTTGATCTCGTGCGCGACGCCGCTCACGAGCTGGCCCATGGCGGCGAGCTTCTCGGCCTGCTGCAGTTGCGTCTGCGCGCGGCGCTGGTCCGTGATGTCGCGCACCAGCGCGAGGACCTTGGGAATCCGGCCCCCTTCGCGGACGGGCGCGAGCAGGACATGGCCGGTCCCCTCGCTGCCATCGGGGCGCTGGTACGGCACCTCGAAGCGCCGCAGCTCGCCGTCGAAGGCTGCCGCCAGGTTCTCACGCGCGATGCGAGACGCCGTTCCCTCCAGCCATCCAAAGGCTCGGCGTTTTTCGCCCGGGAACGCGCTCACGAGGGTGCGACCGGCGGTGTTCTCGTCGAGGACGTGGCCATCGCGGTCGACCACGGTAATCGCATCCGGCACTGCCTCCATCAGCAAGCGCAGACTGCGCTCCGCCGACGCGGTCGCACCCAGCGAGCTCATGAGCGAGCGCGTCTGATTGGCGACTTCGTCCTCGAGGATATTGGCATAGCGCCGGCTCACGCCGATGGAGTAGAGCACGCGAGCCGCGACGATCGCCATGCCGATTGCGACGATGACCGCGTCATTCGGGTCTGGCTTGGTCCGGAGGATGCCGACGATCGCCATGCCGGTGATGGCGGCGAGGCCGATCACGAGTGCAATGAAGCGCGCCGCGGTGCTCGGCTCGTGCGTCAGAGAGCGGCCGCGCTGGAGATGCAGCGTGTAATCGGGTGCGATCGCGGCCGCCGCGGCGAGCAGCAGCAGTCCGGTGTCCCAGGTTAGATCGAGTGGCCCACCGGCCTGGTACGTGCCGCGCAGCGCGACGACGGCGTACACTTGATCGCCGATCGCGAGGGCGATCACGCTCGGGAGCACAAGCGTCGCCGTCGCGGCGGGGAAGGCCGGCCGGCGCAGCATCTGGATCAGGATCATCCACAGGACCGCGACCGCGCCGACAGACCACCCGATGCTCGTCACCAGCCCGAACGGGGAAACGGGGGCGCCGCCGATCAGTAATGGCTCGAGGAGATACTCGTACGCGAGCGCGCTGACGACGAACGTGACGAGCACGGTATCGAGCACGAGCTCGGGATCGGTGCGGCGCAAGGGTTGGCCCAGTACGAGGGTCCTGAGACCTCCGATCACGCACGCGTAGATGCCGAGATAGCCGACGTCCGCCAGCGACGGGTAAGGCGGCGGCGCACCACGAACGAGGTCGTAATAGTTCCACACCATCTGCCCGGCGAGGAACGAGGCGCAGCCGGCGGCGATCCAGCGCCACGCGCGGCGTTGCTCGGACGTGGTCACCCGGCGAGACGCCGCGACGCAGGCGACTGCGGCGAACGCGGCCGCCCACGTCCAGCAGAGGTCGGCGCTGAGGGCGAGGGTCCGCCGGTCGCTCGGCGGAAACGCATAGAGCAGCACCATCGCCACCAGCGACGCGACGGCGATGCTGAAGACCACGCGAGCGGACCGGCTCAGCGGCACCATCTCGAGGATACTCCGCGCCTAAATTATGCGCATTATGTTAGCCCGCCAAATGAACGTGCTCGGGTGGATGGGTGCGGCGGCGGAATCGCTGGCGCAGTGGGACGATCACACCGCGCTGGCGGCAGCGGTCCGGGCCGACGGGCTGTCGCGCACGCTCGTCTGCGGCATGGGCGGCTCGAGTCTCGTCGCCGACGTGCTCGCCGCGGCGTTCGACGTCAAGCAGCTGCAGGTCTTGGACAGCACGAATCCTGACGCCGTGCGCGCCGCCGGAGGTGGGAAAGACGACCTCTCGCGCACGCTCTTCGTCATCTCCAGCAAGTCCGGCAACACGATCGAGACGCTCGCGTTCTATCATTATTTCGCGGCGCGCGCACGTCCCGAGCAGTTCATCGCGATAACCGAGACGGGCACAACGCTTGCTGAGATCGCGCGCACGCGAGGTTTCCGCGCCGTCATTCCGCACCCGCCCGACGTCGGCGGCCGCTATTCGGCGCTCACGGCGATCGGCATGGTGCCGGCCGCCTTGAGCGGACTCGACGGCCGCACGTTGCTCGAGCGGACGCGTCGCGTTGACGTGGGCGCCGCGCAAGCGATGGGCACCGCGATTGCCGAGCGCGCACAGACCGGACGGGACAAGCTGTGCGTGATTCCTCCACCACGAATCGCCGCGCTGGCCTACTGGATCGAGCAGCTCATCGCCGAGAGCTCCGGCAAGAATGGCCGCGGCGTCATTCCGGTCGTGCAGGAACCAGACGCTCCGGCCCCCTTGGCCGACTCGCAAACTGCCGGTCCGGACATGTTCTCCGCCGATCCGCTCGTCCTCGGTGCCGAGTTTCTCCGCTGGGAGTATGCGACCGTGGCGTTGTGCGAGCGTCTGGGGGTCGACGCGTTCGATCAACCGGATGTCGAGGAGGCGAAGCGCCTCGCGCGCGCCGAGTTGACGGGGGGCGGCCATGGTGGGGGGGGCAGCGTAGGGACGCAGCCTGCTGCGCCCCTGCAGACGCTCACGCTCGCGCAACTTCGTGCGTCGTATCGTCCACGCGATTATCTCGCGATCCTCGCGTACGTTCCGCCCTCACCCGACGTCTTTCGCCAGCTCCAGAAGGTGCGCGCTGCGTGGGGGCACACGCTCCGCTGTGCTACGACGCTCGGCTTCGGTCCGCGGTACCTGCACTCGACCGGACAGTTGCACAAAGGGGGACCTGACAGCGGGCTCTTTCTCGTCATCACGACCGACGTCCGCGACGACATCGAGATTCCGGAGATGGGCTGGACCTTTGGCCAGCTGCATCGCGCGCAGGCGCGCGGCGATGTGCGCGCCCTGCTCGCGCGTGGACGACGCGTCGCCCACGTGCATCTGGCGAGTCTCGCGGCGTTGTCACAGCTGATGCCGTGACGACCACTACCTACATCTTTCATCTCATCCCGCACACGCATTGGGACCGCGAGTGGTATCTCCCGCGTGCGTCCTTTCATGCGCGGCTGATCCCGATGATCGATGAGCTGATCGAGCGGCTGCAAGGAGACCCCGGCTTCCGCACCTTCCTGCTGGATGGCCAAACCGTCATCGTGGAGGACTATCTCCGCGCGCGGCCTGAACGTGAAACCGACGTGAAGGCGCTCGTGAAGACGGGACGCTTACAGGTCGGACCCTGGTACGTCCTGGCCGACGAGCTGATTCCCTCGGCGGAATCACTCATCCGCAATCTCTTGCTCGGCTCGGGCGATGCCGAACGTCTCGGGGGACGGCTGGACGTACTGTATTCCCCGGACGCGTTCGGTCATCCTGCCGTCCTCCCCACGCTGGCGCGGGAGTTCGGTCTGAAATACGGCGTCGTGTGGCGTGGGCTCGGCGGCAGGCCCGGACAGGACCACGACTTCTTTCGCTGGCGCGCCGTCGACGCGGGGGGCCGAGAGATTCTGCTCTGGCACCTTCCTCCGGACGGCTACGAGATCGGGGCCGCGTTGCCCGCCGCGGGCGCGAGATTGCCGGATCTGTGGAAAGCGGTGCGCGCGCAGCTCGTCGCGCGCGCGGCCGGCAAACACATCCCGCTCTTCATCGGCGCCGATCATCATGCGCCTCATCCCACGGTCGCGCGCCTCCGCGACCTGCTCGCCGACCTCGAGCCCGCGAGCGCGTTCCGCATCTCTCGGCTCGACGAGTTCTTCCAGGCCGCCGACGGCACCCCGGCGCAGGCCGTCGAAGGTGAGCTGCGGTCGTCGTACGGCTACACCTGGACATTGCAGGGCGTGCACGGCACTCGGGCGCCACTCAAACGCCGGCACGGACAGATCGAGCTGTGGCTCGAACGGATCGCAGAGCCGCTAGCGGCGCTGGCTCGGCTGTCGGGTGGAGGCGATCGCCGCCCGATCCTGGACCTCGCCTGGCGCACCATTGTCCGCACGCAGTTCCATGACACGATCGCCGGGACTACGGCCGACACCGTCGCGGCTGCGGCGGAAACTCGTCTCACAGAAGTCGCGGCATACGCCGCGGAGGTGACGCGCGCGGGGTTGCTGGATCTCGCCGGCCACGACGCGAACGCGCGGCGCGAGCGGATCGATGGCAGCGAGCCGGCATTGCTGCTGTGGAATCCGGCCGTTCGCCCGCGCGGCGGGGTGACCGTCACGGACATCACCGTATTTCGCCGCGATGTGCTCGTGGGTCCACCGAGCGACGGTCGCGTGGCGCGAGAGGGTGGGGGCTATCGGCCGTTCAGTCTCTATGATCGCGAGGGCCGCGCGTTGCCGGTCCAGGTGCTGGCACAACGGCGCGCGCAGGAGCGCCTCGAGGCAACGCGCCATTACCCTGATCAAGACGAAGTGGACCAGGTCCGCGTCGCGTTTCGCGCACCCGCCGTCCACGGGCTGGGTGTTGCCGCGTTGACGGCGGGGCCACCCGTGCCGCTGGCGCGCGGCGACGAAGTGCGCGTCCAGGGCCGCGCGCTGGAGAATCGCTTCGTCCAAGTCGCCTTCGAGTCAAACGGTGCGCTCACGCTGGTCGATCGCCGGCGCAACGAGCGGTACGGCGACCTCCTGCGCCTGGAGGACAGCGGCGATGCGGGCGACGCGTACAGCTACTGCCCGCCGCTCCGCCATCGCATCAAGCAAAGCCGCGGTCCCGTTACGGTGCGGCGGATTGCGGCCGGGCCGCTGGTTGGCGCGTTGGAGGCGCGCTGGGAAGTCGTGCGCGGGATCGACGCGCATCTGATCGTGCAATTGTTCGCCGACAGCCCGATCGTTCGCGCGACGCTCGACATCGACAACCGCAACCGCTATCACCGCCTGCGTGCCCGGCTCGCCACCGGCCTGGCCGGCGTAGCTGCCACGGCGGGTGCCGCGTTCGGCGCGGTGGAGCGCCCCGCCGTGAATGTCGACAACACGCGGTACCCGCGCGAGACGCCCGTCCGCACGGCACCCGCTCAACGCTTTGTGGCCGCGGCGCAAGGTGGACGAGGGCTCGCCGTGCTGGCGCCTGCCTTTTTCGAGTACGAGTGGACCGCAACCGGCGATCTCCTTGTGACGCTGCTGCGGGCGATCGGTGATTTGTCGCGCGGCGATCTGCCGGTGCGACCCGGTCACGCCGCGTGGCCGAGCGCGATTCCCGCCGCCCAGTGCATCGGCGCGACCCGGATCGATCTCGCGATCGTCCCGGTGAGCGCCGGCGATGTCGAGCGCGGCGATGTGCTTCCGCAGCTGTGGGAGGACGCGTTCCTGCCGTTGCACGCCCTGTGGCTGCGCGACGCGGCGTCGCCGTTGACGATCGCACCCATCAGCATCGCGTTGGAGGGTTCTGGCTTGGTGTACTCGTCCCTCAAACCGGCACACATCGGGTCGCCGACCGTGCTCCGGTGCTATAACGCGAGTGGTCGCAAGACCGCGGGCGCGTGGCGCTTCGCGCAGGGCGTGAAGACGGCGCATCGCGTGCGTGCCGACGAACGCGAGGCGGTCGCGCTCGTGCTCGAGCAGCGGGGCAACGTCGTTCGCTTCGTCGCTGAGCCGCATGAGATCGTGTCACTGCTGGTGACGTGATGCAGGAGCACTCTCTTTCGACCAGCCGGACCGCGCGCTACTTCACGCTGGGACACCCGAGCGACGCGAGGGAGTTGTGGTTCGTGTGTCACGGCTACGGTCAGCTGGCCTCGCGCTTTCTCGAGCGCTTTCGCTCGCTCGAATCGCAGCGGCGCTGCATCGTCGCGCCGGAGGGGTTGTCGCGATTCTATCTCACCGAGCATGCGACCGAGCGACGGGTGGGGGCGAGCTGGATGACGCGGGAAGACCGGCTCCACGAGATCGACGACTACGTTCGTTATTTGGACGCGCTGCACGCGGTGGTCGCGTCCGCCGAGGCGCGGGTCACGGCGCTCGGATTCTCCCAGGGCACGGCGACCGTCTGCCGGTGGGCGGCGTATGGGTCGGCCCGCATCGACCGATTGATCGTGTGGGGTGGGGAGGTGCCGCCCGATCTCGATCTCGGTGATGCGCGGGTGAAGGAGCGCCTCAACACCCTGCGACTCACGCTCGTCTATGGAACCGGCGATCAGTTCTTCACGCCGAAGATTGTCGCCGTCACGACCGCGCGGCTCAAGACATCCGGGATCGCCTACGAGCAGGTGCAATTCGACGGTGGGCACGAGATCCATGACGCGACCTTGCGCCGCTGGACCTAGCGTCGTGCGTTTGGATCGAGCACATCCCGCAGCGCATCGCCTAGCAGCGTACACGCCACGACAACCACTACCAGCGCGACACCCGGCGCGATGGCGACCCACGGCGCGTTCACGAGCGTGTCGCTGCCGGACGTGATCATATTGCCCCACGACGGCGTCGGCGGCTGTACGCCGAGCCCCAGGTAAGAGAGTCCCGCCTCGAGTACGATGGCGTTCCCGACGCCGAGGGCCGCGGCGACGATCACGGGGGTAAGCGCGTTCGGCAGGATGTGGCGCGCGAGAATGCGCAGCCGGCGCGCGCCCACCGCGACGGCGCCTTCGACAAACGGCCGCGCGGCGAGCGACCGCACTTCGCCGTGGACGAGTCGCGCGATGCCCATCCATCCCGTGACGCCGAGGACGGCGACGACGAGCAGCGTGCTCGGTTGCCAGAGCGCCGCGAGCAGCAGAAGGAGTACGACCCGGGGCAGGGCTAGCGCGAAATCGGTGAGGGCCAGCAGCGCGACCGATATCGGGCCGCGCCAGTAGCCCGCGACCGCGCCCACGATCATGCCCAGGACCACGGAGACCAGCACCGCGAGGATGCCGACACCCATGGAGACGCGCGCCCCGTAAATCAGCCGCGTCCAGACGTCGCGTCCAAAGCGGTCGGTGCCGATCGGGTGAAAGTCGCCGTGGATGTCACGAGCAAGCGGCGGAACGAACCGGGTGGCGACGATGTCGCGCTGCGCGGTCGGATCGCCGTGCGTGACGAGCGGCGCGGCAATCGCGCATACCACGACCATGATCAGGACCAGCATCCCGAATGCGCCGCGCCGATCCCGCAGCAGCCGTGTCACGACGTGACCTCGCTGCGGACTCGCGGATCGAGCCTGGCAGCCAGTAGATCGGCGAGCAGATTGCCCGCGACCACCAGCACCGCGCTCACGGCGGTCGCGGCCATGACGACCGGATAGTCGCGCGCCTTCACCGCTTCGACGAGCACACGGCCGACGCCGGGCCAGGCGAACACCGCTTCGATGAACACGGCGCCGGAGAAGAGTGCCGGCAACGACAGGCCAAGCAGGATCACGACCGGCGTCAAGGCGTTCCGGAGCGCGTGCCGGCCCACGACGCGGCGCGCCGTCAGTCCCTTCGCCCACGCGGTCGTGATGAAGGGCTGGCGCAACGTCTCGAGCATCGCGCCGCGCACGAAACGCGCGGCACCACCGACCCCGATGAGTGTGAGTGTCGCGAGTGGCAAGGTGAGATGGCGCGCGCGGTCGACCAGCCGGCCGGCGCCCTGCAAATAGTCGGCATCGAGCCCCGCGATGCCGAAGGCCGGCAACAGCCGCGCCCAGTACGTGAACACGAGCACCAGCATCAGTCCCAACCAGTAGCCGGGCACGCCGAAGAGCGCGACCGAGGTAACGGAGAGCAGCGTGTCGAGTCGTGAGCCACTGCGAGCCGCCTGGAGCGCCCCCAGCACGAGTCCGATGACGTAGCTCAGGACCAACGAGAGCGCGATCAATTGCGCCGTAGCGGGCCACGCGTCATCGAGCATGGCGCGCACCGGACGACCCGTGGCGATGCTGGTGCCCCAGTCGCCTCGCGCAAACCGGCCCACCCAGCCCGCGAATTGTCGCGCCAGGGATTCGTCGAGCCCCAGCGCCCGGCGCTGGCTGGCGAGTTGCTCGGTGGTCGCGCGCGGGCCGAGCAATATGTCGACAGGATCGCCTGGTGCGAGATGTAACAGCAGGAAGGTCAACGTCACGACGCCGACGACGACGGCGAGACCGGCGAGCAGACGGTGCCCCAGCCTGGCGAGCATCGCGGGGAATCTCGCGCCGCCCCTCGCGCGCCGCTAGAATGCGGCGTGCCGCGCATCTCCATCCACACGCTGCTGGCCGTCCTGCTCGCGACAAGCGCGTGCGGGAACGAGGCAACGCAGCGCGGCGCGACGGTGTTGTTCGCGTCCGGCGCCGATCTGGCAAGCATCAATCCGCTGCTGACCAATCATCCGCTCGCACGGCAGGTTCAGCGCTATGTGTTGCTGACCACCTTGGCGCGCTACGACTCGTTGCTCGTGCCGCGACCCTACCTGGCACGGACCTGGCGCTGGTCCGACGGCGGCCGGATGCTGACGTTCCGATTACGCACGGACGTGCGGTGGCATGACGGGGTGCCGACGACGGCGCGCGACGTCGTCTGGACGCTGAACGCGGCGCGCGATCCGGCAACGGGATACCCGCGCCTGACGGAGCTGCAAACGCTGGCCGCGATCGCGGCGCCGGACGACTCGACGGTCACGCTCCATTTTGCGGGGAACACGGCCGCGCGCGCGCCCGATGAATTGCCCGACGTATTCACGGACCTCGCGATCTTGCCTGCACACCTCTTGGACAGCGTGCCGCACACGCGGCTGCGGCAGGCGGCCTGGAATTTTCGCCCGATCGGCAACGGCCCATTCCGGTTCGTGACGCACGAAGCGCACCGCCGCTGGGTGTTTGCGAGAAACACCGACTTTCCGGCGAATTTGGGCCCAGCGCAGGTGGACCGGCTCATCGTCGTCGTCGTCGATGATCCGATGGTCAAGCTCGCGGCGCTCGTCGCTGGCGAGCTCGACTTCGCGGGCATCAGTCCACAGCACGTCGCGTTCGTGCGCCGGCACGCCGCGCTCGCGATTCGCGAGTATCCGTTGATCTTTCCGTATGGGCTCGTGTTCAACACGCGCCGGCCGCCGTTCGACGATCCGCGCGCGCGGCTCGCCGCCGCTCTCGCGATTGATCGGCAGGAAATCGTGGACGGCTATCTGTTCGGGCTTGCGACGCCGGCAGAGGGGCCGGTTCCGCCCGGTCTCCCCGGCTACGTCGCGCCACCGCACATCCCGTTCGATCCCGATTCGGCGCGCCGGCTGGTCGCCCGGCTGGGCACACCTCCCCGGTTCGAGCTGGTGTCGGTTGGCAGCGGCGAAGCCCCGCTCGAGCAGATGCTCCAGGCGCGTCTCACCGCGGTGGGTTTTCAGGTGACCATCCGGCAACTCGAGTTGTCGGCATTTCTGGATCGTGTGTACGGCCCGCGACACGATTTCTCGGCCGCGGTCATGGGCATTCCCGGCGACCTGGGGCTCGGCTTTCTCCAACCGCTCGAGGATCTCACGGGAATCCCCGTACCCGCGGACCCCACTGCGGCGCAGCGCGTGTTCGCGGAGCGGCAACCGATCGTCTGGCTGTATCACGGTCGCGGGGTCCAGGCGATGAACCAGCGCGTGCGCGGCGTGCGCATGGACCTGCGCGGCGAGCTGCCGAGCGTCGCCGCGTGGCACGTGCAGCCATGAGACGGCGCGATCGCCCCACTGAATTCCATGCGAGCGCGCCCATGCGACTCGATTTCGCGGGGGGCTGGACCGATGTGCCGCCATTTTCGACGCGCGAAGGCGGAGTGGTCGTCAACGGCGCGATCGCATTGCGCGCGCACGTCAAGCTCGAGCTTGGCGGAACACTCCTGCGGCTGGTCTCGCACGAGCTGGGCGAAACACTCGAGTGCGCGAACTCGGGGGGGCTGGTGCCCGACGGGAAGCTCCCACTGCTGACGGCCGCACTGCGCATGTTTCCCGTACTGGGCGGCTTCACGCTCACGACACGCTGCGACACCCCACCGGGTTCAGGACTCGGCAGCTCGGGTGCGCTCGGCGTCGCACTGGTCGGGGCGCTGACACGTGCGCGCCAGGACGGCATGGCGGCGCGCCCGCAGGACGTGGCGGATCAGGCGTGGCAAGTCGAAACCATCGAGGCGCGCCTGCCCGGCGGCAAGCAGGACCAGTACGCCGCGGCTTTGGGTGGCTTTCATCGTTTGAGCTTCCGCGATCCCGATGTGGGGATCGAACCGATCACATTGGACCACGCGTTCGCGGCGGCCCTGGAACGACAGACGCTGATCTGCTACACCAACAAGAGTCGCGTGTCGGGAAACACGATCACCCGCGTGATGGGTGCGTACGAGCGTGGCGAGGCCAAGGTGACCGGCGCGCTGCACGGCCTGAAGGAGACAGGGAACGCCATGGCCGAAGCGCTGCGCGCCGGTGATCTCGCGCGCGTCGCCGCTTTGCTCAGCGAGAACTGGAAGCATCAGCAGGTCCTCGATCCGGGCATGCGCACGCCGGAGATGGCCCAGCTCGAGGTCGCCGCGGCAAACGCCGGCGCGCTTGGTGGCAAGGCGGCCGGCGCGGGCGCCGGTGGTTGCATGTTCTTCATCATGCGCGGTGACGCGCGAGCGGCGGCAGCGGCGGTCTCGAGCTCCACGGTGCTACCGCTCGCGTGGTCGGCGGAAGGCGTGCGCACGTGGTAACCGCGGAAGAGCTCGCCGCGCGCCGGGAGGTCGTACAGCGCTCTGCGGACCTGCTGGCGCTCCTGGCGCATCTGCGGGAACGGGCGCGTCCCCTGCTCGCGCGCATGCCGGTGATTCCCGACCACAAAGCGGTGTTGACCACGGATGGGGGCTTCTGTCCCGAAGATGGCACCGCGCTCACGTTCGATCCGTGGAGTCCAACTGACCATCGCTGTCCGCACTGCGGCAAGATCTGGCGGGGCGAGCGGCACGACTGGAGCTGGGTGCGCTACCAGCACCTCTGGCTGGTCGAGCGTGCCGCGCATCTCGCCGCGCTTGCCGCCTTCGGGGACGTTGAGGATCGGCCGGCGGCGGCGCGTGCCCGCGAGATTCTCACCGCGTACGCGCAGCGCTATTGGAGCTATCCGAATCGCGATAACGTGCTCGGCCCGAGCCGCCTCTTCTATTCGACCTACATCGAGTCGCTCTGGACGTGCAACTATGTCGCCGCCGCGACGCTGCTTCGCGCCTCGGATCAGCTCGATGAGGCCACGGCGCGGGGCGTGAATCAGGTCGCCGAGGAAGCGGCGACGCTGATCGGTGAGTACGACGAAGGATTCTCCAACCGCCAAACGTGGAACAACGCCGCGCTCGCCGCGGTCGCCGTGTGGTTCGAGGACGAAGAGCTGGCGCAGCGCGTGATTGAAGGAGAGACGGGGCTCGTTGTGCATCTGATGCGCGGTTATGGCCGGGACGGGATGTGGTATGAAGGCGAGAACTACCATCTCTTCGCCCTGCGCGGCATGCTCACGGGAGCCGGCTGGGCGCGGCTGGCGGGCGTCGATTTCACGCAGGATGAACGCTTCGCGGCGCGGTTGCACGCTGCGCTGCAGGCGCCGACGCTGACGGCGCTCCCGGACTACACCTATCCCGCGCGCAAGGATTCCCGGTTCGGCGTCTCGCTGGCCCAGCCGCCGTATCTCGAGCTGTGGGAAATCGGGTTGGCGAGACTCGGGATGCGGGACGCGGGAAGCGGGATGGGTGACGTCGCATCGTGGCTTCAGGCGCTTTACCAGGGGCCGCCCGTTGTTCTCGAGCAGCTCGAGTCCTATCTGCATGATGCACCGTTCGCATCCCGCATCTCGCATCCCGTATCCCGCGCGTCGCTCTCGTGGTGGTCACTGCTCGAGATGCTCCCCGAACTTCCCGCTGCCGAGGAGTCATGGAGTTCGCAGAGCGTCCTGCTCGAGGGCCAAGGCTTGGCGGTGCTGCGCCACGACGGCCGCTATGTGAGTCTCGAATGCGGTCCGTACGGCGGGGGTCATGGTCATCCCGATCGCCTCCAGCTCACACTGTACGCTGATGGCGTCTATTGGCTCCCGGATCCGGGTACGGGGTCCTACGTCGCCCACGATCTTTTTTGGTATCGCTCGACGCTGGCGCACAATGCTCCGCGATTGAATGGTGAATCCCAGCCGCCGGGCAACGCGACATGCTTGTCCTTCGACGATCGCGGGGACTGGGCGTGGGTATGCGGGCGCTACGATCAGGTGACACGCCTGGTCACGGCTGGTCCCGAGTACGTCGTGGACATCACGGTGCTGGGCGCGAAGGAAGAGACCATGCTCGAGCTGCCCTGGCACATCGCGGGTCGCGGCGGTGTGGAAACCAAAGGCCGCTGGGACAACGACGAGCTGCCGGATGAGTTCGTCACGCGCGTGCAACGGTTCACACCGGACGCACCGGGACCCGTTGTGCTCGCACACGTCCAGGAGCACGCGCAATTCACGGCCCATCTACTCTTTGAGGGTGACCTGCTGCAGGTGGAAGGACCTGGCTTGCCGGAACAGCACGACCGCGCGCCGTTTTATGTAGTGCGCGTGCGTGGACGCAACGCCCGCATGATTACCGTGATCGAGACGCACACCAACAAGCCGGTGATCCGGACCGTGCGCGCGCGCGGCGATACGGTGGAAGTCGAAACCGCACGCGGCATGGATCGTCATCGCTTCGGGACGACGGAATGGGTCATCGAGCGGGAC
>WNGK01000739.1_pt1 | contig 33808 bp, 29 predicted proteins | sample 5400601 | NCBI WGS metagenome assembly WNGK01 (sample SAMN13153376, study PRJNA577476) | soil metagenome | isolation source: 60 cm soil or saprolite under Garry oak tree replicate 1 | place: USA:California | collected 2016-06-15 | reverse complement strand
ATGTTTTTATTGTTCTTGCAATTCCTTCCCGCATCACGTATACTATAACCGTGGTTATAGTGAAAACTAACTACTGTCCTAGGGCATGCCGACAGTAGTCCTTTGCAGGCAGAGGCGGGAGGAGTAGATGGACACATCACAGACGGTCGAGGCGACCGTAACACCGACACCAGAGCGAGCACCCTATACCCTCTGGCAACTGGTGCGCTATTTCTTATGTTTGGGAACGCTTGGCTTTGGCGGTCCAGTGGCCCTGGTGGGCTATATGCAGCGCGACCTCGTCGAGCAGCGCGCATGGATTGCAGAAGCTGACTATAAGGAGGGCCTGGCCCTCGCCCAGCTCTGTCCAGGTCCTCTGGCTGCCCAACTCGCCATGTACCTGGGCTACATTCGCTACAGGTTCCTAGGAGCGACCCTGGTCGGACTGGCCTTTATCTGGCCATCGTTCCTGATGGTCGTGGTTCTCGGCTGGCTCTACACGCTCTATGGCGGTCTCACCTGGATGCAGGCCGTGTTCTATGGGGTGGGTGCCAGTGTGATCGGCATCATCGCCCACAGCGCCTACAAGTTGACCACCAAAACCATCGGTCGTGACCCGCTGCTCTGGGGGATCTTTCTGGTTACCGCAATCGTGACCATTCTCACGCAGTCCGAACAGGTGCTGCTCTTCCTTGCCGCGGGTCTCCTTGTCTGGCTGGTCAAGGCTCCCCCCAGATCATTCTGGAAATCCTGGGGGAAAGGGAAAACGGAGGCAGCCAGCTTCTCACCTGTGCCTCTGGCGGCCCTGCTTGCGGTAGGAGGAATCGCGGGTGGAACCCTGTGGGCGCTCTTTACCTTCTTCGCTGCCGCCGGGGCCTTTGTGTTCGGCAGCGGGCTAGCCATCATTCCCTTTCTCTACGGGGGCGTCGTCCAGGGCCACCACTGGCTCACCGATCGCCAGTTCGTGGACGCGGTCGCCGTCGCCATGATTACGCCCGGACCGGTGGTGATCACGTCCGGGTTCATCGGGTTCCTGGTCGCAGGCTTCGCCGGAGCATGTGTGGCGGCCTTGGGGACCTTCCTGCCCTGCTATGCCTTTGTCGTGGTTGCCGCCCCGGCCTTTCGCAAGTACGGCAAGCGCCCGGGCATCGCGGCCTTCGTCAAGGGGGTCACGGCTGCCGCCGTCGGTGCGATCACCGGGGCCGTCGTCATCCTGGGGCGGCGCACCATCATTGACATCCCCACGGTTCTGCTGGCCCTGGTGACACTGGTCTTGTTGTGGTGCTGGAAGAAGATCCCGGAACCGTTCATCGTCTTAGGAGCCGCGGTCGTCGGCCTGGTCGTGTACTCAGCGCTCCATCGCTAGGAGGGATGCCGCGTGAAACAGTCGCAGGAAACACCGTGGGTGCTGCTCGTCTACAAGATCCCGCGCGAGCCCACATCCAGTCGTGCGACGATCTGGCGCAAACTCAAACGCCTGGGAGCGCTGCTCCTGCACGATGCCGTGTGGGTGCTGCCGGCCACGCCTTGGACACGCGAGCAGTTCCAATGGCTGGCCGTGGAGATTGGCGAACTCGAGGGAGAGGCCTACGTGTGGGAAACGTACGTCCTCCTGAATGGGCAGGAAGATACGCTCGTGCGCCAGTTTCAGGCCCGTGTGGACGCCACCTACCAGGAGATTCTGGACGAATTGGACCAGGACGACGCCGACCTGGTGGCGCTCTCCCGCAAGTACCAGCAGGTGCGGGCGCAAGACTACTTTCACTCGGAGCTGGGCATACATGTGAGGGAACGACTGATGAGTGCGAGAGGAGGATTTACATTATGAAATGGGTCACCTGGGAGCAGGTGGGCGTGGACCGCATGGCCTGCGCCTGGCTGGTCACCAAATATATTGACCATGAGGCCGAATTCCTGTTTATCCCTGCCGGACAGAAGCCGCTCCCTGAAGGGGCGGAGCCGTTTGACATCCCCGGTGTGCGACTGTCCCATCACCGAGGACACTGCACGTTTTACACCATGCTGCGCGAGTATGACCTGCATGACCCGGTCTTGCAGCGCATCGCCCGCGTCGTGGATGAGGCCGATACCGTACAGGACGTGATGCTAGAACCAGCGGCGGCTGGTCTGGACGTCATCTGTCAGGGCATTCGCCTCGTCAGTCCTGATGACCAGGCCGCCCTGGAACAGGGACGACTCATCTATGACGCACTCTATGCGCAGTTTGCGAGCGAACCGATCCAGGTGTAAACCGGTTCGCATAAAGAAGAGGATGGCGACGTGTCTACAAGCTCTTCGGTTTTTCCATTTGCTCATATTGCCCTCACCGCTGCCATTACAGCAGCAGTGGCAGCTCTGGTGCTGGTCGCCTTGCGATTGCGCTTCAAGACACTTTCACTGGTCGACTGCCTGCTGATCGCTCTTGTCGTGGGCTGCTCGGTCATTGTGTGGCGGTCAGCAGGGAATACAGGCGCACTCAACGACGACCCCATCCCACCGGTGAGTCCCAATGATGTGTTGTGTCCCCTGGTGACCTATCTCTTTGTCGGCTGGTACAGCGCCTTCCGTCGTCCTACCGATGCCGTACGTTTCGAGCAGGCGCGGGTGGTGCTCGCCCTGGTGTCCTTTGTCGTCAACGTGGTCACGATCTAACGAGAAGGAGAAAAACCATGGCAAGCAAACTGGCCCTGCGCCAGTACATTCCCCTGCCACCGCATCCTGAGGGGGACTTCGATCACGGGGATGTGTACCTCCAGAGTGGTCGCGTGTTCGTCGCCAATACGGCAGCCGGCACCGTTGAGGTCATCGATGGGGAGCGCCTGCGCCACCTGGCCTCCATTCCCGGATGCCCGGAGGCCAGCGGGGTCCTCTGTGCTCAGGATGAGGCGCTGATCTTCGCTGCGGCGCGCGGAGCGGGCAAGCTCCTGGTGATCGATCCCGCCACACATGCCGTACTCCGAACGGTTGCGGTCGGGCAGAAACCCAACGGCCTGGCCTGGGACCAGCGACGCCACCACCTGCTGGTGGCTGATGTCCAAGAGAACCGGGCGCGGCTGGTCGAGCCGCAGGCAGGCGAGGTGATGGCGGAGGTGGAGCTTCCGGGTCGCCCGCGCTGGGCTGTCTACCACCAGGCGAGAGATCGCTTTCTCGTCAATATTCGCGAGCCCGCCTGCGTCGCAGTGCTCTCGGCAGATCCATTCGCGCTGGTTGAGCGGTTCCCCGTCTTGAGCCCTGGGCCGCATGGGTTGGACCTCGATCAGGATGGCCGCCGGGCGTTTGTGGCTTGCGATGGAAGCACGGTGGTCACGCTCGATCTCGCCATCGGTCGAGAACTGGCGCGGGTGCCGATAGCGGGCCCACCCGACGCGATCTGGCACAATCATCAGCTTGGCCGACTCTACGTTGCTATTGCGCACCTCGGCATCCTCAATGAGGCGCCGGGTGTCATCAACGTCGTGAACACGCACAGCATGACGGTCGAGGAACAGATCCCGACCGAAGTGGGAGCGCACACCACGGCCTACGATGCACTGCGGCAGCGGCTCTATGTCTTTCTGCCCAGTTGTCGAGTCGCCGTCTATGAGGAACGCGAGGCGGGATAATCCATCCCGGGTTTGCGTCTATTTTCGTTCGTTTCGCTGTCGATGCAATTCGACGCCACAAGAAGGAGAAGCATGCAATGAAGTGGATTACTCGTGAACACGTCAAGGTAGACCGCGTAGCCTGCCCCTGGCTCATTAAAAAGTTCGTGGACAAGGATGCCGAGTTTCTTTTTGTGCCGACCGACCAGGTGATGGAGGTGGCGCAGCGCGAAGGGGCCACACCCTATGACGTGAAAGGAGTGGAACTGGGACATCATGGCAAGGAGTGTTCGTTTGAGGCCATCCTCAAGCAGTACAACTTGACGGGCGATGCGGCGCTGGTCTTGCTCGGCAAGATCGTCAATGGCGCGGATACCGACAACACGCTCTGGAACCAGCCCGAGGGGCCCGGACTGGAGGCCATCGCTGAGGGATTCCGTCATCTCGGTTTCAGGGATGACCATGAACACAACGCCGCCGAGTGGATCGTCTATGACGCCCTCTACGCCTATTGCCAGGAAATGGTGCGCCAGGGCAAGCCCAACGGCGACTTTGTCTCGTGAGGCGAGGTTCGCCTGATGCGGAACGAGGGAAATGAGCAAGTCGAGACCACAAGGGGGAGCAGACCCTCTCTCAGTCGACACGAGCGCGCGCCGTTGCAACACCCAGCTCATCCTGGTGATGCGCGGACTGCGCTCGCTTGCCTACGGGCTACTGGCCGTGCTCTTGGGCGTGGCGCTGGCAGATGAGGGCTTCTCACCTGCGGCCATCGGCGTCCTGATCACGGTCTCGCTGGTCGGCGACATGGTCGGCACCTACGTGATCGGCCTGGTGGCCGACACCTGGGGACGGCGGCGCGCGCTGGCGCTGCTCTCGCTGCTCATGGCTGCGACGGGCCTGGTCTTTGGCCTGGTGAGGAGCTATCCCGTGCTGCTGGTGGCAGCGTTCTTCGGCACACTGGGCACCTCGGCCTCGGAGACCGCCCCCTTTCTACCCATCGACCAAGCGATGATCGCGCAGGTCACGGAGCCTGAGCACCGGACGGGCCTGTTCGCCCGCTACAACCTGGTCGCCTCGGGAAGCTCCGCGGGAGGAGCGCTGGTGGCAGGGGTGCCTGGTCTGCTGACGCAGGCAGGATTGCCCCTGTCCTCCGGTATCCGCCTGCTGTTCGGAGTGTACGCGGCGCTGGCGCTCATGGTGGCAGGGCTGTCCCTGCGGCTGTCTCCACCTGTGGAAGCTCCCTCGCATGCCCCTGTCCAGGTGACGAGCATGTGGCAGCGACTGGTTCCTTCATTGGGCCGTTCGCGCGGCATCGTGTGGCGACTGACCGCGCTCTTCAGTGTCGATGCGCTGGCCGGAGGGCTGGTGGTGCAGAGCCTGATGGCGCTCTTCTTCCACCTGCGCTTCGGCGTGTCGCTCACGACGCTCTCCGTCCTGTTCTTTGGGGCGAACCTCCTCTCGGCGCTCTCGTTCCTGGCGGCGGTCCCGCTGGCCCGGCGCTTCGGCCTGCTCAACACCATGGTGTTCACCCATCTCCCATCGAATGTCCTGCTGGCCCTGGTGGCCTTCGCGCCCACCTTTCCCGTCGCGGCAGCACTGCTGCTCGTGCGCCAGGCGCTCTCGCAGATGGACGTGCCGACTCGTCAGGCCTATACGATGGCCCTGGTGCATCCGCAGGAGCGCACGGCTGCCGCCAGCGTCACCTCCCTGGCACGCAGCGTGGGCTCGGCAAGCAGCCCCGTCTTTTCCGGTCTGCTCCTGCAAGGGCCCCTGCTCGTGCTCGGGCTGCCCTTCATCCTGGCCGGGCTGCTCAAATCTGCCTATGACTGCTCCCTCTGGATGGTGTTTCGGCATGTCCACCTGGAAGAGGAACAGCGCCCTCCAACGCAGCAGCCAGCTCGTCCAGGGGAGGTCACGCCTGCGCCAATAGAGGGAGCGCGTACGCAGGCAGATGACGGGAGGAGCAGGCAGCGATGAACCTCCTCCTGAACACCCTCGGCGATCCCATCTGGCAGGTGCTTGCGCTCGTCATCACGCTCGCCGCACCAGTGCTGATCGTGGCCGTGCGCACCCGTGATGTGCATGCGACCGCGCAGCAGAAGCGTCGGGACACGCTGACCATTCTGCGAGTGTGGCTCGCTACTTTTCTGCTGATGAGCGGGGTGGCAGTCGCGCTGCATCTGCCCGACGCTGCGCCGCAGAGGACGAGCAGCACGGCACCCTCACCCGTACCAACGATGGCGCCGACACCTTCACCGACGTCCACGCCGACATCCATCCCAACCCCCACACCGACTCCTCGGCTCGCCCATTCCATTACGCAGGTGCTGACGACGTTCTGCGATGCCATCACCACCCAGGATTACCAGACCGCCTGGAACCAGTACGCGCGTTCCTTGCAACAGACGCATCCGCAAGCGGAGACGTTCGCTGCATGGAGGAAGTTTACCCGCTGTACCATTCCTGATCAGAGTGGGGATCCCTCAGCCCTGACCATCCTGACGCTGACGTTTGCGACTGGATATACCGATCGGTTTGGACGCAGTGGGGATGTTGACTATCGATTTACGATGGGTGTGCAGGACACGGCCTGGAAGATCACAGGCGTCTGCGATATCCTCTCGGAAGGCTGCTTTGCAGTCAGTTGGGGCTAGAAAGAAGAGCGTGTGCGTATGAACGTGATCTTGGAGAGTCTGGGCGACCCGATCTGGCAAATTGGAGGGGGGATCATCATGCTGGCAGTGCTGGTGCTGATACTTGCACTGCGCAGCCCCGAGGTTCATCTCTCACCGCGGCACCAATGGCTCTGGACCCGGTTCGTGCTGCTGGTGGGCCTCTCGCTTTTCCTCGTGCTCAGTGCGGGAGTCGTCTTGTTCCATGGAGCAAGTGCCGCTTCCACCGGCGTGCCCGCAGTGACGCAGCCGTCATCGGCAACTGCTTCGCCTCACGGGGGCTCGTCGCCTTCGTCGACGTCGATTCCTTCGCTCACCCCTTTGCCCTCGCCCTCTCCTTCGTCGACGCCGTTCCCCCGGCTCGTCCCCTCGCCCGCCCAGGTGCTCACCACGTTCTGTGATGCCATCGACCGACACGATCTGAATACGGCCTGGGAACAGTACGCAAAGGCACTGCAAAAGGAGCGGACAGCGCTGCCACCGCCATCCACTCGCATCACGATTGTCCACTGTCGCGTGGATCAGGTGAGCGATATGTCGGCAACCGGGTTCCTGTTGCTCAAGACCATCGGACCCTACGGCTATACCGACGACTATGAGCGACCGTTTCAGTTCACGCTCAGTGTGGAGGCGGGGGTCTGGAAGATTACACAAATCGCTCGCTGCCTCGCTGATGGCTGCCTGCCGGATACCACATCTGTGGTGCCATAGCAGCAGGCTGGGATACACGAGAGGGGTGAAACGATGGGGTCCGCCGTCGCGGTCACGTCAGCGGTCGTCTCCGTTGCGGTGGTCATGGTTGCCTGCTGCTCCTCTGCCTGGTCGCTGGTTGGGATGCGATGGGCGCGGCTCACGCCTTGACCCCGAGGCGCCCCCTGGGCTTCCTGCAGGCGTCGAGCTGGGCCGCCATCTCTCCCTTCGCCCGGATCAGCCGGGTGACCTCCGTACGATCGACCGTCATCTCGATCGGGTCGCGCTCGATCTGGGGGCACTCCTCCTCGACCAGGGAGACCGCGCGAAGGATGTCCTCGACGCTTCCCTCCATCGTCACCTTGGCGGACGAGATGAGCGCAGGGTTGAGCGCGGCCACGGCAACGGTGTCGATGTCGTAGCCGTCGGGAAGCTCTGTCACCGTGCCACAGGCGGTGACGATGGGTCCGTGGTCGCGGTAGTAGGAACGGAGCTGGCGCTCGACCAGATACTTCGCCGAGGCGACCGCTTTGAGCGCGGAGAAGTTCTGCGCGTACCACGCGGCGACTTCCTCGACGGGGCCGAGGGGTGGCTCAGCGATGGAATGGAGAAGCTCGGTCATGGCTGCTCATCCACAGCCACGGGCACGACGCTCTCGCGGTACTTGCACTCCCGCCAGTTGGTGCAGGCGATCTTCTCGCCGCCGTTGTCCCAGCGGACGTGCTCAAGGTTGCCCTTGCCGCACTCGGGGCAGCCGTGGCCCGTCAGCGTCTTGTAAACAACCTTCGGCTTCGAGCCATTGGCGGGCCGTGGCTTGGTGGTCGCGGTGGCAGCGGCAGGGCGATCGACCTTCGATTCCTCGCCATTGGCGTCGGGATCGGCCACGTTGCCGACGACGCCACCCAGGACGAAGAGCTTGAGGAGAAAGTACTTCGTCCCGCTCGTTCCGGCCTTCTGGATGGCCTTGTCACCGCTGTCGTCGCCGCTGCCGATCCACGTCATGACGGCGCGATCCTCGGGCACGTCGGCGTTTACCAGCTCGTAGACCAGCGGCGCCGTGGCGCGATAGATGGGCTTGCCGCTCGCTGTCGTGCCGGCCTGGGCCACCTCGCATGACGGCATCGAGGGGAGCATCACGATCCCGTTCTCGGCCAGGAGCGTGCCGATCTTCTCGGCGACGTCGTCCCATTCGACGAACTTGAACCCGCCCATCACCTGCGGGGCTGTGCCTCCCTTGGGGATCGATCCGCCGAGGGCAAGCCGAACCGCGATAAGTCGCTGGTAGAGGTTGGGAACCGTCGCCGGGGCCTCGGGGGCCGGGACAGTCTGCACCGTCTGTCCCGGCCCCCCGCTATTGGAAGGCGCTGCGGTTGCCGGGGTGACGGGCGGGCTCATCGCCATCACCGGCCCTCCACGGCGATCCGGTCGGCGATCGCGCGGGTCATCTGCTCTTCGTGAGCGTCCGCATCGGCGAACAGTGCCTCCGCGTCCAGACGGAGGTAGGTCTGCTCGAGCGTGCGGAGCAGGGCCATCCGCGTCCGGGCGCGCAGGCCGTCCTCGGTGGAGCGGTGGGCGGCGATCCGGCCCGCCAGCTCGGTGTGGTGCTCGATCGCCCGGGACAGGCGGTCGGGGTCGGTCTCGACGTGCTCTGCCGCGCTCAGCAGCTCGTCGTACGCGGACGCCTCGAACATCTCCGTGGTGGTGACGGCATGCCGGGCGTGCTGCCACTGGGAGGCCAGGTCGGGGAGCTCCGCCCCGGCATCGCGCCGATACAGCATCGGATGCCCGACGACGCCGAGGGGGATGGGGTGAGCGGACGTAGACTCCGCCATGTCAGTACCTCCCTAAAGGTGCTGGCCGTGCCCCCGGCTGTTTGCGCAGCGCGGGGGCTTCTTTATGCCGTAGAGTCTAGCAGTTACCGTATCCGGTTGTCAACTCGGAACCACCCGTGTTATGCTGCCTGCATATGAGCCAGGTCCGCCACTTGCGCCAATCTCGACACTTGACCCAGACGCAACTCGGGTCGCTGCTGGGGGTCCAGCCGGCGACGGTCGGCGCCTGGGAGAGCAGCACGATCCCCCGCAAGCGGATGCGGCGGAAGCTGGCACGCCAGCTCGGAGTCACTGAGGAAGCGCTGGGCTTCGACCAGCTCCCGGAGGAGAGCGAGGCCCACTGAGCAACGCCCCACGGTGTCACGCTTTCTCCCTCCCTCGGGGGCGTGTGTAGTCCACGTCCAGGGCACGCCCACTCGGTGGCGTGATCCCGTCCTCTAGAGCTTGACCATGCCGCCATCGAAGACAACGACCCGCTACCCCTTGCTGAACTGGGCCAGGTGTTGCCCTGTCCGGCCGACATGGAGCAGCGCAAGGCAGTGACCACGCGCCTCTTGTCGCCCGCAGGCGACTGCTGAACGTCAGCGCCGAACGGGAGCGGCGCCTCGCCGACGGCGGTTCAGCACTGTTACGCTCGGCGGCGTGATCCCGTCGTCCTTTGATGTCCGCATCCTCCGCCTGCGCGCCACGCGCGAGTCGAGGGGACTGACCCGGACTCAGCTTGCGCTCCTGGCCGCGACCACGTCGGCGGAGTTGGCTGCCATCGCCTGCGCAAGTTGTTCCTTCTTCGCCTTACGGCCATCTGCTGAGACGACAACACACGTGCCCTAGGAGAACCGCCCAGTTACTCGGCAATCCTCTCGTACGTCTCAATTAGCAGAGAGCAGAACGATTCATGTCCCATAGGTACCAGCCAGCCAGATGAGGAGAGGATGACGACAGATATCGACGCGGAGGCCGCTTGTGACCGAACCAGGGCCTGAGATGCGGACATCGCTCCAGGGTGAGCGAGCGGTTGTTCACACCCCTATGGACGGCCCGGCTTGGTCACCAGCGCGCCGCGACCGCCGAGCCCGGCTGGCTGCTGCGGCCTCGCGGGATCTCGCTGAGTTGTACGAAGCTGCAATCGACATGCTCGGCGATCCGGGTAGGCCCGCGCGGATGTTTCTTCTCGGCCATTGCATGCGGGAGATCGGCAACCGTCTGCCCAACATCCTGACCCCCGAGTTACCCGACTCGTCTAAGCAGAACCTGGCTGTTGAACAGCTTGCGGAGGCCTGGCGGGCTGCTGGCCTGGGTGTCCAGATCGTGGGCTCTGAGGAATCGACCCAATCACCCGACGTGTCGGTTCCGCGGGGAGTTGCTGCCGCAATCGAGACCGTGGTTGCGGAGTACGAGCTCGGCCATAGAGCGAACTACGCCAAGGGCTCCTTCCTCGTGCAAGGCGTGATCCCTCCCGATCTCGCGGGTGCCGCCGCGAACCCCGATCCGAGCGTGCAGGCATTTCTGCGTTCCAAGGGCTTCTTCATGGGTCACACCCACGCTGGTGAGGAGGACCGTCCACCACCCCGCGAAGAGGAGATCCAGGACCGGGTACGTCATTTCGAAGACGTTCTTGACGCTCGCCTCGGCGACTGGTGGGCGGTCCAGGCCGACGTACGTGACCTCGTGACGAGGGCCAACGAGCGACGTCCGCAGACGGCCGAGGGTCCAGGTGACAGTGGTGATCAGCGACAGTGGAGCAGGCCGAGCGAGGGGCTCGTACGAGAGGCCGTACGGCGGATCGGCGACCCACAGCACCGGCGCGCCTTCTTCCTGGAGCTCGCGAACCCGCTGTGGGTCGAACCGCTGCGGCACGCTGGACTGTTCCGAACCGCGCCCGCCATCCAGGTTGACCCTAATGGCTCGATGCCGCTGACGCCGTGGGCGCAGTCGCACTACCTGGCTCGGATGGCTGCGGAGGCACCCGAGGACGTGGCCCGAGCCTTCGAGCAAATGGATGACGGCGGGAACCCAGCGGTGCACAGCGACGTTGTCGACGCAGCGAGCCACATGCCGACTCGTGTCGCCAAGCGACTGGTCCCGAGGGTGGTCGGGTACCTGCATCAACCGTTCCGCACCCTCATCGATCCCAACGCCCTCGCGCGACTCCTCCACCAGTTGGCCCGTGGCGCACCGACGGATGTGGCCTCGCAGCTGGCAGCGGCGCTCTACGCGCCCCGGCGCGCCGAGCAACCCACAGAGAAACCGGTGCTGCCGGACGTCACGGCGGGCCTGGACGCACACTCGTACCCGGTGACGCTCGCCGAGGTGGTTCCAGCGCTTGTTGAAGGACTGAAGGTTCGTGCGCTTCGCATGACCGTGCACTGGCTGGAGACCTGGCAATGGGCAACGGGCTACGCCACGGAGGACGGCTCCTCCGACTCCTCGTACATCTGGCGACCCTCGATCGCGCCGCATGCACAGAACCACCCGATGGGCATCGGCGATGCCCTTGTCGACGCCGTCCGAAACATCTCCTGGACGTTGATGCAGCAGGGCACTCCACCACAGGATGTGCTGGCCATCCTCGACCAGTCACCCCAACCCGTCATGCGCCGCATCGGGTTCCATCTGCTCGCCCGACTCATCAGCGAGGCAGGACCAGAGGCGGCGGTGATTACGCTGGGGGCCATGCGCCTCGACGCGCCGAGTGCTCTGGACTCCGACGTACGCCACGAATACGCCGAGCTGGCCCGCGCAGCGCTCGGACATCTCGACTCTGCAACCCGCACCAAGTGGGAGGCAATGATCGCCCAGGGACCCCCGATGAGCGACGAGGAGCTCCGAGCGCAGATCGCCCGACACCGAGAGGTTGAGGAACACCACGTCGGCCACGACGAGGTCGATCAGTGGCGCCGCAGCTGGCAACGGGACGTCCTCGCTGCAGTGCGCGGTGCCCTCTCCCCAGAGGCGGAGGCCCGCCTCACCGCCCTCGAAGCGGAATTCGGCGTCCGTCCGCATCCAGACTTTCCATCCTGGATGGAGACGGGCTGGGGACCGGTGAGCCCCGTGCGCGGACCCGAGCTCGCAGCGATGAGCGTCGACGAACTGCTCGACTACCTTCGGAGGTGGACGCCGGATTCGACGCAGCTGCTCGGACCGAGTCGCGAGGGCCTCGGCCGCGAGCTCACCAAGATGATCCACGCCGATCCGGTGCCGCTCGGCGCGCGGGCGGCAGAGCTGGCACGGGGCAATCCCACCTATATCCGCGCCGCCATCCAAGGGTGGGAGCTCGCCGTGCGAGACGGGGCCAGGATCCCGTGGGCGTCGATCCTGGAACTGCTCGAATTCGTCGCGGTGCAGCCAGATGAGGGCGACCCACCCTCGCTTGCCGCGCTTGATCGCGACCCAGCGTGGCGATGGGCCCACCAAGGAAGCGCGACGCTGCTTCGGCAGGGGCTCCTCGTCGGCCTCGAGATGTTGCCGCCCGCCGACCTTCGCGAACGGCTTTGGGCTGTCATCGAACGGCTCACCAACAGCCCCGATCCCTCCATTGAGCACGAGGTTCAATCTCGCGGCGACACCATGGATCCGATCAGGTCATCGTTCAACGTGGTCCGAGGCCAGGCCATGCGAGCCGCCATGGCCTACCTGTCATGGCTGGGAACGCACCGACTGGTACGCCCCGGAGTTGACGCAGTCGAGGCGGCACCGGAGGTCTTCGCCGTGCTCGAGGTTCACCTTCAGCCGGAGCGCGACCCAAGTGCAGCGATCCGGAGTGTCTACGGCGAGCACCTCCCGTTCTTGCTCCACCTCGCACCAGACTGGGTACAGCGCCGACGCGAGAGCATCTTCGACCACCCCGACACGGAGGCGTCCACCGACACGGAACGCACCCTCGGCGATGCCGCGTGGGCGGCGTTCGTCTCCATGCACGGTCCGAGCCGAACCGTGTTCGAGGTCTTGGCAGATCAGTATCGAGCCCGGGTGGGCCGAATTGGCACCCGGTCCACCGTCCCCAGCTCTGGGTCCAGGGATGCGCCGCACGCCCGTCTGTCCGAGCACGTCTTCCTCCTTTACGCCCAGGGCGTGATCGGCCTCGATACTGGCGATGGCCTCGTTGCCCTGTTCTTCAGCACCGCCGACATCGTGTTGCGGCGTGAAGCCCTGTCACATCTGGGATGGCTCGTCTTTGATCGGAAGAGCAGCCACCCCCAGAAGTGTTGGACCGGCTGCACTCCCTGTGGGAGTGGCGCGAACGGCGCGCGGAGGAGACCGGCGACGACGGCGAACTCGGTGCCTTTTCCTGGTGGTTCCTGTCGCCACACTTCTCTGAGGAGTGGTCGGTGCCTCACCTCGTACGAGCGGCCGGCGCGAATGGCCCGCTTGAGATTCCCGTACAGGTGGCCGCACGTCTCAGCGCCATCGCTCCGCGCCATCCCATCGCCTCGCTCGCTGTCCTGGACGTCCTGACTAATGCCGACCCTCGTGATTGGCAGACCTACGCAGTAGCAGAACATGCTCCTCAGATTCTGGCTGTCGGGCTGCGCTCCGAGGACACCCCCGTGCAGCAACGAGCGCGTCAGCTCTTGGATCGCCTCGGACGCCAGGGTCACCTCGCCCTCAAAGACCAGGTCGACGCCCTGCTGTCCGGTGAGTCGGCTCCTCCCTGACTCTCCAGCCTGTGCTGCAGGGCTGTGTGTTGCGAACGACCATACGTACGCCGAGCGTAACTGAGCCGTTACTCGCAGACCTACCCGTGCGTCTCAATAGCGAGGATGAATTTCGGACGTGACGCGTGTTGAGCCAGAATACGAACGTCAAACACAAAAGTGGAGGGAACATGGATCTCGGGACGAGCCGCGCAATCCCCGCGCCGCCTCACAGTGGAGGTGAGATGTGATTACCGGAACTATCAAGAGTCAGGTCGACAGGGTGTGGGACGCTTTCTGGTCGGGCGGCATCTCCAACCCACTCGAAGTGATCGAGCAGATCACATATCTGCTGTTCCTGCGCCGGCTCGATGACCTTCAAATCAACGCCGAGAACAGGGCACGCCGTCTCCGGACGCCGGTCGAGCATCGGGCATATCCGGAGGGGACCGACCCGCGCGGCAGGTCGTACGAAGACCTGAGGTGGTCGCACTTCAAGAACTTCGAACCGGCGGAGATGTACAAGATCGTCGACGAGCACGTCTTCCCCTTTCTTCGCACGCTTGGTGGCAATGGGTCGACGTACGGGCATCACATGAAGGACGCGCGCTTCACCATTCCCACCCCGGCGCTGCTAGCCAAGGTGGTCGACCTGATCGCCGAGGTGCCGATGGAGGACCGCGACACCAAGGGCGATCTCTACGAGTACATGCTCAGCAAGATCGCCAGCGCGGGCCAGAACGGGCAGTTCCGGACGCCGCGGCACATCATCCATCTGATGGTCGCGATGACAGCGCCGAGGCCAGGGGATGTGATCTGCGACCCGGCATGCGGGACGGCCGGGTTCCTCATCGCAGCGGGCGAGCACCTCCGTCACCACCACCCGGAAATCTTCCGCGATGAGAAGCAGAAGACCCACTTCCACCACGACACCTTCCACGGCTTCGACTTCGACAACACCATGCTCCGGATCGGCAGTATGAACATGCTGCTGCACGGCGTGGAGAACCCCGCTATCCGCTACCGCGATTCGCTGGCGCAGGATCACGCCGGTGAGGAGGAGCGGTACAGCCTCGTGCTTGCCAATCCGCCGTTCGCGGGATCACTGGACTACGAGAACACCGCGAAGGACCTCCTGCAGATCGTCAAGACGAAAAAGACCGAGTTGCTGTTCCTTGCATTGTTCGTCCGGTTGCTCAAGCCTGGCGGGCGCGCGGCTGTCATCGTGCCCGATGGGGTGCTGTCCGGGTCAAGTAACGCGCACAAGACGCTGCGCAAGCTCCTCGTAGAGGAGCAGAAGTTGGACGCTGTCATCTCGCTCCCCAGCGGCGTCTTCAGGCCGTACGCCGGCGTGTCGACGGCGATCCTGCTCTTCACCAAGACGAACTCGGGTGGCACCGACAACGTCTGGTTCTACGATGTCCGGGCAGATGGCTGGTCACTCGACGACAAGCGGACGCCGCTGGTGTCCGAGGACAAGCTCGGCCCCGTTCCTGCGACAGCCCTGACAGATAACGAACACGCCAAGAACAACCTCCCTGACGTGCTTGCGCGCTGGGAAGCGCGTGCAGGCGAGGAGCTTACCCGCACCCGGACCGACCAGAGCTTCTGCGTCCCCAAGGTCGAAATCGTCGCGCAGGGCTATGACCTCACCATCAACCGCTACAAGGAGGTCGTCCTTGAGGACGTTGAGCACCGACCGCCGCTGGAGATCCTGGCCGAGCTGGTCGTGCTGGAGGCCGAGATTAGGGACGGGATGAAACAGCTCGAGGCAATGCTGCGATGACGTCAGTGCCAGTGGTTGCCCTCGGGGATGTTGCGGACATCAACCCCCGATTGGATGAGATACTCCGCGACAATACCGTCGTCTCTTTTGTGGGGATGTCCGCCCTCAGCGCGGAGACCGGCCAAGTCTCACCTGAGGACCGGACGTATGGCAGCGTACGCAAGGGGTTCACTTCGTTCCGCGATGGTGACGTACTCGTCGCAAAAATTACGCCGTGCTTTGAAAATGGCAAGATCGCGTATGCAGGGCTTCCTCGTCTGCTAGGTTTTGGATCGACCGAGTTTCACGTAGTTCGCGCTCGACCGAGCCACGCTGATGCGCGATATCTCTTGCACTACCTAAGGCAACAGAGCATCCGCATCGCCGGCGAACAATCGATGACCGGCAGCGCAGGCCAGAAACGCGTGCCGACACATTTTCTCACGAGCTTGAGCCTTCCTCTCCCTCCGTTAGCCGAGCAGCGGCGGATCGCGGAGGTGTTGGATAGCGCCGAGGTATTGCGGGCCAAGCGTCGGGCCGCGCTAGCTCAGCTCGACAACTTGGTCCTTTCAACCTTTCTCGAATGGTTAGGGCCGGACGATCGCGCTCAGCGCCAGCCACTTTCAACCGCCTTCCGTGAACCGCCGACCTATGGCAGCATGATTCCGCCGTCAGATCGCGGGTCGTGGTTGACGCTACGCGTAGGGAACATTCAGGACGCACGCCTCGACCTGCGCGACAAGAAGTACATATCCCTTCCTACCAGCGCTCGTGCGCGCCACAGTGTGCGCAACGGTGACCTGCTCATGGCGCGTGCCATTGCATCGCAGTCTCACCTAGGCAAATGCATTGTTGCACAGCCCGGCGGCAATGCATGGGCATTCGATTCCCACCTCATGCGGATCAGGCTCAACCCAGAAGTCTTGATGCCAGAGTTCTTCCGACAGTGGCTGCTAACACCCGTGGGGCGAGCTGCGTTCCTGAGGGTCACCCGTCGGTCCTCGGTGCAGTTCAATGTGAACACCAAGGAGATCGCGGGACTGCGTGTTCCTATGCCTCCGATTGCTGACCAACGGAGATTTGCCCGATTCGAGAGTGAGACGGAGGGGACAAGGACCGCGCTTGAGGCATCTCTCACCCAACTCGACGCTCTGTTCGCCTCCCTCCAACACCGAGCGTTCCGAGGTGAGCTGTGAGCAACTTTGATTTCCTCTCTCCGGAGTGGCCCGACGTCCACGAGTCGGCAACAAAGGCCGAGGCCGCGACCCTGACCGACCCACGCACCGCATGCTTCTACGCACGCCGCGCTTTGGAGAGCGCGGTCAGGTGGGTCTACAAGGCAGACGGGACCCTCCACCTCCCCTACCAGGACAACCTCAGCGCGCTCATCCATGAGCCAACATTCAAGCAGGCCGCCGGCGAGGCTGTCTTCAACAAAGCGAAGCTAGTCAACGCGATCGGCAACCGCGCAGTGCACGAGTCGCGGCCTCTGCCTGTCGCGGCATCAGACGCTGCGATCCGCGAGCTGTTCCACATCTGCTATTGGCTCGCCCACACGTACGGCCGCGGGCCCAAGCCGAGTCCGACGCTCACCTTCGATGCCTCAGCCATCCCCACGACAGCCCAGGCATCGCCCCAAACCGTGGCGAAGCTCCAGGAGCTGGAGACCAGCCTGCAGGAGCGTGACGAGCAGCTGACCGAGCTCCTGCTCGGGAAGTCGGCACTCGACGCGGAGCTGGTGCGGCTGCGGGCCGAAGTCGCCGCGGCCAAGAGGGCGAACGAGCAGCACGCCGACACCCATGACTACACGGAAGCCGAGACTCGGGACTACTTCATCGACATGCTCCTCCATGAGGTGGGGTGGCCGCTCGACCAGAACGAGGATCGCGAGTACCCGGTCACCGGCATGCCGAACGCCAAGGGCGACGGCTTCGTGGACTACGTGCTGTGGGGGGACGACGGTAAGCCGCTCGGCCTCGTCGAAGCGAAGCGGACCAAGAAGTCTGCCAAGATCGGGCAGCGCCAGGCAGAGCTGTACGCGAACTGCCTCGAGACCCAGTTCGGGCAACGACCGATCATCTTCTACACCAATGGCTACGACCACTGGCTGTGGGACGATGTCAACTACCCACCGCGCGCGGTCCAGGGCTTCTTCAAGAAGGCCGAACTCGAGCTGATGATCCAGCGCAGAAACAGCCGCAAGTCACTGGCGAGCGCGGAGATCAACAGCGCGATCGTGGAGCGGTACTACCAGACGCGGGCGATCCGGCGGATCAGCGAGGCGTTCGAGAAGGACCGCGACCGCAAGGCACTTGTGGTTATGGCGACCGGCGCCGGCAAGACCCGAACCGTCATCGCTCTGGCCGACCTGCTGATGCGATGCAACTGGGCGAAGCGGATCCTGTTCCTCGCCGATCGGGTCGCGCTCGTCAACCAGGCGGTGGGAGCATTCAAGACGCACCTGCCCGACGCCTCGCCCGTCAACCTGATCACCGACAAGACCGGCGAGGGCCGGGTCTTTGTGTCGACCTATCCGTCAATGATGGGGCTGATCAACGAACTGAAGGACAGTCAGCGACGGTTTGGCGTGGGTCACTTCGACCTCATCGTCATCGACGAGGCGCATCGCTCGGTGTACCAGAAGTACCGTGCCATCTTCGACTACTTCGATTCGCTGCTTATCGGGCTGACAGCCACGCCCAAGGACGAGATCGATATCAACACCTACTCGCTCTTCGACCTGGAGCGCGGTGTTCCCACCGACGCCTACTCACTCGAGGACGCGATCAAGGACAGGTTCCTGGTGCCCCCGTTTTCTCGCACCGTGCCGATCAAGTTCCCGCGGCAAGGCATCGCCTACGACGATCTCCCCGATGCGGAGAAGGAGCTGTGGGATGCGATTGAGTGGGATGAGGACGGCACTACCACCGCGCCGACGAGAGTCGAATCCTCGGCGCTGAACAGCTGGCTGTTCAACGAGGACACTGTCGACAAGGCGCTCGCCCATCTGATGACGCGCGGCCAACGTGTGGCCGGTGGCGACCGGCTCGGCAAGACGATCATCTTTGCGAAGAACCAGGCCCACGCCCAGTTCATCATCGAGCGCTTCGACGTCAACTACCCCCACCTCAAGGGCACGTTCGCGCGTGCCATCTATCACAACGTGCCCTACGCCCAGAGCCTGATCGACGACTTCTCGAACCCGGCGAAGCCACCCCACATCGCCGTCTCTGTCGACATGCTCGACACCGGCATCGATATACCCGAGGTCGTCAACCTGGTGTTCATCAAGCAGGTGCGCTCGAAGACGAAGTTCTGGCAGATGGTGGGCCGCGGAACCCGCCTGTGTCCCGACATCTTCGGGCCGGGCCAGGACAAGACCGGCTTCGACATCCTCGACTACTGCGAGAACCTGGAATTCTTCAGCCAGGGCACCCCGACGAGCGAAGCTCGTCTCGTCGATTCGCTCGGAAAGCGTCTGTTCACGACCAGGCTCGAACTAATCACGGAACTCGACCGATCGGCTCCCGGAACCCAAGGCGCGCCGGATGAGGAGGCCTCGCTCCGCGACGCCACGGCGTCGGTGTTGCACGACGAAGTGGCATCGATGAACATCGACAACTTCGTCGTCCGACCTCAGCGCAAGCTGGTCGAGCGATTCTCGGTTCCCACCGCGTGGAAGGACCTGAGTCAGGAAGACGTCACCGCCCTGGCCACCCAGGTTGCCGGCCTGCCGACAGAGCAACCGGCCGAGGATGAGGAGGCCAAACGCTTCGACCTCCTGATGCTGCGACTGCAACTCGCTCTGCTGCGTCACGAGCCGGGGTTCGACCGGCTGAGGGATCAGGTGCACTCGATCGCCGGCCTGCTCGAAGAACAAGCGAGCATCCCCATGATCCAGGAGCAGCTGCTCCTGATCGAAGAGATCCAATCCGACGACTGGTGGCAGGACGTCACCACGGCCATGCTCGAGGACGCGCGGAAGCGACTTCGGCTGCTCGTGCGCCTGATTGAAAAGCAGAAGCGAAAGATCATCTACACCGACTTCGAAGACGAGGTGGGAGCCGAGGCCGAGATTGATCTGCTCGGCTACGCGCCGCAGGACAACTTTGAGCAGTTCCGCGCGAAGGCGCGGGCGTTTCTCCGTGCACATGAGGACCACATCGCGATCCATCGCCTACGCACCAACAAGGCGCTGACGTCGTCCGACCTTGCCGAGCTCGAGGGGATGCTTGTGAGCAATGGGATAGGCGATCCCGCGAATATTCAGAAGGCAACGGAGGACAGTCAGGGCCTTGGGCTGTTCGTCCGCTCACTGGTTGGGCTCGACCGCGGGGCGGCCAAGGAGGCGTTCGCTGACTTCCTCGCAGGAAAGACGCTTGGCGCCAACCAGATCCACTTCGTCGATATGATCATCAACCACCTCACGGAACACGGCGTGATGAGCGCGGCCCTGCTGTATGAGTCGCCCTTTACAGACCTGAGCCCACACGGTCCTGACGGGCTGTTCACCTCGGATGAGGTGGATGCGTTGGTGGCCGTATTGGACCACGTGCGTGCTGCCGCGGTGGCGGCATGACGGCCAGCATGCTTCACCTCATGGGGTTTGCGCTGCGACTTCCCAAGGGTTCATCGACACGAGCTACTACGGCAACAGCTTCTTCGTACGGCACGCGTACTTCTGCGGTGGCAATGAGCCGTACGAGTCGCTGAAGCGTGCACTGCGTGCTGATATCGACGAGGAGGCGTGGAGCAGCCTCTACCGGACTACGAGTCGGCCTTTTCCCACGCCCGAGACCGGAAGGATCGCCGTGAAGGTGATCAACCACTATGGCGATGAGGTTATGAAGGTGCTCGAAGTCGGCAGCTCGCAGCAACACCTCCGCTGAAATAGCTGCGGCTTCAGTGCGCTTTGTCAGAACAGCTTGCAAAGGCAGTTACTTTCCCAATGCCTATACGTCTCTAGTGTCATGAAAACCTACACGACTGACGAACTGGTGAATGAGCCTCGATGCGCGAGGCGTAATCGACGCGTGCTTGCCAAGAGGACAACGTGATACCGGCGCGCGATGACGCCTCGCCGGCGCGCGAACAGGGCGCGGGGAGTGACGGCCCGAGTGACACTGAACGCGACGATGCGCTCTCCACTGAGCCACCCGTCTACACAGGAATCGAGGAGTTCCGACTCCTTCAGCGTCATCTGGCGACGTTCGACTTCTCTGCTCTACAGGCAGCGGAGCACGTTGCCCGAGTGGCTTCGCAATCGATCGATTTGGCTGGTATCCAGGCAGCCCAACACGCCATCACGAAGAGCGTTTCACAGTCGATCAACTTCTCCACTCTGCAGGCCTCCGCTGCACTGCTGCATAGCGCCGAGATCAATCGCGTCGATCACATGGTTCGGGCATGGGCAGATTCACTCAATAAGTCGATCGACGTTTCTGCACTCCACAAGGCATACGCAGCGGCGCTTGCTAGCGTCGACCTGACAGCCCTCGGGCACGCGCAGCAGGCAGCGGCAGCCGCACTCAGATTCCAGGTCGACCTCTCGCCGCTGCTAGAGGCACTTCGCGGTACCTGGCGCGGGATCGTCGACTGGCAGCAGCTACGCGAGCACCTCAATCGATGGATGCCGCTGAATCTTCGCGATGTCCGTGATCTGGCTGCGGCCGCGCAGCTGTCACTCGATGAGGGGCTTCCCTTGGCGTGGGTGCCGCGTAGCGCGATCGTCGATGCACTCCTGGCCTCCGATACGCCTCAGGAGCGTGCGTTCATCCTCGATGAGAGGTTGACGGATATCTTAGATGACTGCGAGGCCCTGCTCGTGCACATCCCGCATGAATGGGCCAGGGAATGCGTTGCGGCGATCTCCGCGCTTCGCGCGGGCTTCGACGGCCCCGCGCAGTCACACGCGGCCAACATCATCGACAGCATCGTTCTTCGACTGCTTGGAAAGAACGGCCGCGACCGAGCGAGGGCGTGGGCGGGAGAGCCCTTCGATGACGTCCCGTTGCGGGTAGCGAGTGAGAGTCTCACTCTTAGGCCGTTGTATCGAGCCTTTGCGCCTTGGTGGCCCGATCAGGATGCTCGTCCGCCGGACCACTTCGCGCGGCACGCAACTGCTCACGCAGTTGGTTATCCTGGGCTGTTCCATCGGCGCCATGCGCTCGTGGCCGTAATGCTCGCCACGTCGCTGACTGTCCAGTTCTGGGATGACGATATCAATGTCGGTCCGACCCCCGCGGCATGCTGAGACGCGACGGCTGCCACGGGCCGGATTGCTCCCGTGATGCCCTGCAACGACCGCGGAGCGGTTCCGACGCGCATCCCCCTATTACGGCAAGCACAAGACAGTGCGTTTCTGTCCGAAATGCACACGCGGCAAACGTCGAGCGGAACGTCCGGGCGATCCATAGCCGACGAGGCCAGGTTTCGCCGGCGTCGACGTCAGGCGACCCGCTGGCCGGGCCCGGCCGGGACGTCGGGCCCGAGGCGGAGCTCTTGGTCGGGAAAGACGGCGACGATCTCGAGGTGACCGCCGAGAGCCTCGATGTACCCGCGCAACGTAGAGAGGTAGATATCGCGCTCGTGCTCCACCCGTGACACGTTCGTTTGGCTCGTGTCCCACGCCTTGGCGAGCTCCACCTGGGTCACACCGCGCGCCTCGCGCAGCTTGTGAAGCGCGAGGATATCTCGAAGGATCTGCTTTTCCTGCTCCACGGCTGCCCGACCTTCTGGTGTGGAGCGGAGCTCGTCGCTCAGGTTCTTGAAAGGCTTGTGCCCGCTCATGACAGTTCTTCCTCCTGTTTCAACGTCGCCAGGTGCTCGTCGTAGAGCCGATCGGCAATCGGGATCAGCTGCTCGTAACCCATAGTCCTCCGTAACCATACCATCCGTGGTATAGTTACGGAGGTGTGGACGGTCCGATACCTCGATCAGGCAGCAGAGGAGCGCGGCACGATGCCAGACCGTGAGCAAGTGGCCCTCGATCGTGCAACAGCCAAGCTCGAGTTATTCGGACCGGGTCTGCCCTTCCCTCACCAAAGCAACGTACAGGGAGGTGAAGACCTCCGCGAACTGCGACCACGCGGGGGACGAAGCGCCTGGCGAGCCCTCTACCGCCGTGCTGGAGACGTGTTCGTGGTTGCGGCCGTGGGACCGGAAACGCAGGCCAACCCACAAGGGTTCAGACGCATGATCAAGCTGGCGACACAACGCTTGGAGGAGCTGACATATGAAGACGAGTGACCTCAAGACCGCCGAGGAGGTACAAGCCGCCGACCTCACCCGTCCGGAGTACCGGGCGGAATGGGAGCGGACTCGTCTCGCGCACGAGGTGGCTATGCGTGTCATCGCCTACCGGGTAGAGCACAAGCTCAGCCAGACGGAGCTCGCGCAGACACTCGGCATGCGCCAGCCTCACATCGCCAGACTCGAGGCGGGGGAACATGAGCCCACGCTTACCACGTTGTCACGGCTCGCTCACCTGCTGGACATGGAGTTCCACATCGACATTACGCCCAGCGCATTGCGTCTGAGTGCATAGGCGACGCGTGCCCTGACCCTCCTACGGTCAAGGCTCCCCCTCTCGATGGATCGGACTCTGATAGGGGAAGTGGAGTAGCGAGGCGGCCTTGCGCTTCGCCTCCTCTCCACCGGCGGTCGTAGGCTGCGGTCTCACGCCAACCCGGCCACAGTCGCTGGTGAACGTTCGGCGCATATCGTGCGGCGTCGCCGGTTTGAGCGAGACGGCGGCGGCGGACATGCGCCGGTGGATGATCACCCCGCTCTTGAGCACCGGGCCGAACAGCGGCCCAGGCGGCCGCGTAGATGCGGGGATGTTGTGGCCTGCTGCAGACCACGTCTGTAACGGGTGCTACAGACGGCTTCCGGCAGCGCGCCTTCGAGCAGGCCGTTGCCAAATACACTCGACAGCCACCTCCAACGCCATACCCGGTCTATTTCGGCGGGGGAGGAATTGTCGGGGGACCGCCCACGTGGCTCGGCACCGAGAGGCACACCTGGGCGGGTGCTGGGATCACGATCACTCTCACCTGCACGCTCGCTGCCGGAGTTGGCGGCGGAGTGACGGGAAAGCGCCACGCTAGAACCGCGACCACGACCGCGGCCGCGGCCCAGAGGGTGGCCGGCGACGGACGGTGATGTTCTCTGGTCCACTGCCGTACTGGCGTAACCGCACCCGCACGCAGCCCGACCAGCCAGGACGCGATCAGCCAGGCAGATAGAGGGAGCAGCAGCACGAGGCAGCCGTTCCACCGCCGCCTGGACGAGCCGCGAGGACGATCCATCCTTCAGCGTATACACCGAGCCGAGAGTTGCCCGGAAAGGGACGATCTCGCGCGCTGTCAAAACGGGAACCAGCCCGGGGTCGTCTTCCATGAAGCCTACACAAATCCGTGGTATCCTATAGTCTGATAAGTGACAGTTATCAGACCCCAGGAGGGACCATGAACCAACCTTCAACCGCGCTGGCCTCCGTGCCAGAGACGCCGACACTCCCGTCCACCCGGGTCAGCCGCTACGCCCACAACGCTAAAGCAGAGAACACCAGGAAGGCCTACCGCGTCGACTGGGACGACTTCCTCCTGTGGTGCGACCTCCACGGCCGATCGCCGATGCCGGCGACCCCGGAGACCGTCGTCGAGTACCTCGAAGGCCTCGCCGACGTCGGGGCCAGGGTCGCCACCATCAAGCGCCGGCTCTCCTCGATCTCCGTGGCCCACCAGATGCGGGGTTACGAGCATGCCAACCCTGCCCGGTCGGGCCTGGTGACCACCTCCATGCAGGGCATCCGCCGCACCCTGGGGACGGCACAGGCACAGAAGACACCGCTGGTCACCGCCGAGCTGGCCCGCCTGGTCGCCGCCTGCGGGCAGCAGTCGCCGTTGATGGCGGCGCGGAACCGGGCTCTGCTCCTGATCGGCTGCAACGGCGGCTTCCGCCGCTCCGAGCTCGTCGCCCTCGACGTCGCCGACATCGCCGAGACCAAGGACGGCCTCGAGCTCACCCTGCGCCGGAGCAAGACCGACCAGGAGGCCGCCGGCGCCGTGGTCGCCGTCCCCTACGGCTCCCATCCGCACACCTGCCCGGTGCGCTCGCTCCGCGCCTGGTTGACCCTGTCGGGGATCGCCGATGGTCCGCTCTGGCGCGAGGTCGACCGCCACGGCATCCTCAGCGCCGGTCGGCTCCACGCCGACTCGATCGGGCGGATTATCAAGCGCACCTGCGCGCTCGCTGGGCTGGATCCCGCCCGCTACTCCGGCCACTCTCTGCGCTCCGGCATGGCGACCGCGGCCGCGGCCGGCGGCGCACCAGAGCGCGCCATCATGCGCCAGGGCCGCTGGAGCAGCCGGGCGATGGTCGATCGCTACGTCCGCCATGGGACGATCTGGCAGGAGTGTGCCGCTGCCTACATGGGGCTGTAAGTCAGTCTGCATCACCTTGATGAACCAAGAACAGCCGCTTCAGCAGCTCCTCGGCGTTCCGCTTGATGCCCTCAGCGGCTTCAGCGGAAGTCGCAGACTGTCGCCTTTGCACACGGTCCGCCCAGTCATCCATTTCGTAAACGGGGGGCATGTAGTTGAGGTCTGGATCAATATCGGGATAGTCCGGGGCTTGCCTGCAAAGGTGCATGATCTCCACTGCCCCTGATACCGGGTCGATGTCCCCTTCCACAATGCCCGCAGCCGCAGCGGCCACTACCCTGCGGAGTGCTATGTGCCGCGCTGGAAGCCCCCATCCTAGTTGTTCGATAGCCTGCTGAAACAAGTCGGTCGTGTATCGCGGGTCCCCGCCTGTGTCCCCTGCCAACTGCCTGACGGCTGGTGTCTCCACCCCATCGCGCAGCGCTTGTGTCGCGGCCTGAGACAGAGATTCAGTGTCTAAGCGCCCTAGCACTAGTTTGTCGAGAGCTGAGCGTAGCTCCAGCGCAGGCATCATTTGAACTTGAAGCCGATGTTCATGCCGTTATCAAGATTTCGGAACCAATGGACCACTGCTTGAGCTGTGCCGTCCGACCCACGAAGAACATATTGCATTTTCACCCAGGTTCCTGAGGCGACCTCGGCGAGGCGAGGGTCGTTCATCTGACCCATGATGCGTTCCCCTACACCGCCTCTAGCCGCATCAAGCGCTAACTGCTCGGACAGATCAGAGGGGGTTTCGTCTTGGAATGCCTGCAACGCTTCTTGCGCGGCGCTGTTGCCGCCATCACTGAACAGCCGGCTGAGGAATCCTCCAACTGCCGACCCGCCTGCTATGCATGCTTGTCCAACACGAGTTGCAGCAATGGCGGCGCCTGCTGCTTCGCATCCTCCCGCAATGCATACAGCGACCCCGCCTGCCGCCGCGACTCCAACCGCCCCTTGCACCGGGCTCAGTACCGTGCTGCAGTGACTGTTGTCCTGGAAGGGAAGCTTTATACACAAGCCGCCCGGCACGTCCCAGGCGAGCCCAGTCGGGTCAATCGCATTCAGCGGATTCCCCGCCACGTAGCCATATGCGTTCGACCTGTTGGTTGCGGTTGCTATGGTGATTGGTGGATGTACCCAATCTCCCCCGGCTCCGGATCGCGGCCCAGACTCCGCCATTCACGTTCGAGGCGATCAACGACCTCATCGCGAGAGCCTTGCCACGGGCCGCCGTAGCGCGGATCAGTTGCGTCAAAGGTGCTGATCTCTATCGAAGGATCATGCAGGAGGCCGCGAGCTACGAGCAGTGCCTCACTTCGGATCTCGTCGTCGGTTGCTCCAGGCATCCGACGGCGGAGGGCCTTGGCAATGTGCCACGGAGCAATGTGATCTCCCGCGACCTCTTCCGCCCAGCCTTGGACCAGCTCATCCACTAGGCTCATGGTGCGAAGTGGATCTTGTCGTACGGCACGCCCGGCACGTTCACGTCAATGGTCGGTCCGTAGCCAGAGCTGTTCCTGAGACCCGCCCACCCACCGCCTGGCAGGTTCATGCCGGAGCCGGGATACCCGGTCGGTCCTCCAGCCGTGGCACCTGCTGTCAGTCGCTGCCAAAGGGACTGGATGGCTTGCGGCCCTCCTTGGACGACTCGCACTTCTGGTGCGCCCGCCTGACCTATTGCTTGCCCACCAGGCATGAGGACATCTTCGGCCCCAGTGGCTACCGTCGCGTCATCCTCTGGGTGACGAGAGAAGAATCCCGCGACGGCACCGGCCGCTGCGATACACGCTTGCCCGACGCGCGTCGCCGCGATCGCCGCGGCCGCTGCTTCGCATCCCCCCGCAATACATGCCGCAGCGCCCGCTGCTACGCCGACCCCCACCGCGCCTTGCACCGGGCTCAGTACCGTTCCGCAGTGACTGTTGTCCTGGAAGGGAAGCTTTATGCAGAAGCCGCCCGGCGCGTCCCAGGCGAGCCCAGTCGGGTCAATCGCATTCAGCGGATTCCCCGCGACGTAGGCATATGGACTGCGTGTCAGCGCAACCGCCGGATCGCGCGAGATGAACTGCGCCGTCGCGGGGTCGTAGTACCTGGCCCGGAGGTAGTAGAGGCCGGACTCGGGGTCCTGGTACTGCCCGGTGAACCGGAAGGGATTGGTCACCGTGCCGGTGGAGGCGGCGAGATTGCCGTAGGGGTCGAATGTGTAGGTGGCCTGGGTGGTCCCCGTGCTGTCAGTGATCAGCCGGGTCGAGCCCAGCTGGTCGTGGTGCAGCCACAGGACGGTGGTCCCGCTGACCTGCTCCAGGGGCACGCCACCCGGGCCATAGACGTACGCGGTCGATCCATCCTTGATCAATGACGCCCCGTCCCAGAGGTACTGCGTGGTGGTCCCGGCACTCTTGCTCATCCGCAGGCCGTCGCCGTTGTAGCCGTAGGTGGTGGTGGCAGCGGCCGTGTGGCTGGTCAGCCGGTTAGCCTGGTCATAGGCCAGGGTAGTGGAGCCACCGGCGGGGGGAACCACCTGGGCCCGGTTGCCCCGGGTGTCATATGAGTAGGTCGTCGCTCCCGTGGGCGGGGTCGCGCAGGACGACGTGGTGGCAGCGGTCCAGCAGAGCTCGTCAGCGGCGTTGAAGGCCTGCTGGGTGCTTCCCATCTGGGTCAGGTTGTCGGCCGCGTCGTAGCCGAGCGGCTGGGCTCCGCTCGGTGGCGATGCGCAGGCGCTGGTGTTGGCCGACCCGGCATAGCAGACCTGGTTGAGTGGGGTGTACCGGTACGACCCTTGACTTGCGGTGGCTGAGTTGTCCGACACCAGTTGATTGGCATTGTCGCGAGTGTAGGACGCCGAGAAAAGCGTGGTCGAGCCACCCCTGACGTCCGCGGTCGCCATCAGCCGGTCGGCGGCGTCGTAGGTAGAGCTGTCCGCCATCGCTGTCCCAGTCGGGAGGGCCTGGGTGGTCAGATTGGAGTTGGGGTCGTAACCGAAGCTGGTGGTGTTGCCCAGCCAGTCTTGGACCGAGGTCCAGCGGCCGGCTGCGTCGTAACCGCGGGTGACGTTGTTGCTGCCGGGATACGTGATCGTGGTCGGCAGGTCGCGCAGGTTGTAGGCGTACTGCACCTGGGCGCCGTTGCCGTTGGTGTAGCTGCTGAGCCGGTGGAGGCTGTCCCAGACCCACGAGGACGCCCCCGTCCCGTCGGTCATCCCCGTCCGCTGACCGTCACCGTCATAGGTGAGGTTGGTCACGTTGGGGGTGACCCCGTCGCTGTAGCTGGTGGCGGTGCGCTGGTTGGCAGCGTCATAGGTGGTGGTGGTGCAGCCGGTCGCCGGCACCGCCGAGCAGTTGCCGCCGGGGTCCTGCTGGGTCAGGCGGTTGCCGGCGCCGTCATACGAGTAGGTGGTGACGTTGCCCAAGGCGTCGGTGGCCGTGATCACCCTGGCAAGGGCGTCGTATCCGTACGTCTGGATGGCGTTGGATTTGCCGTCCTTCTGGTCGAGGACGGTGCCGTCGAGATTGTAGTCGGTCGTCAGCGTGGTGCCGTCGGCGCGAGTGACCACCGTCTTCTGGTTGGCGAGGTCGTATGTGTACTGCGTCTTGGTCGATCCCGACTGGTTGCCATCCTGGGCCCAGTCGACGTTCTGGTCGGCGTCGTAGTGGCGCTGGGTGACGTGGCCCAGGGGATCGGTCACGGTGGTGACGTTGCCGAAGTTGTCGTGGCCGTACTGGGTCTGGTAGGTGGCGCTGGGGACTCCCAGGACCCCGGAGAAGCTGGTGGGCACCAGCACGTTGGTCCCGCTGCTGCCGTTGCCCAGCTCTCCCTGGCTGTTCCCGCCCCAGCTCCATGATCTCCCGTCGACGGTAACCGCTAGGGACGACTCCTGGCCGGCTGCCACGCTCACCGCCTGGAACAGCCCGGGCACGGTCTGCACCGTCGTCCGGCAGGCGCAGCCGGTGCTGTCGACCGTGTTGATACCCAGCTCGGCCGCGGAGTTGGCACCCCACGATCTCACCGTGCCGTCCGCGGCGATCGCCAGGACGTGCTGCTTGCCCGCCGCCACCTGGGTGATCGAGGGAAGCCCCGGGACCGCTGCCGGAATGGTATGGGAGCTGGTGTCATAGGTGCCGCTTGCCAGCTGGCCGTCATCGTTGGCTCCCCAGGCATAGACGGTGCCGTCGGACTTCAGCGCCACCGAGAAGGAGTCCCCCGTGGCAACGGCGACGATCCCGCCCAGGAACTGGCTGCAGGGCGATACCTGGCCCACCGCACACACCTGCACTGGGATGGAGCGGGTGGTGGTGGTGCCGTCGCCGAGCTGGCCGTGGTCGTTGAGCCCCCATGCCACCACGCTGCCGTCTGACCTGACGGCCACGCTGAAGCTGCGGTGGCTGGCGACCGCCGTGACGTTGGAGAGGAACTGGGTGCAGGGGGAGCTCTGACCGGGGGCGCAGACCTCGACCGGCGCATGCCGGTTGACCAGGGTCCCGTCGCCCAGCTCCCCGTGGGTGTTGACGCCCCACGAATAGACGTTGCCGGCGCCGGTCAGCGCCAGGCTGTGCTCGTTGCCGGCCGCTACCGAGGTGACGGGGATACCGGTAAGGCCGTTGGGCTGGATCGGGACCTTGGAGTTGGTGAGATTACCCGTCCCCAACTGTCCCACGGTGTTCTTGCCCCAGTCCCAGGCGGTGCCGTCGGACTTGGCGGCGATGCCATGCTGCCCTCCGGCTGCGATCGAGGTCACGCCCGAGAGGAATTGCGAGCACGGGCTGACCTGCCCGGCGGCGCACACCTCGCTGGGAGCCAACACCGGTGAGGTGACGTTGCCATTTCCCGACTCGGAGTCGACGTTGTATCCCCAGCCCCACACCGACCCGTCACTCCGCTGCGCCATCGACCAGCCCTTGGTGGTGGCGAGCCCGCCTGACGCCACTGCCGTCGGCACCGCCGCACCCTTGGGGGTGTAGCTCGACGTCATCCAGCCGATGCTGTTGTAGACGGCGGTGGACTGGTTGCCCAGGGGGTCGATCGTCTGGGTGCGGTCGCCGTACTGGTCGTAGACGTAGTTCCAGACCTTGCCGTCGGGATCGACCATCGAGGTCACATCCCCGGGATGGCTCGGGTCCTGGTAGCGGTTGGTCGTCAGCTGGGTCTGGCCGGGGCCCACCAGCGGCCGCGACTGGGAGAGCCGGTTTCCCCTGGCGTCATAGGTGTAGGTCGTGGTCACCCCGTTGCCGTCCTTCGACGTCAGCGGTTCGTTGAGCGAGTTGTACGTCGAGGTCGTCATGTTGCCCAGCGGGTCAGTGGTGGTGAGCAAGTTGCCGTGACTGTCATATCCAAGCGATGTGGCGTTGCCTCTCGGATCGACCACTGCGGTGGGTACAAGCGTCCTCGGGTCGTAGGTGAGCTTGGTGGTCACGGCGATCGCGGTGCCATATCCCCGGGTCGTCTGCACCCGGAGGCCGTACTCATAGGTATCGACCGTGGCGTTGCCCGCCGGGTCGGTGACCGTGGTTGTGCCGCCGTCCGCGGTCGCGGGATCGCCGGCGTAGGCAAAGGCCGTCTGGCGATTCAACTGATCCTTCTGCCAGTCGACCCGGCCGCTGCCGTCGTAGTGGTTCTGGACTCCGGGGCACCCCGCGCCGATGGCCTGACAGACCGGGTCCTTCATGGTTGTCACGCGGTGGCTGCCGTCATATCCGAAGTGGGTGTCACCCCCGGCGACGTCGGTCACGTCCTGAAGGTTCCCGCTCCCGTCATAGCTGTAGTCCACGCTGCGGCTGGGAGAGATGTTGGCGTCCGTCAGGCTTGTGATGTGGCCTCCGGTCCAGCCAAGGGTGATAGTCCTGCCGGCAGGATCTGTGATCGTCGTGAGATTCCCGCTGGTGTAGGCGTAGGAAGTGGTGTACCCGTTGAGGTCAGCGGCGATTGTGAGCTGACCGGACGAGTTGAACGTGTAGGTATCCCGCCCCTGTCGGACCAAAGTCCAGGTCGAGCTGCCGCTGTTGTAGGTCAGGGTTGCGATGAACCGCGGCGCTGAAGGCGCCCAGGTGTTCCCGGTGGCAGGTTCGTTGAAGGTTGCCTGGCTGCTGTCCTCCTGGGTGATGGTGGCGACCCTGTTTGGTGAGGTTCCGGTCACGGTGAGAGCCATGGCCGCGTTGAACTGCCAGCCATATCCGAATGGCGAGTTCGTGCTAGCGTTCTGCGAGTTGTACGTGCGTGCCAGCGCCAGCGAGTAGCTTCTCCCCGGGATGGAGATGTCCGAGAAGGCATGGAAGAAGTTGCCACTCTCCGTGTTGACCGGAGAGTGGGTCGTGGTGCCGACCGCAGCCGCAGCGGCGCAGGCGAGGCAGAATGGCTTACCCGTGGGTGCCTGCGCCGGAGTCAGCGCACCGCCGATGTTGGGAACCGCATAGCGGCCGATCTTGTTAGCGGTCCACTCCGTGAACCAGATATTGCCATCAGCGCCGAGGGCGATGCCCGCAGGAGTTGAGCTGATGCCTGGGCTGATCTCGGTGATCGATCCCGATGGCGTGACGTTCCCGACCGTCGTGTTATGGCCCTCGGTGAACCACAGGTTACCGTCGGGTCCAGCCACGATCGCGTTCGGGTCGGTATTGGTTGTAGGGATCGCATACTCGGTGACCGTTCCACCGGTCGTGACCTTTCCGATGTTGTTGCCGTCGGCCTCGGTGAACCAGAGGTTGCCATCGGGCCCGGCTGTGATTGCGTAGGGCGTGCTGCTGGCAGTCACCGCGTATTGGGTGACGGTTCCCGACGTGGTCATCCTGCCGACGTGGTTGCCACTCTCCTCGGCGAACCAGAGGTTGCCGTCCGCTCCGGTGGCGATGCCCACCGGGTTCGACGTACTGCCGATTGGGTACTCGGTGATCGTCCCCGCCGTGGTGATCTTCCCCACGTTGCTCACGCCGTACTCGGTGAACCAGAGGTTGCCATCCGGACCGACAGTTATGCCAGCGGGCCTGGAACTGGCAGTCGGAGTGCTGTAGGTAGTGATCGTACCCGAGGGGGTGATCCTCCCCACCTTGGCGCTGCCCTCGTCAACAAACCAGACGTTGCCATCGGGACCCCAGGTGATTGCATAGGGGCTCGAGCCAGCCGCCAGTGCATACTCGGTGACCCTGCCCGCGGGCGTGATCTTGCCGACGGTGTTCGCCAGATTGCCCACGTACCAGAGATTCCCGTCGCCGCCGACTGTCGACGCGGTCATGCCGAGAGATCCACTGCCAGTCGTCGGTATGGAGAACTCCGTGAGCCTCGAGGGGCCGGAGGCGTGCACCACCACAGGCGGAACGACGGCAGTTGTGATCACGGTCGCCATGACGCCGAGCAGACACGACGGAAGCAGAAGGCCCGCGACGGTCCTCCTTCCCTTGGCCTGAAAGATCCGAAGGCACATTTAGGGCAACCTCGGTCAGTCGGCGGCCCGGGCGGCGATGGACAAGGAGATCAGGCTGCTCAGACCAGCGGAGAGGCGGCGGGGCAGCATCAGATGGCGGACCTCCTGGGTGGGTCAGGCACCGCCCCCTTTCGGCTCTGCATAGTAGAGGCGAATCGGCTGCTGTGCCGGTCCGGATGCAACTAGCGCAATTTGGCCTGGTCGCTTCTTAAGCATTGGTTGAATTGCTCGGCCCTACTGAAGCTCACGATGACGGCCGGTTGGTGTTGGCACTCGCCCTTGAGCAGCCGCTAGCGCGTCTACTGGGCCCTCGTACCAGGTACCGAGTCGCTGTTGGGCCCGGTGCAACAGCAACCGAACGTTTCTCTCCGTACAGCCCAACGCACCGGCGATGTCCCGCTCCCGCAGGTTTTGCCAGTAGCGGAGGACCACCGCTGCCCGCTCCTTGGGCGGCAGCCGCCTGACCAGCGTGCGCACGTCGGCCTCTTGCTCGGCAATCAGGAGCGCATCGTGTGCATCCACCATGTCCATCAGGTATTCATCGAACAACGATACGGCCACGCCTCGCTCTGACTGCTTCACCGTGCGACCAACCCAGTAGCCCGCCTGGCGCATGTAGCTGGTCGCCACATGCTGCTGGGCATAGGCGAACGCGCGCCAGTAGGTGTGCTCCCACGCCATATCACGCCGAGTTGGATCAGCAATACGCTCCCACAGATGAGCCGCCAGCTCTTGTCGTAACTCTTCGCATACAGCGTAGGCGGAGGCATTGTGGAGCCCGGGTGTCATCGCGATGAGGCGGCGCAACCAGCGCTCGGTGCTCTCCCTCGAGTCCTGGAAGAGCGTGGCGAAGTGGTGTTCAGCAGTGGAGCGGTCCCCGTTGTCGAGTGCAGCCCGGATCTGCTGGACACGCTCCTCGGCGGTAGAAGAGCCCAATTGGAGCGGGCAGTTGTCACTCACCCTCGGCTACCCCGTTCCCGCGATCTCTCGCTGATGTCCTGCCCCGGTCGGCACACCATTGGCTCCCGCCACCTCGGACACGGTCTGGGGTGACGCTGCCCGGCCTGCATGCAGCTTGCCCTTGTGTCCGAAGGAACAGCCCTGCGTCACGAGCTGAACGTCCTGAGCGAAGCTGTCGAGAAAGCGTCGCCACTCGCACCATCCCCGCGGGCCTCCGGCCCACTCGGCGCCGTCGAGCAGGCCCTCCTGCCATACCTTGAGAGCCACCAGGTCCTCGACCAGGCCATCGTGCCGGCGCCAGCACAACGGCCAGGGACGTTTGCGGGTGCGGGCGTAGAAGTCGGCAGTGCCCTCCGGCGGCCGGTCGGGCCAGAGATGGGGGTAGCTGTCCCTGAGCTCCTCGGCCCAGCGGGCCAGATTCTCCCACCAGGCCGCCTGCACAGCCTCGGGGAGTTGCCGCCGACGCACCAGGCCCAGGGCTCCGGGCTCCTTGTCAGCCGCCAAGTGCCACTTCTCCTCTCCCTCCTGGTGATGGCGGCGGCCATCCGCTGCCCACCGATGCCCCGGCCAGCTCCCGATGCAGGGACGCGGCCACCCCATTGAGCTGGCCTTGGACATGCCAGCTCAGCTCCGCGTGCCGGTGGCGCGGCCGCCGCACGGTGCCCTGCAGACGCTGCTGCTGCCTCACCTGGCGCACCCGTGCCCGGTGGGGACGCGGCAGCAGCTTCCTGACCGCGGCGGTCTTGGCCCGGCTCTGGCCCCCACGGCGCACCAGCTCGGCGAGGGCGTCGACGTCGACGTCGTAGCCCAGCGACTCCCGGTCCACGAACAGTCGCGTGCCCTCTCGCGACCG
>WNGK01000974.1_pt1 | contig 33821 bp, 31 predicted proteins | sample 5400601 | NCBI WGS metagenome assembly WNGK01 (sample SAMN13153376, study PRJNA577476) | soil metagenome | isolation source: 60 cm soil or saprolite under Garry oak tree replicate 1 | place: USA:California | collected 2016-06-15 | reverse complement strand
CACCTCCTTCGCGGAGGCGCCGGAACACGACGAGGCGGCGATCGAGGAGGCGCTCGTCGAGCGCGAGCCGATCACCGTGGTCGTGTCGGAGAAGGGCTGGATCCGTGCGCTGCGGGGCACAGTCACCGATCTGTCGGGCATCGCGTTCAAGGCGGACGACGGGCCGAAATTCGCGTTCCCGGCCGAGACCACGTCGCGGTGTCTGGTGTTCGCCAGCAACGGGCGCTTCTACACCCTCGATGCGGCGAAGCTTCCGGGTGGCCGTGGTCACGGCGAGCCGATCCGTCTTTTCATCGACCTGGAGCAGGAGGCCGATGTGGTGGCTGCTTTCCGCCACCAGGGCGGGCGCAAGTTCCTCCTCGCAAGTGCGCAAGGCCGCGGCTTCGTCGTCCCCGAGGACGAATGCCTAGCCAATACCCGCAAGGGCAAACAGGTGCTCAACGTCACGCCGCCCGACGCGGCGCGTGCGATCGCGGTGGTGGAGGGTGAACTCGTCGCGTCGATCGGCGAGAACCGCAAGATGGTGATCTTCCCGCTCGACCAGGTCCCGGACATGACGCGGGGGCGCGGCGTGCGGCTGCAGCGCTACAAGGATGGCGGGCTGTGCGACCTCAAGACCTTCAAGGCGGAGGAGGGGCTCTCGTGGACCGACGCTGCCGGCCGCGCCTTCTCGCTCACGCTCAAGGAGCTTGCCGATTGGCGCGGCAATCGCGCCGATGCCGGACGGTTGGCGCCGAAGGGGTTTCCGCGCACCAACACGTTCAACCAGCCGTCGGCGAACGGCAAGGGCCGGGAGGAGAGGGGATCGAAGGCGTAGGTGGCGCTGCGCTGTTGGTCCGATCCCGTGGGAAGGCTCTTCATCCACCTAGCGGAACCAACGCATTGCCCGTATCGTTTTACAACGCGGCCGCAAACCCGAGGTGAAGAGAAGGGATCGATGCATAAAATCGTAAAACTTAATCATCGCCTCAAAAGACGACCGTCTCGACAAACGTCCGTCGTTCGACCCTCGCGCGCGGACGCCGAAGACGCGGTGCGTACGCTCATTCGGTGGGCGGGCGATGATCCCGATCGCGAAGGGCTCGTCGGAACACCTGCTCGCGTTGCTCGTGCATACGAAGAGTGGTTTGCGGGTTATTTCGAGGATCCTCGCGAGTATTTGAAGCGGACCTTTGAAGAAGTCGCCGGCTACGATGAGATTGTTCTGCTGCGCGACATCAGGTTCGAATCTCATTGCGAGCACCATATGGCGCCGATCATCGGCCGTGTTCACGTCGGCTATCTTCCGCGCCAGCGGATTGTGGGAATATCGAAGCTCGTTCGCCTCGTCGACGTCTATTCGAAGCGGCTTCAGGTGCAGGAGAAAATGACGGCGGAGATCGCCGCGTGTCTCGACAGCGTGCTCAAGCCCTTCGGAGTCGGCGTGGTGGTCGAGGCCGCGCATGAATGCATGACCACCAGAGGCGTGCACAAATCCGACGTCACGATGGTGACCAGCTGCATGCTGGGAACATTTCGGACCAAGGCGGCAACTCGCCAGGAGTTTTTGTCGGCGATCAACCTCAAAGGCGGTGCTCCCAGCGGCAATGCCATCCGCTGAGATTGCGCCGACCGCGCAACTTGGGTCCGCGCCCTCTCCATGGGCGGCGCGCCGAGTGCGCGTGAGCATCAATCACAACACAAAAAGTGCTCCCACGACCTAGCGTGTCCGTGCAGACGGACCGGCTAGCTCGCGACGAAAACGATTGATGCTGGCGACTTTTCGAGCACGGCCGCGGCGGTGTCGCCGAAGAACAGCTTGTCGCCCGGGCGGCGGCTCACCCCCATGACGATCAGGTCGTGCCCGCGTTTCTTCACTTCGGCGAAGATCGCCTCGTGCGGCGCCACGTCAGCGTGCACGGCGGTTCGTGTCGTCACGTCGTGGCGGTCGGCCATTTCGACGACATCCCTCATGATCGCCTGCTCCTGCTGGCGGGCGCGAAAGCCACGACGCTTGCGTCCATTACTTACGCTGGTGGTGGCAACGTAGAGCGCCGTGATCGGGCAGTCGCAGGCGCTTGCGATAGCGATTGCGACGTCGGCGGCCCGGCGCGATACCTCGTTTCCCGTCACCGGCACGAGGATGTGCAACGGACTTTGCTGCGGTTGCCTGAGATGATCGCCGTTCCCGGCCACGATTGCGAGCGGCCCCTCGAAGGCTGAAGCGATGCGGCTGACATCCTGATGAAAGCCGCCGTTCTTGACGCGCGTGTTTTCGACGCCCACGACGAGAAGGTCGTATCCTTTTTTTGCCTCTTCCGCGACGGCCTCCCCGCTCGCAGCGTTATGCTTGCGAATCGTGACGTCGACCGGCGCGGGCTCGTCGTCGCTGCTCTGCGCAAGCGTGGTGTCCTCGGCGGCCGCCTTGACGGTTTCCTCGACGCGATCGCGAGGTTCCTTCGTCTTCTCTTGTTTGCTGCCGGTCTTGTCCCCGTCCGACAGCGGCAGGACTGTGATCGGGATGCCGCCCGTTCCGGCCAAGAGTCCCGCAAGGCGCGCCGCGAACTTGCCGTTCGGACTCTGGTCGACTGCGAGCAGCAGGCGTTCGAGATTGAAAACGAAGCCACGGGCCTCGTACTCCTCGCGCTCCAACCGCTGCTTCTCCGCCTTGCTCAGCGGCACGCGCTTCAAGGCCCAGCGCAGCATCGGCGGCATGGCCATGGTGGTCGCAACCGCCATGGTAACGATCATGGTGAAGAGGTCTTGCGTGAGCGCGCCCATCGACAATCCGATTGTGGCGACGATCACCTCGGTCGAGCCGCGTGCGTTCATGCCGCAAGCGAGCGCGAAGGCCTCGCGCCGGGTCAGCCCGCCGAATTCGCCGCCGATGAACGCGCCGGCAAATTTGCCGAAGCTCGCAATCGCGATCAGCCCGAGGGTCATGAGCAAGAGGGTCGCGTCCTTCAGGACGGTGAGGTCGGCAGTTAGTCCGGCGATGCCGAAGAAGACCGGCATGAAGAACGCCACGATGAGGCCGCGCAGCTGCTCATCGATGTGCTTGCTGAGAATCGGCGATTCCCCGACTAGTACCCCCGCGACGAAGGCGCCGAGCACTGTGTGCACGCCGATGAAATGCGTGGTCAACGCCATGATTCCCATGATCACCAGAATCATCGTGATCACGGGGAAGTCGCTTTCGAAATTGTCGTTCGTCCAGCGAATCAGGAAATAGACGATCCGGCGCCCGAAGGTGAAGCTCGCGATCAGGAACACGGCGGTCCCCAAGACGCTCTTGGCAACGCTCATGAGGTCGATTGTGCCCGCTTGAGCGAGGCCGAAGGTGATTGCGATGATCACCCACCCGATCGAGTCTTCGCAGATCGCCGAGGCGACGATGATCTGTCCGAGATTGCGCCGGGTGAAGCCCATTTCGCGCACGACCGCCGCCACGATCTTGATCGAGGAAATCGACAAGGCGGTGCCGAGGAAGAGAGAGGTGAGCAGGCGCTGGTCGGGATGCGGCAGCAGCGTGACCGAGATGCTCAGCGCCGCTTTGCCGACCGTTCGCACGAGCTTGAGGTCGGTCTCCATCCCGGTCAGCAGCAGCAGCAGGAGAATGCCGAACTGCGCGATGCCATCGAGCATGGCTTTCTGCTCGGGTGCGCTCGGAAAGATGGCGTGCTGCAAGTCGGGCCACAGCGCTCCCAGCACCGAGGGACCGAGAACGATGCCGCCGAGCAGCATTCCCATGACCGACGGCTGGCCGATGCGGTTCATGACCTCGCCCAGGAGGCGCCCGACCAGCATCAGCGTGATGAGTTGCGCGAGGAAGATGACGTCCGATGCACCGGCCTTGGTGCCTTCGGCTGCGAAAGATGCTCCCGCGCTAAGCCCCAGCGTGGCGATCGCGCACGGCCCGGCGCGCAAGCACGCGCACGCCAAGCTGAGGAGGACGGTCGAGCAGGTCATGGACTGAGGCACCCCCGCGCCCTCAATCCGCCGGGGCAGCGAATGTTCCTATTCGCCCCAAGTGCTTCAGCATGCGGGCATTTTTCCGAACCGCCAGGCGATGCGGCGCATTGATGGCCATGCAATTGCAAATTATTTGCAACAAGGTTATGCAGGTGGCGAAGGATTGTCAGCATGGCTGTCTCATCCGTGCCGGAAGGGCGATCATCCTCCTCTCCCGCGCATTCCGAAACCGGCTGGCGGCACAGCCGCAGCACGCCCTCGCTCTCCGAAGTCTTCGGCTCGGTCGCGACGCGGCCCAAGGGGCCGCTGTGGAAGAAGCTCATGGCCTTTCTCGGGCCGGGCTATCTCGTCGCGGTCGGCTACATGGATCCGGGCAATTGGGCGACCTCGCTCGCCGGCGGATCAAAGTTCGGCTACGCGCTGCTCACGATCGCGCTACTTTCGAACCTCATGGCGATCCTGCTGCAGGCGCTGTGCGCGCGGCTGGGCATCGGCGCCGGCCGCGATCTCGCGCAGGCTTGCCGCGATGCGTTTCCCCGCGCGGTGGCGTGGCCGCTCTGGGTGCTGGCGGAGATCGCGATCTGCGCGACCGACCTCGCCGAAGTGATCGGCACCGCCATCGGCCTCAATCTCTTGTTCAAGATCCCGCTGGAAATCGGTGTCATCATCACCGCGCTCGACGTGTTCCTCATCCTGGCAATGCAGCGCCTCGGGTTCCGCTGGATCGAATCCTTCGTGGTGGCCTTGCTCGGCGTTATCGCCGCCTGCTTTGCCGTGCAGATTGCGCTCGCCCACCCCGACTGGCGCAAGGTGATCCTCGGTTTCGCGCCCACGACTGAAATCGTGACCAATCCCGAAATGCTTTACCTCGCCATCGGCATCATCGGCGCGACGGTGATGCCGCATAACCTCTATCTGCATTCCGGCGTGGTGCAAACCCGCCGGTTCGGCGATACGGTCGAAGACAAACGCGAGGCGATCAAGCTTGCAACGCTCGATTCCACGATCGCGCTGATGTTCGCGCTGCTTGTCAACGCCTCAATCCTCATCCTGGCGGCCGCCACCTTTAACAAGGCGGGCAAGACCGACGTCGCCGAACTCGACCAAGCGCACGCGTTTTTGGCGCCGTTGCTCGGCTCCGCGATCGCGCCCACGCTGTTCGGGATCGCGCTCTTGTGTTGCGGGATGAATTCGACCGTGACTGCGACGTTGTCCGGTCAAATCGTGATGGAGGGCTTCATCGACATCCGCTTGCCAGCCTGGGCGCGGCGGCTCACGACCCGCGCGCTCGCCATCGTCCCAGCCGCCATGGTCACGATCTGGTACGGTGAGGCCGGCACGGCGAAGCTCCTGATCCTCAGCCAGGTGGTGTTGGGCCTGGCCTTGCCGTTCTCCGTCGTGCCACTGGTGATGTTCACGGCCGACCGCAGGAAGATGAAGGCGCTGGTTTCGCCGCGCTGGTTCACGGCGCTGGCGGCGCTCGTGGCCGCGATCATCATCGCGCTCAACGTGAAACTGATCGCTGATCAGGTCTTGGGCTAAACGACGACCCAATGCCGAGTCATCAACCGGACGAAGCGCTCTAGCGTTCCACCCGCTTCCAGCCGTCGGGCGTGAGCCGCTGCTGCGGCAGGAAACGGCCCTTGTAGTCCATTTTGCGCGAGCCCTCGACCCAATAGCCGAGGTAGACGTAGGGAAGCCGCATCTCACGCGCGCGTGCGATGTGGTCGAGAATCATGAAGGTGCCGAGCGAGCGCGACGCCTCATCCGAATCGAAGAACGAGTAGACCATGGAGAGCCCGTCGCTGAGCACGTCGGTGAGCGCGACCGCGAGCAGTTCTCCGCTGCCGCGGGCGTTGATGGCGGTGTCGGGACCGCGCCGCCGGTATTCCACCACACGGGTGTCGACGTGGCTGTCCTCCACCATGATGGCGTAATCGAGCACCGTCATGTCCGCCATGCCGCCGTCGCGGTGGCGCGCGTCGAGATAGGAGCGGAACACCGAATATTGCTCGGAGGTCGGGACCGAGGCCCGCATTTCGCTGACAAGATCGCGGTTGCGGTCGAGAATGCGCCGCATGCTCCGCGTCGGTCGAAAGTCATCGGCCACCACTCTCACCGAGACGCAGGCGCGGCAGTTCTCGCAGGCCGGCCGATAGGCGATCGACTGGCTGCGGCGGAAACCGCCGTGGGTCAGGAGATCGTTGAGCTCGGCGGCGCGCTCGCCGACGAGATGCGTGAACACCTTGCGCTCCTCCTGGCCCGGCAGATAAGGGCACGGCGAGGGCGCGGTGAGATAGAACTGTGGCGTGTTGCGTGAGTGCTGGGTCACGGCAGTCTCGAACCGGCACCATTCGGTTTGCCGACGTCTCTAGGATCGCGCGCGCCGCGCGTTTCGTCAAATCCCTTGTTCTCAGCGGGGCGCGCGGCGCAATGCGTCGGCACGAAGGCGGTTGTTGATGACGATCGTGCCGACCAGCATGTCGTGCAGAAGCCGGCGGCGGTCGTTGAAGAAGGCCACCAGAAGGATCAGCGGCGTCAGGAACGAGATCGTGAACCAGTAGGCGATCGCATGCACCGCGCCCAGCACGAAATAAGCGGGTGCCCCGTACCAGGTGCGCATTTCGATATCCATTACGCGCATCCCGATGGTTGCGGATGCCGGGCTGCCGAAGGTCAGGCCGTAGTAGCAGATCGCCCAGATCACAGTCGCGGGTGACAACAGCCAGAACAGGACCCAGCCGAGCCCGAGCGTGACGAGACCGAAGATGAAAATGAACACCGCCGCAAACAGCACGGGAATGGCGATGATGATGACATCGATCACGAGTGCGATACAGCGGCGCGCCAACACGCCTTCGAACAGCTCCGGGTTGGCGGCCGGGTCGTAGGCATGGGGCTTGACGTCAATCGACACGCCGATCTTTCTCGGTCCGCCGTCGGTCATGACCAAATGTCCTCGCGGTCTATCCTTGCTATGCTCGATTCCACCAGCGGCCGCAGCATAGATGGTCTTTGCGCGAGAGGCACGGCCATTTGCGAGATGAAGCTCGAGTGCGGCCTTGTGTCCAGGATGCGGTCGAGCGCGCCGTGGTTGGCCGCTGATCCGCCAGGCGGTGGTCCAAAGCGGGCCGCGCCGGCGGCGGGGAGGAGGTGAGGCATGAGCATCACCATCGCCGACATCGAGGCCGCGCGTCGTACCATCGCGGGCCAGGTGTTGCGCACGCCCATGCTTCCGGCGCCCAAGCTCTCGGCGCTGACTGCTGCCGAGGTCTACGTGAAATACGAAAATCTCCAGGTTACCAACTCGTTCAAGGATCGCGGCGCCCTCAACAAGCTCGCGTCGCTGAGCGCCGCCGAGCGCGGGCGCGGCGTCATCGCCATGTCGGCCGGCAATCATGCGCAGGCGGTCGCCTATCACGCGGCGCGGTTGGCGATCCCGGCGACCATCGTCATGCCGGTGACGACGCCGTTCGTGAAGGTGGAGGCGACGCAGACCCACGGCGCCGAGGTGGTGCTCGACGGCGAAACGGTGGCGGAGGCGCAGGTCCGCGCCGAAACCATCGCCCGCGAGCGCGGCCTGACCTTCGTCCATCCCTATGACGATCCACTGGTGATCGCGGGCCAAGGCACCATCGCGCTCGAAATGCTGGAGGACGCGCCCGGTCTCGACGCGCTGGTGGTTCCCATCGGCGGTGGCGGGCTTATTGCCGGCACCGCGATCGCCGCGCGCGCGCGCAAGCCCGCAATCGAGATCGTTGGGGCTGAGGCCGCGCTCTACCCGTCGTTCTGGAATGCCCTGCACGGCGAAAACCGTCCGCTCGGCGGGGCGACGCTGGCCGAAGGCATCGCGGTGAAGAACGTGGGCGTATTGGCGTTGCCGATCGTGCGCGATCTCGTGTCCGAGATCATCTTGGTCGACGAGGCGCATCTCGAGCGCGCGGTCAATGCCTATCTCACCCTGCAGAAGACCATGGCGGAAGGCGCAGGCGCCGCCGGGCTTGCCGCCATGCTGGTCGAGCCGGAAAAATTCCGCGGCCGCAAGGTCGGGCTGATCCTGTGCGGCGGCAACATCGATGCGCGCATTCTCGCCTCCGTCATGGTGCGCGAGCTCGAACGCGAGAGCCGCATCGTCTCGTTCCGGTTGACCATCCCCGACCAGCCCGGCGTGCTCGGGCAAATCGCCACCCGGCTCGGCGAACTCGGCGCCAACATCCTCGGGGTCGAGCATCGGCGGCTCTTCCTCGATGTGCCGGCGAAGGGCGCCAAGCTCGACGTCACGGTGGAGACGCGCGACCGGGCGCATGGGGAGCAGATCTTCAAGGTGCTCAAGCGCGAGGGCTTCCAGCCGGTGTGGATCGATACCGCGACCATGATGGAGTGACCGAAATGCTTCCGGTTGGCGCTTTCCCGCTTCATGATCTCGGCGTGCGGGCGAATCACCCGCGCCGAGGGTGTTAGATCTTGCGCGAGAAGGAACTTCGCATAGCGCTTGTTTGCTTCGGCGGAATTTCGCTCGCCATCTATATGCACGGCATCAGCAAGGAAATCCTCAAGCTGGTGCGCGCCTCGAGCGCGCTGCATGCGATCGCGGATCGCGCCCAGCGAGCGAAAGCTTCGTTCTTCGACCGCGTCAATCGCAGCGATCCCGAATACGACACCGAGGACGTCTATTTCGAGCTGCTGCGCGAGATCGGGCGTACCGTCGAGATGCGCGTGGTCGTCGATATCATCGCCGGCGCCTCCGCGGGCGGCATCAACGGCACCATGCTCGCGCGCGCCTTGAGCCATGACCTGCCCATGGATGCGCTGCGCGACCTGTGGCTGGAGAACGCCGATGTCGCGGTCCTGCTTGCGCCCGACGCACGCCCGGGCGCCTGGAGCAAGTGGTTCATCAAGCCATTCCTCTGGGCGGTTGCCAGGACCCGCAGCTTCCGCCCGATCACGGACATCGAGGTGCGCCAGAAGCTTTCCTTGTTCGTGCGCTCGCGCTGGTTCAAGCCGCCGCTCGACGGGCGCGTGATGTCCGGCCTGATGTACGACGCCGTGACATCCATGGGCGCGGCCAAGAGCCCCCGCGCCTCGCTGCTCCCCTCCGGCCAATCGCTCGACCTGTTCGTCGCGCTGACCGACTATTATGGTTATCAGCAGCTCGTGCAAATTCACGATCCGCCGCTCATCCATGAGCGCGAGCACCATCACATACTGCACTTCGGCTATCGGCGGCACTCGAACGGCGAGGTCGAGAGCGACTTCGGCCTCGACAATGCGCCGGGTCTCGCCTTCGCCGCGCGCGCGACCTCGTCGTTCCCGGGCGCATTTCCGCCCGCGCGAATCGTGGAAATGAACGAGGTGGTGGTGCAAAGGAAAGGAAGCTGGCCGCGGCGCGCGGAATTCATCGCCAAGTCCTTTCCAAACCACTTGCGCGCCGGCATCGATCCGACCACGGCCTCGTTTCTCGACGGCTCGGTGCTCAACAACAGGCCATTTCAGCAAGCGATTTCGGCGATCTACGGCCGGCCGGCGTTTCGCGAAATCGATCGCCGTCTGGTCTACATCGATCCACATCCGGCGCCTGCGGTGTTGCCGCGCCAGCACAGAATCCCGGGCTTTTTTGCGACGTTGCGCGGCGCGCTATCGGATATCCCGAGCTCGCAGCCGGTGACCGATGAGCTCACCCACGTGGTCGAATTCAACGATCAGGTGCGGCGGCTGCGGGCGATCGTGGACAGCGCGCGTCCCCAGGTCAGTCAGTTGGTGTCCAAAGTCGTGACCACCACCTTCGATCGGCCGATCTCGACGGACGACGTGCGAGGCTGGCGCGAGCAGGTCAACGGCCACGTCGCACGCGATGCCGGATTTGCCTACCAGGCCTACGTGCGGCTCAAGCTCGCCTCCGTGCGCGCCTTCGGCGCGGAGCTGATCGTCAAGCTGCGGGGCGTGCCGGCGCACTCGCCGTTGTCGCGCGTGGTGGCGGAAATCATCGACGCCTGGGCCCTGCGCAAGGGCATCGTTTACGAGCGGGCCGATAGCGAAGCGCTCGAATTCGAGACCCAGACCGCGGACCATCTTCCCGCTTGGGTGAAGTACCTTCTGGCCTTCGACGTGAAGTACCGCGAGCGGCGCCTGCACTTTTTAATCAAGGGGCAGAACAGGCTTTATCAGCTCATCGGTCAGGATCGTTTCGTCGGTCTCGATCCGCTCGTGGTCGATCGGCTCAAGCGCGAGTTCTATGTTCGTCTCGATGCGCTGCGGCGCCGGGAGAATGCCGACTTTTACAGCCGCGAGGTCCGTGACCTAGTGGCGGACACATTCCCGGCCGCGCCCTCGGCCGCGGAGGTCAAGCATCTCGAAGCCTTTGCGGCGAGATTCGTGGAGCAGCACGTCGACGAAATTGATCGGCTGATCGAACGATTGGCCGCCGAGATCGATCTGGATGCGAGCACCCGCGAGCTCGACGATCTGTTGGCGTCGCTCGATCCGGCCGAGTGGCATGTGGATGCGCGACGCGAGGTGCTGGTCAATTATCTCGGCTTTCCATTCTGGGACGTATTGACGTTCCCGATGACGCGTGCGCGCGAGCTGGGCGAGCTCAACGAGATTCTGATCGACCGCATCAGTCCGCAAGATGCCCATACGCTTAGCGGATTCGACGGCATCGAGAGCTTGAAGGGTGTCGGGTTCGGCCATTTCGCCGCGTTTTTGTCGCGCGCCTACCGCGAAAACGATTATCTTCTCGGCCGCCTGCATGCGCTTGATCGGCTCATCGACATCGTATGCGACGCGGCGGGGATCGATCCCAAAACGGATCGGATCGATGTGCTGGCGCTCAAGAAGCGGGGGTTCGCGGCGATTCTCGCCGCCGAGGAACCCCATCTCACCCGCAGCCAGGAGCTCATCGCCCGCTTGCGCCGCTCGATCGGCGAGATCGGCGGTTCGCAGGGGAGGGGAACGAGCTAGCCGTAAGGTTAAGTCACCATCGGCCCCCGCGGTTAACGAGCCGCAGAATGACCAGAAGAACAATCGCACCGATGGTAGCCACGATGATGGCCGAAACGATGCCGGCGCCGAGGTGGATGCCCAACTGGGGCAACAACCAACTCCCGATAAGAGCGCCGATGATTCCGATGCAGATGTCCGCGACGAGGCCGTAGCCGGTGCCTTTGACGATCTGTCCGGCAAGCCATCCCGCGATCAGGCCGACCAACAAGATGACGAGAATAGATTCATTCGACATGCTCATTTCCTCCCATTCGGCGACACGGCGCGCCGTGGTCGCAGACCCCAGTCGAGCCACCATACCGAACGCGCGGCGTCGCGGCCAGCCGCCGCGGCGCGTCGTCCACATGACGCCTGAGGTTGGTGGTTATCGCTGCGCGGAGACGATGCCGAGGCAATGCGTGGGCCCGCGGCTCAAGCGCTTGAGGAAGGCGCTAGCTTGCGCTTTTTAACGCCTCCGCAACGCGCGGCGCGAAATAGCTGAGCACGCCGCAGGCGCCCGCGCGCTTGAAGGCGATAAGGCTCTCCATCATCGCCTTCTCGCCGTCGAGCCAGCCGTTCTGCGCCGCCGCCATGATCATCGAATATTCGCCCGACACCTGATAGGCGAAGGTCGGCACGCCGAAGGCGTCCTTCACCCGGCGCAGAATGTCGAGATAGGGCATGCCGGGCTTGACCATCACCATGTCGGCGCCCTCCGCGATATCGAGCTCCACCTCGCGCAGTGCCTCGTCGGTATTGGCCGGGTCCATCTGGTAGGTGCGCTTGTCGCCGATCAGCGTCGCCGCCGAGCCGACCGCGTCGCGGAACGGGCCGTAGAAGGCCGAGGCATATTTGGCCGCATAAGCCATGATCGAGACGTCGGCGAAGCCGGCGCGATCGAGGCCCGTGCGGATCGCCGCGACGCGCCCGTCCATCATGTCGGAAGGCGCGATAATGTCGCAGCCGGCCTCGGCCTCGACCAACGCCTGCTGCACCAGGACCTCCACGGTCTCGTCGTTGAGTATGACGCCGTCGCGCAGCAGGCCGTCATGGCCGTGGCTGGTATAGGGATCGAGCGCGACGTCACAGAGCACCCCCACCTCCGGCACCGCCTGCTTGATGGCTCTTATTGCACGACACACCAGATTGTCCGGATTGAGCGCCTCGCTGCCGTCCTGGTCGCGCCGTTTCGGGTCGGTATGGGGAAAAAGCGCGAGGCATGGAATGGCGAGTTTGGCGGCGCGCTCGGCCTCGCGCACGGCCTCGTCGACCGAGAGCCGCTCGACGCCCGGCATGGAGTCAACCGGCACGCGCGTCTTCGACCCGTCGATGAGGAAGAGCGGCCAGATCAGGTCATGCGTGGTCAAGGCGTGCTCGCGCACCAGGCGCCGTGCCCACTCCGCCTTGCGGTTGCGGCGCGGGCGCTTGGCGAGATCGAGTCGGGGCTTGCGCTTGATCTTGGCCTCGACCGGGGCGAGGCGGGCTTCGATCGGACGGCCGTATTTGATGGCCATTGGGGCGCTCCGGATGAAGACGGCTCTTTTTAGCCCCTCCGCGACAGGCCCGCCAGCGGGGCTGCCGTCGCGGACGAACTATCATTCCGCCGTTGCGCCCGCGAGTTTGACCAGCTCCGCCCATTTCGGCAGCTCACTTCGCATGAACGCGGCGAAATCCTGCGGCGTGCCGGCCTTCGCGATGGCGCTGAAGCGGATCAAATTCTCCTTCATTTCAGCCGACTGCAGCCCGTCATTGATGGCGCGATTGAGGGTGTCGACCACGTCGCGCGGTGTGCCGGCGGGCGCGACCACGCCAGTCCAGGCGTCGTGCGTGAAATCGGGAAATCCGCTTTCAACGAGGGTTGGCACCGTTGGCAGTGCCGGCCATCGCTCGGCGCGCGCAATGCCCAACGCTCGCACCTTACCCTCCTTGACGAGCGGATAGAATCCTAGCAGCCCATCGATGGTGAAATGCGTCTGTCCGGCCAAGAGATCGGTGATGGAGGCCGCCGAGCCCTTGTAGGGAATGTAAGTGACATCGATGTCGGCCTTCACCTTGAGCAGCGTGCTCAGGAGATGCGGCGGGGTACCGAGCCCGGCGCCGTAATTAAGCTTGCCCGGATTAGCCTTGGCGTATGCGACGAATTCCTGCACGGATTTCGCCGGCACGGACGGCGCCACCACGAAGACGTGCGGCAATAGCGAAACCGAAGCGACCGGAGCGAACAACTTGAGCGGGTCGATGTTGAGCTTCGCGTAGAGCGCGGGCGCGACGGCGAGCGAGCCGGACGATCCGAACAGCAGCGTGTAGCCGTCCGCCTCGGCGCTCGCCGCTGACTTCGAACCGAGCGTCGAACCCGCGCCAGGCCGATTTTCGACCACGACCTCCTGGGCGAGCCTGGTCGACAATCCGTGCGCAACCAGTCGTGCCATGGTGTCGATCGGGCCACCCGGCGGAAACGGCACGATCATCTTGATCACGCGGTTCGGATAATGCTGCGCTGCTGCCGGCCCGACCGCAAATAGGCAAAAGCAGGTTGCGAGCAGCGCCGCGAGGATGCTCCGTCTCGTCATCATCGTTGCTCTCACCCGCTCGCCGTCGTGCGCTCTATAGCAAACGATCGGCTATCCGGTAAGTGCCGGCGCCGAGGCTGTGCGACCGAGCGTCGCCCCGGCGCGATCTGGCTCGGCCGTCAGGTCGGAGGCAAAATCGCGCGCGTGCGGCGGATTTGAAGTTCCTGCGAGCATGCAGCGGGCTCGCAATCCAAGAACCCACGAGAGTGAGAAGTTTGCTAGTGTCCTTTTCCGAGTGCGCATGGAGGGTGTGCCACAAGGGCTTACGACTTTCGAAAATCGGACGCTAGCGGGCGATGCGTGATCCGCGACCGCGGGAGAGGGAGGATGACATGCGTGTTCTGGGATTGGTCCGCGCCGCCTCGATCCTCGCGCTCTGTCCGATCTCGCTCGGTCACGCGCAAAGTCTCGCGGACTTCTACAAGGGCAAAACGATCGATCTTTACATCGGCTACAGCGCCGGTGGCGGGTATGACGTCTATGCGCGTGCGCTCGCCCGCCATATGACGCGCTTCATCCCGGGCAATCCCACGATCGTGCCGAAGAACATGCCGGGCGCTGGTAGCCTCGTGCTCGCCAACTGGCTCTATAACGTCGCAGCGAGGGATGGCACGGCGTTCGGCACGATCGGCCGCGGTACTGCTTTCGACCCGTTGCTCGGCTCGACGAAGGCCCAGTTCGATGCCGCCAAATTCAACTGGATCGGCAGCATGAATGATGAGGTCAGCGTGTGCGTCGCCTGGCACACGACCGGCATCACCACGCTCGAGCAAGTCATGCAGAAGGAGCTGACGGTTGGCGGAACGGGCCCGGCCGCCGACACCGATCAGTTTCCCAAGGTTCTCAATGCCACCATTCACACCAAGTTCAAGATCATCGCCGGCTATCCCGGCGGCAATGACATCGACTTGGCCATGGAGCGCGGCGAGGTCATGGGACGCTGCGGCTGGTCATGGTCGAGCGTGATCGCAACCCACAAACATTGGTTCGATGAAAGGAAGATCAACGTCCTGGTGCAATTGTCGTTGAACAAACACGACGATCTTCCGAACGTTCCGTTGGTCATGGATTTTGCCAAGACCGACGAGGAACGGCAGATCTTCAAGCTGGTATTTGCCCGCCAGCCGATGGGGCGCCCGTTTCTGGCGCCTCCCGGCATTCCTGCGGACCGCACGGCCGCTCTGCGCAAGGCGTTCATGGATACCATGAAGGATCCGGGCTTTCTCGCCGAAGCCGAGAAAATGAAGCTGGAGATCAATCCGGTTTCCGGCGACGCGGTGCAGCAGATCATGCAAGAGGTCTATCGAACGCCGAAGGCGATCGCGGCCGCGGTGGCGGACATGGTCAATCGCTAGACCCGCTCGAACTTGCTCAGGATGTCCGGCTCTGGCGCCGTTAAGCTTTCTTTCGCCATCGCTCGTCGCCGCGCCGGCTTTAACGCAACCAAGGCCAACGTGGCTGCAATCAGATTGAGCGCCGATGCCACCGCGAATACGGCCGTCCAGCTTCCGGTCGCCGTGGTCAGCACGTTGGCCAACGGGACCAGGAGAGCGGCCGTTCCTTTGGCCGTATAAAGCATGCCGTAATTGGCGGTCGCGAACCTCCTGCCATAGAGGTCGGTGCAGGTTGCAGGAAAGAGCGCGAAGATCTGGCCCCAGGCGAGGTACACGAGTCCCGACGACAACACGAACGACATCGGGCTGCCGGCGCATAAAAGCAGCGCGTAGATGCCGATGCCTTCCAACGAGAAAGCGATGAACATCGTGTTCTCACGGCCGATCCGATCGGACATCCAGCCGAACAGCGGCCGCGACAAGCCATTGAGCACGAGGCCGATGGACAACGCGAAGCTCAGTGCCGGCATGGTGAGCCCGAGCATCGATACCGGCACGCTGTCGATCGCGAAGTCCTTGGCCACGGGAGCGAGTTGCGCCGTCGCCATCAGACCGCTGCTCCCAACCATGACGAACATCGCATACATCAGCCAGAATGGCGGCGACTTCAGCACGGCCGCAGGCCGGTAGTCCCGCCTGCCTTGCTCAACGAGCGCCGGTCCCGGCGCCACGATCTCGGCCGGTTTAGGCGCGCGCAACAGCAGTGCAACCACCATGACCACGATGCCCTGGCCAAGCCCGAACCACAGATAGGCGGCCTCATAGCCGCGTGATTGGATCATGTTGGCGAGAGGCACAACGGTGAGGGCTGCGCCCGCGCCGAAGCCGGCGGACGTGAGGCCGGCGGCAAGGCCGCGCCGGTCGGGGAACCATTTCAACGCGTTGCCGACGGTGGCGCCGAAGATCGGACTGGCGCCGAGCCCGGTGATGATCGCGGCGAGGTAGAACAACGTGAGCGAGTCGGCGACGGAATTGATGGCCCAGGCGGTCGCGACCAGCGCGCCGCCGCTGCAGACCATGACTCGCGGGCCGAAGCGATCGATCAAATATCCCCCGATCGGCTGCAGCCACGTTTCAGTCACGATAAAAATCGTGAATGCCACCTGAATAGCCGCCCGGCCCCAGTGGTACTTCTCCTCGATCGGATCAATGAACAGCGTCCAGCCGTATTGCAGGTTGGCGATCATCACCATGCAGACGACGCCGAGGGCGAGTTGGCCCCATCGCGTCCATACGGAGGTGACTGCGGGAACGCTCGCTGATGTTGTGGCGATGTTGACCCCCGATCGTGCGTGGCGTTGCTAATATAATCTCCGCCGGTGCTCGGAGTCTCTTGCATCGCGATGGGTCTCGGCTGCGGGCCTTGAACTGCGAAGTCATAAGGCGGTGACGGCGGCTGCGGGTTGCCGTTGGAGTGATTACCGTGCCACGATGGCCCGGTTATCCTCGGGGAGGCTCTCCCATGTCGGCTTCAGGACCCGATCCGTCGCAGCAATCCGCGGTTTCCGGCAGGCAACTCGCGCTGGTCGTTTACATCCTCTACTTCGCCTCCTACTTCACGGGAATAACGGCCCTCATCGGCGTCATCATTGCGCATGTCCAGCTTGCCTCCGCCGACGCGCTGCTGAGCACGCATTGCCGGTTTCAAATTCGCACGTTCTGGATCGGGCTCTTGTATCTTGCAATCGGAATAATCCTGACCACCGCGGTCGTCGGGATCGCCGTGTTGTTCTGGTGGTTTATCTGGTCGCTCGTGCGCAACGTCAAAGGCGTGCTGGCGCTCAATGAAAACAAACCGATTGCGAATCCGAGCTCGTGGTTGTTCGGATGATGCCGTCGCGCCCGATCGCCGTCGCGGCCAGCGTTGCTGCCGGATCGACAATGGGCGTTGCTCTTCTCGATTGCCCGCTGCTCGATTGACGGTCGAACGCGCTGCCGTTATCGGTCGCCGTCATGGACTTCGATCTCACCGAAGAACAACGTGCGATCAAGGAGACCGCCCGCGCCTTCGCCCGCGGGGCGATGATGCCGTTTGCCCGGCAATGGGACGAGGACGAGGTCTTCCCGGCTGACACGCTGCGAGAGGCCGCGGCGCTCGGCCTCGGCGGCATCTACGTGGCCGCCGACGTCGGCGGCTCTGCGCTCTCGCGGCTCGATGCGGTGCTGATCTTCGAAGAGCTGGCGCAGGGCTGTCCCTCGACCGCCGCCTATCTCTCGATCCACAACATGGTGGCGTGGATGATCGATGCTTACGGTTCGAGGGAGCTGCGGCAACGCTTTCTTCCCGATCTCTGCACCATGGCGAAGTTCGCCAGCTACTGCCTGACCGAGCCGGACTCCGGCTCGGACGCCGCCAGCCTGAAAACCCGCGCGCAGCGCGGCCACGATCATTACGTGCTCGATGGCACCAAGGCGTTCATTTCGGGCGGCGGGCGCTCCGACGTCTACCTCGTGATGGCGCGCACAGGAGAAGGGGGCCCGCACGGCATCTCTTGCTTCCTGGTCGAGAACGGCACCCCCGGGCTCACCTTCGGCGCACAGGAGAAAAAACTCGGCTGGCACTCGCAGCCGACCGCCATGGTGATCTTCGAAGCGTGCCGCGTCCCGGCCGCGAACCGCATCGGCGCCGAGGGGGAGGGGTTCAAGATCGCCATGAGCGGGCTCGACGGCGGGCGCCTCAACATCGCGGCTTGCTCGCTTGGCGGCGCCCAGTTCTGCCTCGAGCGCACCATCGCGCATATGAAGGAGAGGAAGCAGTTCGGCACTCGGCTCGCGGATTTCCAGGCGCTCGGCTTTCGCGTCGCCGACTATGCAACCGAGCTTGAGGCGTCGCGCCTGATGCTCTATCGGGCGGCGACGGCGCTCGATCGGCGCGAGGGAGCCGCCACGCGGCTCGCGGCCATGGCCAAGCGGCTTGCGACCGATACCGGCTTCGACGTGGTCAACGGCTGCCTGCAGCTCCACGGCGGCTACGGCTACCTGCGCGACCATCCGATCGAGCGGGTCTTGCGCGACCTGCGCGTGCACCAGATTCTCGAAGGCACCAACGAGGTGATGCGGCTCATCGTCAGCAGAGACTTGTTGGGCAATTGACGACCGCAAGCGACGGTTGAAGCAATCGTGCTAACGCATGGAGAACGCTGATGGAAACGCTGCCGAGGATTACATTGTCCCGGGCCGAGATGCTAAAGCGCATCGCCCGTTTCAAGGACCTCAAAGGGTTCGACGGCGGGCTGCCCGACAGCAAGATGCCGGGTTGCGAACGTACGCTCTACAACGTCATCGGATTCCAGCCGCCCAAAGGCAAAGGCGGCGCGGTGACGTCGCCGGTCGGCGACGACGCGGCCCGCCTCGCCGCCATCAAGATCAGCGAGGGATTCAATCTCGGCTATTGCCGAGCCAAACCCGGCCACGGCCCGATGATGCACAATCACGATACCAACGAGACCTTCATCCCGATGACCGGCAGATGGCGCGCGAGCTGGGAAAACGAGAACGGCGAGGTCGAACACGTCGATCTCGATCCGCTCGACGTGGTTTCGTTCCCGCCGGGCATGATCCGCCGCTTCGAGAACATCACCGAGGGTGACCCGAACCAGGATTCGATCCTGATGTTCGTGATCGGCGGCGACGCACCGCGCGCCGAGTTCACCGATCAGGCGATGCATGAGCTGGAGACTGCCGGCGTGTGGCCGTCTCGTTCCTAGCATTTGCATGCCGCTCGAAAGCTTCATGGCGGAGGAGCTGGCGCTCGCGACCGCCGCGGCGTTCACCGGCGCTGCGATCTACGTCAATGTTGCGGAACAGCCGGCGCGATTGGGTCTCGACAACAAAGCACTGCTCGCGCAGTGGCAACCAAGCTACGCGCGCGGCTTCGCCATGCAGGCGAGCCTTGCGCTTGCTTCGGCGCTGTTCGGGCTGTTGGCGTTTTGGCTCACGCGCGACTGGCGCTGGCTTGCCGGCGCGGCGCTGATCTTCGCCAATTGGCCCTACTCGTTACTGGTGGTCCTGCCGGTCAACAAGCGCATCGCGGCGACGCCGCCGGACGCTGCCGATGCCAGGACCCGCGGTCTGATCGAAACCTGGGGCAGGCTCCACGCCGGCCGCAGCGCGCTCGGGGTTGCAGCCACGCTGGTCTATCTGTGGGCGAGCGCGTGAGCTCGGGCGATATCCTGTTCGAGCGCCGCGGCGCAGCGGGTCTCGTCACGCTCAACCGGCCGCATGCGCTCAACGCGGTGTCGCTCGCCATGGTGCGCGCGCTGACGCGACAGCTCGCGGACTGGGAGACCGATCCCGAAGTTGCGCGCGTGATCGTCGCCTCGAATGATACCCGCGCCTTCTCGGCTGGCGGGGATCTGCGCGCACTCTACGACCTGGGGCGCGCCGGACGGTACGACGAGGCGCTCGGCTATTTTCGCGAGGAATACGCGCTCAACGCGCGCATCAAACGCTATCGCAAGCCCTATGTGGCGCTCATCGACGGCATCGTCATGGGCGGCGGCGTCGGCATCTCGGTGCACGGCTCCCATCGCGTCGCCGGCGACCGGTTCGCCTTCGCCATGCCCGAGGTCGGCATCGGCTTCTTTCCCGACGTTGGGGCGACCTTCTTCCTGCCGCGCCTGCCGGCAACCCTCGGTACTTATTGCGCGCTCACCGGCGAGCGGCTCGATGCCGCGGACGCCGTGGCCGCGGGCGTTGCCACCCACCGGGTCCCCTCGGCGCGGTTTCCCGACTTGGTCGAGGCGTTGTGTCGCGCGGTCCCGCTCGACGCGTCGCTGGCCGCGTGCGCGCAGCCGGCCGCCCACGGGCCGGTGGGGTCGCGACGCAAGGCGATCGAGACGCTGTTTACGGGCGAGCGGGTCGAGGACATCCTCTTCGCGCTCGAGGCCGAGGGTGCCACGGGCGGACCCGATGCGGCCTTTGCCTCCGCCACGGCCGCCTTGATCCGCACAAAATCGCCGACAAGTCTCAAGATCGCGCTCGCACAGACGCGGCGCGGTTCGGCGCTCGACTTCGCCGAGTGCATGCGCACCGAGTTCCGCATAGTCTCGCGCGTGGTGCGTGGGCACGACTTTTACGAAGGGATCAGAGCGGTGATCATCGACAAGGACCAGAGGCCGCGTTGGCGACCGTCCGCGCTCGCGGCGGTGAGCGCGGCCGAGGTGGAACGGCATTTCGCGCCGCTCGCAAGCGAACTCGAACTGCCATGACCGACGCCGAAGGGCCGCACATCCTCGAGCCAGTGCACGCCGCAGACGGCGAAGCCGACGGCAAGCGATGGTCCTATCGGCTGGTCATGTTCCTGCGCGTGATGGCCGCTATCTCGCTTTGCAAGGGCCTCTATCATTGGGCGATCATTTGCGGAATTGGAGCGCCGTTTCCCTCCGGCTTCGATTCCTATTCGACGCCGTATCAGGTGGCGACGGTGTTCTTCGCGATCATCGATCTCGTGGCGGGGGTCGGGTTGTGGCTGGCCGCGCCTTGGGGCGCGGTGGTGTGGCTCACGTCCGTCATCTCCATGGCTGCGGTGGAGCTCTTGTTTCCGCAAATCTACGGCGGAAACATGTGGGTCGTCGTGGTGGACGTGCTGCTGCTCGGCATCTACCTGGGGCTCTCGCTGATGGCCGCGCGCCAGCAGCCGGGATGAGTTGACAACAAACCGGGGTGGAGGACGCCATGGCAAAGGTTGGATTCATCGGACTCGGCAATATGGGGCTGCCGATGGCCCAAAATCTGCTCAAGGCCGATTACGCGGTGACGGGCTTCGACGTCAATGCGCATGCGACCGAGAGGCTCGCGGCAAGCGGGGGCAGCGGGGCGAATTCGCTTGCCGGTGCGTGCGAAGACGTCGAGGTCGTGATCACCATGCTGCCGGCGGGCGAGCAGGTGCGTGAGGTCTATCTCGGGGACGACGGTGTGCTGGCATTAGTCGCGCCCGGAACGCTGCTGATCGATTCCTCGACCATCGACGTGAAGACGGCGCGCGACGTGGCGCAGGCCGCACAAGGCCAAGGGCTCGCCATGGTCGATGCCCCGGTCTCGGGCGGCGTCGCCGGCGCGGAGGCGGGGACGCTCACGTTCATGGTAGGCGGCGGCGATGACGCCTTCGAGCGCGCGCGGCCGGTGCTGGAAAAGATGGGCAAGACCATCGTCCATGCCGGCGGGCCGGGCAACGGCCAAGCGGCGAAGATTTGCAACAACATGATCCTCGGCGCGTCGATGATCGTGGTGTCGGAGGCGTTCCTGCTGGCAGAAAAGCTCGGCCTCGAGGCGCAGAAGCTGTTCGACATTTCCTCCAAGTCGTCCGGACAATGCTGGTCGATGACGAGCTACTGCCCGGTCCCGGGGCCGGTGCCGGCGTCGCCTGCGAACCGCGACTACAAGGCGGGCTTCACCGCAGCCATGATGCTGAAGGACTTGAAGCTGGCGCAAGCCGCCGCGCGCGCGACGCACGCCACCACCCCGCTCGGCGCCGGCGCCGCCGCGGTCTACGAGCGCTTCGTGGAAAGCAGCGACGGCAGCGTCGATTTTTCCGGAATCATTCGTTACTTGCGCGGAGCGTGAAAGCTGCGTTTGGGCGCCCTCGCCACAAATGCGCTCTGCCGCGAGCGGAAGAGGCATTTCGGTATTTCAGCGTAAACAAAGGGTGAGGGAAGACCTTCTTGAAATGCATCTTTCTTGAATGCGTCTTCGCAGCAGGCGAACGGATCGAGCGACGACTCGAGTTTGAAAAGCGCTTCAATGCGCCGCTGCTCAGCGTGAATCGAACGTTACAGCGAGAGCCGCGACAGTCGCGTCAATCGAACATTCACCGTTGCAAGTAAACCTTATCTTTAGCGTGTTGATTAAAGCGATTTTAGACCCTGCGATGTAGGTTGCACGTCGAGCGAGCGAACAAGCGCCTCGCCGTCACAACAACGACAAGTCAGGGGAAGGTGTCATGTTGAAAGCCGTTGCTAAAGCGATGGAGCCGGTCGATCGCGAGGGAGGCCTCGAGCACGTCCGTCCGCACTATCTCGAAACTTTGACTTTGGTCGAGCGGCTGCATCGTCGCCTCCTCGACGTCATCAAGGACGAGTTCGACCGGAGGAGCCGCGCCGACATCAATTCGGTGCAAGCGCTGCTCTTGTACAACATCGGTGAGAAGGATCTCACCGCCGGCGAGTTGCGCACGCGGGGCTATTATCTCGGCTCCAACGTGTCCTACAACCTCAAGAAGCTGGTGGAGATGGGATACCTCGATCATCAACGCTCGCGGATCGACCGCCGCTCGGTGCGCATCAAGCTCACCGACAAAGGGCGCGAGGTGCGCGACATCGTCGATACGCTCTACCAAAAGCACGTGGCCACCGTGGTGCAGGTCGGCGGCATCGATGGCGACGAGTTCGCGATGCTCAACAAGTCGCTGCAGCGCCTCGAGCGGTTCTGGACCGATCAAATCCTTTATCGGCTGTGATCTCCGTTTCAGTTGTCGGCCCTCGCCCTGGCGCATTGCCGGGGCATATTTTTTCGCGGCTCTCCTGCAGCCAACAGCGCGGACACGGCGGGCAACGCCGGCTGCACGTCGCGATGCAGCTTCCGCGCCTTTGCCCACCCTATCGCCGCTGGTAAAGTGCGCCGCACTGCGAAACGCGAATGACGGTCATGAAAGCCATCGCGGCGGCTCTCCTGCTCGCGGCCGGCGTCGCCTCGGTTGCCGCGGCCCAGACCGCCACCGATTTTCCATCGCGGCCGGTAAGGCTCCTCGTTCCGTTCGCGGCCGGCGGTCCGACCGACGTCGTGGCGCGCATCCTTGCCGATCTCCTGTCGCTGCGCTGGGGCGGCCAGTCGGTGGTGATCGAGAACCGCCCGGGCGCCGGCACCATCGTGGCGACCGCGGCGCTCGCCAAGTCGCCCGCCGACGGCTATACGATGCTCGTCGCCACCAATTCCTTGCTGATCAATCCGGCCATCGGACAAAAGCTGCCCTACGACACGGCCAAGGATTTCGCGCCGGTCAGCATGGTCGCGACCCAGCCGGTCGCGCTCGTCGCCAACAAATCGTTTCTCCGGAATTGGTCGCTGTTGCGAGGAAGAGCGCGCAGCCGCTCAACTTCACCTCGCCGGGGCCGCGCGGCGTCGGCCATCTGGCCGGCGAAATGCTCAAGCAGCGCGCCGGCATCGAGTTGACCCATATCAATTACAACGGCAGCGCGCCCGCCCTGACCGACTTGATCGCCGGGCGGGTGCCGCTGATGTTCGACATCTGGCACTCGGCCAAGCGCTACGTCGATTCCGGCGAGCTCAAACTGATCGCGGGCGCCGGCGGCAAGCGTCTCGGCGACGCGCCACAAGTCGCGACCATAGCCGAGACCTATCCGGGCTTCGACGTCATCGCTTTCAATGCCCTAGTTGCGCCTGCTGGCGTACCCGCTCCGGTGCTCGACAAATTGTCCGCCGATATTCGCTCGGTAGTGAATTCGACGGAGTTTGCGGACAGGGTGCGCCATCTCGGTATCTCTCCCGCCGGCAATACGCCGCAGGAACTCGAGGCCTGGATGCACAGGGAAATGCTCCGCTGGGCGGAGATCGCCACGGCGGCGAACATCAAGGCCGGCGAGCGATGAGAAGCCCATGACCGACACCCTTGCGGCCATCGACTGCGACGTGCACCCGACGGTGCCGGACATGACGGCGCTATTGCCCTATCTCGACGACTTCTGGCGCGCGACGGTGGTGGAGCGCGGCATCAATTCGCTCGAAACCGTCACCTATCCGCCCAACGCGCCGCTGACGGCGCGGCCGCAATGGCGCGACAAAAATGGGCGCGCCGCCACCTCAGCCGCCGAGCTTACGGCACATGTCTGCGACCGCTGGCAGGCGGGGATTGCGATCTTGAATTGCCTCTATGGGGTGGGCCTCCTCTTCAGCGAGGACATGGCCTTTGCCTTCACGCGCGCCCTCAACGCCTGGGTCGCCAAGGAATGGCTCGATCGCGATCCGCGGCTGCGAGCCTCGATCGTGGTGCCGCTGCAGAATACCGAATATGCGGTCGACGAGATCGAGCGCTGCGCCAAGGACCGCCGCTTCGTGCAGATTCTGGTGCTCGCCATGCAGGAAACGCCGCTCGGCCGTCGACACTTCTGGCCGATTTATGCAGCGGCCGAGCGCCACGGTCTGCCGCTCGGCATCCATGCCGGCTCGACCTACCGCCATTCCATCACCTCGCTGGGGTGGCCGAGCTACTACATCGAGGACTACGCCAGCCATACCCAAGCCTTTCAGTCGCAACTGGCAAGCCTGGTGTGCGAAGGTGTGTTTGCCAAATATCCCGGCCTCAAAGTGGTGCTGCTCGAATCCGGGGTGACGTGGCTTCCCGCATTCTTGTGGCGGTTCTCGAAATTCTGGCGCGGCGTGCGCGCCGAGGTGCCCTGGGTCGACCGCTCGCCCGCGGAGATCGTGCGCGATCACGTTCGCCTCACCATCCAGCCATTCGACGCACCCGCTGACCCGGATCGGGTGGAACAGGCGATCGACCATTTGCGGTCCGATGCTATACTGCTCTACGCCTCGGATTTTCCGCACTGGCAGTTCGATGATGATGAAACCATGCCGGCAGGAATTCCCCCCGCACTGCGTCGTAAAATCCTGGTGGAGAATCCGCTTGCGACCTATGATCGGCTGACTCTCTGAGGGAGGACGCGCGATGAACATCGAGGTGAGACAGCCCGTGCATGGCGCCAAGGACAGCGGCAAGGCGCGCGTCGGTATCTTCGACTGCGATATCCACCCCAAGAGCTCGCTCGAGGATTTGCGGCCCTATCTCAGCAATCGCTGGTGGGACTATCTGCAGACCTACGGCCAGCGTCAGCGCCACGGCTATGTCAAAGGCTTTCCCTATCCCAAGAGCCAGCCGCTCGCCTCGCGGCGCGACTCCTGGCCGCCCGGTGGCGGCTTGCCGGCGAGCGATCTCGACTTCATGCGCCAACAACACCTCGATTTCTACGGCATCGAATGGGGCATCATGAATCCGCTCTCGCCCACCGGGCAGGGCGAGCAGAACGACGAGCTCAGCGCCGCCATGGCGTTCGCCGCCAACGAGTACCAGCTCGAAGGCTGGAACCGGCGCGAGCCACGGCTCAAGGCCTCCGTCGTCATCCCCTATGAGAACGGCGAAATGTCCCGCGCCGAGATTCGCAAACGCGCGGGCGATCGCCGCTTCGCCCACGTGCTGTTCCTGAGCCGCACCAGCGAGCTCCTCGGCAAGCGGCGTTATTGGCCGATCTTCGAAGCGGCGGTCGAAGCCGGCTTTCCGATCGGTGTGCATGTGTTCGGCTCGAGCGGCCGTCCCATGAGCAACACCGGTTGGCCGTCGTTCTATATCGAAGAGATTACCGAGCACTCGGCCTCGCTGGCGGTTCGGTTACGAGCATGATCGTGGAGGGCGTGTTCGAGCGCTATCCCGAGCTCAAGATCGTGCTGATCGAAGCAGGCTTTGCTTGGATTCCGTCACTCGGCTGGCGTCTCGACCAGAACTGGAAGCGCATGAGGGACGAGGTTCCGCACTTGCGGCGCGCGCCGTCGGAGTATCTGCGCGAGCATTTCTGGGTCTCGACCCAGCCGATGGAAGAAGCGGAAGAGCCCGACCATGTGCTCGACGTCATGGCGTGGATCGGCTGGGACAAGATCCTATTCGCCAGCGACTATCCGCACTGGGATTTCGACGATCCATTCGTCGCGCTGCCGCCGAGCTTGAGTGAAGAGCGCCGCAACAAGATCTATTCCGGCAACGCCAAGGCGCTCTACCGGCTCGACTGATGGCCAAGCACGTGGTCGCCGCGGTCGCCGACATTCCGCCCGGCACGCGCAGGCTCACGCAGGTGAACGGGCGGGCGATCGTGGTGTTCAATCTGGGCGGCGAGTTTTTCGCGCTCAACAATCGCTGCCCGCACCGGGGCGGCAGCCTCTTTCACGGCAAACAGACGGGACTGGTGGAATCGGATGGACCGGGCAATTACCGCTATTCCCGGCCCGGCGAGATCATCCGCTGCCCCTGGCATGGCTGGGAATTCGACGTGCGCACCGGCCAATCCTGGTGTGATCCGGCGCGCGTGCGCGCACGCCGGTACGCGGTCTCGGTGCAGCCGGGAACGCAGCTCATCGCCGGCCCCTATGTCGCCGAGACCGTGCCGGTCACGGTCGAGGACGATTACGTGGTGGTCGAGGCCTGACGCCCTTCCGGCAGCCCCTCGCTTGCCCCCCCTCGCGCCTTCGGCCCGACGTCAAGGCGCGGCAGATGAAGAAGGCCGAGCGCATCATCGCGACCTCGCCGGGCGACCGCTAGATGTGGGCAAGTCGCGCGCGGTGGTACCCATAGCTTGGCGCTCCGGAGCGGGTATGCTATCGCCCCGGCCAACCTCCGGGCGCGAAGAATGACCCGACAGCAGCAGCGCGACATCCCATGACCGATCCGTCTCGAGCCCACGCCGATGTCGCGAACCTGTTCACGGCCTCGCTCGCAGAGGCCGATCCCGAGGTGGCCGACGTCATCAAGCGCGAGCTCTCGCGCCAGCGCGACGAGATCGAGCTCATCGCCTCGGAAAACATCGTCAGCAAGGCGGTCCTCGAAGCGCAGGGGTCGGTCCTTACCAACAAATATGCGGAAGGACTGCCGGGGCGGCGCTATTACGGCGGCTGCCAATATGTCGACGTCGTGGAAAACCTTGCGATTGAACGGGTTACGAGACTTTTCGGATGTAAATTCGCAAACGTCCAGCCACACTCCGGCGCGTCTGCCAATGCCGCCGCCTTCATGGCGTTGATGGCGCCGGGCGACGCGTTCCTGGGCCTCAACCTTGCCGCTGGCGGCCACCTGACCCATGGCTCTCCCGTGAACATGTCGGGGCGCTGGTTCAAGCCGGTACCCTACGGTGTGCGGCGCGATGACCACCGTATCGACTTCGACGAGGTGGCAAAGCTCGCGCGCGAGCACCGGCCGAAGGTCATCATCGCCGGCGGATCGGCCTATCCCCGCGTCATCGATTTCCGCCGCTTCCGCGAAATTGCCGATGAGGTCGGTGCCAAGCTCCTCGTCGACATGGCGCATTTCGCCGGTCTCGTCGCCGGCGGAGTACATCCCAGTCCGTTCCCGCACGCCCACGTCGTCACCTCGACCGCGCACAAGACGCTGCGCGGCCCACGCTCGGGCTTCATTCTCACCAACGACGAGGAGCTGGCGAAGAAGCTCAACACGGCGGTCTTCCCCGGTCTGCAGGGCGGCCCGCTGATGCATGTGGTCGCCGCCAAGGCCGTCGCCTTCGGTGAGGCACTGCGTCCAGCGTTCAAGCTTTACGCCCGCAACGTGGTCGCGAACGCCAAGGCGCTGGCCGAAACCCTCAAGTCGAAGGGCCTCGACATCGTCTCCGGTGGCACCGACACGCACCTCATGCTGGTCGACCTGCGGCCCAAGCGCTTGACCGGCAAGGTCGCGGAACTCGCGCTCGGCCGCGCGCGCATCACCTGCAACAAGAACGGCGTCCCGTTCGATCCGCAAAAGCCCGCGGTGACGTCGGGGATACGCCTCGGCACTCCCGCCGGCACCACCCGCGGCTTCGGCATCGCTGAATTCCAAGAGGTGGGCGAGCTGATCGTCGAGGTGCTCGACGTCCTCTCGCAGAAGGGCGTCGAGGAGGATTCGCTTACCGAAGCCGTGGTGCGCGAGAAGGTCGGGAAACTCGTCGGTCGATTTCCGATCTATCAAGGCTGAGGTCCCATGGGACCCAACCGCAATTCTTTCGTCATTCCGCTCGCGCGCCTCGGAGTGACATCGAGAGAGTAGAGGCCGCCCATGCGCTGTCCGAATTGCGGCAGCCTCGATACGCAAGTCAAGGACTCGCGGCCGACCGAGGATTCCTCCGTCATCCGCCGCCGCCGCGTGTGCCTGACCTGCAATTTCCGCTTTACCACATTCGAGCGCGTGCAGCTGCGCGAGCTGGTGGTCATCAAGCGCAACGGCCGCCGCGTGCCGTTCGACCGCGACAAGCTGTTGCGCTCGGTGCAGATCGCGTTGCGCAAGCGTCCGGTCGAGCCCGAGCGCATCGACCAGGCCGTGTCCAAGATCGTGCGCGAGCTCGAGAGCCAGGGCGAGAGCGAAGTCTCCTCCGAGGCCGTGGGCGAGATGGTGATGGAGGCGCTGCGTGCGCTCGACGACGTCGCCTATGTGCGCTTCGCCTCGGTCTATCGCAATTTCCGCGAGGCCAAGGATTTCGAAACCGTGCTCGACGAACTGTCGGAGGACGGCAAGCCGGGCGCGGCGGTAAGGAAGTGACGGCAACGCTGGCATCCCGGCAGTCGGCGCAATGCCACCGTCCGTCGGATGAACTATCCCGACGATTTGGGCGTCTGCACGCGTTCCAGCAGACCGTCCACCGTGGCATGGAATGTCTCCCACGGCGCCTCGCGATCGCTCTGGTTGCGCACGATGATCGAATTGCCGGCATAGAAGCGCTCGTAGAGCATGTGCCGCCCGGCGAATTCCGAGCCGATCAAGTCCCAGACTAATTTGTAAAGCTTGAGCCGATCGAGCGCCGGCATCGAGGACGTGGCCCACCAACGTTCGAAGCGGCCTTTGAGCTCGGGGTCGGCAACAAGGTCAATGCTCGCCGGCATCTGCAGCGGCGCCGCGCCCGCGAGCGTGCGCAGCGCATCGATGATCTCGCTGTGATGCTCTTGGCACCAGTTGAGCGTGGCATACATGATCCGCCGGTTGGGTGTGGCGTAGCCGTCGGGCCATTGCTCGTAGGCCTCGATCTGGCCGTTCACCAGCCCGCCGATCGTCGCCTCGAGGGCGGCAAGGCGCCCCAATGTGTCGCGCACCGCCGGAATCCTGTCGACGCCGTTCGCTTGGCACATGCGGCTCGCGAGCCCCACGATCAACGCCATCTTGGCCCAGAAGCGCACGTTGGATTGGTGGTTCTGGTAGCAGTTCGCCGGCGTCTCGATATAGATGCGGCGCGACATTGCCCCGTTGTTGTGTAGGAAGACGCGCTCCCACGGCACCTTGACGACGTCGCAGACCAACACCGTGTCGGTTTCGTCGAAGCGGAAGCTGAGCGGATAATCGGCCTCGTGGCGGGCGTGGCGCTCATAGGGCTCGCGCGCCCAGAACGACACGCCGGGGGTGTTGATCGGCAGCGCGCAGGTGATGCTCTCGCTCGCCCGCTTGTCGTCGATGGGGGTGAGGTTGCCGATCCACACCTCGTCGGCGAACACTGCTCCGGTCGCCAGCATCTTCATGCCGGAGATGGTGACGCCATCATCGCCTTCTGCAATGACCTGAAGGGTCGGGTCGTCGCGCGCCTCGCCGGTGAAGATTTCCCGGCTGCGGATGCCCGCGGGCGGCGTCACCGCGAAAGAGACGTAGAGATCGTTCTTGCGCGCATGTTCGTAGTAGCGGGTCAGATTTCCGCCGAATCCGGGGGTGAGGGCATCGAGCAGCGCGGGCTTCATCGCGAGCCCTGTGATCAGGCCCGCAACGTGATCGGGCGAGCGACCGATCAAGCCGTACGTTGCATCCGCGATCGCCTTCATGGCGCGCATGCGGCGGGCGAGATCCTCCCGGGTGCGACAGCGCAGCCAGGGTAGGCCGTAGCGCTCGCCGTTTTCCTCGAACGAAAATAAGTCGCGCCGATCCGGATCGGCTTTGAACTCGTAGAGATCGGCAATGGTCCCTGCAGCGTTCCTGAAGGCGGGGTGGCGAGTCACGTCGTCGACCCGCTCCGCGCCGATATAGATGGCGCGGCCGTCGCGCATGCGCTCGAGCTTTTCTTTTCCGCTGATCAGCATTGAAGCCCCGTGGGGTTGCGCGCCTTGGTATAACGTAAATCGGGCGCCCGGAGAGAAGTCGGAGTTGAACGCATTGGGTGACGCTGGCCATGAGTAGCGCGGAAGACGCCCGCTTCATGGCGCTCGCGCTCGCGCTGGGCCGGCGCGGGCTCGGACACACCTGGCCCAATCCCGCCGTCGGCGCAGTGGTCACGAAGGACGGCGTGATTGTCGGCCGCGGCTGGACCCAGCCCGGCGGGCGGCCCCATGCCGAGACCGAGGCGCTCGGCCGCGCCGGTGCCGCCGCGCGCGGGGCGACGCTCTATGTCACGCTCGAGCCATGCTCCCATCACGGCAAGACGCCGCCCTGCGCCGACGCCATCATCGCTGCCGGCATCGCGCGCGTGGTCTCCGCGCTGGTCGATCCCAATCCGGAGGTCGCGGGCGCCGGCCATTGGCGCTTGGCCGAAGCTGGCGTCGTGGTCGAGGTCGGCGTCGGCGCCGAGGAGGCGCGGCGGGCGCACGCTGGCCACATCCGGCGGGTGCAGGACGGCCGCCCGCACGTGACCCTCAAACTCGCGGTATCCGCCGACGGCAAAGCCGCCCTGGCCGATCGCCGCCCCGCGGCGATTACCAGCGAGGCCGGGCGCGCCCGAGTGCATTTGATGCGCTCGCGCAGCGATGCCGTGCTCACCGGCATCGGCACCGCGGTCGCGGACGATCCATTGCTGAGCAGTCGCCTGCCGGGCATGCGTTCGCCGGTGCGTGTCGTTCTCGACGCCACGCTGCGGCTGCCGCTCGCAAGCAAGCTGGTTGCGACCGCGCGGGAGGTACCGCTCTGGGTCGTGACCTCCGCCGCCGCGGCGCGCGCGCGCGAACAGGCGCTGGCCGCACACGGTGTCGAGGTCGCGCGTGTGCCAGGAACGGACGGCAAGCTCGAGCTTGCCGCCGTGCTGAAGCTCTTGGCCCAACGTGGCATCACCCGGCTCATGGTCGAAAGCGGACCTATTCTCGCCGCCGCCTTCCTGCGCGCAGATCTGGTCGACGAGGCGGCGCTGTTCCGCTCGCCGGCGGTCATCGGGCCGGATGGGATCGATGCCCTCGACGGACTGCCGCTTTCCGCATTAACTCAGTCGCCGCGGCTCAACGCCGTCGGCAGCGAAACCATCGGGGCGGACACGGTCGAGAGATTCGAGCGGACGTGAGATGTTTACCGGCATCGTGACCGACATTGGCGAGGTGGTTGCGGTCGAGCCGCGCGCACAGGGGCTCGCCCGTCTCAAGATCGCCTGTGGCTATGATCCGCAGACTATCGACATCGGCGCCTCGATCGCCTGCAGCGGCGTATGCCTGACCGTGGTCGCGCGCGGTGAAGAGGGCGACCGCGCCTGGTTCGCCGTCGAAGCCGCCGCCGAGACGCTGCGGATGACCACGGTTGGCGGCTGGCAGCGGGGCACGCGGATCAATCTCGAACGCGCGCTCAAGGTCGGCGACGAGCTCGGCGGGCACATCGTCGCCGGCCATGCCGACGGCCTTGCTACCGTGATGACGCGCGAGGATTTGACCGACATGGCGCGGTTCACTTTGCGCGTGCCGGCGGGGCTTGCCCGTTTCGTTGCAACGAAGGGTTCGGTCGCGCTCGACGGGGTATCGCTGACCGTCAACGAGGTTGCGGGCGACACCTTCTCGGTGCTGACCATTCCGCATACGCTCAAGGTCACGACGCTCGGCCGGCTCGGCGCCGGCGACGCCGTCAATCTCGAGGTCGACCTGATGGCCCGCTATGCGGCGCGGCTAATGGAGCGTGCGTAGACCGCCGATCGCCGCTCACTTGCTTCCGACCCGATCCGCTTGGTACGACCACCCCGACACTGGAGATGGGGTCATGGCCGAGCCGCGCCGCTCCGCCGCCAAAGATGTGCCCGATCGCGATTCGAGCGATCTCAAGGGTGCGCGTATCCTCGTCGTGGAGGCGCGCTTCTACGAGGACATCGCCGACGCCTTGCTCGCGGGCGCCACGCGTGCGTTGCAAGAGGCGGGCGCGACCTTCGAGCGCCTCAGCGTGCCGGGCTCGCTCGAAGTGGCGCCTGCCATCGCGATGGCGCTCGATGCCGCCGAGCGCTCGGGTCGGCCGTACGAGGGCGCGGTCGCGCTCGGCTGCGTCATTCGCGGCGAGACGCTGCATTTCGAGATCGTGTCGCAGGAATCGGCACGCGCGCTGCTCGAGCTTTCGCTCGCGCGCCGCCTGCCGATCGGAAATGGCATCCTCACCGTCGACACCGACGCCCAGGCTTGGACGCGCGCCCGCCCGGACGAGGCCGACAAAGGCGGCGATGCCGCGCGCGCGGCACTTTCGCTCGTGCGGCTAAAACGCCGCCTTGCCGCGGGTTGACCCATGGTCCGCGACGGCGCGCGCAAGGACGAACGCAAAGCCAATCGCCGCGGCGCGGCCCGGCTCGCGGCGGTGCAGGCGCTCTACCAGATGGATATCGCCGGCACGGGGCTGAACGACATTCTTGCCGAGTTCGAGAGCCATTGGATCGGCCGTGAGGTCGAAGGTGCGCAATATCTGCCGGCCGAGGCGGCCTTCTTCCGCGACGTGGTGTCGGGCGTGGTGCGCGAGCAGCGCAGCCTCGATCCGCTGGTCGACAAGGTGCTGGCGCAGGGTTGGCCGCTCAAGCGCATCGAAGCGATCTTGCGCGCGGTGCTGCGCGCGGGCGCCTATGAGCTTGGTCATCGCAGCGACGTGCCGGCGCGGGTCGTCGTCTCCGAATATGTCGACGTCGCCAATGCCTTCGTCGACAGGGACGAGACTGGGATGGTCAACGCCGTACTCGACCAGATCGCACGGCAGTTTCGTGCCGGGGAGTTCGCGCCGTTCACGCGCTGACGCGTCGTCGCCTTCATTGCTTGATTGGCGAAGTCGAGGTGGATTTGAGGCTTTGTCCAAATCAGTGCATTGCGAACGGCAAGGCGCTGGGGCTGCGAAAATTCGATGACGAATTCCAGGCGATCTCATCGACCGCAAGATGGTATTCGGGCACGCGTTCGAGAAAACGCTTCATTGCGACCGCGGTAACGAGCCGCGCCATTTGGCTGCCGAGGCAGAAGTGCTTGCCGGCGCCAAAGCCGAGATGGCCTTGCGGCCGACGATCGATGTCGTAGACATCCGGGTTGGGAAATTTCCGCCAATCGCGATTGCCGGAGCCGAACGCAAGCGCCACCTTGTCGCCAACGTGCATTCTTTCCCCGTGCAGCTCGGTCTCGCGCATGACCGTGCGTTTGAAACGCTGCGCCGAGGTGTTGAAGCGCAGCGACTCCTCGATCGCCGGTTCGATCAGCGCGGGGTTCGCGACGAGGCGGCGGCGTGCATCGGGGTGATCGTGCAGATTGAGCGCGAACATGCTCATGAAGCTCGAGAGCGATTCCACTCCCGCCATGACGAAGGTCGCCGTCGTGAACACGACCTCGCGCTCGCTTAATCGGTCGCCGTCGATCTCGGCTTCGGCGAGATGGGTGATGAGGTCGTCGGTCGGGTTCGCGCCGCGCACCGCCACCTCGGCGGCGAGGAAGTCGCTGAGTTCCTTGAAGGCGGCGATGTGTTCGGGGTTTCGGCCTTTCACGGACTTGTCGGTCGAGACCGCGAGAATGACCTTGCGCCTGATGTCGGCATGATCGCGCTCCGGCAGGCCCATGATGCGAAAGAGCACGCCGACCGTGATCTGGCTGGAGAAATCGTTGATGAACTCGAAGTCCTTTCTCTCGCATATGCGCTCGAGCGCGCGGTCTGCGATATCGAGGGTGGGGGCAATGAACTGCTCGACGTTCTTGCGCGCGAAAGCAGCTTGGCTCAGCGCCCGCAACCGATCGTGACGGGGCGGGTCGGTCGTTCCCAAGGTTGCGCCCGCGCGGCCGGGAAGCTCGTCGATCATGTTGCCTTGCGACGAAGAGAAGGTTTCCCAATCCCGTGTCGCCTCAACGATGTCGTCGTAGCGGGAGAGGATCCAGAGGTTGCCGCTCTCGCTCCAGTAACAGGGATATTGCTCGCGCAGGATTTCGTAGTACGGAAAGGGATCGGCATCGATTTCCGGCGAATAGAGATCGAATGCTTCCATCATGCGGC